>FWPU01012469.1_pt1 | contig 11238 bp, 9 predicted proteins | sample 2228361 | NCBI WGS metagenome assembly FWPU01 (sample SAMEA103939777, study PRJEB20133) | metagenome | reverse complement strand
GAGAAGAGCGCATAGATACACGCGTTTCACGCTCGCCTTCCCGCAAGCCTTGCGGTTCAACCCGTGAAACATTTTTTGTGCCTAGCTGCTGCCGAACTCAGGCCGAGCCGGCCGCCATAAAACCTCCTTAGGCAGAACCGCGGTAGCGCGCCCATCAAGCGCGGCATAGGGATTGTCTTCCGCATGGGCCTGCTTGACATAACGACTAACACGGATATGGAAACCGGGATCAACAGTTAGGTGTCCCTTGCTAAAAAGCAGTTGTACGTCAGCCCGAAGAAGTAAACCGTTAGCCACATCATTAGGTCCGGATTGGGACAACGGCTTAATGTGTACAGGGCGAAGAACAGGGGGAATACGTACTCCGGTTATTGCACAAGTACACTGATAAGCCTCTGTCACCAGTGCTTCAAACGAACTTTTGCCTAACCAAATCTTGTTTGAGCTAACTACCAGATTTTCCTTATCACTGCCCTCCGAGGCGTTCCGCAAAAACCGGGGCCAGGGAGAATACTTAAGTAACCTTTCTTGTACCTCCTTCCACAAAAGCTGACCAACCGGATCGGTTGTGGTATATGTTTTGCCGCGCTGAATCCCATGACTCCAGTCTGCTGGGAGATCTATCCAATCCTCCTGTTCCAAGAAGAATGGGTCAGCCAATATAACACAGCCTATCTCCGGATCCCACTCGCTACTACGCCGGCGAGACTGAATTACTTCCCGTAATCTGCCTTCACTAGATACTCCGTTTTTACTCCCAAAAATGGCCCATGCTAAGGAAAGGGGAAGCCTAACGTAACGAACAAATCAACCACCCCCGGCTATGAAATTTTCCGGAGCGTGGAGTTTAAAAAGGAATAATTCTCCGGCATCGAGAGCACGGAAAACGCCTGTCGCGCTCGGTATCCAAAAATTGACCTCATCAGGCTTTTGACTCTTCAAAAAATAAAACCATTCGTTGTCAGTAAGGGCAACCCAAATCCTCAGCGACGCCACCCCCAAAGCTGATGGCTCTGTGCCTCCGCCTCACCACCGCAACCGCCTCAGCGACGGCCCGGCGACGTGCTCGATGGCCCGCTCGAGCCGCGCCACCGCCTCCCCCATGGCCTCCCAAAGTTCGGACCACCTTTCCCGGTCCCGCAGACCGGCGTCCAGGGGAAGCTTATAAGTAATAAAACATACCGCCCTATCCTCTCTGCGATCCCATTCCAGGGGAGCACCGAATTCCCGTTCTATGTCATGCTTGTATTGCTCTATAGCCTGGAAAGCTCGCTTCGTCTCTTCCTTCCTCTCCCACCCCGGCTCCAGCCGAACTCTAAAGCAAACATCAGCTCCATCAATGCGAATCCTGAGCAGGTAATAGAATCCGGATCGGCCTGCACCCGCCTCGAGCCAATTGTCATGGGACGGCCCGACCTGCTGGAAACGCCGGGTGAAACGCTGGACCCGCTCGAGGAATCCCTGCCAGAACTCATAGCGCAATTTCTCCCGCTCCGCCAGCTCCCTCGCCTCGCGCTCCGTCCGCTTCCGCTCGGCGACCGGCCCGGCCACCACGGAAAAATGGGGCGCCGGCCGCGAATCGCCTATGCGGTACGCCCGCACCCGCACGAGATAAATCCCCACGCCTTCGGGCGTCACCTCGTTGAGCCACTCCACCGTCTTTTCATGCTCCGGCCGGGGATCGGCGGTGATCCAAACGGCCTTGCTGGCTCCAAGGTTGGACATGTAGGTGAGGATCTTTCCCAGGTGATCATGGTCCGTCGGCCCGAGCTGATTCTCCAGAATCACCCTTTCCCCGGAAATGGTCTCTGCTAGAAGATCCACAGAGAAGGGACCAACATCCACCTCTTGCTCACAGGAGCGGAACTCAAGTCCGAGCTCCTCCGCCAGAACGTCCAGATTCTCCTTTTCCGCCAGCCAGGGTGTGAAGTCGCCTGCCTCCCGGGGCCAGAGCTCCCGCAGGTCCACCGGTTGAAGCCGCCCTATGCCCATCGGCGGGGTCGTGGTGCCCTCCGCCGCCACACCGCCAGCGGCCGCCAGGTCATCGAATACCTCTCCGCTCATCCCTGGGTCTTAGTCCCCCTTCCCCCTTATCCCCAAGGCGCACCGGATGACGTCCCGGCCCCGTCCGGTCCAGATTTTAGCACCCCGGGTACGACAAAACGTGACATGCCCCGGCAGGCGGAAAGAGACGGTCCGGCTGATTGGCGTGGACACGCCCGAGACTGTCTCCGGCCGATACCGGTCAGCCATGACGATGCAACTCCGCTCCCGGACGCGAAGATTCCCTCGGATAGCTCCGTTGCCCGGACACGATAGGTCCTCCTGCGGTGTCCCCACGACGATAGCGGTGTCCCCACGACGATAACCGATCAACGATGATTCTGGCGATTATAGGAGCAACTATAATAGGCAAAGCAATAAACAGTCTGGAGAGGAAGGGCGAATTTCGGGACCGAGGGTGCGGACCGGAGGAAGAAGAGCATGAGGACCCGGGGTATGGAGGGTGCGCGAGTGCAAGTGGACGGCGCGGCCAGCGGGACGGAGCGTCCTTGAGGAGCTGAGGCGATCACCCGCCCGCACGAGCTACGGCGCCGGCCGACCGCAACAGTACGAACTGCTCTTCTCCCGGGCGGGTTTCACGCCCGACCTGCTCCAGCTGGCGCGAACGGGCAAAGGGCTGATCCTCGCCGGACCAGACTGGCTCGTGGGCCGCGCCGCCCCGTTGCTCGGCGACGCTGACCGCAACCCCGGTCCCCCGCCCTGAGGCGACCCGCGTCCCTCCCGCCAGGGACGCCGGCAGCGTCGGCCAGCGGTTGACTGGCAGCCGGCAAGGGTCCTATCGGAGCGTTAGGACGAGCTGCGGGAGTGAGCAACCCTTCAGCTTTACCCCAGCTCTCGAGACACCGGCAAGCCGGGCGTTCTCCGGTGTCCCACCGCTCAATAGCACTGGTTCCCCCTGTGCCACCGCTTAAGAGAGGACGAGGGAGAGGGGCAGCGCCCAGAGGCGCTCGCCCAGGCGCGCGGCGGCGGTGCCCTGATGCGCAAGGATGGCGGCGCGGCAGCCGGGCGTAACGGCCAGGAAGGCGCGCAGCCCGGCCAGGTCACGTTCCTGCCACCGGCTGCCCGCCTTGACCTCGATGGCCAGGGTAGAGCGGCCGGCCTCGATGATGAAGTCCACCTCGTGCCGGCCTTGGACGTGCCAGAAGGACAGGCGTGCCCCCGGCCAGCGCGACTCCAGGATGCCGGCTAGGTACTGGGCCACGTAGGTCTCCAGAAGGGCGCCCCGGAGCGGCTCGTCCACCCCGGGGTCGAGCGCCGTCACGCCGGCCAGGTGCGCGGCCAGCCCGGCGTCCGAGAGGTAGAGCTTCGGCGACTTGATCAGGCGGCTGGCCCGGCTGGCCAGGTAGGGGGCCAGGCGGCACACGACGAACGACGCCTCCAACACTCCCAGATAACGCCCCGCCGTGGCCGCCGCCAGGTGTGCGTCCCGTGCCAGTTCGCTCACCTTGAGGATCTGCCCCGTCCGGAGTGCCGTCAGCACCAGCAGGCGGCGGAAGGCGATGATATCGGCCACCTGAGACAGGGCCCGGACGTCCCGCTCGAGGTAGGTCTGCTCGTAGCCACGGAACCACAGTCCGGGATCGCCGACCGCGCCCAGGCACACCGGTGGCATCCCGCCCCGCAGGACTTCCTCCGGGGCCACCGGCGCCGCCGCACCCTGGGGCACCGCTGCCAGCAGCGCCTCCGGGGCCGCGGCGCGGAAGAAGCGCATCAGGAAGGGCTCCTCCTCCAACCGGCCGGACAGCTCCCGGCGCGTGAAGGGGTGCAGGGTCAGGTAGACGGCGCGCCCCGCCAGGCTCTCGGTGATCTCCTTGAGCAGGGCGAAGTTCGCCGAGCCCGAAAGAAGGAAGCGGCCGGGGACGCGCTGTCGGTCCACCAGGCGCTTGATCACCGGCAGCAGTTCCGGGCACTTCTGGGCCTCGTCCACGGTGACGGGTTCGTCGCCCCAAAGGAACGCCTCCGGGTCGCACCGCGCCGCCTCCAGCTGGGCGAAGTCGTCCAGGGACATGTACCGCCGCCGCGCCAGCTCGGGCTGGTGCTGCAAGAGGGTGCTCTTCCCCACCTGCCGCATTCCCGTCAGGACCACCACAGGCATGTGCGCGAGCGCGTGCAGCAGGGCGGGGGTGATCTCGCGGGCGCGAAAGATCGTGTCTGTCATTTTCAATCACCACATGATGCGATTATGCCATCGTAGAGTGAAATTGGTCAAGGGCTTCAGCCGCGGAAGGGGACGCTGTCAGGGCTTCAAGATCGCCCGGTACTGCCGGTGCTTCGCCCCGGAGATCATGGCGGTCGTGGCCGAGGACGCAGGCGCGGCTGCGGCGCTGGATTTGTACCTTTGACCCCCAAAGAGGCAATTCCGGCGGCCGGTCTTGTACAGATGTGCAAATCGTAAAGCGGTCCGGCGGAAAACCCGCGCGGGACGCGCCCGGCGTGGCGGACTCCCTCAGGAGGTGCGGCGACGCTGCGACAGCACCGGCCGGGTGCCTGGCGGCCGGCACCCCGGCCCCGGAGCCGACGGAGATTGACCTGGTGGCGGCAGGCCTGGCGGGTTATCATTTCGCTGGGTCAAGGGCATGCGCGTCTTGCGCCTGCGAACGGAGCGGCGCAGCGAGCTGCGGGACATCACCCGCCTGGTGGACGAGGCCCTGGTTACCGCGGGCGCGTGGGAGGGGGTCTGCCACCTTTTCGTCCCCCACACCACCGCCGGGCTCACGGTGAACGGGCGCCGACCCAGACGTGGCCGCCGACATCGTCGCTCAGTTGAGCCGGCTGGCCCCGCCCGACGCCGGCTACCGCCACGCCGAGGGCAACGCCGACGCCCACGTCAAGTCCGTCCTGGCCGGTCCCTCCCTGCTCCTGCCGGTGAGCGGGGGCCGGCTGCGGTTGGGCCGCTGGCAGGCCGTCTTCTTCTGCGAGTTCGACGGCCCGCGCCAGCGCGAGGTCTGGCTCACCTTCCTCTCCGCTGCCCCGTGAGCGGTTGCCCCGTCCGCCCGGGCTCCGCTCCGCCCGGTATTCGGGGAGGAAAGGGGCGATGGCGGAACCGGACCCAGGGCCCCCGCCACCGACCGGAGAAGGGGTGAGCGCGCTGTCTCGGAGACGGGTCCTGCTCATCCTGCTCGCCGCCGCGCTGCTCGCGGCCGGGAACTCCTGCGCCCAAGCGGCAAAGGATTCCCCCTGGGCGGGCGCGTAAATATGCGCACATGGATCCGCAGCGCTTCATGAGCGACGCCGCCGGGCGGCTGGTGCGCGTGGGGAGCGGGGAGGCCGCCTACTGGGCGTTCGTTCCGCATCCCCTGCCGCCCAACCTTGCTTTCGACACGGAGATGATCAGGCACCTCTCCGCGGCCGACCGCGCCCTGGGCGAGCTGGCGGGGGTGGGACGGACCCTGCCCAACCCCCATCTGCTGGTGGCGCCCTTTCTCAGACGGGAGGCGGTCCTCTCCTCGCGCATCGAGGGAACCCAGGCCGACCTAGCGGACCTCTACGCCTACGAGGCGGGGCAACTGAGCATTCCCGGCCTGCCGGCCCCGGCCCCGGACGTCCGCGAGGTGCACAACTACGTCCGTGCGTTGGAGTACGGCCTGCAGCGTTTGGAGACCCTGCCGGTCAGCCTGCGGCTGATCCGGGAGCTGCACGAGCGGCTGATGGAGGGCGTCCGGGGGGGACAGGCAGCCGCCGGCGCGTTCCGCCGCAGCCAGAACTGGATCGGCCGGCCGGGAAGCACCCTGGCGGACGCCGAGTTCGTGCCGCCTCCCCCGGGGGAGGTGGAGGCGGCCCTGGACGCCTTCGAGCGGTATCTCCACGCCGGGAACGATCACCCTCCCCTGGTGCGCCTGGCCCTTATCCACTACCAGTTCGAGGCCATCCACCCGTTCCTGGACGGCAACGGCCGGATCGGACGCCTCCTCATCTCCCTCCTCCTCGCCCACTGGCACCTGCTCCCTCACCCTCTGCTCTACCTGAGCGCGTACTTCGAGCATCACCGGGGGGCCTACTACGATCACCTGCTGGCCGTCAGCCAGCGGGGGGCCTGGCGCGAGTGGATACTCTTCTTTCTGCAGGGCGTGGCCGAGCAGGCCAAGGACGCCGTGGCGCGGGTGAGGAGGCTGCAGGAGCTGCAGGACCGCTGGCGCCGGACGCTGACGCAGGTGCGCTCCTCGGCCCTGCTCCTCGGCGTGGCCGACAGCCTGTTCACGGTCCCCATCCTCACGATCCCCCAGGTGCAGCAGCGCCTGGGCGTGACCTACCACACGGCCCGGCGCATCGTCGAGCGGCTGGCGGAGGCGGGGATCCTGCACCGGATGGGCGAGTGGTCCTACGGCAAGGTGTTCTTCGCCCCGGAGATCATGGCGGTCGTGGCCGAGGACGCAGGCGCGGCGGCGGCGCTGGATTTGTACCTTTAGCACCTAAAATACAATTCCGGCCGCCGGTCTTGTACAGATGTGCAAAAGGGACCTGATACCGCTCCCCTACGCCGGCCAGGGCGGAAACGGCTCGCCCTCGCGCAGGTGCAGCACGGGCAGGCCGGTGGCCTTGGCCAGCTCCGCCACCAGGGCGGCCACCGCCGCCTCGTCCCACCAGGGCGGGTGGTGGACCAGTGCCAGGGCACCCACCTCGGCCCTCGCCGCCACCTCCGCCACCCCCGCTGGCCAGGAGTGCCCCGCCCGCGCCGGGGAGGCGGCGGCCTCCTCGTCCGTCAGCCACACCTCGTGCAGGAGCACGCGGCACCCACGGGCGAAGCCGGCCGTGGCCGGATCGGGCGACGTGTCGGTGACATAGGCCACCATGTCCGCCACGCGGATTCCCACCGAGCCGCCGGGATGGGCCTGGGCCCGCAGGCGCACCGGCACCCCGCCCACCTCCGCCTCGGGGGCGGAGACCGGCCTCAGCCGCAGGGGAAGCTCGGCCAGGGGCCGGGCGTTGAGAGGCGGGTTCAACAGCCGGCCCAGGGCTTCGCCAGGGTCGGCCTCCACAAGAGGCGGCGCCGGCGCCCACACCGTCACCTCCCGCCCCGGCGGGAGGCAGGCCAGGAGGCCCGAGAGGTAGGTAAGCCCCACCACGTGGTCGAGGTGAAAGTGGGAGAGGAAGACGTGCACCTCTGCCGCCCCGCGCGTCAGCTCCCGCACGCCGGGTTCCGCCAGGCGCGCCACACCGGTGCCCGCATCGAGGAGGAGAGCCGGCCCGCCCGGGCCGCGCGGCAGGACGAGGTGGCACGCCGTCTCGCGCCCCTGGCCGGGGAAAAAGCCGTTCAGCCCGAGCGGCATGAGGAGGGAAGAATCGTCGCGCCTTTCCGGTCTCACAGGCCCTCAACCATCGTCAACCCGAGGACGAGATCTGCACCGAGGCTCACGCCGGGGAAACCCGGGACGGCCACCGCCTCGCCGCGGCCGACCCGCTGCCGGCAACGGACCGGCCCGATCGGCACCGCCGGCGCCCCCGCCGCTCAGTCCTCGGCTTCCTCGGCGTAGGCCTCGCGGAGCTGGGCCACCACGGCCGGGTCGGCCAGCGTGGTGGTGTCGCCGAGAGCCCGCCCCTCGGCGATGTCCCGCAGGAGCCGCCGCATGATCTTGCCGCTCCGCGTCTTGGGGAGGTCCGCCGTGAAGATCACGTCGTCCGGCCGGGCGATGGGGCCGATCTTCCGCGCCACGTGCTCCTTTAGCTCCGCCTCCAGCGCCGCCGACGGGGACCACCCCTGCCGCAGGATGACGAAGGCCGCGATGGCCTGGCCCTTCACCTCGTGGCTGCGGCCGATGACGGCCGCCTCGGCCACGGCCGGGTGGTCCACCAGGGCGCTCTCGATCTCCATGGTACCGATGCGGTGCCCGGCCACGTTGATGACGTCGTCCACCCGCCCAAGGAGCCAGAAGTAGCCCTCCTCGTCCCGCCGCGCGCCGTCGCCGGTGAAGTAGAGCCCGGGAAAGCGGCTCCAGTACGTCTGCACGTAGCGGTCCGGGTCGCCGTAAATGGTGCGGAGCATGGACGGCCACGGCGACTTGATGACGAGGAGGCCGCCCTGGCCCGGCGGCACCGGCCGCCCTTCGGCGTCCACCACCTCGGCCTCGATGCCGGGGAAGGGCAGCGTGGCCGAGCCGGGCTTAGTCGCCACGAGGCCGGGAAGGGGCGTGATCATGATGGCCCCCGTCTCCGTCTGCCACCACGTGTCCACGATGGGGCAGCGCCCGCCGCCGATGTGCTCGTGGTACCACATCCACGCCTCGGGGTTGATGGGCTCGCCCACCGTGCCGAGTAGCCGGAGGCTTCCGAGGTCGCGGGCGGCGGGATACTCGGGCCCCCACTTCATGAAGGCCCGGATGGCCGTGGGGGCCGTGTAGAAGACGGTGACGCGCCGCCGCTCCACGATGTCCCAGAAGCGGCCGCAGTCGGGCCAGTCGGGCGCGCCCTCGTACATGACCACGGTGGCGCCCTCGGCGAGCGGCCCGTACACCACGTAGCTGTGGCCCGTCACCCAGCCGATGTCAGCCGTGCACCAGTACACGTCCTCGTCCTTGAGGTCGAAGACGCAGTGGGTGGTGGCCGTGACCCCTGTCAGGTAGCCGCCGGTGGTGTGGAGCACCCCCTTGGGCTTGCCCGTGGAGCCGCTCGTGTAGAGGATGTAGAGGGGGTCCTCGGCGTCCATCCACTCCGGCTCCACCGCCTCCCGCCCTGCCGCGGCCAGGAAGTCCTCCCACCAGATGTCCCGGCCTTCATGCCAGGCGAAGCCGCGCTCGCCCGCCCCGCCCGTCCGCTGTGCCGCGCCCGCCCCGCCCGTGCGGGACGCCGCCGCGTCCGCCCCGGGACCGGCGGAACTGGACGCACCCCCTCCGAGGACGGCCGCGGAACCCGCCCGCCGCACCACGACCACCCGCTCCACGGTGGGGCAGCCCGCCAGCGCCTCGTCGGCATTCCGCTTGAGCGGGACCACGCGGCCCCGCCGCCAGCCGCCGTCCGCCGTGATGAGGAGGCGCGCCCCGGCATCGTTGATGCGCTCCCGCAGGGCTTCGGCGCTGAAGCCGCCAAAGACCACGCTGTGCACGGCGCCGATGCGGGCGCAGGCCAGCATGACGATGGGGAGCTCCGGGATCATGGGGAGGTAGACGGTGACCCGGTCGCCCCGCCCGATCCCCAACCGGCGCAGGGCGGCGGCGCACCGGTTCACCTCCCGGTGCAGGTCGAGGTAGGTGAGCACCCGTTCGTCGCCCGGCTCTCCCTCCCAGACGATGGCAGCCTTGTTGCGCCGCCAGGTGGCCAGGTGCCGGTCGAGGCAGTTGTGGGAGGCGTTGAGCCTACCCCCCACGAACCACCTGGCGAAGGGCGACTCCCACTCCAGAGTCCTCTCCCACGGGTGGAACCAGTGGAGCCGCCGCGCCATCTCCTCCCAGAACCCGAGGCGGTCCCGCCGCGCCCGCTCGTAGATGGCCGGGTCGCGGGCGTTGGCCCGCGCCGCGAACTCCGGCGGCGGAGCGAACCGCCTTTCCTCTTTGAGGAGCGCCTCCAGCGTCGTCCCGTCCACCGCGCCATCCCCCCGCCGCGCCGCAGCCCCTCAAGCCGCAGCCCTGTAAGATTCTATACAACTTGCTGACCCCGATCCCCTTCCCACCGGCCCGGCGCGGGAGAGCAACACCATTGCGGTTACCAGCAGGCGCCAGGCCGCCTCGCTTCCCGCGACTGCCCGGTGCCGAGCAGGGAAGCCGCCATGTCGCGCGCCGCCGCGGGGTTGGTCTCGCGGGCGAAGGCCTCCGCCGCCAGCCGCCGCGCCTCGGCCCGCTCCGCCGGCACAAGGCCCCGTCCCTCCGCCGCGCGGAGAAGCCCCCACACGGCGTGAGCGCGCAGCACCGGCCCCCCCGCCGCCAGGGCGCGCCGGAAGGCGGAGAGGGCGTCTTCCCGCGCCTGGCGCGGCAGCTCGGCCGGCCCGGCCAGGGCATTGCCGAGAGCCACCAAGGCGTTGCGGCGCCAGGGACCGCGGCCCCGCCAGGCGCCGGCCGTGCCGCCGAACCGCCGCCGGAACTCGCCGGCACCCATGACGGCCAGCTCGGGCAGGTAAGGGCGCGCCCGCTCCGCCGGCGGCGGCTCGCCCGACGCCCACGGCGCGGCCACCGCCGGAGCCGCTGCCACCACCGGAGCCGCGGCGATAACTGGAGCCGCTGCCGCCGCCAGAGCCGGCGCCGACGCCTTGTTGTACGGGCAGGCGCGCTGGCAGGTGTCGCAGCCCCACACGCGGCGGCCTAGGGCGGCCCGGAGCGGGTGGGGCAGGTAACCCGGCGCCTGCGTGGCGTGAGCCAGGCAAAGGCGGTGGTCCACGACGCCCGGGGCGACGATGGCGCCCGTGGGACAGGCAGCCATGCAGCGCCGGCAATCACCGCAGCCGCTCCCCGGCGGCGGGCCGGGCGGATCGGGTTCCAGGGAAGCAGTTGTCAGCAGGGCGCCCAGCACCACCCACGAGCCCCAGCGCGGCGTGATGAGGCAGGCGTGGCGCCCGATCCAGCCAAGGCCCGCCCTGGCCGCCGCCGCCCGCTCCAGGAGCGGCCAGGCGTCCACCCCCGCCCGGTGCCTGGCGCCCGGCGCCGCGCCGCCGAGGGTCTCCGCCAGCGCCGCGAGGCGCCGGGCCAGGACGCGGTGGTAGTCCTCGTCCCAGGCGTAGGCCGCCACCTCGCCGCGGAGCCAGGGCGGGTGGGGCCTGCCTGGAAAGGGACGTAGGTAGGGCATGGCCGCCACCACCAGGGAGCGGGCCCCCGGCAGCAACGCCTCGGGCCGGGCGCGGATCGCGGGTTCCCCGGCCTCAAAGGATCCCTCCAGGCCTGCGGCCCGGCGCGACGCCAGCAGAGCCTCCTCGGCGGCAAAGGGGCGCGCCTCCGCCACCCCCACCGCCAGCCCCAGGGCGACCGCCCGCGCCTCAAGTTCGCCCCGCATTCCTTTCCCTCCTCGCACGCCCGTATGCCTTGCTCACGACACGGATAATGGTGGCCTCTGCCACAGCGATGTCTCCGCCGCTACCGTACACAGCACGTTATCCAGCAACCCCGCATACAGCACGTTATACAGCAACGCCATGTACAGCAGTCCTGCTGTACACCTGAGTTCGACAGCAGCTAGGCACAAAAAATGTTTCACGGGTTGAACCGCAAGGCTTGCGGGAAGGCGAGCGTGAAACGCGTGTATCTATGCGCTCTTCTC
>FWPU01000428.1_pt1 | contig 11239 bp, 6 predicted proteins | sample 2228361 | NCBI WGS metagenome assembly FWPU01 (sample SAMEA103939777, study PRJEB20133) | metagenome | reverse complement strand
ATCTGCTTCCTGCTTGGCCTTGCGAATAGCTTCCTCGATCTCTCCGTGATCATGTCCGTTTATACGCTGTACATACCATCCATAGGCTTCGAATCGCTTGCCACGATCCTCGGTAAACGTCAGATCGGTGCTACCATCAATAGTAACCCTGTTGTCGTCATAAATGTAGACGAGGTTATCGAGGCCCAGGTGACCTGCAAGAGATGCGGCCTCTGATGCAACCCCTTCCATGAGATCTCCATCAGAGCAGAGTCCGTAGATCGTGTGATCTATGATTCTGGCCCCTTGTCTATTGAAACGCGATGCCATTACTTTGGCAGCAATGGCCATGCCCACACCATTTGCAAACCCCTGTCCCAGCGGCCCAGTCGTAGTTTCGACTCCTGGAGTGAGACCGTATTCCGGATGGCCGGGCGTCATGGAGCCCCATTGTCGGAATGCCTGCAACGCCTCTATGGATAATGGGTATCCTGACAAATGAAGCATTGCGTAGAGCAGTGCAGAGGCATGTCCTGCAGAAAGTACAAAACGATCTCTATTCACCCATGAAGGATCATCGGGGTTATGAATCAAGAACCGCATCCATAACACAAACGCTATGTCTGCACATCCCATTGGCATGCCAGGATGACCTGAATTGGCCTTTTGCACCATATCGACACACAGCATCCTAATGGTAGTAACTGCCTTAGTGGCCATCTCAGGCGATATCGATATCTTTGAGGTCATCAGTCACTCCGCTCCATCACTGAAATCCAAGAGAAACACTCAACTGCTCTTACCAAGGTAGATAAAAAAACAAGGAAGCCACGTTGGCTTCGAATCCCCCCACATCGATGCGTCTGTCGTGCACGTGGTGGTTGTAAGCCACGACAGCCCTGTTAGACAACCGTTAGTCACTCGTGCCCTGGCAGCGCGAGCCGACTCATTGAGCACGCACGTTGTATCATTCGATCTGGACAACGATACTTCCTGTAGACCCAACCTCGTACCCGCCCATCTCCAGGACCTTTGCCTTGAAGGCATCCGAACGAATCACATCTATGAGAAGCTCTATTCTTGCATCATTGAGAAGAGCCGTAGGAATGATCACATCGTAGCGTTCCAACGTAACCGGTAGAAAATCAAGTCCGAGCGCAATCGCAGCAGCGTTGATCCCCATTCCAACATCTGCAGCTCCAGACATTACGGCGATACCAACATTCATATGTGTGTATTCCTCGTTATGGTATCCGGCTATTTTATCAGGGTCTATGAACGCCTTGCGAAGCTCTTGATCGAGCAGTATCCTCGTTCCTGAACCTGGCTGGCGATTCACAAAAACCACGTCAGGCCGCACAAGATCGCGTATCCCCTTGATCCCTTTTGGATTTCCCGGCTGCACCATGAATCCCTGCCATCGATGGACGAGTGTCATCACTGTATGAGGAACACCCTGGAGGATTTTTTTCACATAGGAAACGTTATACTCTCCTGTCTCAGGATCGAGCAGGTGCGAGCCAGCCAGATGGGCGGTAGCGCTCTTCAAGGCCAAAAGACCCCCCAAGCTACCCACATTGCTCGATGAGAGTCTGACCACACCCCCTGTCTTTTCACTCAAAAGGCTGCTCAGCACATCTACGGTAAGGTCATGAGAGCCAACCATCAAAAGATTATTCTCGATACGACGTCGTGACGTAAGGATCTCTGCTTCTACCAGCTCGCCCTGTGAAAGCCCCCCTACTTCAAGAGGGACCTTGATCAGTCCATCAGCCCTCATGAGGGACGAAAGCCTTCCTGCACCACTTGCAAGAGGCACCGCAACTATCTGAGAGCCTATTTTCCCCAGGCACACCCGCACATGCTCTTCAAGTCCAAGCTTTGAGGGAATTTTCCTACCGACAGTAACCAATGTCTTTTCAGCTTCTGGGGGCTCCAGACCTTGGAACATGTGGAGAAGCGGCTGGACAAATTCTCGAACGCATATTACAGCAGAGACAGGATATCCAGGAATTCCCACCACGGGCCGGTCGTTGACGACAGCAAGTATGGCTGGTTTGCCCGGCATGACAGCGACACCATGTACAATTACCTCACCCACACGTGCAAGCAAAGAAGGGGTAAGGTCACCGGAACCTGTTGAGGACCCTGCGAGGATCAATATGAGATCGTACGCATCGGAAATTGCTGAAGTCACCCTATCAGTAAGCAGATCGAGATCGTCGCGACATGGGGGCAGCAGTGTCGGCACACCTCCACAGCTTTGGACCAGGGAAGCAACAATCTGTCCGTTACATTCAACTATCATGCCTGCTGGCAAAGGATCAGGTGCATCTTCTGGTCGGACAACTTCATCGCCCGTAGGAATAATGACAACCCTCGGTTGCTTGAACACCTCAACAGAGAGCACACCAGCTGCAAGCATGGCACCTTGATCGTAGGCGGTGATTCGATGACGAGCAGGTAGAATAGTTTCGCCCTTGACGATGTCCTCTCCAACCTTACGCACGTGTTGCCATGGATAGACCGCTTCGCGGACCTCCCATCCTTCAGGCACCTCCTCCACCTTCTCGATCATCACCACTGCATCCGCCTCAGGTGGTAATGGGTCTCCTGTATCCACATAGATTGCCTCAGTGTGTTTCTTGAGCACGACAGGGCGCTCGGGCATGGCTCCAAAAGTGCGTGCAGCCCTGACTGCTATGCCATCCATCGCAGCACTATGATACCCAGGGACAGACCGCAGGGCCTTAACCGGCGAAGCAGTGACCCTGCCCAAGGCTTCACGCACTGATACGTGTTCTTTCTGCCGCGGAACACCTGCAAAGCGCCTAAAATACAGGTCCTTTGCCACGCTCACGGGCAGCAGTCGTCGATAGATCTCTTCTTTCCTCTTCATGCACGACTCTCTACCTACTTAAAAAGAATCACTTCTACCTTAGTTCCCTGGGCCAACCCTTCTGCACAAAGCGGCACCACTATAACCCCGTCGGACTTTACCATGGTAGAAATCATACTTGACTTGCCGAACATCGGCCGTGCGTAAAGAACACCCTGTCGGTCTTCCACACAGACCCTGACGTACTCTTGTTGGCCAGGGGCAGAGGCTATTGAGGTCGTCAAAATGGCCTCTTTTTTTTCGCCGTGAGGCCCTGGTACTGGTACCTCATCTTCTCCATGAAAAAAACTAAAAAAGGGGACAAGAAAGACATATCCAACCATCAAAGCAGAAACCGGATGGCCTGGTAGTCCAACTACAGCCTTGCCATTGATTCTGGCTAGGAGCGTGGGTTTGCCCGGACGCATTGCTATTCCATGAACAAGCACTTCAGCGCTGTCAAAGCCTTTCACTACCTCAACGACAACGTCACGCTCACCTACTGAGCTGCCTCCTGAGAGGAGGACCACATCTGCCTGCTGCAAGCCTTGTTGCAAAACAGTACGGAGCGCTTCCACTGTATCAGGGACGAGTCTGAATCCTACAATCTGGCCACCTGCGGCCTTGACCAGCGCACCTAGGGAGTACCTGTTCATATCCCTCACTTGGCCAAGTCGTGGTAGCTGATCCAATGGTACAACCTCATCGCCTGTTGATACGAGAAATACCTTCGGTCGTTTGAATACCTGCACAGAACCAATACCCAGACCCGCCAAGAGCCCAAGATCTTGAGGCCGTAACCGCCTGCCCCTCCTAAGCACGACCTCGTTTCGGGCAACATCCCATCCCGTATCCAGTACGTTTTCTCCAGTAGTTACAGGTCTGTTTACCTCAATGGCTGTGTCCCCAACCTGACCTACGTACTCGATCATAACCACCGCATCGGCGCCTTTTGGAAGAAACCCACCGGTTGGGATGTAACACGCCTCGCCGTGTGCGATCTCACAAGTCGGGAAGAGCCCCATTTCAACCTTTCCCACGACAGTAAGCAACGTGGGCGTGGCATCGGAGGACCCAAATGTATCAGAAGCTCGCACTGCATACCCATCCATAGTGGCCCGGGGCCATGGCGGCATATCTTCGGTAGCCATCACATTGTCAGCAAGAATCCTCCCAAGGGCTTCCTCGATGCATACACACTCGATTCCCATACGATCAAAGGAGGTCATTTCTGAAAAAACCATTGACGGCTCTACCACTCGAAAGAATTCAGCCACGCGGTCCCCTCACCTTTTGCGTACACGATGTGCTGAATAATCTGATAAGAAAAGAAAGACCGACACTCCTCATGCCACAGAGGTCGGCTCATGGCACGGGCATCAACAAAACATGATCATCCTGAAATTGATGGTTGCAATACTATGCCTCGCGCTACTGGGTGTCAACGATCGCCGTGTGTTGCTTTGGCATTCCCCCACGCAAGGTATATCGAGATGGCAGCGCGTATATCAGCACCACTATATGGCCATTCGGTAAAGAAAAAAACGACTGGTGAGCGATCCATCGTAGCGGCAGTCTGGTCGTGTCTTTCTTGATAAGCATGAAATGGCCCTCCTGTAGGTTTTACTTTCACGATGAATTTGCTAAACTGCATATACTGTAAACGCCTGGGGGCGCCTTTTCATAGAAAGGCTGAGAAGTCACCCTTCGAACCTGATCCAGGTCATGCTGGCGGAGGAAATGGCGGGCAAAAGGAGCAAGGCGTCAGGGACCGTTGGTAAGCAACGGCCTTTTCAGTCCACGATACGTCTGCGGACTCACCTGCCTCGCATTTCTAGCTTGTAGAACTATCCGACTGCCATCCTGCGTATAGGCCACCGGTCGATATGGAGCGTGAGGAGAACAAATAGATGACTACACAACTCGATTATGCACGATCAGGAGTGATCACCCCTGAGATGAAGCAAGCTGCCGAGGCAGAAGGGATATCTCCCATCACACTCAAGGAGCGCATCGCATCAGGCCAGGTCGTGCTCCCGAAAAATCGTAATCACACGTTTGAAAGGATCCTTGCAATAGGAAAGGGGCTGCGCACAAAGGTAAACGCCAATCTCGGAACCAGCGGTGAATGCGCTGATGTGGAGCTAGAGCGACGAAAACTCAAAGCCGCCTTGCGCGCCAAGGCTGATTCCATCATGGATCTGTCTACAGGAGGCGATCTTACGGCGCTACGGTCCTTCTACCTCCAGGAGAGTACCACCATGGTGGGTACTGTCCCCGTCTACAGCGTAGCTACTGAGGTGGTCAGACGGGGCCAAACGCTCGACCATCTTGATGGGGACCTTCTCATGAGGAGTATAGAGGACCAGTGCCGTCAAGGAGTCGACTATATCACGGTCCACTGCGGCATAACCCGTGAGTCAGTACGGAGGCTTGAGCACTTCAAACGGATCATGCCGTGTGTGAGTCGTGGTGGGTCGATTCACATGTACTGGATGAAAAAACACAACAAGGAAAACCCGCTTTATGAATACTTTGACGATCTTCTCGGCATTGCGCACCGCTACGATGTCACATTGAGTCTTGGAGATGGGTTTCGACCTGGGACCATCGTAGACGCAATAGATGGTCCTCAAATAGAGGAGCTCATGATCCTTTCCGAGTTGGCTCAACGGGCACGGGCCAAGGGAGTGCAGGTTATGATCGAGGGTCCTGGACATGTGCCGCTTGAACACATCCAATCTCATGTGCAGCTGCAAAAAAGAATTTGTCAGGACGCTCCATTTTACGTGCTCGGACCGCTCCCCACTGACGTAGCACCAGGATATGACCATATCACTGCTGCCATCGGAGGAGCATTAGCAGGCGCCGCAGGGGCGGATTTTCTGTGCTATGTCACACCTGCAGAACATCTTGCACTCCCCAGTGAAGACGACGTCTATCAAGGTGTCATGGCCGCACGCATTGCAGCTCATATCGCAGATCTCGTCAAAGGTGTACGCGGGGCATTGCAACAAGATGAGCAGATCTCGCGATGCCGCCAAGATCTCGATTGGGAAGGAGTAATAGCGTCGGCCCTTGATCCAGAGGTGGTAAGAGCCAGACTTCAGATAGCGCAGGACAAAGAGGCATGTACCATGTGCGGTAAGCTCTGCGCCGTAAAAACTATTCACGCAGTCAACAGATAGACAAACTACCAAGAGGAGAAACAAATGGCGTTGGATGAACTCGTCGTCACGAAAGCAATTATCGATCGATATATTGACAAGCTCAAACGGTCTCTTGATGTAGATGTGGCAATAGTGGGGGCTGGGCCTTCAGGTCTTGTGGCAGGATACTTCCTTGCAACGGCCGGTCTGAAGGTGTCAATCTACGAGCGAAAACTCAGCGTCGGAGGCGGCATGTGGGGAGGGGGCATGCTTTTCAACGAAATCGTTGTACAAGAAGAGGCAAGACGACTATTGGACGTCTTTGGGGTCCGTTCGCTACCGTATGAAGTGAACGGGTACTACACTGCAGATGCAATCGAAGCGGTAAGTGCTATCACAGCGATGGTGGTCCGGGCAGGAGCTCATGTGTTTAACTGCATAAGCGTTGAGGATGTGGTTATGAGGCCAAGCGGTGTCGTGGGGCTGGTTCTGACGTGGACACCTGTGGAGATGACACGACTGCACGTGGATCCTCTTGCAATACGTTGCCGCTTTGTGGTCGACGCTACTGGTCATGCCACAGAAGTCGTCAATGTGGTGCAGCGAAAGGTTCCAGGAAGGCTTATGACATCCTCTGGTAGCATCGAAGGAGAAAAATCCCTGTGGACGGATGAAGCTGAAAAGAAGACCCTTGAGAACACCCGCGAGGTATTCCCTGGTCTCTATGTTACAGGTATGGCTGCCAATGCGACCTTTGGTGGTCCTCGAATGGGCCCCATATTCGGGGGCATGCTTCTTTCTGGCGAAAAGGTCGCGACGATGCTCATTGAAAGACTGAAGGCGTAACCGACCTTCCAGCCACCCATTTCATAGAACAAGGAGAGGACGCCGTGAACGTGTTAGGAATCCTCGGAAGCCCACGAGTTGGTGGGAACAGCGACATACTACTGGAAGCCGCACTGACTGGCGCTGTGGATGCAGGTGCAAGGGTCGAAAAGATTGTGCTTTCGCAGAAGAAGATCGCGGGCTGTTATGCATGTGAAAGGTGCAACAAGACCGGCCGTTGCGTGATCAAAGATGATATGAGTGCCATCCAGAAAAAGATCCTCGAATCGGATGCACTAATCCACAGCGTGCCAGTATATTTTTGGGCAATGACCGCACACATGAAGGCCTACCTGGATCGATGGTGTTCCTTTTTTGACGCCGAGTGGAAATGGCACAAGCACTACTATACGAACATGAAGGGTAAGAAGATCGGCCTTATCACCGTGTGTGGAGATCCTGATGCCTCAACAGCTAACCCTATTGTCCATAGCTTCAGGATGACGGCGCGCTTTGCAAATCTTACGTGGCTCGGAGTAGTGCGCGCCTCAGCAGCAGCCAAAGGCGAGATTGCAAAGGACGTAAGGGCACAAAAGAAGGCCTACGAGCTGGGCAGAAAGGCTGCCACTCTCTAGTCACGAATCAACCTCCTACCCACTGCTATCCCGGCCTGCCAAAACCAACGAAAAAATGAGGTCGCTTACTTGTGTTGTTCGAATGAGTCCAGTCGGCTATACAACGCCCTCAGTTCGGTTCGCAATGCTTCGGGAAAACGGTCGCCAAAGCCTCTATAGTACCTGTCAATGTCCTCGACCTCTCGTAACCACTCGTCCCGATCAGCGGACAAAAGCTTTTCCACGCTATCGGACGATAGCGTGAGTCCTGAAAGATCAAGGCCATCCACTGCCGGCAAGTAACCAATGGGAGTACGTACAGCCTTGCCATGTCCCTCGATGCGTTCACAGATCCACTTGAGCACTCTACTGTTTTCTCCGTATCCTGGCCACAGCCATCTGCCCTGATCATCCTTGCGAAACCAATTGACCGAAAACATCTTTGGGAGCTTCGCGTGGGCATGTCTCTGAGGAATGCTCAACCAGTGCGCAAAATAATCACCCATGTGGTAGCCGCAAAACGGAAGCATTGCAAAAGGATCTCTCCGCAAAACACCTGTCTTTCCCAAGGCAGCCGTTGTAGTTTCTGATCCAGCAGAAGACCCCATAAAGACACCGTGTTGCCAGTCAAATGCCTCGACAACAAGGGGAACGGTTCTTGTGCGTCGACCGCCAAAAAGGATCGCCGATATGGGAACCCCTTCTGCCTTCTCCCAGTCAGGGTCAATGGCAGGACACAATGCTGCAGAAACAGTAAATCGAGCGTTAGGGTGGGCAGCCTTGCGATTGCATCCGGGAGTCCACTCCTTGCCCTCCCAATCTATGAGTCTTGCCGGTGGTTCTACACCCATATCTTCCCACCAGACATCACCATCAGGGGTCAGGGCAACATTCGTAAATATCGTCGACCGACGGATCATCTCCATAGCATTGGGGTTGGTCGAATATGAGGTCCCAGGTGCAACACCGAAAAATCCTGCCTCTGGGTTCATGGCATACAACCGTCCATCCGCACCAATCCGTATCCACGCAATATCGTCGCCCAAACATCGTACTGTCCAGCCCGGTATAGTGGGTTTCATCATTGCAAGATTCGTCTTACCGCACGCACTGGGAAACGCAGCACAGATGTAATACGTTTTCCCTTGAGGGGACGTTATCGACAGAACAACCATATGCTCAGCGAGCCATCCTTCCTTACGGGCCAAAACCGATGCTATCCTCAGTGCCAAACACTTCTTTCCCAGTAGGGCATTGCCTCCGTATCCAGATCCATATGACCAAATAGAAGGGTCGTCTGGAAAATGTACTATGAACTTCTTCTCAAGATCCGGCTCGCACGGCCATGGCACGTCATTGCCTTTCCTGCTGAGCGGTGCGCCTACCGAGTGCATACAAGGGACAAATGCCTTCTCGCCGAGTGCGTCTGCGATCTTTTTACCCATTCGAGTCATAATCCGCATATTACAGACAACGTAGGGCGAATCGGTTATTTCTATCCCTATTCTTGCGATTGGAGACTCGATTGGTCCCATTGAAAAGGGGATCACGTACATTGTTCGGCCTTCCATCGAGCCTTGGAACCTCTCGGCGAGCTTGACGCGCATCTCATCAGGATCCATCCAATTATTCGTAGGACCGGCATCCTGCCGGTGCTGCGAACAAATGTACGTACGCTCTTCGACGCGAGCCACATCGCTGGGGTGAGAACGTGCAAGATAGGAATCGGGTCTGTGCCGTTCGTTGAGCTTTACAAATGTACCTTGCCGTATCATCTCTTGGCATAACTGTCGGTACTCTTGTTCAGAACCATCGCACCAATGGATATGCTTCGGTCTGCAAAGCTTTGCCGCGTATTCCACAAATTCCTTCGCCGTATGATGCATAGTGACAAGAGTCTTCATCTAACCTCCCAGGTTCCCGTATAGTAGGCTTCCCCACACAGGCTTCTCAAAGTGAGTAAGTATGACATTATCGCACGGCGAATATCAAGATAGGAGCATCGAGGTACCGGATGTAGCCGCCATCAGTCAGATGCTTCACAGACCAGTGGGTAAATAAGCTCAAAACTGCAGATTCTCGCTTCAGGTGTGCCGTCAGGCTCTCTGATGACATCACCATTAGGGGCCACGGCAAGCAGCAGATCGTTTCCACCGATCAGCGATCCGTCGTATCCGGCTTCTTCGACTCTCCGACGCACTCTATAGTAGAGTCGTACGAAGTCCGCATGGCTGATGATCCCATTGACTACGGCCTGTACCAGGTTCATAGGTCGACATAGTGCTCCAGTTTGCTTGGCAACCCAGGTATCGCTGCCGTTGTAGTATCCCCTGAGTGTGATGTAATGGCGATCCTCCCGAAGGATGGGACTCCCGTCGGAATTGAGAAGCATCCTGTGGGATTCAAATCTGCTGCGGTCCTCGGTCACCTCTGATTTCTTGCTCCCTGTCATGTAAATTGCCCTGGTATACACCACAGGTATGCCTCTTGTGCTCAGGTCATGCGCCACGGCAAACGCCTCAAAGGGACTATTGTAACCCCTCTTGAGGATCTTGGCAGATTTGGGATCTCGAAGATTGACCGGTGGCTTTTCACCCACCCTCGACGTTTTCCATACGATATGGATGTTGTCTTTTGTAACGGTATAGAAGACCTCGTTATGCATAGAGAGTCGCCACGCATGTGTCTTTCGCCATCGTTCGGGAAGAAAGTAATCAAACAATCGAGCATTCCTTCCCACAACCCAAAGCTGGCCTCCCGTGCTCTCGACATGTCCATGGATATATGGCACCCCGAGAATCTCGACCGCCTCGAGATGGGAGGGAAGGGGTGTCGCGATGAATCTGGTGCTCTGATCGTCCAAGTAGGCGTGTCTACGGGCTTGCGCAACTGTCTCCATATGGGGCGGCGTTCGCATGAGAAGCTCGTAATCTACCACTGCGTACTGTCCACCATCGACCATCTCCTTAAGGAACGCTGCCTTACGTTGTCTCGCATCGTCAGGATCAGGGCCCTGAATACGCTCGAGCCGTTCTACGTCATGCTCCCTGATGATGATATGATCAGGCTTCATATCGGCAACAACATACCCCTTGTGTTCAAGGTCAGTGATCACTTTCCTGGTGAGCGTTTCTAAGTGCCTCGAAAGGGCCTCGCCTCTTAGACCGATGTGCTCGGAAACTTCCACCGCATTCTTGCCCTTGATCCACCCATAAATCATCTTGTATTGGCGAAGGATATCTATATCGATGTCTGGATGGCGTTTTTTCAATCGGTTTATACGTTCCTGCGACCGACCGCTCTGCCACATCTGCATTTTTTCAGGCGGCACATAGATTGCCAGTGGCTCTTGCGTCTGAATAGTGATGTCAGGAGGGCCATATTTCCCTTCCCTCATTTCCATAACCAGAGCAAATTCTTCCCACGGACTATTGAACTCTGTATTGAGAAACTCCAGGAGCGTTTTCGTGTCGACAGGAACATCCTCTCCTACACGCGAGTTTTTAACCACCAACTCAAGGCCGCATCCCTGTTTCTCCTTGGTGCGTATACGGTATACCGAACTGGTGCCTTCGAGAGGTATACCGTGGGTTCGAAACCATTCAGGATCGTACCAATTGTCGATTTCCAGTAGGTCCACAAAGGGCAGGCCAAATCGCGTAAGGTACATATCGCCGCCGTCACTCGTTTTTCTGTGAACATAGACCACGCCAAGTACTTCAACGAGCGACTCTGGAGTGACTAGGGGGACGGCCTCTGTTTGAAGCTGAGTGTTCATTTCCCTGTACCGATCC
>FWPU01012464.1_pt1 | contig 11243 bp, 12 predicted proteins | sample 2228361 | NCBI WGS metagenome assembly FWPU01 (sample SAMEA103939777, study PRJEB20133) | metagenome | reverse complement strand
TCTGGCCTTGTACGACACGGTTCTGGATGCTGAGGGAACTGCCGCGGGGATCGACATCGTGTACATGGCATTAGGAAAGATGACGCGGCGCCTGGCGGCGATGGTGCCGGGCACGGTGCTGGAGGCGTGGGGGCCATTGGGCAACGGATTTCCCCCCAGTCTGAGCGGACACGTGGTGATGGTGGCGGGCGGAATCGGCTATACCCCCTTTTTGGCGCTGGCTGCCGAGGCCTTGGGCAAGCGGAGTTATGGCCCCCCCGCCCGACGGGGCCAGCTCGCCGGTCAGGTCACCCTGTGTTTTGGGGTCCGCTCGGCCGAGTATCTGCCTGATCTGTCCGACTTCTTGGACCTGGGGGTCGAAGTCCGCGTGGCGACCGAAGATGGGTCGGCGGGCCATCGGGGGCTTGTGACCGAGCTTGTGCCGCCGGTGGTTTCCGGTTCGTCGGCCCCGTGCCGCATTGTGGCGTGCGGCCCGGAGGGGATGCTGGAAGCCACGGCGGGTTTAGCGCGGTCGCTGGGGGTGCCGTGCCTGGTCTCGCTCGAATCGCCCATGGCCTGCGGGTTGGGGGTGTGCTTCAGTTGCGTGGTGAAAGTACGGCAGCCCGATGGGGGGTGGGACTATCGCCGGGCGTGCGTGGATGGGCCCGTCTTCGACGCCGAAACGATCGAGTTCTGAGTCGCTCAATCCAATCGAGCGTGCAACACGGACACGGAGCGGTACTGGCCGACTTGGGTTGGCCGGCAAGGGGCTGCCGGTTGGCTTCGATGTTGCACAAGGCATTCCGCGAATTGCTGTTAACACATTGAACGCCGTGGGCCGGGCGAATCGGCTGCGGGTGGGCTTCCCCTGCCATAGGGGTTGCTCAGAGGGAGCGACATCCGGGGCCCGGGAAGCCGGCAGGCGGGTTGCCCGGCTGGGAAACGTGACTTATGTTCGTGTAGCCGAGAAGGGAGGCGGCCCTCCCACAAAAGAAGGGGGTGGGGGAGGTTGGTATCAAGAAAATGCCGGCCTGCATCGCATCGGTCCGTGTGGCTTGCTTGCGACTCGGCTGGTTAAGGGGGCAAAGGGGCCGAGCGGCCGCCGGGCCAATTGGCTTCACTTGGGCGGCGGACTAACGGTCCAACGGGGCGACCGGCCCACAGGGTGGCCGGGAACGGGGCGACGGGGTATGGGACAATGATACGAGTCCATCACGCGTAACGAGTTTTCGATGAAGACCGTGAAAGGTTGGTCGGTTGCGGCGGTCATTGCCGGGTTGCTGATACTTTGGGGGACTGCCGTTCACGCAGGTTACTGTGGCGGCGAAAGTTACCGGCACTGCCGGGCACGGTCGCGGTGTTGTGCCATCTGCCCTGCGGCAAGGTGCCCGTGTCAGCCGGTGGAGTACGAAGAGCGGCAGGTTACCGAGTACGAGTCGAAGTTCAAGGAGGTCGAGCAGACCAAGGTCATCGACGTGGTCAAGTTCGTCGAAGACGTGGAAGAGCGTGAAGTGACGGTAACGGACTGGCAGGAACAGCAGTGCACTTGCGGCTGCCGGCCTTGCTGCGGTTCGTGCTGCAAGACGCTGGTGCCGGTTCAACGCGTGCGCAAGGTCAAGGTTCCGGTAATCCGGGAAGTCCCGGCCAAGGAAACGCTGAAGTTCACACGGATCGTGGAAGAGAAGATTCCCCGCACCTCCACCTGCAAGGTAGCAAAGCCGAGTTGCTGCGTCGCGGAGGTGCCGAGCTGCTGCCCCGTGCCCTGCTGTGGAGGGAAGTAGCGTACCAGCGATTTGAGTAGCTACGGTCGAAGCTTGAAGCGGCGCAGCAGCCACACTCCGCGCAGGGCAGCGGGAGCGGCTTGATCGGCCCAGCGGGTTACCAAGCGCGCAAGCTGTTTGTCCATCCAGCGATTGAACTTGCGGAACGACTGCGGGCGGACGCCAGGCGGAAGATCCGCGTCGTCAAACTCGATTTCGCTGCCGCCGCTGGGCTGCTTTTCGTCGGCCATAATGGGTACCTCGAAGCCCAGCCGGCACGAACCCGGCTGGCGTGCATCGGTGCTTTTCGTTCTATACGGAAGACACGGCCGCGCGGTTTCGGTTCGCCCCACCAAAAGGGGGTCATCCCGTGCGTGGCAGGCTCAAGTGGCTAGCGGGGTTTAAAGCAATTCTCGTGCCGAGGGGGGCATTGGTTGCCACTTGAATTGCGAGATGCTTTCTGGCGGGCATCGGGAGACGGCAAGGGTAGATTGCGAGTTGCTGCCAGGAATTCCTTGGGAGCCTGAAGGGTTTTGTGGCAGGGCGTGTGAGCCGCAGGCTCTTTTGCCAGGTTGTGCAGCCTGCCCGCTTGTCTCTGCCCGCTTGTCTCTTGGCCGAAGGTTCGGTCTTGTGGCGGGCGGACCTTGTGCTTAGAATCCCGCGGTCAGCCAATGGGATGCCTGGCCGGGCGAACCTGGCGAGGTGGAAATCCGTATAGTGATCGAGACAGGCACCAGGCCGGCGGCGGGTGCTGGCGTTTCCCGACAGGCCGTGCGATAATGGTCGCTGGTGCAAGGCGTGGTGCATGGCCGGCCGGCGTCGTGCGGTGACCGCGCTTGCCGAAGCGTGGGGGCGAGGTGGGTTCCGGCCGTGCTGGAAAATGTACGTAACATCGTGGATGCCGCGGTTCTTCGGACAGCGGGGCGTGATGGGAAATGTCTGAACCGCAATTTGGAGATTGGTCGATGATTGGGGTGCCATGCGGGGGGTGAGTGCCAGCGTTGCCGGGCCGGCAAGGCTCCTGGCCCGAGCGGCCGCATGAGATAGACTTGATTAAGCGGGTCGGCAGGCATCGGCCGGCCCGGTTGGGAGGACGTAGGATGCAGGTTTACGGCCCAGCTCATCTTCATGGCCCGCAGCCGATCGGTGCTCCGCACATGGGTCGCGCGGCGCAGCCTGCCGCACCGTCACCGGGGGCCTCGATCCAGGACGAGCTTCAACTCTCCTCCGAAGCGCAGTTGATCGACAAGGTGCACCAGATGCCCGAGATCCGGGAGGAGTTGGTGGCCCGGATCCGCGCGGAGATCGCGGCGGGAACGTACGAAACCGACGAGAAGCTCGAGATTGCCGTGGGGCGGCTGCTGGACGAGATCGGCTAGCAGCCGGGGGTGCCATGCCCGGCGACTTTTCCCTCCGTGCCGTGCGCGTGCGGCTGAGTCCGTGGGAGCGGTTCGAGCAGTTCCTGCGCGCCCGGAACAAGCGGATTACGCAGCAGCGGCGGCGGATCGTCGAAGAGGTGTTCAGCCACCACGATCACTTCGATGCGGACGATCTGATGGCCCATCTCCAGCCTCACCTGGAGGCCCGGCGCCTCAGCCGGCCCACCATTTACCGCACCCTGGCCGAGCTGGTCGAGGCCGGCTTGTTGCGGCAGATGACGCTGGGCGGCCGGCGGGTGTTCGAGCACGAATATGGATATCCACGCCACGATCATCTGCACTGCCAGGTCTGCAATGCCCTGATCGAGTTCCACTCGGCGGCGTTGGATCGCCTCTGCTGCCAGGTGGGCCGACAGTACGATTTCGAGGTGCTGGGACACCGGCTGTTCGTAACAGGGGTATGTGCCGAGTGCCGGCGGCGGGCGGACCATAGCGCCGCAGATCACCCCGGCCGAAAGGCCCCGCGATAAACCCCTGCGGGGCTTGGGGGCGTTCGATTGTGCCGGCTGGAAGGCCGCTATCGCCCTGCGCGGCGGGCGGGGGGCGGCTGGTCCCCTGCCGGACCGCGGTATACTCGGCGGTGCAGAAGGTTCTTGTCCGAGGTCAGGGGCCCGGTGGCGGGATCCCGCCGCAGGATGTCGGCCATGATGTCCATTTGCACCGCCAGGTAGTCGGCCGCTTGAACAATGAGCGCCTCAGGGGTCATGGGCGGCCGAGGGGGCGCGGCCTCGGGCGGGAACTGGTGAGCCACGATCACATGTTCCAGGCGGAGGCGTGTTTCGTCGTCCAGATGGACCCGGGCGGCGGCGTCGCGGACCATATCGCGTCCCAGGAACACGTGGCCTAAGAGCGTCCCGGGCGGCGTCCAGGCGGTCTCGGTGGGCTCCCAAGCCAGTTCTTCGAGCTTGCCCAGGTCGTGGAGCACCGCGCCGGCCACGACCAGGGGCTTATCCAGCGGGGGCTGGAGGTCGGGGTATTTGGCGGCGAATTCGTCGGCCAGCATAGCGCAGCACCGCGTCATGCTTAGGGTATGTTCGAGCAGCCCGCCGCAAAACGCATGGTGATGCCGGCCGGCCGGGTGCAGCACCAGCCGGTCTTTGTGCAGCTCAAGCAGCTCCTCGACCAGGCGTCGCAAGGGGCCGGGGGGAATATGGCGGGCGACCAGTTGGCAAAGTTCGCCGTACATAGCCGCCGCATCGAACCGCGAGCGCGGCAAGCACATCAGGGGATCGAAGCCGTCGTGGGCATCGGCCGGGCAGGTTTCGCGCACCTTTCGGAGGTCCAATTGGGGCCCGTAAGGAGTTTGCCGATACACGGCCCGCAGTTTGTAGAATCGCCCTGGTGTCCACTCGTCCCGGCAGGGGGCCGCAAAGGGCGAGTTGTCCCACACGGGGAACACCACTTCGCGGTCGGCATCGCGGAAACCGACTTTGAAATACCGTTTGCCCTCCCGGGTGGTGTGTTCTTCTTTGAGCGTCATGAGGACGAACAGGTCGCCTTCCTGTTCGGGGGTCATTTCCGAAAGGCGGACAACGGGTTTCGCGCGGGACATGGCGGCTTTTGCCCCTTGGGTGGGGTTGCAACGGGTGGATAGTGGAAGTCGGCTTCTGGGGCCGCCCCTGTGCCATCGCGGTGTTGTCCGCCAGAGGGTCGCCCCTTGGGGTTAGCAATAGCAATACGAGTGCTTAGCAATACGAGTGCACCGGTTTCGGTTAAGGAAAACGTTTGCTCCGTGAGTTCAATCGACGGGCACGCCGGCCGGTGACACCCCGTGCTGGGTGATCTCGCGGCGGAGTTCCTTCCCCAGTTTGCTGTGGTACCGGCCGTAGCTTAGATAGATGCACAACCCCACCGCCAGCCATACCCCCAGGCGGATCCAGTTGGCCCAGCCGAGGTGGAACATCAACCCCACGCAGAGGATGATCCCGGCGGGGGCCACGAAATGCAAGCCGGGTGTTCGGAAGGGGCGTTCGGCATCGGGATTGAGCCGCCGCATGAGCCACACGGCCGAGCAGACCACGACAAAGGCGAACAGCGTGCCGATGTTGACCATGCCGCCGAGGGTTTCGAGGGGAAACAGCGAGGCGGTCAGGCCGCATATCGCGCCGGTAAGGATCGTGGCCTTATGGGGTGTACGGAACCGCGGGTGCACGCTGCCGAAAAAGCTTGGGGGCAAGAGCCCATCGCGGGCCATGGCCAGCAGCACGCGTGGCTGGCTCAAGAGCATCACCAACAGCACGCTGGTGATGCCGGTCAATGCCCCCACGGAGATAATGAACTTGGCGACCGGCATTCCGAATTTGGCAAACACGCCAGCGATCGGGGCATCCAGGGGGATCTGCGGGTAGGGGATCATGCCGGTCAGCACGGCCGCCACGCCGATATAAAGTACCGTGCTGATGGCAAGCGAGCTGATAATGCCGATAGGTACGTCGCGCTTGGGATTGCGTGCCTCTTCGGCATGGGTCGAGACCGAATCGAAGCCGATGTAGGCGAAGAACACGATCGCTGCCCCGCTGAGCACGCCGTGCCAGCCGTAGGGCATAAACGGCACCCAGTGGTTGGCATTGACGAACCGCAAGCCCGCCAGGATCACGAACAGCACGGCGCCCACTTTTACCAGCACCATCAGGGCGTTGAAGCCGGCGCTTTCGCGGATGCCGAGCACCAAAATGGTGGTGATGATCGCCACGATGGCGATGGCCGCGATGTTGCACGTCACCCGCACCGAACCGAAGACCAGCGGCGTCTGCTCATAGGCCAGATAGCCCTCTTCGTTGCCGAGGCGGACGTCGTCGAGTTTGGCGGCCAGGTCGCGGGAGGGCTCGAATTGGAGCTGGCTTTCTATCCTTGCCCGCACGCGGCCGACAGACGCGGCGGCCTTACCCCAGGCCGCGCGGCACCGGCGATGCATCTCCTTCCGATTTTCCAGGGAGGCGCACGAGGGACAGACGCCGTGGATCTGCCGCACCGTGGCCAGCGACTGGGGGGTAAAGGTGACTTCCACCTTGACGACGCGGCGCGGGGTTTGGGAACTCTCGGCCTGGCCCGGGTTCGGTCCCCCAGGGTAACTCAGCGGCAGCGCGACGCGCACGTCGCTGTCGCGGTTTTCCCAGGGCGTGGCCGTGGCGCTGGCCACCACCAGGTTCTCGGCCGTCACGTAGTCGGTATGTTGGATGGCCGCGGAAAAAGGGTCGATCGCCAGCCATAAGGGGAGGGCCAGCAGGTTTTCGCGGCCTCTGGTTTTGATAAGCGCCAAGAAGTAGTGGGCCCAGCCGTTGGCCACCGTGGCCGACGACATCGCGTATTCCAGCACCAGGTCCCACCCGATGATCCAGGCCATCAGCTCGCCCAGCGACACGTAAGCGTAGGTGTAGGCGCTGCCGGCGATGGGGGCCATCGAGGCGAACTCGGCGTAACACAATGCCGCGAATGCACATGCCAGCCCGGCCACCACGAACGAGATGATCAGCCCCGGCCCGGCGTGCTCCCGCGCGGCCACTCCCGTCAGCACGAAAATCCCTGTCCCAATAATCGCCCCAATCCCCAAAGACGCAAGCGCGACCGGCCCGAGCACTCGCCGCAACCGGTGCTCGCCGGCCATCTCGTCCAACACGATATCCAGCGATTTCTTGGCGAAAAACTGCTTCCACGGCATACGAGAGTACCCGTGTGGAAAATTGACAGAACGGGTTGACGTAAGCGATGACCTTATCCGGGGGCAGCCCATATGTCAAGCGCACGCGGGATCATCGCCGTAGCGGCGGATCGAGGTCTCGCCCCGCCGGCTGCCGGGCCGTTCGTGGTAGCACGCCAAAGTGGCACACCGGCTTGCCAGCGCGTGGTGGCCGGCAACCACGGTACGCTCCTGTCGAGCCGGGAGCGTAAGCCCCGGTGGAGACCGGGCATCGCGCTGGCGATCTGCCACCGCCAGCTTACGCTGGCGGCTCTTTGTAAGCGGGTAGGGTCCGCACTTTGCACGCGCGGGGAACTGGCACCGCAAGCCCCAACGCTACCCGGCCCAGCGGGGGCTTGCGCCGTCGGGTCGCCTGGTTGCAATCAACCCTCGTGTGTCAATCCACCGGGGGCTTGCGCCGTCGGGTCGCCTGGTTGCGAGCAACCCTCGTGTGTCAAGCCACCGGGGGCTTGCGCCGTCGGGTCGCCTGGTTGCAATCAACCCTCGTGCGTCAAGCCACCGGGGGCTTGCGCCGCCGGGTCGCCTGGTTGCAATCAACCCTCGTGCGTCAAGCCACCGGGGGCTTGCGCCGCCGGCTCGCCTGGTTGCAATCAACCCTCGTGCGTCAAGCCACCGGGGGCTTACGCCGCCGGCTCGGCTGGTTGCAATCAACCCTCGTGTGTCAAGCCACCGGGGGCTTGCGCCGCCGGCTCTCGGTTTGCCCACGGCCTTACAGCCACATGGGTGTGGGTGCCGAGGTTGTACACAACCGAGGGGGCCAGTATAATCCGCCGGCGCCATATAATACCACAATGGGGACCGGTTCCGGGGAAACCGCCACGCGCGGACTGCGAGTCGGGTTGGGTTACGACCTGCATCGGCTGGTCCCGGGGGGACCGTTGCGTATCGGCGGCGTCGACATCCCATTCGGGTTTCGCTGCGCCGGCCATAGCGATGGCGACGTGCTCCTCCATGCGGTGACCGATGCCCTCTTGGGGGCCGCGGCCTTGGGGGACATCGGCGAGATGTTTCCGGACACGGACCCCGCCCATCGGGGGAAGGACTCGGCCGAGATGCTCCGCCAGGCCTGGCTCCGTGTGGCTTCGGCGGGCTGGCAGGTTGCCAACCTCGATTGCGTGGTCCTGGCCCAGGCCCCGCGCCTGGCTCCCTATCGCGACCGCATTCGCCAGCGCCTGGCCGAAATCCTGGAGATTCCGGCGGCGCAGATCGGGGTGAAGGCCAAGACGGGCGAGGGTGTCGATGCCGTGGGCCGGCAGGAGGCCGTGGCCGCCCAGTGCGTAGCCCTGCTGGTGCCCCAACCCGTCGAGGCTTCCCTGGATTAGGCCGGGCTTGCGTTGGCCTGCGGTGCTTGGGTATTGGAATAGCCTTTTGCCATGATTCGCGTCTACAACACGCTGACACGCACCAAGGAGCCGCTGGAGACCGTTCGGTCGGGCAAGGTGGGAATCTACCTGTGCGGCCCGACGGTCTATAAGCCCAGCCATATCGGGCACATGGTCGGGCCGGTGGTCTTCGATGCCATTAAGCGCTACTTGACCTACAACGGCTACGAGGTGACCTGGGTCATCAATATCACCGATGTAGATGACAAGCTGATTGCGCGGGCGGCCGAGCGGGGCGTAACGGTGGCTCAACTGGCCGAGGAGATGACCGCCGACTACATGGAATGCCTGGTCGAAGGCGTGGACCACTTCCCGCGGGCCACCGAGTACATTCCGGCGATGATTGCGTTCATCCAGCGGCTGGTGGAGAAGGGCTGCGCTTACGCCTCGGACGGGGACGTGTACTTCGACGTGAGCTGCTTCCCGGAGTACGGGAAGCTCAGCCGGCGTTCGCTGGAGCAGATGCAGATCGAGGGGGGCACCACCGCCGAGCGCAAGCGGAGCGGCGCGGACTTCGCGCTATGGAAAAGCGCCAAGCCCGGCGAACCGGCCTGGCCTAGCCCCTGGGGCCCCGGCCGCCCCGGCTGGCACATCGAGTGCTCGGTGATGAGCGGCCAGTTGCTGGGCGAAACGTTCGATATCCACGGGGGCGGGTTGGACCTGGTGTTTCCCCACCACGAAAACGAGATCGCCCAGAGCGAGGCCTGCCATGGCAAGCCCATGGCACGCTACTGGATGCACAACGGGCTGATGCAGGCGTCCGACGAGGTGGGCAAGGTGGGGGGCCGCACGACCCGGCCTGCCGAGGGGGACCAGCAGGCCCAGGAGGCCGGCAAGATTGCCGGCCGCCATGGGGCCCAATCCTTCCTCCTGTTGCTCCGCGAGCAAGGTTTTACGCCCGAGCAAGTGCGGTTTTTCCTGCTTTCGACCCATTACCGCCGGCCCATCGACTTCAGCGTCCAGCGGATCCGCGAAGTGGGGGTGGGGCTGGAAAGCTTTTACCGGTTTTTCAAACGCTTCCAGCGCATCACTGGACAGGATTTCTATCAGCTCCCCTTTGCGCGGCGGCGGGCCGAGGGTGAGTTTTCCCCCGCGGGGTCGCCCATGCTGGAGGCCATCGCCGAACAGCGGAACCGCTTTCTGGAAGCCATGGACGACGACTTCAACACCGGCGGGGCCGTGGGGGTGCTGTTCGAGCTGCTCCGGCGTCTCAACAAGTTCGCCGACGAGGAGCGGCTCGAAGACCCCCAGGCGCCGTCCGCATCGGCCCTTGCGGTCCTTCGTCAGGGGGCTAGTACGCTCCGCGAGCTATCGGCGATTCTGGGGTTGTTTTTGCGTCCGGCCCGCGAGCCCGAAGCTTTGGGCGACCATCTGGTGGGGCAACTGCTGGACCTGCTGGTGGAAGTGCGCGCCGACGCCCGCAAGGCCAAAAACTTTGCCGCCGCCGACAAAATCCGCACCCGGCTGGCGGAGCTGGGGGTGGTGCTGGAGGACCGGCCGGGAGGCACGCAGTGGAGCTTGCGAAAATGAGCACGGCCCGGGCTGTGCCTCAGCCGGCGGCGGACGGGCCCCCCCGGCCGCTGCGGGTGTTGGGTATCGATCCGGGGCTCTATACCACCGGCTACGGCGTGCTGGAGGCGGTCGAGGGCAAATTGCGGCTGTGCGAGGCGGGCGTGATCCGGGCCCATCCGCGCCAAGCCCTGGCCTGCCGCCTGGCCGAAATCCATGAGGGCATCCGCGAGGTCATCGCCACGCTGACGCCCCACGTGCTGGCGCTGGAAGAGCTGTATTCGCATTATGCCCGGCCCCGGACCGCCATCCTTATGGGCCACGCCCGTGGCGTCATCTGCCTGGCAGCCGCCCAGGCGGGCCTGGTGGTGGTCAGCTACTCGGCCACACAGGTCAAGAAGGTGCTGACGGGTTCCGGCCGGGCCCCCAAGGCGCAGGTGCAGCGGGCCATCCGCTTCGAGCTGGGCCTGGCCAGCTTGCCCGAGCCTGCCGATGTGGCCGATGCCCTGGCCATCGCCCTGTGCCACCATTATCTTCAAAAGACGGCCGCCGGCCTGCGTGCCGGGTGCTAGCGCCGGCGGCAAGGGAATTGCGAGTTGGCCCGGACCCGCGGCTTTGCCCGATGTGTACCCCTCGGCCCCGAACGCTCACCCGCCAGCAAGCTCGCCTGCTCGACCGGCGGGCCAGCGAGGAGTTTGGCATCCCTAGCGTGGTGCTCATGGAAAACGCCGGCCGCGGCGTGGCCGATACGCTCCAACGCCTCGGCATTGCCGGCCCGGTGGTGGTGGCCTGCGGCAAAGGGAACAACGCTGGCGACGGCTTCGTGGTGGCCCGCCACCTGGACCTTCGGGGCTACGCGGTGCGCGTTCTCTTATGGGCCGAGCCGGCCGAACTGACCGGCGATGCCGGCGTCAATTACCAGATCGTGGCCAAGAGCCGGATCCCTCTGGAGGTCTTCGGGCCCCGACACGATGCCGAGCGCTTGCGGCGGGCGCTAGAAGGAGCAGGGTGGGTCGTCGATGCCCTGCTGGGGACCGGGGCGCAAGGCACACCGCGACCGCCTTTGGACGCTGTGATCGATTCGCTCAACGCCAGCGGCATCCCCATCCTGGCCGTGGACCTGCCCAGCGGGTTGGATTGCGACACGGGCGAGCCTTCGGCCCACACCATCCGTGCCGCCCATACCTGCACGTTTGTAGCCCCCAAAGCTGGCTTTTTCCAGCCGCGTGCGGCCCCCTACCTCGGCACGATCCATGTGCTGGACATCGGCGCCCCGCGGGCATTGGTCGAGTCGATGTGGGAGATGTAGCCCCCTACCGCGGCGCCTGGCTTGGGGTGGCTGGCCGGCGCGGCCCTACTTCCCCCGGTTGGCGAGATCGCGGATCGTCTTCCCCCGGTCGGCGAGATCGCGGATCGTCTTCCCCCAGTCCGCGAGATCGCGGCCCGCCTTCCCCACCGCCGCGCTGCGGCCAACCGC
>FWPU01012463.1_pt1 | contig 11244 bp, 7 predicted proteins | sample 2228361 | NCBI WGS metagenome assembly FWPU01 (sample SAMEA103939777, study PRJEB20133) | metagenome | reverse complement strand
GGGACTCCCGCCACTGCTGCCGCCACTCGGATTGTTGGCGCTGGGTGTCGGCCGACTGCCATATCGAGGGGTTGAAAGTGAGCCCTCTGGCGCGACCGCGCCCAAGAAAATCGCCAGAAGGTGCGGTCACCAAGCCGTTGACCAAGGTGCGTGGTCTCGGTTGAAGAGTCCCCCCCAGGGAACGTCGCCCGAACAGGCCGCGCGTCTCCCCCCCGCTGCTTTGGGCCCACAGATTCCCCTCAATCGCCAAGGTTATTACCGCCGCGATGATGGTGATGTGCCGCATAATCGCCTCTCTCGCTTGGCCATTCATCGGTCCGCAAGGCCTCAGACTTGGCCGAAACCGCGTGTTGCTATGAACCCGCTCCCCCTTTTGCGGCAAACGCCCCGGTTTCGCTATTTTTGCAACAATTGCAAACCGGATTCCGCCACGTGGCTGCCTGAGTCCTTGGAATTGTACCCTGTTGCCGCCTGGGCGCACCACTCGGACGAGCGGCGGAAACCGGTCCGTGTTTAGGATCGCGGCTCGGCCCTGGCGGGCAATGTGGAGCGATTCAGTACTTGGGCAATGCGGTGCGGCAGATGGGCAGTCGTCAGGGCCTCGATCCCCCCAGGCAGTGCCAGGCACCAATTGGGGCGCTGGTGGCGGGTGGTGCCTGGGATGTTCGGCCGGCGTGCCACACCCAGTGCGTCTTCCAGCGTGGCCAACAGGAGTCGCGAGGGGGCTTGAGCCAAGGCCCGGTAAGCGGCCTCGACCACCTCGGCCAGCGGGGCTTCCGGCGCCAGCGGCACGGCACGGGCCAGCCGGTCGCGCAACTCGGCCATGGCTGCCGCGTCTCCTACGCCCAGCGCCTGTTGCTCGGCCGCGTCCTGGCTGGTCCACAAACCTACCACCGTGGGGAGGTCGTGGGTGGTCAAGGCGGCCATGGCCAAGGGGGGATAGCCCGAAGGCGGCGTCTTCTCGAACCAGAACAGGCGGAACGAAAGGATGCCGCGATCGGCCAGCACCGTTCGGACCCACGGCTCGACGGTTCCCAGGTCTTCGCCCACCACAAAGGCGCCGGCCCGCCGGCTTTCTAACGTCACGATGGCCAACATCTCGTCCGGGTGGTATCGGACGTAGGCACCGCGTTTCGGGCCAAATCCCCGGGGAATCCAGTACAGGCGGAAGAGCCCCATCACGTGGTCGATCCGCAGTCCGGCTGCATGGCGCAAAACGGCGCGCAGTGTTTGGATGAAAGGCCGGTAGCCCACTTCGCGCAGCCGGTGCGGCACCAGCGGCGGCAAGGCCCAGTCCTGGCCTGCGGGGTTGAACTGATCGGGCGGGGCACCGATCGAGCAGCCGTCGGCCAGCAGGTCCTGCCACGCCCAGGCGTCCGCGCCCCCGGGGTCCACGCCAATGGGCAGGTCGTGGACCAGTTTGATCCCTTCGGCGGCCTGGGCGAGCTGCCGGTCCAAAACCCACTGGACCCATTTATGGTAGGCCACCTCAGCCGGATGCTCCTGGGCAAATCGTTCCACGGCCGGCGAATCCGGGTGGCGGTATTCGGCCGGCCAGGTCCGCCAATCGCCGCTGGAAAGCGTTTCGGCCAGCGCGCACCAGGTGGCGAACTGATCGAGTTCCGCTCCCCGCTGGTGGCAGAAGCGATCGAAGGCCTCGCAACCGCCGAAGCGGGCCCACACCAAGCGCAGGGCTTGGGTTTTCAACCGCACCACCGCATCGCGGTCGATCTGGGAATTCTGGTTCAGCGCAACCGCCGCGCCGCGCAACGCCTCGAGCTGCGACCCCAGCCCCTCGGCCCCCGGAACCGCTTCGATGCGAACATACAGCGGGTTCAGAAAACGGCGGCTGCTCGGGAAGTACGGACTGGGCTCTTGAGGCGTGGTAGGAGAACCGGCACCCAAGGGATTGACCAGCAGGAACGATGCGCCCAGGCGGCTGGCCCAACGGCCCAAAGCGGCCAGATCCGCGAGGTCCCCGATTCCCCAACTGTCACCCGACCGGGCTGCGTAGAGCTGCACCGCCCATCCCCATCCAGGATCCGGCAGGTTGCACGTGGGCGGCGCGACGATGACCCAGCGAGCCTCTTCACCCCTTTCGTCCAGCAATCGATGGTAGCCCCAAGGCAGGTCGGGGGGAAAATGCCCAGACACTGGCACGGCTGTGCCGTCCTCCAGGTGCAGCACGCCAGGGTAGGGGCATCGGGCGGGCTCCCCCGACCAAACCACGTGCACGTTATGCCTGGGCGGGTGCGCGGCATCGGCATCCGAGACACCCATGGCGGCCCGGATCGCCAAATGCGTATCGGGATGGATCGTGTGCCAGCGATGACTGGTGTCCTCGTACGTGCTGTCGATGCCCCAGGGATCAGTACTCATGGTTTTCTGCTCCCGGCAAGTACCTGGGATGGTATCACTCTTGGCCGGGGCCCGTCCAGGCACAAGGCGCAAAGCAACTTGCCGGCGCCGGGAGCGGTCCCTGGCGTTCTGGGCCCCGGGGGACCACAATAAAGACATGGCTGACGGCTCGTCCGGGAGCGATTCGGCCCGATCGCCCCAATACTGTCCGCTGGTGCTGGTCGCCATTGCGGTATGCGCCGGCATGGCCTGGGACCGCTATTGGCCGCGGCCGGTGTGGGTGTGGTGGGCCCTTTGTCTGGCGACGGGCTCGGCGTGGCTCGCCCTGTGGTGGAAACGGCGGGAGCGTGCGGCCAGTTGGATGCTCTTGATGGCCGCCACCGCCTGCGGCGCAAGCTGGCACCATTGCCAATGGTTCCTCTTTGCCCGGGATGATTTGGGCTTTGCGGCCGGCCCGGTCGCGCAACCCGTTTGTGTCCAGGGGTGGATTCTCCAGGGGCCGCGGCGACTGCCTGCGTTGCCGCCAAACCCCCTGCGTGCAGAGTTTTCGGACAGAGAGGTCCGCTTTGAAGTCCAGTTGTGCGCAGTGCGGGATGGGCGGCAATGGGTGCCAGCCACGGGACGGGCACGCCTGGTGGTGTCCTTTGGCCTCCAAGAGCCGCTTGTGGACCTCCGGCCGGGCGACCGATTTCGCGCTGTGGGGCGGCTGGTGGCGCCGCGGCAGGCCATGAACCCGGGCGAGTTCGACGCGGCGGCCTATGCCCGCGGCGATCGCCGACTGGCAACCCTCCACGCCCGAAGTGCCACCTGCCTTGAGGTGCTTGAGCGGGCCGGCCCTGGCTCGTGGCGCAAAGGCCTTGACACGCTCCGCCGCTGCGGGCGAGAACTCCTCCGCCGCCATATCGACCCCGCCCAGGCGGGGCTGGCCGCGGCAGTGCTCCTCGGGCTCCGCGAGGAAGTCGGCTTCGAGCAGACCGAAGCCTTCATGGTGGCCGGGGCCGTGCACGTCCTGTCCATCTCCGGATTTCACGTGGCGATCCTGGCCTCGGCCCTGATGGCGGTTGTGCGGCTGCTGGTCGTTCCCCGGAGGCTGGCGATGGCCGTGTTGGCCGGCGTGACCGTGCTCTACACCCTGTTGACCGATGCCGAACCGCCAGCCGTGCGGGCGGCTATCCTGGTCCTGGTTTTCTGTATTGGGACGGCCCTGGGGCGCCCGGCGCTGGGCCTGAATGCCTGGGCCCTGGGGCTATTGGTGGTCGTGGGACTGAGCCCAGCCGACTTGTTCCGCACCGGTCCACAGCTTTCTTTCTTGAGTGTCCTGGCCTTGTCGTGGGCCAACCGCGCTTTTCGCCTCCATACCGACCGGCAGGATGTGCGCGAAAGGCTGGCATGGTCGGCCCGGCCGTGGATGGGGCGGGTAACGGTTTCGCTTGGTCGGTGGCTGGGGCAGATGACCGTCCTGGCGCTTGCCGTGTGGCTGGTGACTTTGCCGCTGGTCATGGCCCGGTTTCATTTGTTCTCGCCGGCTGCCCTGGTGGTGGGAACCGTCCTGTGGGCCCCGATGGCCGCTGCCCTTTGGACAGGCTTTGGCTTGCTAGCCGTCGGGGCCTGGCTGCCCGGGGCCGGCACAGTGCTGGGATGGTGCTGCCGAACGTGCCTGGCCTTTGTGCAATGGGCGCTGGACGCGGCCGCTGGCGTGCCCGGCTCGCATTTCTGGGTCCCTGGCCCCAGCAACGGCTGGCTGGCCGGCCTTTATGGTGGGGCGGCCCTGGTGGCGGCGGGGGTGGGCATGCGGCTCCCACGGCGATGGACCCTCGCCCTGGCCAGCGCCTGGATCGCCATCGGCCTGGCGCCCGGTTGGCTCGGCCGGGTGGACCCGACCCTGCGCGCGACTTTTCTGGCAATGGAACACGGCTGCGCGGTGGTCTTGCGCTTGCCGGGAGGGAGCACGGTGCTGTACGACGCGGGCCGGCTGCTTGCGCCGGATGCGGCGTTGCGAACGCTCTCGGGGGCTTTGTGGCACGAAGGTATCACGCGCATCGATGCCCTCATCCTCTCCCACGCCGATGCCGACCATTTCAACGCGGTGCCGGGATTGCTCGACCGGTTCGCCATCAAAGCCGTGTTCGTGCCAGAACGGATGTTCCAGGGGGCCGATCCAGCAGTCCAGTTTCTCCACGAGTCGCTTGGGCGACACCGGGTTCCTATCCACCGGATCGCAGCCGGGGCCAGCTTCGAGGATATTGCGGGATGCCGCATTCATGTGCTGCACCCCCCCGTGGGGGAAGATTTCGGCTCCGACAACGCCAATGCGATGGTGTTATCGGTGGAGTACGCAGGGCGGTCGATACTACTTACGGGTGACATCAGCCCGCCCGGCCTCAACCACCTCTTGGCTCAGCCACCGCGACCCTGCACGGTGCTGCTTGCTCCGCATCACGGAAGCCTGCGCAGCAATCCCCCAGGGCTCGCGGATTGGTGCTCCTCCGAATTGGTAGTCATTAGCGGCAGCCGGCGGTTTGCCACCGACCGGTCGTGGGCCGCTTACCAGGCGGCGGGTGCGAAAGTGTTGCATACCGCCCATGACGGGGCGGTGCTTGTGGCCGTGGATGCCCTCGGCCGCTGGACCGCGCGGACGTTTGTAACCCACGGCAGGTAAAGTTTTTGCGATTGATCGGCCGGATTGGTCCTGGCGATAAGTAAGTTATGCAGTCAACTTTTCCGGGGATGGCGCAAGGCGGCTGCAAGGCATTTTCCCAATGCCAAAGGGCCAGGCCCGGTTGCAAAGCGGTGCAAACCTGATACACTTACGTCTTTGGTTGATGTGTAGGTAGGTTCAGTGATCGTCCTTTGGACAAAGGTGGGAGGGACGTGCTTCGGGCGGAGCATCACGCCTGGCGGGACTTGAGGAATTGCAGTAGCCGATGACCATCACCAGAGAGCGAAAGCAGGAGATCATTGGTGCGTTTCGGCGCAGTGCGAACGACACCGGCTCCTCGGAAGTGCAGATTGCCCTGTTGACGCAACGCATCAACGCTCTGACCGAGCACTTGCGGACCCACAAAAAGGATTACGCCAGTCGCCGCGGGCTGTTGATGCTGGTCAGTCGCCGCCGCAGTCTGTTGGACTACCTCAAGCGGGTCAGCCCCCAGCGCTATCTGGACGTTATCCAGCGGCTGGAAATCCGCAAGTGACCTCGTTTTGGTCCGCTGGGTCGGGGTGCCGCCCGGGTGCGGGGGCTCCGTGCGGGATGCCTGGAAAATCCGCCGTGTGCGTGCCGGCTCCCCCCAGCCATGCCCGCCGCCGAACTCCTCCGCGGGATGCCGCCGGAGCACGCCCTCTGCCGGATGCGCCAAGGACGGGCCATTCAGGGGAAGGTAGGAAGAGCATTGAAAGTACGTGTCGAAAAACGGATCGGGGCGCAGACTCTTTGGATTGAAACCGGAGAGCTGGCCAGGCAAGCAGCAGGCAGTTGCCTGGTCGGGTATGGCGAGACGGTGGTGCTGGTTGCCGCCACGTTGGGTCCGCCGCGGCCGGGAATCGACTTCTTTCCGCTGACTTGCGATTATCGCGAGCGGGTGGCGGCCGCCGGCCGGTTTCCCGGCGGATTCTTGAAACGCGAGGGGCGCCCCACGCAGAAAGAGATTCTCACCTCGCGGCTCATCGACCGCCCCCTGCGCCCGCAGTTTCCCGACTGGTTTCGGGAGGAAGTGCAGGTGCAGGCCTTCGTGCTGTCCAGCGACCGGCAGATCGACGGCGATGTGCTGGCCATGATCGGGGCTTCGGCCTCGTTGTCGCTGTCGCCAGCCCCCTTCCAGGGCCCCATGGGGGCGGTGCGGCTGGGCTATCTCGACGGCCGCTTCGTCCCGTTTCCCACCCAGGACCAGCTCGAAGAAAGCGACCTGGACCTGGTGGTGGCCGGTTTTCCCGACTCGGTGGCCATGATCGAGGGTTTTGCCCGGGAACTCCCCGAGGACCTGATGGTCGAGGCCATCATGACGGCCCAGCGGTTCGTTCAGGAGGTCTGCGAACTCCAGCAGGCGCTGATGGAGAAGGTCAAGCCGGTCAAGGCCGAGTATCCGCCCCCCGAGCCGGACCGGCTGTACGATCGGCTCCGCGAGGCATACTACGAGGCGTTTTGCGAAGCCAAGCGGACCCCGGGCAAGCAAGCCCGGGCCGAGGCGGTCGAGGCCCTCAAGGCCAAGGCCCTGGCCGAGGTGATCCCCGATCCCCTGGCCGAGGGCGCCGTGGCCCTGGAGGCCTTCGAGCGTTCGTGGAAGGCCCTGGAGCGGCGGGTGGTGCGGGATTTGATCCTCTCGGGCACGCGGCCGGATGGCCGTTCCCCCACCCAACTCCGCGAGGTTACCTGCAAAGTGGACGTGCTCCCGCGGGTGCACGGCTCGGCGCTGTTCCAGCGGGGCGAGACCCAGGCGATGATCACCGTGACTCTGGGCACGCCCCGCGACGAGCAGAAGGTCGATGGCCTCCTGGAGGAATACACCAAGAAGTTCATGCTCGATTACTACTTCCCGCCTTTCTGCGTGGGCGAGGTCCGGCCCATCCGCGGCCCGGGACGGCGGGAGATCGGCCACGGCGCCCTGGCCGAACGCAGCGTCAAATCGGTCCTCCCCGACCCCGAGGAGTTCCCCTACACCATCCGCATCATTTCCGACATCCTGGAATCCAACGGCTCCAGCTCCATGGCCACCGTGTGCGGGGCTACGCTGGGCCTGATGGCCGCCGGCGTGCCGATCACAAACCCGGTGGCGGGCATCTCGATCGGCCTGGTCAAGGAGGAGGACCGCTACCTCTTGTTGACCGATCTCATCGGCGACGAGGACCACCACGGCGATATGGATTTCAAGGTGGCCGGCACGCAAAACGGCGTGACAGGCATCCAGCTCGATCTGAAGATCCGGGGGATCACCGAGGAGATCATCCGCGGCACGCTCCAGCAGGCCCGCCAGGCCCGCATCGAGATTCTCCGCAAGATGCTGACGGCCATCCCGCGCCCGCGGGCCGACATTTCCCCTTATGCCCCACGCCTGCTCCAGACCAAGATCGATCCGGAGAAGATCGGATTGCTGATTGGTCCGGGGGGCAAGACCATCCGTTCGATCCAGGATGCCACCGGGGCGATGATCGACGTGGCCGACGACGGTACCGTCACCGTGGCTTGCGACACCATGGAAGGGGCCCGGGCGGCCATGGACCAGGTGCTGGGACTGACGGCCTCGGTCGAGTTGGGCAAGATTTACAACGGCCGGGTGACCAGCATCAAGGATTTCGGGGCGTTCGTCGAGATCCTCCCGGGCAAGGACGGGCTGTGCCACATCAGCGAGCTGGCCGACGGGTATGTGGAAAACGTCAGCGACGTGTGCAAGGTGGGCGATCCGATGCGGGTCAAGGTGATCGCCATCGACGAACAGGATCGGGTCAAACTCAGCCGCAAGGCCGTGCTCCGCGAGGAAGGCGGGGGCGACCGTCCCCCCACCCCCCGGGGGCGCGACTCCGGGCGCGAGAACCGGGGCGGACGCGGCAACGGCAACCGCGGCGGGGGACGAGGGCGCGGATAGCGCGCCACAGAGCGCCGTGAACGACGACCGCCAGAAACTGGTCGACCAGTACACCGAAATCGCCCGCCTGGCCGGCGGACTGGCCCACGAAATCAAAAACCCCCTGTCCACCATCCGCCTCAACATGGAACTCCTGGCCGAGGACTTCAGCCAGGACCCCGATAATCCCTTGTTCCGCCGCGCGCTGAACAAGGTCAAAGTCGTCCAGCGCGAATGCCAGCGCCTCCAGGACCTTTTGGACGATTTCTTGAATTTCGCCAAAGTCCGCAAACTCAACCTCGAGCCCACCAACCTCAACCAGCAGGTCCGGCAGCTTTTGCGATTCTTCCAGCCCAAGGCCAAAGAGTCGAATATCGAGGTCATCGACTACCTGGCCAGCGACCTGCCCATGGTCCTGTTGGACCGCCAGGCCTTCGACGGGGCGATGCTCAACCTGCTGCTCAACGCCCAGCAGGCCATGCCCAATGGCGGGCAGCTCGTGGTGCGGACCAGCGGGACGCGGGATGGGGTGGCGCTGGACTTGATCGACACGGGCTGCGGCATGGACGCCGAGACCCAGGCCCGCATCTTCGACGCCTTCTTCTCCACCAAGCGCGGCGGCACCGGGCTGGGCCTGCCCACGGCTCGCAAGATCATCGAAGCTCACGGCGGTCAGATCCGCGTCCAGAGCGAACCGGGCCGCGGCACCCAGTTCACCATCACCCTGCCCATCCCCGCACAACTCCCGGCCACCGACAAAGCCCGCCAACTCCCCAGCCCGGAACCCGACCGTGGTTGAGTTGCCACCGTTTTCCAGGCAGACACCGACCGCCCGCCTGACGGGCTTCGACTTCACCTTGCATGTGCGGCGCCTGTGCGAGGACCTGGTGGGGCGACTGCCCGAGCTGGCGCACATCGATCTTGGCCGAGTGGCCTTCAGCTTCTCGCAAACGCGGCGCGATTCGATCCATGGGATATACGCCACATTGCGGCCGCTGCGATTCCCGGGTGGCCGCACCGAAACCACGCGCCGCGGCAGGCGGTGGACCATCCAGCGGCTTGTGGACGGGCAGGGTCGCGAAATGCTCTACATCCTGACATTCTATCTCCCCCGTTTCCTTAACTTGCCGCCGCACGACAAGCTGGTTACCGTGATCCACGAGCTGTGGCATATCAACCCGCAGTTCGACGGCGACCTCCGGCGCTTTCGGGGCCGGTGCTACGCTCACAGCGGATCCCGCAAGCATTACGATGCCTCGATCGAGCGGCTGGCCCAGAAGTACCAGGCCCTCCACCCGCCGGAACACCTCACCGCATTCTTGCAGCACGACTTTGCAACCTTGGTGGCCCGGTACGGGCGGGTGTTCGGCCAGCGGGTACGGACGCCGAAACTGATCCCCGCGCCCTGGCCCTCGCCGCCCCAAGGGCCCACACCGCGATAAACCCAAAGCGCCCCACCGCATCCGCGCGTAAGGCAAAAGCGAGAGTCCTCCGAAGCGATTCGCGGCAACGGAGGCGCCCCTTGCCACCGCGGGGCATAACCGCGCTGGCTGTCATGCCGGAGAGTGCAGTTCGACGCAGCGCGGGCCGTTGGCTCATCCCCCGTCGCACGGCCTTGGGTCTGCGGGGGTCAGGCCCCCTCGGAGGCCTTGCCCGCGCCTCCCGGGGCCGCTCTTTTTTCGGTCCCGGCTCGCAAAAGGGGCGGACACGGCGCGGTTGTTGCTTACGGTGGCGACTGGACGACGGCTGCGGGATGGACCACCCGGCCGTCACGCGCCACCAGGGTTTCGGACACGATGGGGTCTTGCCAGTCGGGGTCGAGCCGCCCGTCTTTGGCCAGATGAAGCACAAAGTTGCTTATGTTGCGGGCATACATCTGGCTGGCATGATAGGGGACCTCGGCGGGCAGATTGGTCGGCCCGAGGATGGTAACCCCGTAGCAGACCACGGTCTGGTTGGGCTGGGTGAGCTGGCAATTGCCGCCCCGTTCGGCTGCCAGGTCCACGATGACCGAGCCCGGGGCCATGGCCGCCACCATCGCTTCGGTGACCAGCACCGGAGCGCGCTTGCCGGGAATGGCCGCGGTGGTGATGACCACATCGCTATTGGCCACTACCTGATGCATCAGCTCGCGTTGGCGGCGATAGAAGTCTTCGTCCATTTGGCGGGCATATCCGCCGGCGGTCTCGGCGTCGGCAGCCTCCAGGGGCATTTCGACGAAGCGGGCTCCCAGGCTCTGGACCTGATCCTTCACCGCAGGACGGACATCATAGGCCGACACCACCGCTCCCAGGCGGCGTGCGGTAGCGATGGCTTGGAGGCCGGCCACCCCGGCCCCGACGACGAACACCCGGGCCGGGGTCAGCGTGCCGGCCGCGGTCATCAACATGGGGAACATGCGGGGCAATGTGGCGGCCGCCAGGAGCACGGCCCGGTAGCCGGCCACCGTGGCCATCGACGAGAGCACGTCCATGCTCTGCGCCCGCGTAATCCGCGGCAGCAGTTCCAGGGCGAAGAGTGTTACGCCCCGGCTGGCCCACTGGGCCAGGGCCTCCGGCCGGCCCAGCGGATCGCACATCCCGATGACTACCTGTCCCGGCTTCAAGAGAGCCAGGTCGGTGGCCCCGGCATCCCCATCGGCTCCGGCCGCCCGGACCCGCAACAGGATGTCCGCCGCCAGAACCTCTTCCCGCCGCAAGACGGCCCCTTCGCCCGCACCCGACTCAATCACCACTTCAAAACCAGCCTGAATCAGCGCCGGCAGCGCAGCCGGAACCAATGCCACGCGCCGTTCGCCGGGAAAACCCTCGCGCACTACGCCAATAATCATGCCTTGCTCGACACAATGGGAATGGACACGCTTCAGGCAGGGCAAGGTCCCCGGCCCGACACGGACAATTGTTCCGTCTGCCACGAAAAAAGCAAAGGGGCTTTTAAGGATGGCGGCCTGACGGCAGGAGGACGAACGGGAGCGCCTCAAACCCGGACAACACCCAGCGAGCCGCAACAAACAGGCCACTGCCACGCGCCCGCCGAGAAGCGGAAGACCAGCCAGGAACTACCAAGCCGGGGCTCGAAACCGTCCCCTGCGTACGCGCCTAAAAGCGGAACTTTACGCGCGGCGGCGAAGGCGGCTTGCCACGCTGGCCGCTGGCTGGCATCATGGGTGGCCAAGGTCGAAGCTGCTGGATCTGCGGCTGTCGCTGGAATTGCAGGCCACGGGGATGGATTGGGCCGGGGCGCCGGCCGTCTGTGCGGTCCCTCCGGCCGGGTGCCCGGCGGCGAGCGGGCCTGGCCAGTCGGGCTCTCAACGGTCACCCTGCTTTGAGGC
>FWPU01012462.1_pt1 | contig 11246 bp, 12 predicted proteins | sample 2228361 | NCBI WGS metagenome assembly FWPU01 (sample SAMEA103939777, study PRJEB20133) | metagenome | reverse complement strand
CCCTTATGCGCTAATGCAAGACCTGACCCCCATCCTTGACCCCCATCCTTGACCCCCATCCTTCTGACCCCCATCCTTGCCCCCGTCCTCAACGCCGCTGCGACCGGACCACGAACGCCGCTACCGCCTGGATGTCCTCGGCGCTCAGGGTCTGGCTGAAGGCCGGCATTCCTCGGGCCGGCCGGCCCTTGGTCACGACGTCGACGATGGCGCTCTCCCTCAGCGGCGTCCGGTCGAGGCTGGGGCCGACCGTCCCCTTGGCTCCAGCCGCCGCCAGCGTGTGGCAGCTCCCGCAGCCGGCGGAGGCAAAGATCTCCTTCCCCCTTGCCCCCGTCCGGGCCGGCTGGGTCGTGGCCGGGGGCGCCTCCGTCGTCCTCTTCGTAGCCCGGCCGACGAAGACTCCAACCACGAACATGAGGGCGGCAAAGGCGAGTACGCCCAGCATGAGCACGGCCTCGCGCTCGTAGGCGGAGAGCGGCCGCCGCTTGCGGGGAACGGCACCGCGAAGCGTCTGGACGATGTTCCAGACGAACAGGAGCTGGGCGCCGGCGAGCACGAAGGTGAAGGGGACGGCCACGACCGTGCCGACGTCGAAGCGCTCGGGGAGAACGGAGAAGCGCCGGGGCGCTCCCTCCAATCCCTGCATCAGCCACACGGCAAAGAAGGCGGTGCCGGACACAAAGGTCAGCCACACATGCCACTTGGCCAGGGCGTCGCTGTACAGCCGCTTCCCTGTCAGCTCGGGCAGGAAGGCGTAGGTGGCGCCGATGACGAGCAGCCCGACGTTGAGCAGGGCCATGTGGTGAAAGTGACCGACGACCCAGAGGGTGTTGTGGACGGCTTCGTCGAAGACGATGGTGGCGTTGACCACTCCCGACAGGCCCGCCAGAAGCCAGCCCACGAGGCCCAGGAAGAGAGCAGTAGAGGCGCCTGTCCACCTGAAGTCGGATCGCCACACGGTGAAGGCGAGGCTGTACAGGGAGAGGGCTGAAGGAAGGGTCAGGGCGAAGGTCATCGGCTGCATGGACACGTTGAGCGCCGCCTGCAGGCTCTTCTCCGGGTAGTCCAGGTAGATGTGGTGGGCCCAGACGAGGACGTTGGCGACGAGGGCGATGGCCCAGGCGATGGCGACCACGTTTCCGGCTACCAGTGGTCGGCCGGCGTAGCGGGGGATCAGGAGGTAGTAGACGGCCGCCGCCGGGAAGAGGAGCAGGTACACCACCGGGTGGCCAAACCACCAGAGCACGTTCTTGGCCAGGAGGGGATCGACGGTGACGTCGTTGTCGATGGCCTGGACGACGTTCTGAACGAGGAGTCCCGCCAGCGGCAGGGTGGCGACGATCATGCCCAGGCCGATCACGGTCAGGGGGATGACCGGGTAGGGCACCGGCTCGGGGTTGGTGGCGAACCGCCTCGGGGCTACGTAGCCGAACCCAACGGCCACGCCCAAGCGGTTGGCGAGGGAGCGGCTGACGGCGTGCAGGCCCGGCCCAAGCGCCGTGTGCAGCACACCCAGGCACCAGGTCACGATGGAGAGGCCGACGAGGAGCACCGATCCCGAGAAGAGCCCGGCGGCGGTGTCGCTCCACTTGCCCGCCGACTGGAAGGCGATGGGATAGAGGAAGACCCACGACCCGGCGAAGTCCATGGCGAGGGTGGTCACGAGCACCCCGGCGACCCCCACGATCATGAGCCAGAAAGCGGACTCGGCCATAATCACTCCCAGGCGACGCAGGGGAAAGCCGCAGGCGGCGAACACCCACCAGGTAAGGCCCATGACGGCGAAGCCGGCCCAGCCTACGAAGGCGCCCAGGCCGTGGGCGGTCATGAGTGCATACCAGGTGTTGTCGTCTAACCGCCCCAGGTCAGCCTGGCTGTTGTGGATGAGTAGACCGAGCAGACCGGATGCGAGAAAGACGATGGTGGAGGCCACGAGATAGCGCAGGGTCAGGCGGCGGGCCCACTCGCGGGCCTCGGCCTCCACCGGCTCGCCCTGAAGGGGCTGCTCCAGCGTGCTCACCGGCGCACCTGGATCGTCGCCTCCATGACATGGTGGGCGAACCCGCAGTACTCGAGGCAGAGGATGCGGTAAGTGCCCGGCTCCTTGAACGTGTACACGAGCCGCTGCTCGCGCCCGGGCATCACCTGGGCCTGCTTGAGGAGTACCCCGTCGGGGTTGTACAAGCCAAAGCCGTGGTTCACGTCCCTGGCCCGCAGCCTCAGCTCGACCGGGATGCCCGCCCGAACCTGGGCAGGGCGGATTTCCCAGCCGAACTGGAACCCCTCCACCCGCACGACCTGCTTGTCGGCGCCTGCGCTCTCCCCATAAGGGGTGAAGAAGATGGTCGCGAAGAGGAGGACCGCCAACCCGCCCAGGACGCCCCCCATCCACAGGCGCTCCCGGCGAGCGAGCAAGGCGGGATCGGTGGGCCGCCGGGGCCGGACGAGCGTCGACCAGGCCACGGCGGCTGCCGCCGTGAGCCCGAGGACGATCGTGACCAAGTAGAAGATGCCGATGGTCGTCTGGACGGAGCCCATCGGCGCCGCACCCTAAGGCGCTCGCCGACAAGGCCACAACCGGCCTTCCTCGGAGAGAACGTCCGTACTTTCTACCGAGGCAGACCTCGGTACCTTCTCCCGACGGGGGAGGAGGGAGAGAACGGGGTCAGGTCTTGCATTAGCGCATAACGCCCCTGGTAGGAGGGTCCCCCGGGCGGTGACCTCGCGCCCCCTCGTCCTTATGCGCTAATGCAAGACCTGACCCCGCGCTGCCTCTGACCCCGCGCTGCCTCCTTATGCGCTAATGCAAGACCTGACCCCGCGCTGCCTCTGACCCCGCGCTGCCTCTGTCTGGAAGCGGACGAGCTCTCGGTCGGGCATGGTGTAGGTGTGCCGCTCCTCCGGGAACGCTCCTGTCCGGACCTCGTCCGCGTAGGCCGCGAGCGCCCGGCGGATGTGGGAAGCGAGGTGGGCGTAGCGCTTGACGAAGCGGGGCCCCGTCCCCTCGGAGAGGCCGAGCAGGTCGTGCCAGACGAGTACCTGACCGTCGCAGGCGGGCCCGGCGCCGATGCCGATGGTGGGGACGGTCAAGGCGGCGGTGATCTCGGCCGCCACCGGGGCAGGCACGCACTCGAGCACGACCGAGAAGCAGCCGGCCGCCTCCAGGGCCCGGGCGTCGTCCACCAAGCGCGCCGCCTGCTCGGCCGTGCGGCCCTGAGCTCTGAACCCGCCCAGCATGGTGGCCGACTGGGGGGTGAGGCCGATGTGGCCCATGACCGGGATGCCGGCGCCGACGATGGCCCTCACCCGGGACAGGGTGGGGCCGGCCCCCTCCAGCTTGACCGCGTCCGCCCCCGCCTCCTTGACGAAGCGAATGGCGTTTTCCACCGCCAGCTCGTCCGACACCTGGAAGGAGCCGAAGGGCATGTCCGCCACCACCAGCGGCCGGCGGGCGCCGCGGGTCACCGCCCGGGTGAGGACGAGCATCTCCTCCATGGTGGCCGGCACCGTGGAGGCGTGGCCGAGCACGGTCATGGCCGCCGAGTCGCCCACGAGGATGAGGTCCACCCCCGCCTCGTCGGCCAGGCGGCCGCCGGGGGCGTCGTAGGCGGTCACCATGACGATCTTGTCGCCGTGGCGCTTCAGCTCGGCCAGCTCCGTCAGGGGCAGCTTGCCGGGGGCGGGGGTGGCCGGAGCGGGAGTGCGGGGGCGGGTGCTCACGGGGATCCTCCTTCCAGGGGGACGTTGTCGATGAGGCGGACCGAGCCGACGCGCACGGCGGCGGCGAGGACGGGGGGTTGGAAGGGGCACACCTCCACGTAGTCCACGTCGAGGTCGGACAGAAGCTCCCGGGCCCGGGCCGGGTCGCGGGTGGCCAGGGCTCGGGGCAGGGCGAGGGCGCGCCGGCGCTCCTCGGGGGAGAGGAGGACGTTGCGGGAGGAGCAGGCGAGGCCGTCGGCGTCGCGGACGGTGGGGATGACGCGCAGCTCCAGCTCCAGGTCGAGGTCGCGGACGAGGCGGCGGATCACCTCCACCTGCTGGGCATCCTTCTGGCCGAAGTAGGCCACCTCCGGCTGGACGATGTGGAAGAGCTTGAGGCAGATGGTGGCCACCCCCCGGAAGTGGCCGGGCCGGAAGGCTCCCTCGAGGATGGAGCCGAGCTCGGTCACCTCCACCCAGGTCTGGAAGCCGGGCGGGTACATCTCCTCCACCGGCGGGGAGAAGAGGAGGTCGATGCCCGCCTCCTCCGCCATGCCCACGTCGCCGGCCTCGTCGCGGGGGTAGGAGGCCAGGTCGCGGGGGTCGCCGAACTGGGCCGGGTTGACGAACAGGCTGCACACGACCAGGTCGCACTCGGCGCGGGCGGCGGCGAACAGGGCCAGGTGGCCGGCGTGGAAAGCGCCCATGGTGGGGACGAGGCCCACCCGGCGGCCGGGCCGGTGCCGGGCGAGCCAGGCCCGGGTGTCGGCAACGGTGCGGGTCACCTTCACGGCGCCGTCGCCTCCGCCAAGGCTCGGTACACGGGCTCGAGCTCGGGGTGACGCTCCCGGAGCGCGGCCAAGTGCCGATCCACGGTGGCCCAGTCGCCGCGGGCGATGGGTCCGGTCAGCTCGAAGCCGTTGTCCATGACCCGACGCATGAGCGGAAGCAGCCCCTCCGGGGGCGCCCCCGCCTCCTGGACGAGGCGGGCGGCGCAGCGGTAGAGGGTGACCAGGTAGTTGGAGGCCATCACCGCTCCCGCGTGGTAGAGGGCGCGGGCGCCGTCGTCGAGCTGGAACGGAATCAGGCCGAGGGTGCGGGCAAGCCAGAAGCCGCGCTCCCGCGCCTCCTCGCTCTCGCCGGAGACGGCGGCGTAGGCCCCGTCCAGCTGCTCGGGCCCCCGCCCCTTGACCAGCGTCTGAAGGGGGTGGACGCTGAACCGCCGCCGGTGGGGGTGGAGGGCAGACAGGGGCGTGGCCCCGCTCACGTGGGCGACCCAGGGGCCCACGGGCAGGGTGGCGGCCACCTGGGCGATGGCGCCGTCGGGCACGCAGAGGAGGACGAGGTCGGCGTCGTGCTCCCGCACCGACAGGCCCCGCTCCCGCAGGCGGGCAGCGATAGCCGAGCCGGCCCGGCCGGTGGCCCCGATGACGGTGACGCTGTCGAACACGAAGCTCCAGTTCCCGAGCGGATACCGGGCTCTTTCATCCTACCTCGCCTGCCCCGGGCGCGTACACTGTCGGCCGATGCCCATCTACGAGTACGTGTGCATGACCTGCGAGGAGCACTTCGAGGAGCTCGTCCGCGACGGCCGCGATCCCGACTGCCCGGGCTGCGGCTCGTCCGACGTCCGTCGCCAGCTCTCCGTCTTCGCCGCCCGCAGCCAGTCGGCGGAGCCGATTCCCCGCCCCCGCGCCGGCGGCTGCTGCGGCGGCTCCTGCGGCTGCGGCCACTGACCCTGGCGTCTGTCCGGTCTTCCTCCTAGACTCGCCTCCATGCTCGAGGCGTTGCGGGAGGAGGCCTCCGCGTGCACCCGCTGCCGGCTGGCAGAGACTCGTACCCAGGTCGTGTTCGGCACCGGCAACCCGAGCGCCGACCTCATGCTCGTGGGCGAGGCGCCGGGGTTCCACGAGGACCAGCAAGGCCTCCCCTTCGTGGGGCAGGCGGGGAAGCTCCTCGACCGGCTGCTCGAGGGGATCGGGCTCAGCCGTGACGACGTCTACATCGCCAACACGCTGAAGTGCCGGCCTCCCGGGAACCGGGATCCCATGCCCGACGAGATCGAGCAGTGCGAGGGGTACTTGTTCCGGCAGATCGAGCTCATCCAACCCAAGGTCATCGCCACCCTCGGCAACTTCGCCACCAAGCTCCTCTCTGGTAAGCCGGTGGGCATCACCCGCCTGCGCGGCCGGGAGCAGGAGGTGACCCTGGCCGGCAGGCGCCTGCTCCTCTACCCCCTCTACCATCCGGCCGCGGCGCTCTATACGCCGTCCATGCTGAGAGTGCTGGAGGAGGACTTCCGGCGCATCCCGGAGCTTCTCGGGCGGACGTCGGCGCTCCCGCCCGAGCCGGTGCCGGCGGCAGCGGCGGCGGCCCCCGAGCCGGCCGCCGTCCAGCTCGGCCTCTTCTGAGCTGGCCCGGGTCGTCCTCATCACCTCCTCGCCGGCAGAGACCGAGGCGGTGGCCGCCCGGCTCGCCCGGCGCCTCCGACCCGGGGACGTGGTCACCGTGGCCGGGGAGCTGGGGTCGGGGAAGACCACCTTCATCCGCGGCGCCTGCCGCGCTCTCGGGGTCCACCGGCCGGTGACCAGCCCCACCTTCACCATCGGCAGCCGCTACGAGGGCCTGGTGCCCGTGTCCCACCTCGACCTCTACCGCCTCCAGGACGTCACCGCCGCCGACTGGTCGGCGCTGGAGCCCTATCTCGAGGGGGCGGTGGCGTTCGTGGAGTGGCCGCAGGCAGGGGAGGCATGGCTACCCGAGCCCCTCGTCCGGGTGCGTGTGGAGCACGTGGACGAGGGGCGGCGGCGGATCGAGCTCGAGACTGACCGAGACGAGCTCGTGACAGGGATAATCTGACCGGCGCATGCGGCCGGGACTCGTCCTCGCCTTCGATACGGCCACTCCCGTCGCCACCTGCGCCCTCGTCCGGGACGGAGCCGTTCTCGGCGAGCGCATCGGCCGGGCGGTGAGTATCCTCGCCGACGCCCACGACCTCCTCGTGCGGGCGGGGCTGGAGCCGTCCCATCTGGACGCGGTGGTGGTAGGCACCGGCCCCGGCAGCTTCACCGGTATTCGGGTCGGCCTGGCCGCCGCCCGGGGACTGGCTCTCGCCCTCGACCTGCCGGTGGCGGGGGTGTCCACCCTGGATGCTCTCGCCGCCGGCCTACCGGGAGCCCTGCCCGTCATCGACGCTCGGCGCCGACAGGTGTTCACCTTGGTGGACGGGCAGCCCCGGGCTCTCTTTCCGGCCGAGCTCCCCATCGAGCCCGGCACCGTGTGCGTGGGCGACGGCGCCGTCCGCTACCGCACCCTTCTCGAGGCTGGTGGAGCCGAGATTCCCCCCGACGAGGACGCCGTCCACGTGCCCCGGGCCCGGTGGCACGCCCTGCTCGCCCGTGACTTCGGACCGGCGGAGGCAGTCGAGCCCATATACGTCCGGGCTCCCGATGCCGAGCGGTCGGCGGCCCGATGACGGCCTCCCTCGTCATCCGTCGGCTGGAGCTGGACGACCTGGACGCCATCGAGACCATCGAGCGCCAGTCCATGCCCGCCCCTTGGTCGCGGGCCATGTTCGCGGGCGAGATCGCCAAGCCCACCTCTCTGTGCCTGGGGGCGTTCGATCCCGATGACGGGCGGCTGGTGGGGTACGTGGTGGTATCCCGGTACGTGGAGGCCTGGCACGTCATGAACCTGGTGGTGGCCCCCGACCGCCGGCGGCGAGGGGTGGCCACCCGGCTTCTCAGCGAGGTCTTCGCCCGCACGGCGGGCGGACGGCAGCGGGGCTACACCCTGGAGGTGCGGGTGTCCAACACGGCCGCCATCCGGCTGTACGAGAGGCTCGGCTTTCGGGCTCAGGGGGTCCGCCCCGGCTACTACACCGACAACCGCGAGGATGCCCTGGTCATGTGGCGGGAGGCGGCGGTGGAGGAGGAGGCCCGGCGGTGATGGCGGAGGCTCGGGGGTGAAGGGCGCTGCCGCCGCTTCCCCTCTTCTCTCCTTGCTCGTCCTGGGGGCAGGCCCGGCTGCCCCGGCCGGCCCTCAGGCGGCGCCCCGGCCGGTGATCGCCTTCGCCGACCGGGCCCACGGCTTCGCCGCCGGGGCCGGTGGCATCCTGCGGACGGCCGACGGAGGCCGCACGTGGAAGCAGGTGTCGACGGCCCGGACGGTGGCGGTGGACCCGGTGGGGCCGAGGAGGGCGTTCGCCCTCGCCGCCGGAGCCCTCCTCCGCAGCGACGACGGACGACGGTGGCGGCGGCTGTCCACCCCCGGCTTGGCGGCGGTCGATTTCTGGACGGCGAGGCGGGGCTTGGGGGTGGACAGCGGGGGCCGCCTGGTGGAGACCGATGACGGCGGCCGGCGCTGGCGGCCGCAGGCGGCCCCCTCGGGCATCCAGGCCCTGTGCGCCACCCGGGCCGGCGCTTGGATCGCCCGCCGCCAGCTCGTGTGGGGCCGGGGGGCGAGGGGATGGCGCTTGGCCCTGCGGCCCCGGCTCGACCTGGGAGGAGAGGGGCCGGTGCCCGAGCTCGGCTGCCGGGGAAGGTCGGTGTGGGCCCTCTTCCACCGCGGCGCCGCCGCCGGCAGCGAGGGATACGACGTCTTCCGCTCCCTGGACGGCGGCCGCACCTGGCGGGCCGTCCTCGCCAACCTCGATCGCCGGCGGCCCCGGCTGCCTCGCCTGGCGCCCTACGCCGGGCCGATGGCGGTACTGGGCGGCGGCGCGGCCGTGCTCGTGGGCTTCTGTCCAGCCTGCGGGCGGGGTACGGTGACCGTGGCCTCCACGGCCGACGGCGGCCGCACCTGGAGGCGGTGGACGTCCCTCCAGGGGTACGTTCCGGTGGCGGTGGCCTTCGCCGATGGGAAGCGGGGCTGGCTTCTCACCACTTCCCCGGCGGGAAGCCACGCCGCCGGCCTCATCTGGGCCACCGCCGACGGGGGGCGGACCTGGCGGCTCCTCCTCCGCTCACCCGTCCTCACGGTGGCGCCCCCGTGATCCTGGCTTTGGAGACGTCCTGCGACGAGACGGCGGCGGCGGTGGTGGACGGCCACGGCCGCATCCGCTCCAGCATCGTCGCCTCCCAGGCCGACCTCCATGCCCGCTTCGGCGGCGTGGTGCCGGAGGTGGCCTCCCGGCGCCACCTGGAGCTCTTATCTCCGGTGGTACGGACGGCCCTGGCCGAGGCCGGGGTGTCTCTGGACGCCGTCCGCCTGGTCGCGGTCACCCAGGGGCCGGGGCTGATCGGCGCCCTCCTCGTGGGCCTGTCGGCGGCCAAGGCGCTGGCCTTCGCTCTCCAGGTGCCGCTGGCCCCGGTCGACCACCTGCACGGCCACGTGGCCTCCCTCTTCCTCGAGCCCCATCCGGTGGATCCTCCCTTCCTGTGCCTGCTCGCCACCGGCGGCCACACCCTGCTTCTGGACGTCCGCGACCGGGGCGGCTACCGGGTGGTGGGCACCACCCTGGACGACGCCGCCGGCGAGGCATTCGACAAGGGGGCCCGCCTCCTCGGCCTCGGCTACCCGGGAGGAGCGGCCATCGACCGCCTGGCCCGGGAGGGCGACCCCACCGCCTTCGCCTTCCCGGTGGCTCGGGTGGGCAGCTTCGACTTCTCTTTCTCGGGGCTGAAGACGGCCCTCCTCTACGCCGTCCGGCGGCTGGGCCCGGGGGAGCTAGAGCGGCGGCGAGCCGATCTCGCCGCCTCTTACCAGCGGGCCATCGTCCGGGCGCTGGTGGAGCGCACCCGGGCCGCCGCCGAGGCGCTCGGCTTCCAGCGGGTGGCGGTGGTGGGCGGGGTGGCGGCCAACTCCGAGCTGCGGGCGGCCCTGCCGGAGGCAGCGCTCGCCCCCCTGTCTCTCTGCACCGACAACGCGGCCATGATCGCCTCGGCCGCCCGCTACGTCCAACCTCTGGCCTGCCCGCAGGCGCTGGCCGTCGATGCCTACGCGGCTCGGTAGCCTCCTCCTGGCCGTCCTGGCGGCGGCCGCCGGCGGCATGGCGGTGGCGTGGACGGCGGATGGCCCGCAGCTGCCGCCTCCCCAGCCGGCCGTCACCGGCGGCAGGTGGGCGGCAGGGCGGGGACGGCCGGCGGTCGCCATCCAGCGGGCCATCGTCCTCTTGCGGAGGCCCTCCCTGGCCGAGCGTGTACAGGCGGCCGGGGGCGTCGCCTCCGACGGCGAGGAGCGGCGGTGGACGAGGGAGGCCCTGGCGGCGCAGGAGCGGCTCCTCCGCCGCCTGGCTTCCGCCGGGGCGCCGGTGGCGCCCGAGTACCGCTTCGCCCGGGTGGTGAACGGCTTCTCGGCCGCCCTCGACTCGGAAACGGCCGCCCTGCTCGAGCGGATGCCGGAGGTAGACGGCGTGTACCCGGTGCGGGCGGCCTACCCGGCGGCTTCCTTCTCGGCCCTGCCCTCCGCCCCTCCTCCTGTCGGCTTATCCCCGTTCACGGGGCGGGGAGTGACCATCGCCCTCCTCGACACCGGCGTCGCCTGGCGCAGCTCGTCCCTGCTGGGCCGGGTGCTCCCCGGCATCGATCTCGTGGACGGGGGGCTGGACGCCCGCCCCCGGGGGCGTCCGGGCCGGCCCGAGTCGGTGGAGGAGCACGGCACGGCCATGGCCGGCCTGCTCGTCGGCCGAGCAGGGAGGGGATGGCCGGGAGGGATCGTCCCCGAGGCTACCGTGCTTCCCATCCGCGTCGCCGGCTGGCAGCGGGACGCCCTGGGGCGCTGGTCGGTGTACGCCCGCACCGACCAGATGGTGGCCGGGCTGGAGCGGGCGGTGGATCCCAACGGGAACGGGGACGCCCACGACGCCGTCCGCATCGCCTTGGTGGCTCTGGCCGAGCCGTACGCGTCCTTCGCCGACGGACCTCTGGCGGAGGCGGCGGCGGGGGCGGCCTCCCTCGACACCCTGGTGGTGGCTCCCGTCGGTAACGAGGGGGCGGAGGGACCGGCTCCCGGCCGGGTGGCGGGGCCGGCCGGCGCGCCGGCGGCGCTGGCGGTGGGAGCCGCCGACCTGCGGTCCCGGGTGGCGGACGTCCCGGTCCTCATCCGCGCCGGCTTGCGCGTGCTCGCCCGCCGGCGGCTGCCCCTGCTGTCGGCCGCTCTGCCCCGGCCGGCCACCCTCGACCTGGTAGCAGCGCCCGGGCCGTCGCTAGCGGCCCAGTTCTCTCCTGCCGGTCTCAGCCGAGTGGCCGGGAAGGCGGTGCTCGTCGTCGGCCGCCGGATGGGCCAGGCGACGGCGGCTGCGGGCCGGGCCGGGGCGGCTGTCGTCGTCTGGGCTGGAGGAGGGCTTCCAGCAGGAGGGCTGGGCCTGAGCAGTGGCGATCTGCCGGTGGTGGCCGCCCCAGCCGGGCTGGTCGGCGAGCTAGGGAGGGCGGGGCAGGGGGTGGTCGTCAGCCTGGGTCGGGCCCGGGACAGGGTCAACCCCGACCATGGGCGGGTAGCCCCGTTCTCGGCTCGGGGCCCGGGCCTGGCCGGCCAGCCCAAGCCCGACCTGGTAGCGCCGGGGGTGGCCCTGGCCACCGTGGAGCCGGGCGGAGGAGAGGAAGCCCGCC
>FWPU01012461.1_pt1 | contig 11247 bp, 11 predicted proteins | sample 2228361 | NCBI WGS metagenome assembly FWPU01 (sample SAMEA103939777, study PRJEB20133) | metagenome | reverse complement strand
TGCCGTAGATGGGGCCGACGCCGACGTAGTCGGCACCGGCGGCGACGGCGGCGCGCGCCTCCTCGAGGTCGTGGGTCGAGACGCCGACGAGTGCGCCGGGCCCCAGGACGCGCCGGACCGCCGCGACCGGCAGGTCCTCCGGCCCGACGTGCGCCCCGTCGGCGCCGACGGCGCGTGCGACGTCGGGCCGGTCGTTCACGAGGAAGCGCGCGCCCACGGCGCGGGCGCGGGGCGCGATGGCGGCGGCGGCGGCGTAGAGCTCGCCGGACGTCGCGTCCTTCACCAGGAGCTGGAGCAGCCGGGCGCCGCCGGCGAGGAGTTGCTCCGCGAGCCACACCGGGTCGCGCCCCGTGTCGAGCGGATCGACGATCGCGTAGAGAGGGGGCAGGACGAGACGCGCCGTCACCCCAACGTGCCGCCCGTGGCCGTGCGGCGCAGCGCGACGCCGAGGTCGCTGATCTTCTTCCGCAGCGTGTTGCGGTTGATGCCGAGCATCTGGGCGGCGCGCACCTGGTTGCCGCCGGTCCGCTCGAGCACGACCTCGATGAGGGGCCGCTCGACCGCGCCCACGAGCAGGGCGTAGAGATCGCGGGGCTCGCGATCGGCCGCCAGCAGCTCGGTGAGCCGCCGGCGGACGGCGTCCTCGAGCGGCAGCGCCGCGGCCGCCGCCGGCGCGGGGCGGGCGGTGAGGGCCAGGTCCTCGGGCACGAGGGTGCGGCCGCGGGCGAGGACGGCCGCGCGCCGGAGCGTGTTCTCCAGCTCGCGCACGTTGCCCGGCCAGCCGTGGCGGACGAGCGTCTCGCGCACCTCGTCGCTGACCCCGACGATGTCGGTGCCGAGCTCGCGGTTCACCTTGTCGAGGAAGAAGTCGATCAGCTCGGGGATGTCGCCCCGGCGGTCGCGCAGCGGCGGCACGGTGATGCGCACGACGTTCAGGCGGAAGAAGAGGTCCTCGCGGAAGGTTCCCGCCCGCACGGCCGCCTCGAGGTCCTGGTTGGTGGCGGCGACGATCCGCACGTCGGCGCGGATCGGGTCGCGGCCGCCCACGCGCGTGAACTCCCGCTCCTGGAGGACGCGCAGCAGCTTCGCCTGCAGCGCGAGCGGCATGTCGCCGATCTCGTCGAGGAACAGCGTGCCGCCGGCCGCGGCCTCGAACTTGCCGATCCGCCGCTCGACCGCGCCGGTGAACGCGCCGCGCTCGTAGCCGAAGAGCTCGCTCTCGAGCAGCTCGGTCGGGATGGCCGAGCAGTTGAGCGCCAGGAACGGCCCCTGGCGGCCGGAGTGGAGGTGGATCGTCCGGGCGACTAGCTCCTTGCCCGTCCCCGTCTCGCCCTGGATGAGGATCGTCGCGTCGGTCGGCGCCGCGCGGCCGATGACCTTGTAGACCTCCTGCATCGCCGGCGTCCGGCCGATGACCAGCTCGTGGCGCTGCCGCAGCTCGCCGCGCAGCCGCTCGACGTCGCGCGTGAGCCGGCGCAGCTCGAGGGCCCGGTCCACGAGGTGCGTCACCTGGTCCAGGTCGAACGGCTTCGTCAGGTAGTCGTAAGCGCCGCGCTTCGTCGCCTCGATGGCGTTCGCCATCGTGCCCTGCGCGGTCATGATGATGAAGAGCGTGTCGATGTGCTCGTCGCGGGCGCGCGTCAGCACGTCGAGCCCCGACAGGTCGGGCATGCGGATGTCGAGAAGCGCCACGTCGAACGGCCGGGCGCGGAGCGCCGCGAGCGCGTCGGCCCCGGTGGCGACGACGTCGACGCGGTGCCCCCGCTGGGTGCATGCCCGCTCGAGCACCCAGCGAATCGACTCCTCGTCGTCGGCGACGAGGATGCGGCCGGCGGGCCTAGCGTCCGTCGCCGACATCGTCGTCGGTGACCGGCAGCGTCACACGGAAGCAGGCGCCGCCGCCGCGTCGCGGTTCGTAGGTGATCGTGCCGCCGTGCTCGCTCACGATCCGATGGCAGACGGCGAGGCCGAGCCCGGTGCCGCGCGGCTTGGTGGTGAAGAACGGCGCGAAGAGCTGGGCCTGGTCCGTCTCGGCGACGCCGGGACCGGTGTCCGCGACGCGGACGACGAGGAACTGCCCGCGCGCGCGGCCGCGGCGGATGTGGAAGCGGCTCTCGAAGCGGGTCGACACGCAGAGCTCGCCCCGGCCGTCGAGGGCCTCGAGCGCGTTCTTCACCAGGTTGAGGAACACCTGCGTGAGCTGCGCGCGATCCCCGCGCACGGCGGGCAGGCTCGGATCGAACTCCGTGCGCAGCGTGACCGCGCCCCAGGCGGGCGACCGGCGCTGGAGGCTCAGCACGTCGTTCAGGATGCGGTGGATGTTGACGGCCTCGACCTGGAGGTGCGGCGGGCGGGCCAGCTCCCGGAGCTGCTCGACCAGGGCGTCGAGCCGCTCGACCTCGCTCACCACGATCTCGGTCGCCCGGATCTGATCCGGGTCGGTGAGCGTCGTGCGCAGGAGCTGCGCGGCCCCCTTGATGCCGCCGAGCGGGTTGCGGATCTCGTGCGCGAGCCCGAGGGCGACGGTGCCGAGCGCCGCCAGCCGATCGCCGCGGCGCGCGGTCGCCTCGAGGGTCCGCTGGAGCGTCAGGTCGCGCAGCACGAGCACCGCGCCGCGGAATCCCCCCTCGGCGTCGTGCACGGGGGCGCAGGACGCGGCGACGGGAACCTCCTCGGCCCGCACGGCGAGGACGCCCTCGCCGCGCCGGCGGACGCCGCCTTCCGCGACCGTCGCCTCGACCAAGTCCCCGAGCCACTGGTTTTCCGGCCGCCCGCGAAGCAGGGCGCGCACCTCCTGGCCGAGGAGGTGCGCCGCCGAGCCGCCGACGAGCGCCTCCGCCGCCGGGTTCACCTCGAGGATGCGGCAGGCGGCGTCGAGGACGACGATGCCGTCGTCGATGCTCGCCAGCACGTCGGCCCACGGGGGCCGCGGCGTCGTCGGATCGGGCGGCAGACGGTGGGCGGCTTTCGGGCGCGGCGGCAAGCTAGAGGTCGTCCTCCCCGCCGCTCGCCTCGTCGCCGTCCCCGCCCCCGCTTTCCATCTCCTCGACCATCTCGTCGAAGTCCTCGCCCACGTCTTCGCCCAGCTCCCGCCCCATCTTCTTCATCCAGCGGGCCATGCTCTTCGGGTCGTTCTCGTCGAGATCGCCGAGCGACGAGGGATCGGCCAGGTCGTCGAGCCGATCCTCCTCGGAGCGCACCATCGCGAAGCGCGACATGAGGCGGGTGAGGTTCCGGCTGCCGCACCGATCGCAGACGGCGTCGATCGGCTCGCTCACGCGCAGCGTGAGCGCGGTCACCTTCCGCCCGCACCCCGTGCAGCGATACTCGTAGATCGGCATGACGTCGCGCAGTATAGCGCGAGCGCCGGGGCGCGGGAAAACCGGGCTCCGCTACTTGACGGGTCGGGCCGAGAAGCCGCGCTCGCCGAACGTCAGGTGGGTGCGCTTGCCGTTGACGAGGGTCTCCAGCACCACGTCGCGGCCCCACAGGCGATGGACGTAGGCGAGCGTGCGCTCGGCGTACTCGAGGTGGAGGTCGCGGCCGTCGTGGGCGTGGACCAGCAGCAGGACGCGGCTGTGGTTGTAATCGGCGTCTTCGACCCGGATCACGGGGACGCCGCCCATGCCCACCTGCATCAGCAGTGTCTCCTTCACCCGGCGCCACCCCCCCTTGTCGGAGACCTCGCTCACGACGAGGTCGTCCCCCTTCGGTTCGTACCGGAACAGGTCGAGCTCGCGCATGAGGCGCGCGTCGAGCCAGCGGCGGAGGAACGAAACGTCGCGGTCAACCTCGCGGGTCTCGAAGAGCAGGTCGCGCCCCGTCTTTCCGGGCGGCAGCCGCTCGCGCTCCTCGGGGGTCGGGTCGTCGCCGCGGCGCTCGATGTCCTCCCAGACCTTGAGGCCGATGTGGTACGGGTTGAGGCCGCCGGGGATCGGGCGAACCACCTGGTTGTGGCGGACCAGGAACTCGAGGTGGAGCGCCTGCGGCAGCCGGAGCGCCTCCAGGATGCGCTTGTGGCAGAGCGTCGCCCACCCCTCGTTCATGATCTTGGTCTCGATCTGCGGGATGAAGTACTCGGCCTCCTCGTGGACGATCGTGAGCAAATCCTTCTCCCACTCGGAGAGATAGGGGTTGTGGTCGCGGATGAAGAGCAGGAGGTCCTCGTCGGGCACCGGCGGCACCTTCCGCAGGTCGGGCTCGACCGGCTCCCGGCGGCGGTGGATGCGGTGGAACGGGTCGGGCGGGGCGGCCGCGGCGGCGACGAGCCGGTCGCGCTCCTCCTGCGGGGAGAGCTTCTTCACGGCCAGGTTGCGCCGGCACTGGAGCGCGAGCGCGTGGGCGGCGTCGAGCAGCGGCTCGACCTTGTCGAGGCCGATGGACGGGGTGTCGATGTAGCGACGGACGCGATTCGCGTGCGCCTTGAACGTGTCGATCGTGAACTCGGCGCGCGTCGACCGGAAGGTGAAGTTGTTCTTGAAGAAGTCGTTGTGCCCGTAGACGTGCGCGATGGTGAGGATCTGCAGGCACAGCGAGTTGTCGCGCATGAGGTAAGCGAGCGCCGGGTTCGAGTTGATGACCATCTCGTACGGCAGCCCGGAGACGCCGTGGTCGTAGAGCGTCTTCTGCTTCCTGGATCAGTTGCCGTACGACCAGTGCGGGTAGTGCGACGGCATGCCCGAGTAGGACATCGCCGCGAGCATCTGGTGGTGGTCGCAGATCTCGAACTCCTGCGGATAGCAGTCGAGCCCGAGCGCGAGGACCTGCTCCCGGATGCGCGCGTCCCAGTACTCGAGGTCCTTCAGCGAGTAGTCGGCCACGGTGCGTCAGGATCCCTTGCGGCCCGCCCGCCGCGCCGGCGTCGCCGGCCGCCGCCCGGCGCCCCTGCAGTCCACCCGCGTCACCCGCTGCGGTCTCCTCCGGTCCGCGGTGCCGTCTCGGGGCGGCGTGCCTAGTCCTCTCCCTTGTCCTTGGCGAGGAACGCCTTGAACGAGGGCCAGATGTCCTCCTTGCGCTCGATCAGGACGGTCTGGAAGTTCTCCGCGTCGAGCCGCCGGAAGATGTTCAGCATCGAGCTCTCGTAGTAGCGCGAGCCGAGCGGCTTGATCTCGCCGTAGCCGAAGAGGTTGGCGACGTCCGCCAGCTCCTTCGCGGCCTTCAGCGCGGCGGGGTTGTCGGAGTCGAAGTTGTCGCCGTCGGAGCAGTGGAAGGCGTAGATGTTCCAGAGCGAGGGGTGGTAGCGGTTCTGGATGATCTCGAGCGCCTTCGTGTACGCCGACGAGATGAACGTCCCGCCCGACTCCCCCTTGTGGAAGAACTCCTCCTCCGTGACCTCCTTCGCCTCGGTATGGTGCGCGATGAAGACGATCTCGACGTTCCGGTACTTCGTGCAGATGAACTGGTAGAGCAGGAAGAAGAAGCTCCGGGCGAGGTACTTCTTCATCGTGTCCATCGACCCGGAGGTGTCCATCATGCAGACGACGACCGCGTTCGACTCCGGCTTCACGTCCGCCGTGATGTGGCGGTAGACGAGGTCGTCCTGGTGGAAGGGGAATCGCCCCCCGCGCGGCGACGCCGCGGGCAGACCGGCGGCCGCGGCGAGCGCCGCCTGGGTGCGCTGCCGGCTGTCGACGGCGAGCTTCCGGCGCACGCGCTCGCGCATCGAGCGCCGTTTGTCGAGCCGAACGCGGATGCCGACGGGCCGGTATCCCTTGCGCTTGACGAACCGGGCGGCGTCGATCTGCCGGAGGGCCTTGCGCTCGAGGTCCGGGAGCTCGAGGTCCTCGAACATGATGTCGACCAGCTCCTCGAGCGTGACGTCGGTCTCGTAGTAGTCGGTCCCGGCCTGGTCGCCGGCGCGCTCCTCGCCGGGCCGCGGGGCGCCCTTCGCCTTGCCGACGACCTGGCCCTCCTGCGAGTCGCCGCTGCCCTGGCCGACGCCCGGGGTGTTGTCGCCGAAGACGAAGCGCCACTCCCGGATCCCGCGGATCGGGACCTTGATCACCTTCTCCCGGTTCTGCCCGATGATCGACTCCTCCGCGATGATGTCCGCGATGTTCTCGCGGATGGACTCGCGGACCTTCAGGCGATGCCGCGCCCGATCGCCGGCGCAGCGGTCGCTGCGCTCGGCCTCGGACGGGGCGTAGGGCCGGAAGATCGACTGGAGGGTCAGTCCTTCCACAGGTTGTTGGCGGCGTACTTGAGCACGACGTCGACGCAGCTCGGGCAGTAGCCCGAATCGAGCAGGTTCTGCACCATGGCGTCGTACTTCTGGGTCTGCTCCTCGTCACGCGTCCGGGCCTTGGTGATGACCCGGCTGATGTCGCGGACGGAGGTCATGAGCTTCTTCTCGATCGCCTCCTTGAGCGGCTCGTAGGAGCGGTAGGAGACCTTCTCGCCGCGGCGGCTCGCGGCCCACAGGTACGCGATCACCTCCTGCCGGAAGCCCTCGGCGGCCGAACCGATGATCGCGATCTGCTCCTCGATCGACTTCATGAAGCCCTCGTCGGGCTGCAGCTCCTCCTTCGTGTTGCGGTCCTTCACGCGCGTCTTGTTCACGAACGCCTCGGCGTGGTCGAGGTAGTTCTGGAAGAGCGCCTCGGCCTGCTCCTGATACGAGTAGACGAAGGCCTTCGTGATCTCCTTCTCGAGCATCTCGAGGTACTCCTTGTGGAGGACGTCCTGGAGGAACTCGAGGTACTGCTTGCGCGTGTCGTCGGGGAGGTCCGCCTCCTTCACCATGTTGATGAGGGCCTCGCGGACGTTGATCGGGTTGATGCAGTTCCCCTCGACGTTGTCGGAGAGCGCGTTGTCGAGCGCCTTCATGATGAAGCGCGTCGAGATGCCGCTCATGCCCTCCCGCTTCACGTCGTCGCGCAGCTCGTGGACGTCGAGCTTCTTCGTGCGCCCCTTCTCGACGATCTCCTCGCCGTTGTAGAGCTTGAGCTTCGTCATGAGGTCGCACTTGGGCGTCGGCTCGAGGCGCGAGAGGATCGAGAACATCGACGCGACCTCGAGCGTGTGCGGCGCCACGTGGGCGCGGAAGTCCGAGTGGTGGATGATCTTCTGGTAGATCTTGACCTCCTCGGACAGGCGCAGGTTGTACGGCACCTTCACCACCACGATGCGGTCGAGGATGGCCTCGTTGGTGTGATCGGCCTTGAACTTCTGCCACTCCGCCTCGTTCGAGTGCGCGACGATGCAGGTGTCGACGTACACCATGCCGTGCCGCCCCGGGGCGGGGATGATCTTCTCCTGCGTCGCGGTGATCATCGCGTGCAGGTACTCGGTTTCGTTCTTGAAGACCTCGATGAACTCGCACATGCCGCGGTTGCCGACGTTGAGTGCGCCGTTCAGCTCGAGGACCCGCGGGTCCCCCTCGGAGTACATGTCGAGCTTCGAGATGTCCTCGCTGCCGATCAGGACCGACGTGTCCTGGTTGTTCGGGTCGACCGGCGGGACGACCCCGACGCCGACTCGGTTGCGCTTCGAGAGCGACCGCGTGACGACCGGCACTTCCTCGTAGCGCGTGCCGAACTCCTCCTTCAGCCGGAAGCGGCACACGGGGCAGAGGTCCCCTTCGATGTGCACCCCCAGCATCTTCTCGAATTCCTTCCGCAGGTGGCGCGGAATGAGGTGGAGGGGCTCCTCGAACATGGGGCACCCCTCGATCGTGTAGATCGGCGGGAGCGCCTCGAGACCGCGCTGGAGCTTCTCGACCAGCGAGCTCTTCCCGGAGCCGACCGGGCCCATGAGGTAGAGCACCTGGCGGCTCTCCTCGCCCTTCAGCGACGCGGAGTGGAAGTAGCGGACGATCTGGTTGATCGTCTTCTCGATCCCGAAGAACTCGTCCGCGAAGAAGTTGTAGACCTTGAGCGACTCGTCCTTGTAGAGCCGCTTCACCCGGGGATCGTCGCTGTCGAGGATGTCGCGCGTCCCCGGGCGGAGGATCATGTCGTAGATGCGCGCGTGCGCGAGCTTGGCGACGGAGGGGTCCGCACGGACGATCTCGAGATACTCCAGGAACGACCCACGCCACTGCTTCGACTCGCGCGCGGCGCGGTCTTCCTTGATGATCTTCTCGAAGGAGGGACTGTCCATGGCTCACGCTCCTCTCGACGGGCGACGTGCCTAGGGACCGGCTCGGCGTGAACTTCCGCCCGCCAGGGCCAAGAGGGTACGACGGATGTCAACGGTGAGGAGGCTACCCGGCGAGACGACGGAGGCGCTCGCCGCCCCGCAGGCGGTGCAAGCGCCGTGCCGTGAGCCGGCCCGGGTGGAGCGCCGCGTCAGAAAGACCGCCGTGCCGTGACCGTGCGGGGCGTCAGGGAGTCCGGCCGTCCGCGCTCTCATGGGCCAGCTGCTTCGCGCCGCCCATCCCCACCTCGACCTCCTCCCTTCGGTCCAGAGATGCCGCGCTGTCCCGACACGCAGTTCGACGTACAGCGCGGAGGCTACCGGCGTGGCCAGAGGCTGTCAAGCTTCCGACGGCAAAATTTGCAGGCGGCGCGCCGGTGCGGCGTCGTCGCGAGTGGTCCCAGGGGGAATCGAACCCCCGTTACCGACGTGAGAGGCCGGCGTCCTAGCCGCTAGACGATGGGACCGCGACGAGCTGAGGAGGGAGGACTCGAACCTCCAATGGCCTGATCCAGAGTCAGGTGGCTTACCAATTAGCCGACTCCTCAACGCGAGTGTGGCGAACGCTATGCGATGGTGTTGGGGGAGTCAAGGTGCGGCGGCGCCCGATGTCGCGTCGATGCGCGCGCGCGCCGCGCGCAGACGCGCGAGCGTGCGCTCGCGCCCGAGGACCTCGAGCACCTCGAAGATGCCGGGGCTGACCGTGCCGCCGGTGACCGCCACGCGCACCGGCTGGGCGAGCGTGCCGAGCTTCAAGCCGTGCGCCGCCAGCGTCGCATGGAACGCCGACTGGAGATGGGCGTGGTCCCACGCCGGCAGGGCCGCGAGGCGGCCGACGAGGTCGTCGAGGGCCGGCGCGAGCGCGGGCCGCAAGTGCTGCGCGGCGGCCTTCGGGTCCGGCTCCACGTCGACCAGGTAGAAGCGCAGGAGCGCCGCCAGCTCGACCAGCGTCTTCGCGCGCTCGCGCTGGGTCGCCACCGCCCGTGCGAGCCACGCCCGGTCTGCGGGCACCGGGAGCCCGGCGCGCTCGAGGAACGGGACGACCAGCTCCGCCAGCCGCTCGGGCGGCGTCGCCTTCAGGTGCTGGAAGTTCACCCACTCGAGCTTCTCGGGATTGAACACGGCCGGCGACGACCCCACGTGCTCGAGCGAGAAGTACTGGATCAGCTCCGCCCGCGTGAACAGCTCCTGATCGCCGTGCGACCAGCCGAGGCGCGCGAGGTAGTTGACCATGGCGTCGGCGAGGTAGCCCATGTCGCGGTACTCCGTGATCGCCGTCGCGCCGTGCCGCTTCGAGAGCCGCGTCTTGTCGAGTCCGAGGATGAGCGGCACGTGTGCGAAGCGCGGCAGCAGGGCGTCGAGCGCGCGGTAGAGGAGGATCTGCCGCGGCGTGTTCGCGATGTGGTCCTCGCCGCGGATGACGTGGGTGATGCGCATGTCGACGTCGTCGACCACGACGCAGAAGTTGTAGACCGGCGTGCCGTCCGAGCGCACGATGATGAAGTCGTCCAGCTCGGCGTTCTGGAAGACGACCCGCCCGCGGATCGCGTCGTCGAAGGCGGTCTCGCCGTCGAGCGGGGCGCGGAAGCGGAGCGCGAACGCGCTGCGCCCGGCGGGTGGCTCCGTGCGGTCGCGGCACGTGCGGTCGTAGCCGGGGCTCCGGCCGGCGGCGAGCGCGGCGTCGCGGCGCGCCTCGAGCTCCTCCTTCGTGCACCAGCAGCGGTAGACGCGTCCCGCGGCCAACAGCGCCTCGGCGTGCTTGCGGTAGAGGTCGAACCGCTGGGTCTGGAAGTACGGCCCCTCGTCCCAGTCGAGGCCGAGCCACCGGAGCCCGTCGAGGATCACCTGCACGGCCTCCTCGGTCGAGCGCTCGCGGTCCGTGTCCTCGATGCGGAGCACGAACGTGCCGCCGTGGTGGCGCGCGAAGAGGTAGTTGAAGAGCGCCGTGCGAACCACGCCGATGTGGAGCGAACCCGTCGGACTGGGCGGGAAGCGGGTGCGCACCGACATGCGGGCGACCTTCGCGAAGGGGTCCCTCGAAGTCAAGCAAGTCAAGCCGTTGACGCGCGTCGCGCGACCGGTTTGAGACTCGGCCGGACGGCTTGCATACTGGCCGCGGCGCGAGCATGCAGTGCGTCGTGCACAACGCCACCCGCGGCACCGTGCTCGCGGACCGGGTCGCGGTGGCGGCCTCGCCGCTGGCGCGGCTGCGCGGGCTCATCGGTACGCGCGGCCTTCGGCCCGGCGCCGGCCTCCTCCTGCGGCCGTGCCGGCGGGTGCACTCGTTCTTCATGCGGTACGCGCTCGACCTCGTTTTCATCGACGCGGACGACCGCGTGGTCGCTGCCCTGGCGGATTTCGGGCCCGGCCGCGTCTCGCCGCGGGTGGGGGCGGCGGCCGCCGTGCTCGAGCTGCCATCCGGGACGCTGGCCGCGGCGCCGGCGGTTCCCGGGGACCGACTAAAGATCCGGCCGCGCTCCGCCGATCTTCATGCGAGGTGACATGGCGATGCCGCTGAAGAAGATCCTGGTCGTCGAGGACAACGAGGACAACCGGAGGATCCTCGTCTACCGGCTGCGCAAGATCGGGCAGTTCGACATCCGGGAGGCCGGCAACGGCCAAGAGGCGATCGAGGCGGTCGAGCGCGACGCCCCCGACCTCATCTTCATGGACCTCAAGATGCCGGTGATGGACGGCTGGGAGGCGACGAAGCGCATCCGCCAGATGGCGGGGGGCCGCGGCGTCCGCATCATCGCCCTCACCGCGCAGGCGATGGCCGGCGACGAGCAGAAGGCGCTCGCGATCGGCTGCGACGACTACCTCGCGAAGCCGGTGGTCGACCCGGACCTCGTCCGGCAGAAGCTCGAGCGGCTGATCGGCAAGGCGGCGTGAGCCGGCGGCCGCGCGGCGCGCGTCCCGGACGCGTGGGCGCCGCGGCGCCGGAGCGCGCCTTGCGAGCGGCAGGGCGCGCCGCTAAGACCGCACACGCGCGAGCCGTTAGCTCAGTCGGTAGAGCAGCTGCCTTTTAAGCAGCGGGTCGCTGGTTCGATCCCAGCACGGCTCACTCGATTCTGTCGGCAGCTCGACGACTTGGCCGCGCCCCTCGACGGC
>FWPU01012460.1_pt1 | contig 11247 bp, 8 predicted proteins | sample 2228361 | NCBI WGS metagenome assembly FWPU01 (sample SAMEA103939777, study PRJEB20133) | metagenome | reverse complement strand
GCTGCTAGGTCGAGTCGCTGGGTCGAGCTTGTCGAGACCTCATCGAGACCCGCCGGGTCGAGCCGCCGGGTCGAGTCGTTGGGTCGAGCGTGTCGAGACCTTATCGAGACCCTGTCGAGACCCGCCGGGTCGAGCCTGTCGAGACCCTAGTCGAAGGAAGCAATCTCCAATAAATAACAGGGGATTGCTTCGGGTCTCGGTACGAGCGGGGAGAACGCCCGCTCTACTCGACCCTCGCAATGACAATCAAATTGGTTGCGGCCTGCCGCGCTATGGTATAACCGACCAAAAGTCGGCGGTACATTTGGTTGCGGCTCGCCGCGCTATGGTTATCTTCGAAAAGCCTCACAAAAGGCAAAAGCCCCCCTACTGGGAGGACTTTCGGTTTATAATGCCGAAGGAGGGAATCGAACCCTCACTCCCGAAGGAACACGATTTTGAGTCGTGCGCGTCTGCCTGTTCCGCCACTTCGGCTCTAGCACGCTAAGTATACTCACTACCAGGACGAAGGTCAAGATGAAATTAGGCATCATCGGCTTACCACAATCAGGAAAGACCACCATTTTCAACGCCCTGACGCGCGGCGACGCGCCCACGACTGCCAGCGCCGGGCGCATCGAAGTTCACACAGCCGTGGTGGACGTCCCCGACCCGCGCGTGGACAAGTTGTCTGCCATGTTCAAACCGCGCAAGACCATCTACGCCAAGGTCACCTACGCCGACATTGCCGGGTTGGAGGGCGGCGTGGCCAAGAGCGGCATCTCTGGCCAGTTGCTCAATCAATTGGCGCAGATGGACGCTTTTTTGCACGTCGTCCGCTGCTTCGAAAGTGACCTGGTCCCGCATCCCGCCGGCTCGGTGGACCCAGCCCGTGATGTAACCGCCATGCTGGACGAACTATTGCTCAACGACCTGGTAGCCGTGGAGCGCAAATTGGAACGTCTGGCCGACGAACGCCGTAAGGGCGGCTCCGACAAGGCGGTCGTCGGACGGCAGATGGCGCTCTTCGAACGGTTGCAGGCCTCCCTGTCCAGGAATGAACCGCTGCGCCGCCTGGACTTCAGCGCCGAAGAAGCCAGGGAATTGTCCAGTTACGGGCTGCTGACCCGCAAACCCATCCTGACCGTCTTCAACCTGGGCGAGGGACAGGCCGCTCCCGTCATCGAACTCGACCATCCTTCTGTTGCCCTGCAAGGCAAATTGGAGATGGAACTGGCGCAATTACCCCCCGAAGATGCTGCCCTCTTCATGCAGGAATACGGCATTGAGGAACTCAGTTTGAGCAAAATGATTCGCCTGTCTTACGATCTGCTACAAGTGCAGTCCTTCTTTACCGTTGGCGAAGACGAAGTGCGCGCCTGGACCACGCGGCGAGGCGCCAACGCCCAGGAGGCGGCTGGCGAGATCCACACCGACCTGCAAAAGGGCTTCATCCGCGCTGAGGTGGTTTCATACACCGACCTGGTGGAACTGGGCGGCATGAACGAGGTCAAGGCAAAAGGCAAATTGCGGCTAGAAGGCAAAGAATATCTGGTCAAAGATGGCGACATCGTGCATATCCGCTTTAATCTTTGAACGTCGGATTGCCCCTAATAATGTAGAGTGAAAGTAACTGCTTACCTGGGGCGCAAGTCTCTGACCTGTCTATTGTACACAAGTTGTTCGGTTGGCCCAGATTTGGATGGGCAAGAAAATTGCTCTAGCAAGATAAAGGCAGAAAAATCGTAACTACTCCGCCACTTTCGCAAATACCGCAAATACCGCAAATACAGACCCTAAAGGTCTTTCCCGCACATCGAAAGGCTGAATTTGCAGGAAGGTCAGGCTTGAAACATACTTTCGATTGCAAAGGAGACCTTTAGGGTACTGACGAGCAGTTACGAGTGAAAAAATGTTCTCAGCCTGGTTGTTTTTGGGACGGTTGTCAACCTTTTTTGAAGAAAGAGAGGAAAGAATACCATGTCACCCCTACCCAAGCCCCGCGGGGCGCTTGCCTTGTTGCTCGTCGTCTTCCTGCTCGTCCTGGCCTGTTCTCTGCCCATCGTCGTGAACGCGCCGGCCCCTACCCAACCTGCTTACGACCCGACCAAAATGGCGTTGGAATACCAGGCAACGGCCATGTCTTTGCAGTTGACCCAGGCCGCCATGAACGCCCAGCAGTCGCAGGCCCCGGCGCAGCCGGCCGTCCAACCGACCATGCCGCCGCCCACCGAAATCCAACCAACGCCTACGCAGGATTTCGAAGCCTTGCTAAAATCAGCCAAGGTGCTGGTCTATGAAAATACCGACGAGCGCAACATCGGCTTGTGGATTCGTGACGCCCTCGACAACCTGGGCATGACCTACACCCACACCGGCTCCTATAGCGGTCATTTCATGGAATACCTGAACTCTGGCACCAAATATGACCTCATCATTGTCGGCGCTGAAGACAAAGACAAGATTTCTGGCGAATTCTGGGATGTCATCAACACCCGTCTCGTGCGCGACAAGGCCGCCCTGATTGCCGAAATATGGTATCTCGACCGCGAAGCCAACGGCCCCATAGACAAAATCTTGAGCAAGTGCGGCGTGCGCTATCAAAAGGACTACCAACTGGCCGAATCCATCTACTGGTGGGTGCCGGAACACCCGGTCTTCAACGAACCCAACACCGTGCTGCCCCTGCTGCATTACAGCCGCTTTTGGGCCAACCAAACCGGTGACCAAATTCGCCTGAGCGGCGGCGGCGATGCCGTCTTGCTGGCCGGGCTGGCGGCGCGCCCCTCCAACCAGGAGGCCGTGCTGGCCACCTGCTACGAAGGGCGGGTCATCATCCAAACCTTCTCCGACCACGATTACCATCAAGCGGACATTGTCCCGCTGTGGGAAAACTACATCTACAATACCTTGAAGAACCATTTTCTGGCGATTCAACCCTAGGAGCAATGTATGACCTTCGAACAAACCCACTGGAGCCTGGCTGACCTCTACCCTGGCTTTTCATCCCCCGAACTGGAGGCCGATTACGACAAACTGGAGGAACAGGTAGCTTCTTTCGAGGGACTGCGCCCGCATCTGACTCCCGATCTGGTTGCTGACCGTTTCCTGGAGATTCTCCACGCTTTAGAGGGGATGATGCGCATTGCATACCGCCTGTATGCCTTTGCCGGCCTGTCCTTTGCCGCTGACACTCAAAACCAGGTCGCCCAAACCGCGCAGGCGCGCGTCCAACAGTTCCTGGCAGAAATGGAGAACCGCACCCTCTTCTTCAGCCTGTGGTGGAAAGACCTGGACGATCAGAACGCCCAACGGCTGATGGACGCCGCCGGCGATTATCGTTATTACCTGGAGGAGATGCGGCACTTCAAGCCGCACACCCTGAGCGAGCCAGAAGAGAAGGTCATCAACCTGAAGAATGTCACCGGCGCCAGCGCGCTGACCACCTTGTACGACTCGATCACCAATCGTTATACCTTCACATTGCAGGTGAATGGCGAGGTCAAAGAACTGACGCGCGGTCAGCTCATGCCCTATATTCAGGGTCCCGACCCGGCCCTGCGCGCGGCCGCTTACCAGGAACTCTACCGCGTCTATGGTGAACAAGGGCCCATCCTTGGACAAATCTACCAGACTCTGGTACGCGACTGGCGCAACGAGAATCTGTCGCTGCGCAAATTCAGCAGTCCCATTGCAGTTCGCAACCTGTCGAATGACATTCCCGACAAGGCGGTGGATGTCTTGCTGGATGTGACCAGGCAGAACGCCGGCCTTTTCCAGCGTTACTTCAAGATGAAAGCCAAAGCCCTGGGCATGGACAAATTGAGGCGCTACGATGTATATGCGCCGGTGGCCGGGGCCGAGAAAACCTTCGAGTTCGCCTCAGCAGCCCAAATGGTGCTAGAAGCGTTCGATGAGTTCGACTCGCGGGTAGGGGCGCTGGCGCGGCGCGTCTTCGAGCAAAGTCATATAGATAGCGAAGTCCGCAAAGGCAAACGAGACGGGGCATTCTGCTGGTCGGTTATGCCCGACCTGACGCCCTGGGTGCTGCTCAACTACCAAGCGCGCGCCCGCGACGTGGCCACGATGGCGCACGAATTGGGTCACGCCATCCACGCGATGCTGGCGGCGCATCACAGCCTGTTCACTTTTCATTCGTCATTGCCGCTGGCCGAGACAGCCTCCACCTTTGGCGAGATGATGCTTACCGACCGTCTGTTGGCTGAAGAAACCGACGAGGCTGTGCGGCGCGACATCCTATTCAAGCAAGTAGACGACGCTTACGCGACCATCCTGCGCCAGGCGTATTTTGCACTGTTCGAGAAGCAAGCGCACGAGATGGTCATCCAAAACGCCTCGGTGGACGACCTGTCAGCCGCCTATTTCGGCAATCTGAAAGAGCAGTTTGGTGACGCGCTCGACCTGAGCGAAGAGTTCAAATGGGAATGGGTCTCCATTCCACATATCTATCACACCCCGTTCTATGTATATGCTTACGCCTTCGGGCAATTGCTGGTCTTCTCGCTCTACCAACAGTTCAAGCAGGAGGGCGAGGCGTTCAAACCCAAATACCTCGAAATTTTGTCGGCTGGCGGCTCCGAAGTCCCGGCCCGTATTTTGGCTGCGGCCGGCATAGATATCGAATCCCCGGCCTTTTGGCAGGGCGGCTTCGATGTGGTGGAAGGGTTGGTGAGGCAATTGGAAGAAATGACGTAAGGCAGAACCTAATAGTACGATAGGCAAAAAAATTCTTGGCGTGCCAAAGTGCTGGGATAACCATTGAGTTCGGGAGGCACCCCCTACGGGGGCAATTGCCGCCCCATCGGTTTGGCGCGCTAACAAAAAATTGCTTGTTGACAAGTGGTATTTTTTTTGCTACACTATTAACGCGCGTTACTAAAGCGCGTTAATAGTCTGGTGTCATTTCTTCATCAAGGTAAAAACGTGGCAGAACAACGGGTTACCAGTCAGGATGTAGCAAAGTTGGCCGGTGTTTCTCGAACAACCGTCTCTCTTGTGTTGAATAACGTCAAGGGGGTCAACATCTTGCCGGAAACACGGCAGAGAGTTCATCAGGCGGCAGAACAACTCGGCTATGTTCCGAATGCCACAGCGCAGGCCCTGGCCAGCCGGCGCGCAAAGGCAGTTGGGCTGGTCATGACTCGTAGCCCGCATCACATTGCATCTGATACGTTCTTGCCCCAAATCATTGGGGGGTTATTGGATGTAGTTCGTCAGAACAAATTACGCCTTTTGATCGAATCGGTAGATGTAGAACATCAAGATCGGGCTTACCTTGAACTCATTCGCGCAAAACATATAGACGGTATGATCTTACTGACCCCCCGGATTGATGATGCTGGATTACGGAAATTGGCTGAGGCTGAGGTGCCGACTGTTTTGATGGGGAAATTGGAAAACTCGAATTTGTATTCTGTAGATGTAGATAATCGTTCAGCGGCTAAAAAGGCTGTCCAATATTTGCTTACACTAGGTCATACAGAGATTGCCTGTATCTCGAACGCTCCTCCATCTTACAGCGCCTCTCCTGAACGGGTGCAGGGTTACCGAGATGCATTGATTGAGGCGGGTATTACTCCCGACGAGACCCTGGTGCGTTATGCAGATTTTGACCCTCAAAGCGGGTTCGAGCAAATGAATTCCCTCCTCAGAAGCGGAAAAAAGTTTACGGCTGTCTTTGTTGCCAGTGATAATGTGGCTATGGGAGCCAAGTCTGCCTTGCGGGCAACTGGTTTGCGTATCCCTGATGACATTTCAATGATAGGTTTCGATGATATTCCATGGGCCCGATATTCCGATCCACCATTGACAACCATTCATTTGCCCGCCCAGGGGCTGGCACGTACCGCTTGTATCATGTTGATGGATCTGATGCGAGGTGCCAATACCATAGAAAGGACCCTCATATTGGAAACTGAACTTGTGGTACGCGAATCATGCCGTAAACGAACTCTCTCGTGATGGTTTGATTTTGAAAGGAGGTGATATTCAACAGGCACACTCTTTTTTCGACTGTATCTCAAACTATAATTCACTCTATTTAGAAAAGAGGAGAACATGAAAACAACTTGCACATTCTGGTCAATCTTGACCCTGCTCGTTATTGCGTCATTAGCGTTGGCGGCCTGCGGCGCTCCGCCTACAGAAGCACCAGCGGCTACTGAGGCGCCGGCCGCCACGGAAGCGCCAGCCGCCACGGAAGCGCCCGCAACAGAGGAAACTGCTATGTTGCCATTCGATGGGCAATCACCTCCGCCGGCGGGCCAGGAACTGGTTGATGCCCTGGCTGGTAAGTATGCTGGCACTGTCGTCACTATGGCTGGGCCGTTCACCGATGCGGATGCTGTCAAATTCGATAATTCGATCAAGCCCTTTGAAGATGCCACGGGCATTGACATTCAATATGAAGGCTCAAAAGAGTTCGAGGCCTCCATTACTATCCGTGTCGAAGGTGGTAATGCCCCTGACATTGTGGATTTTCCTCAGCCTGGCTTGCTAGCGACCATGGCAAAGAAAGGTTATGTTGTCGACTTGAACGGCATTGTTAACCCAGAGTGGCTAAAGCAGAACTACATCCAGTCCTGGCTCGACATGGCTACAATGGAAGGCGCGAATGGCCCAATCATGGCTGGCGTTTGGGGCCGTGCGAATGGTAAATCCATCGTTTTCTACCCCAAGGCCGAATTCGATACAGCCGGCTACAAAGTTCCTGAAACATGGGATGAGTTGATGGCACTCACTGAGCAGATTGCTGCTGACGGTGATACTCCGTGGTGCATTGGCATCGAATCCGGTGCTGCTACCGGCTGGGCCATGACCGACTGGATCGAAGATGTTATGCTGCGCACCACTTCACTCGAAAACTATGACAAATGGGTCGCTGGCGAACTACCTTTCAACTCGCCAGAGGTCAAGAAAGCGCTCAGTTATGTGACCGCCATCTGGTTCAACGATGCTTATGTGTATGGTGGTCGCGCTGCCATTCCCACCACCTTCTTTGGTGATGCGCCTACCCCGATGTTCGATAAGCCGCCGAAGTGCTGGCTGCATCGTCAGGGCAACTTCATCACGTCCTTCTTCCCCGAAGGCAAAGTGGCAGGCGTAGACTATGACTTCTTCTATTTGCCTCCCATTGATCCGCAATATGGCAAACCTGTGTTGGGCGCCGGCGACATCTATGCCATGTTCAACGATCGCCCTGAAGTCCGCGCCGTCATCCAGTATTTCTCGACGGCCGATTCCGTCAAGGGCTGGGTAGAAGCCGGTGGCGCGATTTCGCCCCACAATGACTCAAATCTGGATTGGTACGCAGACCCTGTGACACGCAAAGTGGCTGAGATCATCCTGAATGCAGATTCCTTCCGCTTTGATGGCTCTGACCTGATGCCAGGTGCCGTTGGCGCTGGTACTTTCTGGAAATACATGACTGATTACGTCAGCGGCTCTATTGACGAAGAAACTGCTCTGAAGCAAATTGACGCCTCCTGGCCAAGATAACCTGTTCTTCTAGCATTTCATTTGACACCAGAACAGGTAAAATAGAGAGGAGCAGGAAGGCGAGTCTTATTCCTGCTCCTCTCGCCTCAACAGGATGATATGCGCTTTTTGGAGATAACCCATGCAAAAACCGCAGAAAACGAATTATGCCTTAGTAAGCGCCTCTTTGGCCTGGCTGACAACAGGAATAGGACGGATTTTGATTTCCCTCTTTGTCCCTGTAATGACTTTTCTTATACTGTGGCAGGTGTTTCTGTTCTTGCGTGATAGCAATGCTTCCCAATTGGTCATCGTGTTGGTTGCCATCCTGTGGGGAGTGGGGGGGGTGGCACTGCTTTTCTTCATTTCCAATTGGCTGGTCGAACAATTGCCTGGCGATTGGCCACGTCGTTTGCAGCCGTTTGTGTTCATTGGACCGGCGATCGCCATTATGGGCTGGTATCTGGCTATTCCGGTTCTGCGCACTCTGGTGTTAAGTTTCAAAGACGCACTTAGCAGAGAGTGGATCGGTTTCGACAATTATGTCTTTGCCTTTACCGACCGTATTATGTTAGAGACATTCAGAAACAACCTGTTATGGATGGTTCTAGGTACGTCCCTGAGTGTGGGTTTTGGGTTGTTGATTTCGGTATTGGCAGATCGATCGCGCTTCGAAGCAGTCTACAAATCCATCATCTTCATGCCCATGGCAATTTCGTTTGTAGGTGCAGGCGTGATTTGGAAGTTTATCTACACTTACAAAGGTGAGGGAGTGGGCATTCAAGAAATTGGACTTTTGAATGCCGTTGTCTTGGCTCTGGGAGGAGAGGCAAGGCCCTGGCTAAGTTTGCCGCCATGGAACAATTTTTTTCTGATTGTCATCATGGTATGGCTGCAAACCGGCTATGCAATGGTGGTCATTTCCTCGGCTATCAAAGGTATACCGGCTGAGCTACTCGAAGCAGCCCGTATTGATGGAGCAAACGAGATTCAGGCTTTCTTCAATGTGACTATTCCTTATATCAAGGGTACGTTGATCACAGTGACTACTACCATCGTAATCTTCAGCCTGAAATTGTTCGACATCGTACGTGTCATGACTGGGGGTAATAACGGCACAAATGTAATTGCTAACGAATTCTATTTGCAACGCTTCACTTATGGAAACACAGGTCGAGCCTCGGCTATCGCTATTGTCTTGTTGCTCGCAGTCATCCCGGTCATTGTCAATAACTTGCGCGAGTTCAATCGGGAAAGGAGGGCGTTCTAATGGCCGCCAGTTCCAAAAGCCACAAAATTCGATCTAGTCTCATCGTCAATGGTGTTTTGATTTTGATTTGTTTTTTCTGGTTGCTGCCAACGTTGGGTATCTTCATCACATCTTTTCGCCAGAGTCAGGATATTTTCAACTCAGGCTGGTGGACCGTTTTCCCGCACAAGGAAGATGTGCAATCCGATGAAATCATCCTCGATCCATCCATTGACGTCAATGGCCCATTCGAGATCGAAGGGATTACCACAACCTTCGAAGAATTACGCCAGGGAGTGACTCTGCCAGATGGTCGCAAATTGACCTGGTATGGTAATAAGCGTACACGCAAGATTTTGGTCACTGAAAGACAATGGGTAGGATTTTCGACCAATTTGACCTTGGAAAATTACAAAGATGTACTCACAGGCAAAGAGATTTCCTTCAAAGATGCAGCCGGAAACGAGATCATCCGCAGAGGAAACAACCTGGGTAGCGCGTTCTTGAACTCGATTGCAGTTGCGGTGCCGGCAACGATCATTCCTATTTTGATTGCTGCTTTTGCTGCATTTGGATTCTCCTGGCTGAATTTCCCTGGCCGTACGATTCTGTTTACTATGGTGGTCGCCATCCTGGTCGTGCCGCTTCAGATCTCGCTAGTGCCAATTTTGCAAGACTATACCGCATTGGGCTTAAATGGTACCTTCCTGGGTATTTGGTTAGCCCATACCGGATTTGGCTTACCTTTGGCAACGTATCTGCTATTCAACTACATCAGCACGCTGCCGCGTGAATTGCTGGAAGCAGCATATATTGACGGCGCATCTAACTTCACGATTTTTTTGCGATTGATCTTGCCGTTGTCGGTTCCTGCGCTGGCCTCCTTTGCTATTTTCCAGTTTCTGTGGGTTTGGAATGATTACCTGGTAGCGTTGGTCTTCTTGGGTGAAAAAAACCGCGTCATCACTTTTGCCTTGGCCTCGATCGTTGGTGAAAAAGGGCAAGACTGGCATTTGCTGACTTCAGGCGCATTTGTCAGTATGCTTTTGCCGCTGGCAGTATTTTTTGCCTTGCAACGTTACTTCGTTCGCGGTCTGTTGGCCGGTTCGGTCAAAGGTTAATGGCCGGGCTCCCCACCTAACGAAGGTCGGGGAGTTCTTTTTCAAAGGTGTTCAACGATGATTTTTTCTTTCCCTAAACATTTCCTGTGGGGAGCGGCGACTTCCGCCTATCAAATTGAGGGGGCATTCAATGAAGATGGCAAGGGAGAAAGTATTTGGGATTGTTTCGTACGCCGGCATGCACACGTGCTTAACGGAGACACAGGCAATGTGGCCTGTGATCATTATCATCGGATGCGAGAGGATGTAGCCATCATCAGGGAATTGGGTGTTCGTTGTTATGGCTTCACAATCTCCTGGACGCGTATCTTGCCTGAAGGTATTGGCCCGCTCAATGCAAAAGGGCTAGACTTTTATGATCGCCTGACCGACGAATTGTTGGCCTCTGACATCCAGCCGAAAGTCACTCTTTACCATTGGGATTTTCCCCAGAAGTTGCAAGAACGGGGCGGTTGGCCCAACCGCGACTCTGTTGACTGGTTTGTCGAATATGCTCAGGTGGTCTTTGCAAAGTTGGCTGACCGAGTTAAATTTTGGGCTACGTTCAACGAACCCTGTGTAGTAGCCTTCCTGGGCTATGCAATGGGAATTCACGCACCAGGTATGTGCAATTATTCACAAGCCTACCAGGCTGTTCATCACTTACTCTTGGCCCATGGTAAGACTGTACAAGCCTTTCGTCAGGGCAGTTATGGTGGTCAGATTGGCTTGATTCTGAATTTGAATGGTCTTCTACCTGCTAGTGACAATGAAGTGGATCTGGCTGCCATGCAACGCGTCCATGATGAAACCCATGCTCTATTTCTTGAGCCAGTGTTTAACGGGACTTATCCTCGGAGGTTGTTCGATTTCATTGGGCCGCTTCAACCCAAAATTCAGGGGGGAGATGCGGAACTCATCCGACAGCCGATAGGCTTTCTTGGTCTGAATTATTACAATACAAATATGGTCGCTTACGATGTCTATGGTGGCCTGAATAAGGTGCGATTATTTCCTTACTCTGCGCCTGGATGGGGACAGACAGAGATGCATTGGGACATTAATCCCGAAGGCCTGAAGAATGAGGTGTTGTATCTCAAAGAGAAATTTGGAAATCCGCCTCTCTACATCACAGAGAATGGCTGTGCCATGCCCGATAAGCCAGACGAGAAGGATTTCGTGGCCGATTGGGAACGTATTCATTTTATCAAAACGCATTTGCTGGCTTTACATGAGGCTATCCAATGTAGCGCCGACGTGCGTGGTTATTTCGTATGGAGCGTCTTCGATAACTTCGAATGGGAGCGTGGCTATGGTCCGCGTTTTGGGTTGGTACGTGTAAATTACGGGTAGTGGTCAAGTAACAAGTGATAGGTTGTGACGGATGATAAAGAGCCGCGTCACGATTTCGTGCATGGCATC
>FWPU01012459.1_pt1 | contig 11249 bp, 7 predicted proteins | sample 2228361 | NCBI WGS metagenome assembly FWPU01 (sample SAMEA103939777, study PRJEB20133) | metagenome | reverse complement strand
CGTGGGCGGCGGTCCACCTCGGGCTTACGCCCGAGGCTCCAGTGTGACAAAAAAGAGCCGCCGGCGTAAGCCGGCGGTGGAAATCTACGACGCCCCCCTGGAGCCACCAGCGTAAGCTGGTGGTGAAACCCTTGCTAGCCGATGGTATATTGACGGCGGGGGGTTTCCGCTTTTTTGACCGTCTTTACGGGAGGACCGGGACATGAGCGAATCGCCGTCATCCAAGCAAACCGAATCGCGCGAACCGCTGTTCGCGGCGGAGTCGCCGGCCTGGGATCGCGTCAATCGCCGCCGCTTTTTGGGTGGGACCGCGCTGCTGACGGGCGTGGCGGCGGGGACGCTGTTGCGGGCGGAGTCCGTCGCCGAGCGGCCGGTCCCCCTGCAACCGATCGGCAAGGCGCAGGGCATCCATCCCGGCCGCGTCGTCTGGGTCCACGATCCCGGTGCGGTTCGCTGGAACGGCCCTCAGGACGGCCCATGGTGGACCGGCGACCACGTCTCGCAAAAACGCGTGGACGCCATGTTGAAGGAGGCGATTTGCCACACCGCCGGCGCGGGCGATCCGGCGGCGGCTTGGCAACGCCTCTTCGCCCACCTCAACCGCAAGCGGGGCAAGGGCGAGCAGGGATACCGACCCGGCGAAAAGATTCTGATCAAGCCCAATTGGGTCGGCATGATCTACCGCGAACACATCGTCGATCCCGATACCTACCGCTTCATGCGGCGGGAAAACTACATGAACACCTCGCCCCAGATGCTGCTGGCGCTGCTGGGACAATTGATCGAGGGGGTGGGCGTTCGGCCGGGCGACATCACGATCTGCGATACGCTGGCCTACCTGGTGCACGAATACTACGACATCCTGCACGGGGCCTATCCGGACGTCCGTTACGAGGATTACGCCGGGAAGTTCGGCCGCATCCAGGTCCGCACGTCGCAGGTGCCGCTCTACTGGAGCAACCGCCCGGCGGGCGCCGCGCAGGACTATCTGCCGACCTGTTTCGCCGAGGCCGACTATTTGATCAACTTCGCCAATTTCAAGGCCCACAGCGGGGCCGGCGTCACGTTGTGCGCCAAGAATCACTACGGCTCGCTGGTCCGCTGGCCGGTCCAGGAGGGCTACTACGACATTCACCCGAACTGCTTCTCCAACGCTTCGGCCATCTATCGCCCGCTGGTGGACTTGATCGGGCATGCCCATCTGGGCGGCAAGACGGCGTTGTACCTGATCGACGGCTTGTTCAGCGGCGTTCATCCCAAGGATCCCGAACCGCAGCGGATGCACATCCCGCCCATGGAGGACGGGTGGTCGTGCAGCCTGTTCGCCTCGCAGGATCCGGTGGCGATCGACTCCGTGGCCTTCGACTTCCTTTGGGCCGAGGGGACGCCCTTCCCGCGCAAAGGCGGCGTAGACGACTATTTGCACGAAGCGGCCCTGGCCGAGTCCCCGCCTTCCGGCACGTTCTACGACCCCAATCACGCCGCACCGACGGAGCGTTTGGCGAGCTTGGGCGTCCACGAGCATTGGAACGACGTCCGCGAGAAGAAGTACTCGCGCAACCTGGGGACGGGCGAGGGCATCGAGCTGTTTCCCGTCATGATGTGAATGACCGCGGCGTCAGCCTCGGGCGCCGGCGGGAGGTGGAAGCGCCCCCCGGGGTGTCGTCGCCGCGCGTGGATCGCGGCGTGGGAGTCTCATGACCGAGCAGGCAGGGAAGAACGCTCCGGCCCCGTGCGACGTCGGCTCGCCCGCGGCAGGACCGGAGCAACTCCGCCGCCTGTTCGCCCGGCGAGGGGCGTTCGCGGGTTTTCTCCGGGCGATGTGGTCGGGCGTGGAGCGCCGGCCGGACATCGCGACCCGGCTTGCGGACGCGATCCGTCCCGCTCCGAGGTCGGCCGATGACGTGCACGTCCGCCGATGGGCCGGCCGATGGGACATCACCCTGCCCGAGGATCGTTGCCGCGCGTTCCTTGCGGTCTGCGAAGCGGCCTTCGCCTGGTGGGTCCGCTGCACCACGTGGTGCCTGGCGGCTTGCCGTTGGGAAAGCTGCGGAGGGCGCTTGCCCGAGGACGCATGGCACCGCTTGATCGATCCCGCGGCGTCGGCGGCGTGGGAGTCGGGCGCGGCAAGCGATCCCTGCGCGGAGGCCTTGGGAACGGACGCGCCGCTTTTCGCCGTGCTCGAGCCCGAGGGCCGGTTCTCGGCAATCCCCGAGGTCTGGGACGCCGGCGTGTCCGCGTCCGCCGCGATTTGCCTGGAGCATCTGCGCGGTGTTTGCGCGCGGCACGTCCGCGGCACGCCCCGCCCCGTCTTCTGCGACTGGTGGCGTCCGGCCTACGAGGCCTGTTTTCCCAAACCCCTGCGGCTGGCCCGCGGCGAGTTCTACACGCCGCCGTGGTTGGCGGAGCATGTGTTGCGGGAGGCGGGCTACCGCGATCGGCCCGGCGCCACGCTGTTGGATCCGTCCTGCGGGTCGGGGGCGTTCCTGCTGGCGGCGCTGCGGGTAACGGCCGCGGCGGCTTCCCAGGATCGGCCGGAGGCGATCCTCCGCTTGCTGCGAGATCGTTCCCTCCGCGGTATCGACTGCCGGCCGCTCGCCGTCCTGATGGCCCGGGCGAATTATCTGTCGGCCCTGATCGAAGCGTGCATGGCGGAAGCGAGCGCCCTCCCGGCGAGTGCTCGTCCGCGGATCGAGGCATCCTGGCGTCCGCCCATCCATCGGGCCGACCTGTGGGAGTTGGCGGCGCCGGGAGGCGGCGAGGGATCGGCCGTTCGGCGTTTGCCCGACGGTTTCGTCCCCCCGGGCGGCTTCGATTTTGTGGTCGGCAATCCACCCTGGCTGATGTGGGACCGTCTGGAAGATGCGGAGCGGCGGCGTTTGCTGCCGATCCTGAACGCGCTGGGCGAGCTGGATCTGACCGCCCGAGAGTTCCGGCATGGGGACGCCAAACGCGACTTGGCGGGGTTGGTGGTGCGGTTCTGCGCGGAACGGTTGACCGCCGAAAACGGTTGCGCGGCGATGGTGATCCCACTCAGCCTGTGGGGACATCCGGCCGCGAGGCGGGGCTTTCGCCGCTGGCTGTCCGCCCGACCCGATCGGCTGCGGGCGAGCGGCGTCGATGACCTGTCCGCGGCGGCCGTCTTCCCCGGCACGAACCGACGGACCGCCGTGGTGTACATCACGAAGGGAGGCGAGGGAAACTTCGCCCAGCCCATACTGCGGTACCGCCGTTGGCTGCCGGCACGCGGCGGCCGGGGCGAGGCCTCCGGCAGGGACCGCGCGCGGCGCCCCGATTCGCCCGGCCGATTCCGCATCGAAGCGAGAACGGCGGCTTTGGCGGAAATCGCCGCGCATCCTCCGGCGGGCGCCGCCCTGCCCCGGGAGCTGGCGGAGATCGCCCGGCGATGGACCCCGGCCTGCGACTACACCGCCTACTTGGGCGCCAATACCGGGGGCGCCAACGGCGTCTATTGGCTCCGCCTCTTGGAACGGGACGGGCGAACGGTGCGGGCCGAAAACCTGCCGGAGCGCGGCCGCTTGCAGGTCCCGCGTTGCCGCATCCGCTTGGAGGCGGAGTTGCTGTTCCCCTTGCTCCGCTGGCAAGACGTTCGCGAATACGCGGCGACTCCCAGCCTCCATCTATTGATGGTGCAGGATCCGTTGCGGAGGACGGGCCTGCCCGAGGAAACCCTCGCCCGCGAATATCCCCTCACCCACGACTACCTGCGGCGGTTCGAGGCGCTGCTCCGCGGCCGAGCGGCGTATCGCAAGCTGCAAAGCCGCGGCCCGTGGTATTCGTTGTACAACATCGGTCGCTACACCCTCGCCGCGCACAAGGCGGTATGGCGGCGGATGGATCGGCGGATACGGGCGGCCGCCGTCGGGCCGATCGACGATCCGATCCTGGGACCGCGACCGGTCATTCCGCAAGAGAGCTGCGCGTTCATCCCGGCCGATTCGCCCGAAGAGGCGCGGTATTTGGCCGTGCTCTTGAACGGCCCGGCCGGGCGGCTGCTGAGCGCGATGCAACTGTGCCGCGGCGGCAAGGGTTTCGGCTCGCCCGGCATGATCCGAACCTGGCCCCTGCCGCGCTATTGCCCGGAAAATCCACGGCACCGCGAGGCGGCCGATGCCTACCCCGCGGACGGTACGCCGTCGCGAGCGGCCGACTACGCCGCCGGGGCCGTGCTGGGATGGACGCGCGGCGAAGTCGATCGGATCGCGGACGCCCTGGACCGCTGGGAAAGTTGATCGGCCGAGCCGAACCGCCGGCCGCCCTGCGCCGGTCCTCGGGACGCCGCTTCCTTCCGGGCGTAAGATGAATGGGGTTGCGGCGAGCAGGGCTTGCGTCGCCCTGCAAAAGAAACGGCCGCCGTTCGAGTCGCCGGGATCGTCGCGGCGCGAAGGAGCAACATGTTCGTCTATCAGCAAGGACTCCGTCTGACGGTCGCCGACCTGGCGATCGACACGCGGCGGCGGCACGCCCGGGCGTTCGTCTCGCACGCCCACTCCGATCACATCGCGCGGCACGAATACGTACTGTGCACCGCACCCACGGCGGCCTTCATGGAGCATCGTTTGGGAAAACGCACGGTCCGCATCATGGAGCCGGGCGAACCGATCTCTTGGGCGGGCGTGACGCTGACGGCCCTCCCCGCCGGACATTGCCTGGGCGCCGCCATGCTCCGTGTCGAGGCTGACGGGCGATCGCTCCTCTATACCGGCGATTTCAAACTCAGCCCCTCGGCCACCGTGGCCGCCGCGGAACCGGTGCGGGCCGACATCCTCATCATGGAAAGCACCTTCGGCACGCCGGAATACCGCATGCCGCCGCAAGAGGAGGTCCTAGCGCGACTCGACGATCTGCTGCGGAGGACCCTCGAGAGCGAGGCCGTCCCCGTCATCGAGGCCTATTCGCTGGGCAAAGGGCAGGAGATCACCCGCCGCCTGCACGAGCTGGGTTACCGGGTGGTGCAGCATCCGCACGTCTGGGCCGTCAGTCGCATCTACGAATCCTTCGGCGTGAAGCTGGGGCGGTATCGGCAATGGGACGGGGCCGTCGAGCCGGGCGAGGTGGCGGTGGTACCCCCTCGCAGCCGACTGGAGATTCCCCGACGCCGCCAGGTTCGCGTGGCGGTCACGGGCTGGGCGGTCGATCCCGCCGCCAAGTATCGCCTCGGCGTCGATCACGCCCTGCCCCTCTCCGATCATGCCGACTACGACGAACTGCTGGAGATGGTGGAACGGGTGGCGCCGCGGGTGGTGTACTGCACGCACGGCTCCGAGGATTTCGTCCATCGCCTGCAAGAGCTGGGCTGGGACGCCCGACCGTTGGGCCGCTTCACGCAGCGGCGCCTCTTCTGATCGCCCGATGAGACCGGCGATGCGGGCCAAGGCGCTCGCCCGGTGCGGGACGCGGCCCAGAGGCGACCCGGTTCACGCGACGCTTGCCGCGTCGGGCAGGCCGAGCATTTGCCGTATCGGCCGGGCCAAGCGGCGGAACTCGCCTCCCGGTACGGCCAACGTGTCCCACCGGGGCGAGATCAGCCGGGCGGACTCGCGATATGCGCTCAGTTCCACCGCCAAGAATCCATATTCGCGATCGCGGAACGTGAAAAGCTCCCTCGGGGCGACCGGCAGACGCCGTCCGACCCGCTCAAAGGCGAACACGAACAGCCCGCGAAACCCCTCGCCGAACAGCCGCTCCCATTCCGCCAGGCTCTCCAGATCGTCGCGCGTGGACCAGTTCTTCCAATACTGATGGTGTTCGTCGCCGGAGGGAAAGCGGCGACCCTTGATGTCCACCAGCCAGGCGAAACCGCGGGGCGAGGCCACGATGAAGTCGAGGCTTTTCAGCGAGCGGCCGTCGGCCATGACGGCGCGGCGGGCCTCGTCCACGGCGACGTAGGGCACGCCCTCCGCCCGCAAGTAGGCTTCGAAGGCCGCTTCGTAGTGATTTCCCCGATCGGCCACGTCGCAATCTCCCCGTCCGGCCGGGCTGCGGCGGCCCGCTCTGCCATCGCCGCCCACGCCGGTAAGAATAGCAACCGTCTCGCCGCCGATCAATCGAGCATCCGCCGCAGGGCCGCGATCAGTTCCGCGGCATCGTCTTGCAGGGGAACCTCGATCTGATTGCCGGACTTCAGGTCCTTGATGCGGCAGCGGCCGGCTTGGAACTCGTCTTCACCCAAGACCAAGGCGACGCGATGTCCGCGGCGATCGGCGTATTTGAGCTGCTGGGCCAGCTTCTTCGGTTCGGGGTAGAACTCGACGCCCCAACCCGCCGCCCGAATCAGGGCCGCCAATCGCAGGTAATCGTTCCGTCGCGTGCTTTCGAAGAAGGGGAGGAAGACCGGGGCGGGCGTTTGTACCCCCTCGATCATGCCCAACTCTTCCATCGCGGCGAGCAAGCGGTCCAATCCCAGCGAGGCCCCCACGCCGGGCAACTCTTGCCGCGTGAACAGGGCCGCCAGGTTGTCGTACCGCCCTCCCGAGCAAACGCTGCCGATGCCCGGCAGGGCCTCCAAGAACGTCTCGTAGATCGTGCCCGTGTAATAATCCAGCCCGCGGGCGATGGAAACGTCCACGCGGAAGCAAGCGGGCCGGGCCGCCGCGCCCACCGCCGCCAACAGGTCCCGCAATTCGGCGACCCCTTCCTCGCCCAAGGGGCTGCCGCGGACCGACTCCTCCAGGCCGCGCAGCACCTCTTCATTCTCACCGCGGAGGGAAGTCAGTTCCAAGACCCGACGGGCCTGCGACTCGGTCAATCCGGCCGCGGTTTGCATTTCCCGGGAGACCGCCTCGAGGCCGATCTTGGCCGACTTGTCCAACGCCCGCAGGATCGGCACCGCCCGATCCCGCAGCCCCAGCACGTCCAACAGCCCGTTGAGGACCTTGCGATTGTTGATATGGACGCGAAACTCCTCGAAGCCGATCGCCCGCAGCAAGTCGTGGATGACCAGCGCGGTTTCGATGTCGGCCTGCACGCTGCGGGTGCCCACGGTATCGAAATCGCACTGCATGAATTCGCGGTACCGGCCCCGCTGCGTGTTCTCTCCCCGCCACACCGTCGCCAAGTGATAGCGTTTGAACGGCGTCCCCAGTTCGTTGAAGTGTTGGGCGATGAATCGGGCCAGGGGCACCGTCAGGTCGAAGCGGAGGGCCACGTGCCGGCCGCCGTGGTCCTGGAATTGATAGAGCTGCTTATCCGATTCCTCGCCGCCCTTGCCGGAGAGGATCTCCAAGTATTCCAGGGCGGGCGTGTCGATGGGCGCGTAACCGTAGGAGCGGTAGACGCGGCGGGCCGTCTCCAAGATCCGCTCGCGCGGAATCATGATCTGCGGCGGATAGTCGCGAAAGCCTTTGAGCGTACGGGGCGGAATGATCGACGTCATGGCGGTCGGGTTGGGCGAAGAATCAGGGCCAATCAGGCGACGGGCGCGGCACGCTTGGAACGTCGGCGGCCGTTCGATCGCGCAGCCCCGTTACCCTCTCCCGCCGCCGGCGACGGGAGGACGGTCAACACCGGCAGGACCGAGTCGGAAGACGCTTCCCGCGGGCGCGGGCCGAGCAACGCCTCGGCGTATTCCTCCACCTGCTGCGGGACCTCGAACAAGCGGTCGTACACCGAATCCTCCTCGAACTCGCACCGGTCCGTCGAGTAATCGCGACAGATCTTGGGACGTGTGGGATAGATGCCGCACAGCCCGTCCGGCCGCAGCTCCCGGCACGTCGTGTAGACCATCAGGTACCAAGTATCCCCGTCGACGAAAACCGCCGTGTGCTCGTGCAGCAAAAACCAGCGGACGGTGTCGAATTCGTCCCAGGTGGTCGGCGTGTCGATGTGCAGCGCAATGTAGTGGCAGCACTTGGCGGGGCAGTGCAGGCAGAAATTGGTCCCGGGGGGAAAATCGGCCCGGCGCCGAGTCCGCCCCCGCGCGCCGTTCCGTCTCAGCCAGTAATTCGGAGGAGGGTGCGTCATCGCGTGCTTCCCTTTGCGGTCCCGCGAAAAGTGCCGGGGAAACGGCCCCCGCGATCGGAGGCGTGCCTGCAACCGCCGACGCCGCGGCACTTCTCCGACCCGGGCCTCTCCCTTCCGTGAGCTTACCGCTTTCTCGTGCCCGCGATAAGGGCGGGCGCCGTCGCTCCGGCCTCGGATCGTGACGGCGGTCGGCACGCGCGCTGCGTGGAAAACGCCCGGGGTTGGACGTACGTTGTCCAAGCCCCGATTTACGCTGCACGTTAGTGCCGGCGGCAACCGTGGGCCGAGGAAGCAGGCCCCTTGTTCACCGCAGGCAGGTTATCAACGCACCCCGTGCGGCGTACTTTATGGAAGAACGAATTCGATCCTCGATGTGCCTTGAGGCGAGTCAGCCATGACGACCGACTGCTCTCCAAAATACCTGGCGCACAGCGCCAACGACCGCGGCCGAGGCGTTTCCGAACCGCTCCGCGAACACCTGCTGCGCGTAGCGAGGCTGGCGCGATGCTTCGCGGAGCCGTTTGCGTGCGGAGATCAGGCCTACGCCGCGGGCTTGCTGCATGATATCGGCAAGTACGGCGATACGTTTCAAAGGTACCTTCAGGGGCAAGCGCGACGCGGCGGCAACCATGCCCTGCCGGGCGCGGTGGTCGCGGCCCATCTGTATGGCAAGGCCGGCCTCTTCCCCGCCGTGGCGATCGAGGGCCATCACGGCGGCATGGCCTACTTGCCGTGCAAGGCGAAGGATTACGTCAAGCACCGGCTCGACGACTTCCACAAAACGCCGGAGAAGTTCGCACGGATCTCGCCGAGTTGAAGAAGCGGCTGGAACGGGACGGTCTGAGCCTGCCCGACGCCGTGAGCGGACTGACAAGCAGCGGCAAGATGATCGCCGACATGCTGGACGCGCGGATGCTGTACTCGGCCCTGGTGGATGCCGACCATACGGCGACGCAAGGCCATTTCGACGGCGACGCCGAAACGCCCTATCGTCCTCCGGCGGAATGCCCGCCCTTGGACTTCGCGCGGGCGATCGAAGCCTTCCAGGCCCATTTGCAATCCGTCCGCGAGCGCAGGGACAACGCCCATTCTCCCATGCGGGCCTTGCGAGAGACGCTGCTTTGCGACTGCCTTGCGGCCGCCGCGTCGCCGACCGGCCTCTTCACGCTCTCCGCCCCGACCGGTTCCGGAAAGACCCTCGCCATGCTGGCCTTCGCTCTGCACCACGCGCAGCACCACGGACTGCGGCGGATCGTCGTCGTGCTCCCCTATCTCAACATCATCGATCAGACGGCCAAGGAGTACCGCGAAATCTTCAGTCCGGAGCGGGGCTTCGATCCCGGCGTCGTGCAAGAGCATCACAGCCTGGCGGAATACGGTCGCGACCGCGCGGAAGGCGGGCCTGAACACCCCGGCGATCCCGAGCACGACGACGCCGAGGAGCGCGAAAGCACGTCGCGGGCCTTGGCCTCGAACTGGGACGCCCCGATCATCGTGACGACCACGGTGCAATTCTTCGAATCGCTATTTTCGGCCCGGCCCTCCCGCTGCCGCAAATTGCATCGCTTGGCCAAAAGCGTGATTCTCTTCGACGAGGTCCAGACGCTGCCGCCCAAACTGGCCGTCGCCACGCTGGCGGCGCTGTCGCGGCTGGCACAAGCGGACGGCCCCTACGGTTCCAGCGTGCTTTTCGCCACGGCCACGCAGCCGGCCTTCGAGACGCTCCGGGATCGCATGGCGCAATACACCCACCGCGGGTGGGAATCCCGCGAAATCGTCCGCGATCCGAAGCGGCTTTTCTCCGCCGCCGCCGGCCGCGTCCGGACCGTCTGGCGGCACGAGAAGACCCTCACGCTGGAAGAATTGGCCGCGGAGTTGCAAGAGCACGAACAGGTGCTGTGCATCGTCAACCTGCGGCGTCACGCGGCCGAGTTGGCCAAGCTGCTGCGCGACAGCGGCGATCAAGGCGATCCCTGCGTCCTCCATCTCTCCACGAACATGTGCCCCGAGCATCGCCGGCGCGTCTTGAGTGCGGTCAGGGAACGCCTTGGCAGGACACAGCCGATTCGCCTCGTCGCCACCCAGTGCGTGGAGGCCGGCGTGGATCTGGATTTTCCCGTGGTCTATCGAGCGATCGCCCCTCTGGAGTCCCTGGTGCAAGCGGCGGGACGCTGCAATCGCCAGGGCGCCGAAACACCCGGCAAAGTCGTCATCTTTCGCGTCGCCGACGAGCGGAGCGAATATCCTCCCGACTATAAGTACCCGGTCGGAATAACCCAAACCTTATTGAAACAGCTCCATATCGGCCAAGACGCTCACGACGGCGGTATACTTTACGACCCCAGCACAATGAGCACATATTTCGCATCGCTCTACAAAACCATCGGGCGTGACGAATCAGAAAATTACCCGCCCGACGAGCAAGCGCTGTGGCAAGCGATCGACGCCGGCCGGTTCGACGAAGTGGATCGTCATTATCGTTTGATCCCCGACGTTACGATCAACGTGCTCACGCCGTATAACCCCGAAGAAAGGGACGGGTTGATGGCGGAGCTGGACCGCCCGCACGATCGCAAGGGGGCTTGGATTCGCGATTGGATCCGCCGTGCCTCAGCGTATGCGGTCTCGATGTTCCGGCCGCCTCAAGGCTCCGGCCTGGCGAACCACTTGCAACCGATCGCCTTTTTCCCCCGAGCATCGGCGGCATTGGAGGAGAGTACTTGGTTCACGGCCTTGCCGGGATTGCCGTACGACGACTTGCTGGGACTGGTCGCGTCCCAAGATTCGAACGATTGGCTGTTCTGACTCGTGACACAGGAGGTTCCACTCATGGCGGCGGCACGACGTCATACCTTGGAGGTCTGGGGCGATTTCGCGTGCTTCACGCGCCCCGAAATGAAGGTCGAGCGTTATTCCTACCCCTGTCCCACGCCCAGCGCCGCTCGGGGGATCTTCGAGGCCGTCTACTTCAAGCCCCAGTTCCGCTGGCAGGTGGATCGCATCGAGATCCTTTCCGAGATCGCGTACATCGGGCTGCGGCGGAACGAGACCAAGGAGAAGATCAGCGAAGCCGACGTGAAAAAGTGGATGCGCGGCACGGCCGAGCCGAAGCCGATCCTGGCCGACGGCGACCCCGAGCTTACCGGATCCGCCGGTAAGGGCCGGACGCAACGCCAGACGATGGCCCTGCGGAATCCCCGCTTCCGCATCACCGCCCATATCGTGCCCCGGCCCGGATATGAAGATCAGCAGGCCGCCTACGACGC
>FWPU01011970.1_pt1 | contig 11253 bp, 9 predicted proteins | sample 2228361 | NCBI WGS metagenome assembly FWPU01 (sample SAMEA103939777, study PRJEB20133) | metagenome | reverse complement strand
GCCCCAATCGTCGGCGATGCAGAACAAGATGTTCGGGCGCTCGGCGGCCTGTGCCGTGCCGTTAGAATCGGACCACGGCAGCGCGCCTCCCATGGCCAGTCCCAGCAGCGCGGCGAGGGCCGGCAGGCGTGTCGCGGAGTGCATGGCGTCCATCCTCGGCGGCGAACGTCGGGTGCGAAAATCCTGCCGCAGGTGCCGCACCAGCGCATTGGCCGCCGGCGGCCCGGTGGCTGGTCGGGCAGGCAGTTCTTGGGCCAGGCCCGTTTGCCGGCGGCAATTGTCGATTTGTCCCGCGTGCAGTGGAGATATCAGTATAGCCTCCCGCGTGCGCGGGGGTACGCAAGAAGGCACGGCTGGCTGCGGGCGCCGTGGTCCGCCCGGGCAAGGCACCGCCGCTGGCCGCGTGCCCAGGAGCAGCAACGCCCATCATGAGGTCGTGTCGATGCCTCACGTGTATGTGATCCAACGGGTGCAGCGTCTGGCCCTCGGCCTGCCGGAGGCGTGGGAGTTCTTCGCTTCGCCGGGCAATCTGTCGCGCCTGACGCCCGGCGACCTGCAACTGCGATTCGAAGGCCAACAGCCCGGCACCGTGTACGCCGGTCTGATGCTGCGCTATCGCGTGCGCATCCTGCCGGGCATCCGCGTGCGATGGCTGGCCGAGATCACGCACGTCGAACCGCCCCGGCGATTTGTCGACGAGCAACGGCTGGGGCCCTATCGCCTGTGGCATCATGAACACGAGCTGCGCGAGATTCCAGGTGGGACCGAAGTCCGCGACGTGGTCCACTACGTGCTCCCCTGGGGGTGGGTCGGGCGACTGGCCCACTGGCTGCTCGTCCGCCGGCAGTTGCAGCAACTATTCGACTATCGCGCGGCCGTGCTGGCGGAGTTGTTCGGCATCCCCGAGTGACCGCACAACCGTCGCGGCTGTTGCCGTGCTGCCGGCACCATTGACCGAAGTGCCGGCCGCAGCGACTCGGGGCGACGCCATGCCTTGGGCGCGGCCTCGGGCCGCGCGGTTCGGCCGTGGAGGGACGATCCTGGGGACAACGCACCCCAGCATGGCACGGAACGGCGCGGGAATCGGTCGCCAGGCCGGAGCATGCCCGCCGCCAGTTGGCGGCTGGCTCGCGCACGATCCGGCGACTGGTAGTCCACGCACCCGGCCTTTGGGCCTTGCAGGCCCACGGGTGACGACAGGGCGGCCATACGGAGCGCGGCCATGCGGAGGGCGGCCACCAGGATCGTCCGGCGTGCTGGCATCGGGCTACCAACGGGCCGTGCTGGCATTGCCACCACGCTGTTTGTGATCGCGCTTTCTGCTGGATGTCTGCCTGCCCTCACGTCTTCCCGCTGAACATGTCCTGCCGCATGCCGCCCGAAGGAATGCCTGCGGCCGATGGGAGTGCCGCCTGCGCCCGATGCGAGTGCCGCCTGCGGCCGATGGGAGTGCCGCCTGCGCCCGATGGGAGTACTGCCTGCGGCAAAATGCGCCAGCGGCGTCGCGAATTCCGCATGGATGCCCAGCTTCGCGGTGCGATACCGATGCTTCGCGGTGCCCTGTACCACACCGCCAGCGATTGGCCCATCGCGGCCCACGGCGTGCCTACCGCGCCGAGGCACAACGGGCCGCGACTGGTTGGGACGCTAGCTGCGCCTGGATTGGACTTGCCAAAACGCCCACGTTGCAGCAGAATCTCCAGCGTGCGATGACCTCCGTTGCGTCGCCGGTGCCGGCAGGCTCAAGCAGCCGCTGGACCAGCGTGCAGCAAGCCGGTCGGCGGGCACGCATCGTGTCGCGGGAGCGACCAGCCAACGGACTGCCGGCAGCCCCGCGCGACCGGAGTTTGGAACTCTGGGCGTAGAGTCAGCGGCGCTGCGTCGCGGGCCGCGCGGCCAGGCCGGCGCCCGACGATCCAGACCTGGGCATCCTTGCCAGATCCTATTGCCACGGATGGCATATGATTATCAGCCGCACCCCCTATCGCATCTCGTTCTTCGGTGGCGGCACGGACTACCCGGTGTGGTACCGTCATCATGGCGGTGCAGTACTGGCGGCGAGCATCGACAAGTACTGCTATCTCACGTGCCGGCACTTGCCGCCGTTCTTCGAGCACCGGATCCGGGTGGTGTATTCGAAGATTGAGAGTTGCCAGTCGGTCGATCAGATCCAGCATCCCGTCGTCCGCGAGGCGCTCCGGTACCTGGAGTTCACGCGCGGCGTGGAAATCCACCACGATGGCGATCTCCCGGCGCGCAGCGGCATGGGAACCAGCTCCGCCTTTACGGTCGGCTTGCTCCACGCCCTGCACGCGCTGGCAGGCCAGATGGTGAGCAAGCGCCAGCTCGCCCAGCAAAGCATCCACCTGGAGCAGGAAGTGCTCCGCGAGACCGTCGGCTGCCAGGATCAAGTGCTGGCCGCCTACGGAGGCCTGAACCATGTCATCTTCCATCCCGCCGGTGAGATCACGGTCCGCCCCGTGCTGATCTCCCAGCAGCGGAAGCAGGAACTCAACGATCACCTGATGCTGTTCTATACGGGCATCAAGCGGACCTCGTCGCAGGTGGCCGCCAGCTACGTGGAGAACATCGAGGCCCGCCGCCGGCAGTTGCGGATCATGGCCAGCCTGGTGGATGATGGACTCTCCATCCTGTGCGGCAGTGGGGATATTACTGACTTTGGAAAACTGCTCCATGAGGCCTGGGCAACCAAGAGCAGCCTGAGCCCAACCGTCAGCAACCACGCGGTCGACCAGATGTATGAGGAAGCCCTGTCGGCCGGCGCCATCGGCGGTAAGTTGCTGGGCGCCGGCGGCGGCGGCTTCCTGCTGCTGTTCGCTCGGCCCGACGACCAGCCCCGCATCCGGCAGCGCCTGTCGACCCTGGTGCATGTGCCGTTCGAATTCGAGTCCGGAGGGAGCCAGATCATCTTTTATGATCACGAGCGAGACTACTCTTCCGAGGAGCAGGCACGGCTGCGGCATGCGTTGCAGCCGTTCCGTGAGCTTTCGGAAATCGCGGCCTGAACTCCGTGGGCGCTCCCGCAGGCGCGCCGCGCAGTTCCCCAAGCTGACCCGCAGGCCGACCACCCGACCGATGGACCTGCGGTCGTGTTCATGGTTTACCCGCCTTGGCCCAGAAAGGCACCAACTCGGTGAACAGCAATGACGTCATTTTGATTGCTGGCACGGACACACTGCTGTGCTCCGCCATGATTCGCTGCTGGCGCCAGGCGGGTTGCCAGCACTTGGTGGGAGACCAGGAGTGCGGGGTCCATGCCGATTGCACTGACGAGGTGGACGCCTGGGTCCGCGCCTGGCGCCCTGACTATCTCGTACACGCGGCCGGGCGCTCCGCGGGGATCGCGGCGAACCAGGCCGAGCCGGCCGACCTCTGCCGTCACAACCTGGCGACGCACCTAAGCCTGTTCGAAGCGGCGCGCCGCCACGGCGTGGGTCGGCTCCTCTACGTCGCCAGCTCGTGCTGCTACCCACGCCACGCGCCCCAGCCGCTCCGGCCGGACAGCCTGTGGACTGGCCCGCTGGAGCCTACCAGCCAGGCGTATGCGGCGTCCAAGCTCGTCGGCATCGAGTTATGCGCCGCCTACCGCCGGCAATATGGACTTGACTGCCGCACCGTCATACCGGCCAATGTCTTTGGCCGTGAGGACGACTTCGACGCCCAGCGGGGGCACGTCATCCCCAGCCTGATCGCGCGCATGCACCATGCAGTCCAGCAACGCTGTGACGTGCTGTTCATTCAGGGAACCGGCCGCGCCCGCCGCGACTTCGTCTTCGCCGACGACGTGGCCGAGGCCTGCCTGATGCTGCTGAAACACCCTGCGCCGCCGGAAATCGTCAATGTCGGCACCGGCCGGGGCATCTCCATCGCCGAGCTTGCGGAACAGGTGGCCGCCGTCACGGAATTCCACGGCCGCCTTGCATATGAGAACGCTCAGCTCGACGGTGCGCCGGAGAAGGTCCTCGACGTCGAACCGATCCATCAGTTGGGATGGCGCGCACGCACGCCGCTGCTCGACGCGCTCCGCCAATGCTACGCCGCGTTCCGCAACCGCGCTGCCGATTGTGAGGCGATCCATGCTTGACCGCCGGCTCTATCGCTCGCTGTATCGCATACGCCGGGTCGAGGAAGAAATCGCCCGCGTGTACCCCACGGACCGTATCATGAGTCCCGTCCACCTGTCCATCGGGCAGGAGGCCGTGTCCGTCGCGGTCTGCGAGGCGCTGACGCCTGAGGACGTCGTCTTCGGCTCGTACCGCTGCCACGCCTACTATCTTGCCAAGGGCGGGAGCTTGCGCGGAATGATCGCCGAACTCTACGGCAAGGCGACGGGCGTGGCCAAGGGGAAGGCCGGGTCGATGCACCTCATCGACGTTGCCGCCGGCGTCATGGGAGCCTCGGCCGTGGTTGCCACGACCATTCCCCACGCCGTCGGTTATGCGCTCGCGGTGCAACAGCGCCGGCAGCCGCGGGTGGTGGTCGCCTTTTTCGGCGACGGGGCGACCGAGGAGGGCGTTTTTTATGAAAGTCTCAATTTCGCCGCGCTGCGGAAGCTCCCTGTGCTGTTCGTCTGCGAGAACAACGGCTATGCCATCCATTCTCCGCAGGCGGCCCGCCAGGCCACTCTCGACATCTGTGCCCGCGCTGCCGCGCATGGCCTGGTCGTGGAGCGGTTTCCCGCGCTGGATGTCTATCAGCTCTTTGCCCGATCCTGTCAGGCAGTGGAGGACCTGCGCACCGGCCGCTCAGGTCCCATTTTCTTCGAGTGTGCATGCTACCGCTGGCGCGAGCACGTCGGTCCGGGACTGGACTATCATGCCGGGTACCGGACCTATGACGAGGCCAAATCGTGGATCGAACAGGACGCGTTAGCGCAGGTGGCCGCCCGGCTGGCCCCCGACGTGCGGCGCCACATCGAAGAACAGGTGGAAGCCGAGATTCGCGACGCCTTCGAGTTCGCCGAAGCCAGCCCGTTCCCAGAATGCCATGAATTATACACCGACTTGTACTGCTGATCCGTGCGTGATCGATGCCCCTGGCCAGGGGTTGCGCCAAATCACCTATGCCGCCGCGGTGCGCGAGGCGCTGGAGCAGGAAATGGCGCGCGACCCCCGTGTCATTGTCCTCGGCCAGGGAATCGACGACTTCAAGGGGTTCTACGGCACCACCACGGGGCTGGCCGAGCGCTTCGGCCCGCAGCGCGTGTTCGATACCCCGTTGTCCGAAGACGCCATGACGGGAGTGGCCATCGGCGCGGCGCTGGCCGGCCTGCGCCCTGTCCATACGCATATTCGCATGGACTTCATGCTCCTGGCGATGAATCAACTGGTCAACATCGCCGCCAAATGCCGCTACATGTACGGCGGACAGGTGCGCGTGCCTCTGGTCGTCCGCGGCGTCATCGGACGCAGTTGGGGACAGGGTGCGCAGCATTCGCAGGGCCTGCACGGACTTTTCTTGCACGGCCCCGGATTGCGCGTCGTCGCTCCCAGCACAGCTTATGATGCCAAGGGACTGCTGCTCGCCAGTATCCGTGATGACAACCCCGTCATCTTCGTCGAGCACCGCCTGCTGCACGCGCAGCGCGGGAACGTGCCCGCGGAGGACTACCAGGTTCCGTTCGGCCAGGCCCGGATTCTGACGCCCGGTCGCGACGTCACGCTCGCAGGCATTTCGCACGCCACGCGCGCCCGCGCGGCGCTCCAGGAGGCCGGCATCGACGCAGAGGTGATCGATATCGTGTCGCTCCGGCCCCTGGACGTCTCCACGCTGGCAGCTTCCGTGCAGCGCACGGGTCGGCTCGTGGTCGTCGATACGGCGTGGGCCTTCGCCGGGGCCACGGCCGAAATTGTGACGGCCTTGCACGAAGCACTCGGCGCTGAGCGGCCCTTCGCATTCCGTCGTCTTGGCTTCGCTGACACGGTCTGCCCGACCACGAAGGCTTTAGAGACTTATTATTACCCCACGCCCGAGAGTATCGCCGCGGCGGCCTATGCCCTCGTGCACCCTGGGGCTCCTGCCTGGACGCCGTCCTTGCGGTCCTCGTGGGAAGCGACTGAATTCCGTGGACCATTCTAGCCATGACTGCCGAAGCACTTGTCGCTACCGAGGTGCGGCCTGCCGGACGGGGCCAGTATCGATGGCCGTTGATGCGTGACAACATCACGGTCGAAGACCTGGACGCGCTGCGCAACTTCCTGGCTCAGGATCCGATGCCCGTGCTGACCCAGGCCGGGCAAGTAGCCGCTTTTGAGCGCGAGTGGTCCGATTGGCTCGGCACGCGCTACAGCGTGTTTGTGAATTCCGGCTCATCGGCCAATCTAATCACGCTCGCCGCCTTACGATGGCGCTATGGCCCCGGCGAGGTGATCGTGCCGCCGCTGACGTGGGTATCGGATATCGCCGCGGTGCTGCAAAACGGCTTCGACCCGGTATTCGCCGACATCAACCTGCAGACGCTCGGATTGGATACGCACGAGGTCCTGCGTCGTCTTACGCCTCGTACCCGTGCCGTGTTCATGACGCACGTGCTGGGGTACAACGCGCTGAGCGATGAGCTGTACGCCGAATTGCAGGCTCGCGGCATCCCCATCTTGGAGGACGTGTGCGAGTCGCACGGCGCGACTTGGAGGGGACGCAAGCTCGGCACCTGGGGCCATGTCTCCAATTTCTCCTTCTACTACGCTCACCACCTGAGCACCATTGAAGGTGGCATGGCCTGCACCAGCGATCCTGAATGGTACGACGCGCTTCGCATGCTGCGCTCCCATGGCCTGGTGCGCGAATCACCTTCCCAGGCCACGCGCCGCCAGTATCAAGCGAATTATCCTGACCTGAATCCTGACTTCATCTTCGCCGCTCCTGCCTACAATGTACGCAGCACGGAGTTGAACGCCGTCTTGGGGCGGTCCCAATTGCGCCGCCTGGACGAATGCAATCGGCTGCGCCAGCAGAACCTCGAGTGCTTTCTGCGGCATCTGGATCCGAAGCGCTATTTCACAGATTTCCGGCTCGAAGGCAACTGCAACTACGCACTGACACTGTTGCTGCGCGACCCAGACGATAGGCTGTGCGACCAGGTCGTCCGGACCTTGCGCCGCGAGGGGGTCGAGTTCCGCCGGGGCATGTCCGGCGGAGGGAATCAATTGCGGCAACCGTATCTGCGACAGCGGTTTCCTGACATTCGTCCCGAAGACTATCCTCACGCGGAGCACGTCCATTTTTACGGATTTTACATTGGCAATTATCCCGCGCTCGCCCGGGAGGAAATTCTCTGGCTGTGCGACCTGCTGAACTCACTCCCCAAAAGATAGAATCGCCGCTGCGCCATCGACGAGCTCCAACACCGTCGCGGCCGTCGATGTGCATTCGCACGACAATTTCGTCCGGAACATAGACCACGCGCTCGGGGCCAAGGCCGGCGCCGACGGCCGTTCGCCATCGGCTTGAGTGCCGTACACGAGTACTACTTGTCATGCACGGATCAACTCACCTGGTATTGATTAATCCCAACAGCCGGCGGCGCGTGTATCAGTGCCTCGGAAACGAGCTGGCGGCTGTTGAACCTCCTGTCTGGGCAGGACTCATGGCATCGTTCGTCCGCTGTCATGGCTACCGCGTGGCTTTGATCGACGCCGAAGCCGAGCAGCTTCAGCCCGCTGAGATCGCCGAGCGCGTTCGCGACCTGCGCCCGCGGCTGGCAGCCATTGTCGTCTACGGCCACCAGCCGTCAGCTTCCACGCAGGTGATGCCGGCCGCGCGCGAAGCGGCCATTGCACTGCGCGAGGCCCAGCTCGCCACGCGCAGCATCATGCTGGGCGGGCATGTGGCGGCCCTGCCGGAGCGCTCGCTGCTGGAAGAGCCGGTCGACTTCGTCGCGGGCGGAGAGGGCCTTTATACCTTAGTCGATCTACTTGAGGCATTGTCAACGCCGGCGCCTCGCCTCGATTTGGTGCGGGATCTGTGGTACCGCGACGGCGGTGTGCGGCGCGGTCCCCCGGCGGTACTGCTCCGCGATCTGGACACCACCTTGCCGCAGATCGCCTGGGATCTGCTGCCGATGGATAGGTATCGAGCCCACAATTGGCACTGCCTCGGCGAGCCGACGCGCCAGCCATATGCGGCGCTGTATACGTCTTTGGGGTGCCCATTCCGGTGCACGTTCTGCTGCATCCAGGCGCCATTCAAGAGCGGCGAGTCGGCCGCTGGACTCAAGCGCGCTGCGAACAGCTATCGGCTGTGGAGTCCCGAATCGGTTGTCGCCCAGTTGCGCCACCTGGCTGAGCACTATGGAGTCCGCCATGTCAAGATCGCCGACGAGATGTTCGTTCTCCATCGTGGTCACGTGGAAGCGATTTGCAAGGCGATCGTCCGCGAAAAGCTGGAGTTGAACCTATGGGCGTATGCCCGGGTGGATACCGTGCGCGATGGCATGCTCCCTCTACTGCGCGAAGCCGGTTTCCGGTGGCTTGCGTTCGGTATCGAGGCTGCCAATCCGCGCGTGCGCTCCGACGTGGACAAAGACTTTTCCGAAGAAGAGATCTACCGCGTCCTCGAGCAGACGCGCCGCGAGGGGATCTATGTGATCGGCAATTATATCTTCGGCCTTCCTGAGGATGACTGGAACACCATGCAGCAGACGCTGCAACTAGCTCAGGACCTGAACTGCGAATTTGCCAACTTTTATACAGCGATGGCGTATCCCGGCTCGCCGCTGTATGCACAGGCCCTGGCTGAAGGGTGGCGTCTGCCCGACAACTGGGGAGGCTACTCGCAGCACGCCATCGACACGCAGCCGCTGCCAACGCGCTATCTGACGGCCGAAGAGGTGCTCCGCTTTCGGGACGAAGCATTCCACACGTACTACGAGAGCGACACGTACCTGCGGATGGTGGCACGTACCTTCGGGCATGCCGCTGTCGAGCACATTCGACGCATGACCGCACAGCGCCTCCAGCGACGGCTCTATCAAGAAACGGCGGCGTGCTAGCGCGCTTTCGTTGACCGAACTCTCCTGCCGATCGACACGTACCACCGCCTGTCCGGAACCGAAAACTACTAGGACCCATGTCCAGCACACCTGCATCCCACTGCCAACTCGATGTCTCGCGCCATGGCGCCGACGCCGGAGACCTCGCACGCCGTCGCGCGCGGCGGCGCCGGCGCACCGGCACGGTCCGGCGGGCCCGGGGAAGGCGTGACGCCCGCGCCACGGTCTCGGTGGTGTTTTCCTTCTGGAACGAGGCGGAGGTCCTTCCCGAGCTGATTCGCCGCTTGCGATCAGTATTCGACCTGCTGCTGGCGTCGGATCAAATCGCCGACTACGAGCTGCTATTCGTGAACGATGCTTCGACGGACGACTCGGAGCTGATTCTCCGGCGCGCCGCTGAGCAGCGCGCCGACATTCGCATCATCAATATGTCGCGCAATTTCGGCGTATCCCCTTGCGTGATGGCGGGGCTGTATTATGCGCGCGGCGACGCGGTCATTTATATGGATGCCGACCTGCAGGATCCCCCGGAAGTCATTCCCGAGCTGATCGCCCGATGGAAGTCGGATCCGGACGTCGACGTGGTGCACACGGTCCGGAGATCGCGGCGGGGCGAGACAGCCATCAAACGGCTGATCACGGCGCTGGGATACACGGCCCTGCGCGCCGTGTCGTCGATCGATCTGCCGCGCGAGGCGGGCGACTTCAAGCTGCTGTCGCGGCGTGTGGTTGATCTGCTCGTCGCGCTTCCCGAGCAGCGTCCCTTCATGCGCGGGCTGGTATGCTGGCTGGGGTTCAAACAGGATTTCGTATACTACGATCGCGAACCGCGGGCGGCCGGCCGCAGCAAGTTCCCGGTGTTGGGACTGAAGGTGCTGCGCAATTTCTTCGACTCGGCTTTGATCTCCTTTTCCGACGTACCCCTCAAGCTGGCCGGCTGGCTGGGATGCGTCGCCTTGGTTATCGGACTGGTATTGACATTCCTCGTAGCTGCATCGGCACTGGCAACTGGTTCAGCTTCGCCCACGCTCGTGGTATGCGCTGTCATCCTCGCGGTGGGGGGGGCACAACTGGCGTGCCTCGGGCTGCTGGGACGTTACCTGGCCGGAGTGTACTTCGAGACGAAGCGGAGGCCTCGTTTCATCGTGCGCGATACGTTCGGGTTTGAGCAGGAGTCCTCCTCTTCCGCGTGCACGCGTGGCGAGATCACCGCAAAGCGCATCGCCTGATTTGAACCCATGACTACCGTTGCTGTCGCATCTTCGATCTCATCCTGCGCGCCGTTGTCTCCGACGGTTGCCTGCACAACCGCCCGGCAACAAAGGCTTGGGGCAGTAGCACTGATTACCGCGTTTTGCGGGGCCTACCTGGGAATAAATTGCGGCTATCAAGTGCCTGTGGAGAGTGCCCAGGTGGTCGCGGGACTGGTGTCCTATCCCGAGGGCAACCCGTTCTACATGTACCACGTCAAGACCTGGACGATCGTGCACCAATTGGCGGCTGCGCTGCTGCGGCTTGGTGCGGACGAGCGACACGTGTCCATGGCACTCGGTGCGGTGGCTGGAGCCGTGAGCTTCATGGCGCTGGCGCTGTGTACCCTCATTTTCTGTGGCCGTCCGTGGGTAGCCGTTGCATCCCCTGTGCTGTGTCTGGCGTCAGCGGTCCATGTGGAACTGGAAGGCGTGTATCCCGTTCGCATGCTCTCGGAGAACCCGTGGCTGTTCTATGGCGTGCTGGCCACGTCGCTGACCTTGCTCACGTGGACGCTATGGGGCCTGGGCTGCCAGCGCCTGGCTGCGTTCCTCACGGGCTTGGGACCATGCGTGCACCCTACGATGGGCTGCTGGTGCGCCTTGGCACTAACTGTCGCGATGCTGTGTCAACCACGGATGCGGCAGACCTGGCGGACGTGGCTTGTTTGGTTTATCACAGGAGTTGTCGTCAGCGCATCGAGTCTCGCCGCGCAGCAGGTGATTGCCCGCGGTTTGCCCGCCATCAGCGCGGAAGAGCGTGCGGCCTACGTTGCTGCGTTCGCCGCGGGGTGGGATACGCACCGGCGGCCGTTCCCGCTGACCGACGTCACGCTCCTGTACGCCGGATGCGCCATCGCAATCTGCGGCACCCTGCTGCGCCCGACGCGATCGCAGCCACACCCGGACGCTCGCTTTTTCTCCTGTTGTATGGTAATCGCGTCGCTGGGGGGCACCGTGCTGGCGCTGAGCACCCATTTCGAGAAGTTTCTG
>FWPU01012452.1_pt1 | contig 11254 bp, 15 predicted proteins | sample 2228361 | NCBI WGS metagenome assembly FWPU01 (sample SAMEA103939777, study PRJEB20133) | metagenome | reverse complement strand
CCTAGGTAAACCCTGCCGCCAGCGAAGCAACAAATGCCAAAAAACGAGGAAAAGCCAGTGTTTTCCCAAAAAGCCGGCCAAAAAACAATTTTGTAAAGGATTTTAGTAAACCTTTTCCGCATCCAGTGGAAGCCACGCGCCTCCCGCATTTATATTTCCATCCGCAACTGTTTCTTTCCAGGGCCACTGGCCTCTTGGGTGGGTTAATGGACGCTTCCATTGCATCAAGGTATCCCTTTACTTCTTTTGCGAAAAAATACCTCCAGGCAGCCGGGGCTGAAACAATCGATTCCAGAGTGCTCGAGAGGGCGAGGCAAAGGATACTGGCCGGCATTGAGAAAAGAGAGCTCAGGCCAGAGGATGCGAGAACAGAGCTTGCCTCGTACGCGCTCGCCAGGGTCCTTTTAGCATGTTTGGGCAAACCCGGTGTTTCGAAAAAGTTCGCGTCGTGGGAGGCGCGGGTTGGTGCAAGAAGACTGGTTGAAGAGGAGGATAGTGTTTTTTTCATGGTTGCAAAGGATTTTCTGCCGTCACTCGCCGAAGAACCGGCCGCGGTTTCTTTGCTCGATTACTTAAAGTTCGGCTCCGACCTCGTCCATGCGCAGGTTGATTCCGGGAAAGTGTTTTTGGCGCGCGACGACTTGGTAGTCTTATTGCGTGAGGCGATCGCGGCAAAGGCAGGGGACCTGCCCAGAGTAAGTCAGTCGCAATTGCCCACAATGGTGCGCGAGGCGGTTGAGGAACTGGCTGAAGCGCTTCCGAAAGAGACTTTTTCAGGGTATGCGGGAAAGCACCTGGCCCTTCCGTGCGTTAAGAAAATCCTTTCCGGCCTCGACGAGGGGAGGAGGTATTATGGAAGCATGGCCCTCGCGATCGCTTGTTTAAGGGACGGGTTGGCCAAGGAGGAGGCGAGGAAGGTGATGGAAGAATACGCCAGTAACTGCAGGCGGTCAACTCATGCGTTCACTGCCAGGGAAGCACTCAACACGCTCGAATGGGTTTACAAGCACCCTTCCATCCGGTTCTCCTGCAAAACCATGCGCGAAAACGGCTTGGTTGACGACTGTGAAGCTTGCCCGTACAGGTTCAAGAAAAGAGGAGGCTGAATTGCTTTGATGGCTGAAACAATTGGAAAGGAGTTTTTTTTCCTCAAAAAAAAGTTTTCGGACTATTATTCGAAAAACCTTCCCGCGCCACCGGAGCTAGCGCGCAGAGAGTTCGGGCTCGGGTGGGAGAAGAAAATCGATTACAGACACAAGGCATTCGGCTCTCTTGAGGAGTTTCGGGCATTCATGGTCTCGGAAGCGCCGCTCTATGTCTCGTATTCAACTGCTTATTACGAACTGCCTGCTGCCAGGCCGATGGAAAAAAAAGGGTTCCAGGGTTCTGACCTCGCATTTGATATCGACGTCCAGCACACGAGCGAGCCCCACTCCCACAACCAAATTATTTGCCCACATTGCCTCGAAAGAGCGCGGGAGGACGCGCTCAGGCTCTTTGAAGAGTTTTTGTGCAGCGACTTCGGTTTTTCCAAAAAAGAAGTGTCTACGAACTACTCGGGCTCCAAGGGCTTCCACCTCCACGTTTTCGGCGACGCGGTGCGCCAACTGTCCCAGTCCGCGCGCGTCCAACTAGTGGATTACGTGGCCGCCCATGGCTTGAATGCGAACCGGTTCGTTACCGGAGTCGGGGAAAAATCCAAGGGACCCGTGCGAGGGCCAGGCAGGGAGGCGAGGGGCTGGGGGAAAAAAATTTTTGAGTACTCGAAGGACTTCATCGCCCGCGCTTCCCTCGAATCACTCAAAGCAGCTGGCCTCCAGCGCAAGGAAGCCGAAAAAATAATCGAGGAAAAGGAGTTAGTGGTGAAAAAAATGGGGGCGGGCAACTGGGACGCGGTCGCGGGGCTGGAAAAGTTGTGGAAGAAAATCGTTCCCCAAGCGATTGACAGGAAAAGAGTGGTGGTGGACAGGTCCGTGACAATTGACCAGGCGCGCTTAATCAGGCTTCCTGGCAGTTTGCACGGAGACACTGGGTTGATTGCGAAGAAGTGCGACCTGAAGCACTGCAGTCCACTCGAGGACGCGGTTGCTTTCACTGGCGGGCTGGCTCGCGTGAGGACCGAAGAAGACCATGTGGTTCCGTTGATGGGCCAGGCTTTTGAGTTGAAGGCGCACGTGCCAACCGACGTTCCCACGGCCGTGGCGGTGCTGTTACTGTGCAAGAAAAAAGCGGTGCTCGTGCAAGAATATTAACGTCCCGCGGCCGCGGCCAGTGCTCCAAAACCCTGGCGAAGCATTTTTAATTACAATTTTTTCAAAGATTTTTTGTTTTTTATTTTCTATCGCGGAGGCTGCGCGAATGGAATCGAGTTTCGAGGCCCTGAGGAGGATTCAGCTGCAGGAAAAACACAATGCGACGCTCACCGTCGTGGATGAGGCTTTTTACGAGGCCTACGCCGCCTTTCTGATTCGACAGGCAGAGAAATTGAGGCAGTCCTTTTCTCTCGACGAAGTGAAGGTGTATGAAAACACCCAAAAAATCCTGAAGGAAGTCATCGAGCGCAGGCAACAGAAGATACTCCTCAAGGCCTTCCGGGACCTGAAAGTAGGCGAGGTCACGAGCGAGGGCCTGGCGAGGCAGGAAAAGGAATTGTATATTGAGCTCCTCAAGCTCCTCCAGGCGCACGAAGCTACACTCAACTCCGCGTTCGCCGGCGAGAAGACGGTTCAGGAAAAACCCGAGGAAAAAAACACTGTGACCGTGCGCATCCTCGTCGACCTGCCAGCATTTATTGGAGTCGACTATCAGACCCTCGGACCCTTTACCGCATCGCAGGTGGTTGAGCTCAAGAAGGAAGAGGCTGAGCTGCTCATCAAAAGAAACGCCGCGGAACCAGTGGGACCAGCGGAGCCCGCGCAAAAAACCAGTTGAGGAGAGACACGGAAAAAGCGGCGGAGGCTCGCGGAAGCGCATACTTTTTAATAACCGATTCCCGATTTATTCATCACTCACTCGGGTAATGCATTTGATTGTTCCAAAAACCATGAACACGTATTGTCCCACGTGCTTCAAGCACACCGAGCACAAGGTAAAGGTGACGACAGGAAAGATAAGGCCAGGCCGCACCTTGGCGTTGGGCACGCGCAGGCACGAGAGAAAACTCGTGGGGGTCCATGGAAAAGTCAAGGGAAAAGCGAAGGTCAGGAAACAAGGCATCCGCAACAGGATAATGCTCGAGTGCAGCAAATGCCATAAAAAACACGAGAGAACGATTTCGGGAAGGATGAAGAAAAAAGCGGAGCTGGCGAAGGAGTAGCGAGGCGGGTGGTTGAGTGCCTTACAAAAGGCTGTTGGAGGAACTGCGCAGGCGGGGGGCAGAGTTCTATGGGCCGAAGAGCGGCTTGATGGAAAAAGAAAAAGGCTGGGTTGTCGCCGGGGTTTTCGTCGCGCCCCAGGGAAAAAGGTTTGGTGAAAGCCTTTTGAAAAAACACTTGCCAGAATACTTGGTTCACAAACTCCAGGTCCTCAGGCCGTTGAAGAAACAACGCGTGGAAAAGCTTGCGAAAAAACCCGGGTTCCAGGAACTCGTTGAAAAAAAGGGCGGCGTGGTCCACCAGCTCTCCATTTTCATTCCCAAAGGACCTCCAAAGAAATGGGAGCCGAAGATACGATTGATGGAGGACAGAGAGAAGGCGTGGAAAGCGCTTTTCCCCAGGCCAAAAGAACACGAGGTAAGGAAAGCAATGGGTTTGAAGTAAGGTGTTTTTTTGTGAGCAGGTTTTTGCGGGTTCGGTGCGACTGCGGCGAGGAAACAATAGTGTTCGGCGACTCCAAGACGAACATCAATTGCAGGAAGTGCGGGACCCAGATTATAAAGTCAACCGGCGGAAGGGCGCTCGTCAACTGTAGGATACTTGAAGTGCTTTCCTGACGATGAAAGGGCAGTGCCTCGCATCGCCGGCGTGTAAACGGCAGGGGCGGCTGCTGCGCCGCCGGTGTGGGAACGGAACGGGCGATTGCTTCGCAACACAGGTTTTAGAAATGGATGGCGAAATAATCACGGAAGCGCCGGTGGAAACGATTTCCGCGGCCGAGTTTTCGAAGGCAGACCTGCGCGTGGGCCGAGTGATTGGGGCCGAGCGCGTGGCGGGTTCTGAAAAACTGGTGAAGCTTGTTGTTGACTTGGGCGGGGAGAGAAGAGAAATCATTGCAGGAGTCGGGGAACGCTATTCTCCGGACGAGCTGCTGGAAAAAAACCTGGTCGTCGTCGCCAACGTGCTTCCCCGCTCCTTCAAGCTCAGGGAAGGCCCCCCGCTCGTTTCCCAGGGGATGCTCCTCGCTGCCGACGCAGGCGGAGAACCAGTCCTCTTGACAGTTGAGAGGCCAGTGCCGCCTGGGACGAAAATAAAGTGAAGCCCGGCCCGGCTTTCTTCAATCAGCTTGTTTAATAAAACTCGCGCTGATTTTTTAGCAGTTGTTTTCTGGTGGATTAAATGGCTTATCCCGAGTCCGGGGAATTCGTGTTGGCGACGGTGAAGAAAATCATGCCCTACGGCGCGTTTTGTTCACTGGACGAGTACGGGGAACTGGAGGGGTTCCTGCACGTTTCAGAAGTGTCGAGCGGGTGGGTGAGAAACATCCGCGAGCACGTGAAGGAAGGCCAGAAGCTCGTCGTGCTGGTCACGAACGTCTCGCCGGAAAAGAGGCAAGTTGACTTGAGCCTCAAGCGCGTGAGCGAAGCGGACCGAAAAAAGAAAATGGAGGCATTCAAGGCTGAAAAACGCGGGGAAAAGCTTTTGGAGCGGGCTGCTCATAGAATCGGCAAAAACCTTTCAACCGCTCTCCGCGAAGTTGGGGAACTGCTTGAAAAGGATTACGGAAGCATCTGGAGCGCCCTCGAAGCTGTTTCAAAAGGAGAATTGAAGACAAAAATTCCGAAGCAGTGGCTCGAGGCCCTCGAGGAGGTGGCAAAGCAGGAGATTAAGCCGAAGCGCGTCGAGGCAAGGGCGTTGCTGAGGCTCCAGAGTTTTTCCGGAGAAGGAGTGCATGACGTGAAGGCGGTTCTTTCAAAAATAGAGGCGCTGGCCACGAGGGAGGCGGGCGTGAAAGTCCTTTACCTGGGAGCCCCGAATTATTACGTGGACGTGGAGGCAGGAGACTACAGAACCGCTGAAAAAAAGCTCGAGGCAGTGAAAAAAAGCCTTGAAGGAATCGAGAAAAAGGATTTCGAGTGGTCGCTGGAGAGGAAAAAAGAATAAACGAAATGGGTGATGACGAAGTCATCGCCGGTGTAGAAATGGAACGGGCGATGCTGCGCAACACAGGTGTAGAAACGAAATGGGCGGCTCGGAGCGCCACTGGTGTAGAAACGAAATGGGCGTTGCTTCGCAACGCTGGTGTAGGGGCGACTTGGGTGGTGGTGATGAAGCTTTTGAAGAAATGCGGGTGCGGCGCGTACACGCTGGGAGAAAAGTGTCCTCGGTGCGGGGCGAAAACATTTTCAGCCCACCCGCCCAAATACTCTCCGGAGGACAGGCTTGCGGAGTACAGGAGGAAGGCGAAATACGGTGCAAAACATGGCTAGCAGAATACGCGTCGTCGGGCGCCCGAAAATGCGTCACCCGCTTTTACTGGTTGGTTTGCCGGGGATTGGTTTGGTGAGCAAGCTGGCAGCTGACCACTTGGTGAAGATAACTGGGGCGAAAAAGTTCGCTTCACTGTATTCAAAGCATTTCCCGAACCAAGTCATTGCAATGAAGAGCGGCAGGATGAGGTTGTTTTCGCTGAGGTTCTACCACAAAAGGATCGGGGAACGCGACGTGGTCGTCCTCAAGGGCGACCTCCAGCCGTTGACCATAGAGGGACAGTACGAGGTGGCTTCGGACGCGCTTGATTTCTTCAAGAGTCTGGGCGGAAAAGAAGTCATAGCCATGGCCGGGTACGCGGTGAACAGAAAAACCGAGAAGCCAGTCGTTTACTGCACCGCGACCGACAAGAAGCTGTTCAAGAAATTCCTTGACATTGGGGCGAAAAAAACCGAGGGCACAGTCCCCATCGTCGGGCTCGCCGGCTTGCTTCCGGGAATGGCTGAATTGACTGGAATGAGTGGGGCGTGCCTCCTAGCGGAGACTCCTGGGAACATGATTGACGCGAAAGGAGCTGCTGAACTGCTTGGGTTCATAGGCAGATTCGTGGGCCAAAAGCTTGACACAAGGAATTTGGAGGAGAGGGCGAGGAAGGCCGAGGAGGCACTGAGTAAACTCGAGGAACGAGTTAGGGCCGAACAAACCAACGTGCCGGCCGTGCCAGGCGTCGCGCCCGAAGTCATTAGAAAAGACATAACGTACATAAGGTAAAACAAATGGTGGGGAAAGGCTGTTGAACGAGTTCTTGAGCCACCTGGTTTTCGTCCACCCCGCGTGGGCCTAAAGCCGAAGAAAGGGCGGGAAACTTTTGTCAAGCCAGGAGAGCACGTTGACGTCATCGACCACGTGGAAAACGGGGCGGACCCCCATCGTGGTTTCCGGACTGAGGAAAGCATTTGCTTTCATGCGCGTGACCCACTCGGTGGAAAAGCGGGTGAGGGGCGCGCTAATGCTGTATGCAGAAAAACGACGGAAAAAAGCTTCACTGCGCCCTCTCGCAGTACTCGCACCTTATCTGGACCGGGTTGGTTGAAGCGATTGAGAACCTGGTTGCAACTGGCTCGTGGTTCGTGACGCACTTGGGGTTAGCGCATTTCATCACGCCCACAAGCTCCCTCGGCAGTTCCACGCGCATTTTTTTCTTCACCACGTAGTCCTTGATGATGTTTATCGTCGCATTTGGGGCCACGAGAGCCAAGCGGTTGGTCTCCTCCTTCGACAAGGCCTTGTTTTCCACTTTGATGACGTCCTTTCTTCCTATCTTCTTGCTCTCCACGTTCATTAGCACCGCAACCACATCCGGAAACGCTTCGTCCACGCCGAGGACGCGCAGCACTTCCAGTGCCTTGCCCGCCGGAACGTGGTCGACAACCGTTCCATCACGGATTTTTTCGAGCTTGACCTCCCCCGCTCCAGTCATTCAATCCACCACTCACCCGTTGATTACCGCGTCGAGAACAGCCATCCTTGCGAACAAACCGTTTTCAGCCTGCTCGAAATAACGCGCGTACGGCGTCGAATCCACTTCCTTCGAAATCTCGTCAACCCTGGGAAGAGGATGCATTATTATCATGTCTTTTTTCGCGCCCTCGAGCACGCGCGGAGTTATTTTATAAATTCCCTTCACCCTCTCGTACTCCATTGGGTCAGTGAACCTCTCCTTCTGGATGCGCGTGACGTAAGCAACATCGCAACCGCGCACGTCGAGGCGCGCGGATTCAATGAAGGGATTCCTGATCTCTTTCTTTACGTACTCGGGCATCTGGAGCGACGCGTGGGAAACGAACCTCAACCGGATTCGGTAATTGTTTAAGGCGAGGGCTAGCGAGTGAACCGTCCTTCCATACTTCAAGTCACCGATCAAAGTGATTTCCAGGCCGTCGATTCGCCCGAACTCTTTTTTAATCGTATACAGGTCCAAGAGCGTTTGGGTCGGGTGCTGGTTTGCACCATCCCCGCAATTAATCACCGGGCTCTCAGCAACTTCAGCCGCCAGCCTGGCAGACCCCTCCAGCGGGTGGCGCATGAAAATCGCGTCCGCGTACTTGTCAACCATTTCAACCGTGTCCGCCAGGGTTTCCCCCTTCTGGATGGACGTGCCTTCTGTTCCACTGAATCCAATCACTCGGGCTCCAAGGCGCTGGGCAGCAGACTCTGAGGACAATCGCGTTCTGGTGCTGGGCTCGAAGAAAAGCGACGCGACCACCCGGCCCTCGAGGACTTTTTTGACCCTGTTCTTGGCAACCGCTTCCTCGCATTTCCTCGCGCGCTTGAACAGTTCCTCGAAATCCTTTTTCTCCAAGTCGCGCACCGAAATCAAGTCGCTGCCCTTTCCAAAAGCCAACGCCCCACCCCCATAGGTTGGGGCTTTGGTTAAAAAATGCTTTTCCCAGTTTGTTTCATGCCCCTCTTCGCCGACCTCCACATTCACTCTAGGTACTCTCGCGCGGTTTCGGAAAAAATGGATTTGGAGCACATTATTGAAGGAGCGCGCCTCAAGGGCCTGGGCCTCGTGGGAACCGGTGACTTCACCCACCCAAAATGGTTCAGGGAATTAAAGAAAGAGTTGGTGGAATGGAGGCCTGATTCAGGACTGTTTGTGTCGCGGACAGAAGAAAAAAATCCAAATCCCGTTCTCTTCATGCTCACAACCGAAATAAGCACCATTTACTCCACTCCGCGGGGCGTGAAGAAGGTCCACCACGTCGTGCACGCGCCCTCACTTGACGCAGTCGGGCAATTGAACGACGCTTACAGCCGGCTCGGCGACTTGACAGTGGACGGCAGGCCCGCGCTCGGAAACTGTTCGCCCGCGCGCTTTGCAGAAGCCACTTTCGAGGCCTGCCGTGACGCGGCCATAGTGCCCGCGCACGCGTGGACGCCCTGGTTCGCGGTGTTCGGTTCGATGAGTGGCTATGACTCACTTGAAGAGGCATACGAGGACCAGGCGCAAAAAATATTTGCAATCGAAACCGGGATGTCGAGTTCCCCTGACATGAATTGGCGCATAAGCAAACTCGATCGCGTGGCGCTGATGTCCAACAGCGACTCGCACAGTCATTACCCGTGGAGGCTGGGGCGGGAGTGCAACGCCTTTGAATTGAAGGAGCCGTCTTTCAGGGAATTGTTTGACGCAGTGCGCAAAAAAGACCCGCGGCGCTTTGTTTATACGATTGAAGTCGACCCCAGTTATGGAAAGTATCATTTCGACGGCCACAGGAACTGCGGTTTCTCTTCATCGCCCCAGGAGACAAAAAAACTGAATGGAGTCTGCCCCAAGTGCCACAGGCCACTCACCATCGGCGTGTTGAACCGCGTGGAGCAGCTGGCCGACAGGCCCGAGGGATTCGTTCCGCCTGGCGCGATTCCTTTCAAAACAATTCTCCCGCTCCACGAGCTGCTTTCAACAGTATTCGGTTCCCAGCTGGCATCCAAGCGAGTGATGGAGGAGGGAGAAAAATTGATGCAGGCTTTTGGAAACGAATTAAGCGTTTTGTTGACCACGCCGCGCGAGGCTCTTCTCCACGCGACTCACGAGAAAATAGCTGACGCGATTCTCCTCAACCGCGAGGGAAAAATAAGGGTCAAGCCAGGCTACGACGGGGCATACGGAGTGCCGGTGCTGGATGAAAAGCATTTAATGAAAGGAAGGGGCCAGAAAGAAGCCGGGCCTCAGTCGGGCCAAAAGAGCCTGGGAGACTATGAGTGACGCTTATTTCTTCAAGAACCAGTACGCGGTGAGGAGCGCCTCGAGCGCGATGAAGACGGTTGTTTCTTCGCCGAGCGAGCGGAAGAACCCGAAAATCGTTGCCAAAAGCAATAACGCGGTTCCGCCCATCCAGAACGTGAGCGGGTCCATTCCAAGAATCGTTCTCTCGTGATACACTGGAGGCGCTTGGGCTACCGGGCCGCCTGCCTGGATTGGCGTCACGTTTCCGGTCGCTGGGTCCACGTGAACAGCGAACCCGCACTTTCGACAGAACACGACGTTGTTTTCTGCGTCCACGTCCAGTCTGGGATTCCCGCACTGGGGGCAAGCCATTTCCTCTTCAGCCACTGAACCACTCCATGACTGGGCGATGGCAATGCCGTCGCCGGTTTAAGCTAAGGGCATTAAGCGAAAGCGGTTTTAAATGATGCGGTTACCAAACCGGTTTATGGAATTAAGGGAAGCGATGTTTTACGAGCCAGCGCCCAAGCCAGGGGGCGCGGTGAAGTGCAGGCTGTGCGCGCATTACTGCGTGGTTCCAGAGGAAAAACTCGGGTTCTGTTCAGTGAGGTACAACAAAAACAGGCGGCTCTACACGCTTTCCTATGGGAAATCAACTGGCCTAGCAATGGACCCGGTTGAGAAAAAGCCTTTCTTCCACTACAGGCCAGGCACTCAGTGCCTATCATTTGGAACGCCTGGATGCAATATGCGTTGCCTCGGCTGCCAGAACTGGTTCATGTCCCAGTCGCCTCGCGAGGCGAAGAACGCGATGGATGCTTTTGCTTTCGACGAGACGCCGCCCGAGCGCATCGCTGAACTAACTGTCCAGTACAACGCGGACGGGGTCGCATACACTTATTCGGAGCCCACGATTTTCTTCGAGTACGCGCGCGACACCATAAAAGCCACTAAAAAAATTGCGCCCGAAAAATACCATGTTTTCGTAACCAACGGTTATTTTTCAAAAGAATGCTTTGACACGATTGTCAAGGAAAAGCTGTTGGACGCGATGCGCATTGATTTGAAGTTCTTCAACGACAAGAAGTACAGGCAAGTCACGGGAGGCGGTCTTGAGCCAGTGCTGGAGAGCATAAAGCGCGTGCACTCCTCGTCCATGCACTTGGAAATCATTTGCCTCATCATCCCCACTTTAAGCGACGACGAGGGAGAAATCAGGGAAATGTGCAAGTGGCTCGCGAAACTGGACAAGGAAGCGCCAGTGCACTTCATTCGTTTCTTTCCATACTACAACTTGTCCCGCCTTCCGGCCACGCCCGAGGAAACGCTCCTGAAAGCCAAGGCAGCCGCCGAGGAGGAGGGAATGAACTATGTTTATGTGGGAAACACGATGGTTCCCGGCGTGGAGAATACTTATTGTCCAAAATGCAGGGCGCTGTTGATTGAACGGCATGGAATGAGTGTGTTGAAAAACGTCTTCCAGGGCGCGGGCGAGGCCGAGCGAAGAAACCCGCGGTGCCCGGCGTGCGGGCGGACAATAAACATTGTATTATAAATAAAAGCCGACACGTGTTTGGAGGCAAATCCATGGACCTCTGTATCCGAGGCTTTTGGGCCGCAGTTGTTTTAGCAGCTCTTTCCGCGCTTTCCAAGGCCTTTTCCTTCACTGACGCGAATTCCGCCACTGGTTCCAATGGACTTTCGTGAACACTACTTACAACGACACCGGCGCCTCGAACACAGTTAACAGCGAGCCATTGTATTACTTGAATAGGAGAACGAATTACGTGCTCGAGGGCCTGAACCTGGTCGCCGCAAACACTTTGATTGCAAAAGTCATTGTTTCGTTGTCGAATAATGTGACGGTGCGCAATTCAGTGCTCCGGAACACGGCGATCGGCGCCGGCATCGCGTTCGTGCACTCGAATAATTCGCTGGC
>FWPU01012451.1_pt1 | contig 11255 bp, 17 predicted proteins | sample 2228361 | NCBI WGS metagenome assembly FWPU01 (sample SAMEA103939777, study PRJEB20133) | metagenome | reverse complement strand
TGCAAATATATTAAAAAATATTTTTGTTTGCAAGAAATTTTAAGCAAATTTTTGTAAAACGTTCAGCAAAAGATTTTTAGGAACCACCCCACTTTGTCGCCAAAGAATTTGTCCTTTTTTGAAAAGAATGAGCGTAGGCACTCCCATAATATTGTAGTATTGGGCGGCTTGTGGGTTTCTATCTACATCTACCTTAATGATAGAGGCTTTATCGCCAATTTCAGCCTTTACTTCTTGCAAAATAGGAGCAAGCATACGGCAAGGTCCGCACCATTCGGCAGAAAAATCTACAAGCACGGGTTTTTCGGAGTTGATAATTTCTTGGAAAGACATAGTTTTTTAGTTTGAGTACCTAGTATTGAGTAGTTAGTATAGAGTAATTAGTACAGAGTATTGGGTATTTATTTCTGACTATCTGATTTATCAAAAATCCCCAGAAAAAGCATACCCATTACCGAGCCGTATAGCGTGCTATTCAGGGGTTTGGAAGTGATAGCACAAGTACCGCTATGGCAACCTACATAGTACCAGTATGCCCAACCTGCCAAAGCCCCTAACACAGCACCAAGAATGTACAATTTATATTTTTTTAGATATACCATCTTATTTCGTGTATTGAGCAACATTTTGCCAAGTGCCACCATTGATTACATTCTGAAAGCCATTTCTTTCCAAAAAGGCTTTTGCCTGAGCACTACGATTGCCACTACGACAAAATACAACAATTTTATTCTTCCCCTTAAATCTTTGCAGATTTGCCTGCAAGCTATCCAAAGGAATATTTACTGCTCCTTTGGCACTGCCCGACTTGAATTCGCCAGGGGTGCGAACATCTACCAAAAAAGCACCTTCTGCTATGGCTTGTGCCAAATTTTCTTGGCTTCCGCCACCTCCAAAAATATTTTTTAGGAAATCAAACATAGTTGTAGTTTTTTTAACGTTCCAAAGGTTTTCCGTTGCTAAGCCAAGCTCCAATGCCTCCGTTAAGGTTATAGACTTTGGTAAAACCTTTGCTTACCATAAATCCTGCGGCACTACTGCTTCTATTGCCGCTACGGCAATACACATAATAAGTTTTGTTTCTATCCAGTTTTTCAATTTCGCTGGCGAAATCTCTGCCATAAATGTCTATCAATTTGGCATTCTTGATATGCCCTTCGTTGTACTCCATAGGGGTACGTACATCAATAATCACTGCATCAGAGGCAGTCATACCTTTTTCAAATTCACTTGCACTTAGGTTTTTATACATAGTTGTAGAGTTTTGATTATCTGATTTTCTTTGGGCTTCGCTACAAGCACTCAGAAGCATTAGCAAAGCAAATGATAAAATAGCGATTTGTTTCATAAAACTCTTAGGGTTTATTTTTGGGTTAAGGATGCAGGAGAAACTCCTGCCTCCGAAATCCTATTTTATCTTATAGTTGTGTCATTGTTGAAGCACACACATAGTCAGTAACAGGGATTTGACTTTGCTCGGAAATAGCTTTGAAACCACCTGCAATATTTACTATGTTGTGGATACCTCTGGCTTTGAGGATAGAGCAAGCAATAGCCGAACGATAGCCACCTGCACAATGTACATAGTTGGTTTTATCGGGGGCAAAATCTGCCATATGCTCATTGAGGTAAGCCAAAGGAGCGTGTGTAGCATCTACTACGTGCTGAGAGTAGTATTCGGCGAGCTTACGAACATCAATGACTTTGGCTTTGTCGCCTTCTTTTTTCAAGCGTTCTTCAAGCTCCTGGGCAGTGATGGTTTCAATTTCATCAACTTCTTTGCCTGCTTGTTTCCAAGCCTCAAATCCTCCTTTCAAATATCCTAAAACGTTCTCATAACCTACACGAGCCAAGCGGGTGATAGACTCTTCTACCTTGTCATCATCGGCTACGAGTACAAGAGGCTGTTTGATGTCTGTGATAAGTGTTCCTACCCACACAGCAAAATCGCCATTCAAGCCGATATTGATAGAGCGAGGTACAAAACCTTTCACGAAGTTATCGGGTTTGCGGGTATCAAGTACCAAAGCTCCGTGAGCCTCTACTACCATTTCCATTTCATCGGGGCTGAGTCCTTTCAAGGCATTTTTCATCACATCATCAAAGCTGGTATAGCCTTTGATGTTCATTACTACGTTCTGAGGGAAGTAGTAGGGAGGAGGTAGCAATCCTTCGGTAACTTTTTGGATAAACTCCTCACGGCTCATAGGTTGTAAAGCATAGTTTACTTGTTTCTGATGACCGAGAGAGTCAAAAGTTTCTTTACTCATATTTTTACCGCAAGCCGAACCCGCACCGTGAGCAGGATATACAATGATGTCATCAGGCAAAGGCATAATTTTATTGCGAAGCGAGTCGTACAAATAGCTAGCAAGTTTTTCTTGGGTGAGGTCGTCTTTTACTTTTTGAGCCAAATCAGGACGACCTACATCGCCGATAAATAAAGTGTCGCCTGTGAATAGAGCATACTCTTTGCCTTGCTCATTGTAAAGTAAGAAGCAAGTAGATTCCATTGTATGTCCGGGGGTGTGAATTACTTTGATTTTGGTATTTCCCAAAGGTAATTCTTCACCATCTTGGGCAATATAAGCCTCGTAAGCAGGCTTGGCATTAGGACCAAAAACGATTTTAGCTCCTGTTTTCTTTGCCAAATCCAAGTGTCCTGAAACGAAATCGGCGTGGAAGTGCGTTTCAAGTACATACTTGATTTTCGCACCATTTTTTTCAGCTTTTTGAATATAAGCATCTACTTCACGAAGAGGGTCAATGATAGCCACTTCGTTGCCAGATTGGATGTAGTAAGCACCTTGGGCCAAACATCCTGTGTAAATTTGTTCTACTTTCATACGTGTAGAGGTTTTAGGTTAAAATTTATAGGTAAAATTGCAAAAATTTCGTAATTACTAACATTCAAAAGTTGCAAAGGGTTTAAGGTTCAAAAGTTTGCGTTGATATAGTTTTACCTAAATATCTATGTTTCCTTTCCCCCTGCTTTTCTTTATTATTTCAAAAGTTCTTTGAGTAAAATATACACGCCCATTACTGCCACAAACCAACCGAAAGCCTTTTTGAGTTTTGCTCCGGGGATAAAGTTTGAAAGATACGAACCCACAAAAATACCTACCGTTGCTATCAGAGAGAATATGATGAGCAAAGTCCAATCTATGGTTAGTTCGGGGTTCATTACATCTCCTACAAAGCCAATGAGCGATTTGGCGGCAATAATAAGTAATGAAGTTCCGACAGCCATTTTCATAGGCAGTTTAGCAAATACTACCAGTGCAGGAATAATCATAAAACCTCCACCTGCACCTACAAGTCCCGTAATAGCCCCTACCACCAAGCCCTCAACAAATATAAGCGGAAAATTGAATTTAGGTGATTTTCATCAGTATTTTCACTGCTTTTTTTCTTATCTTTTATCATTGAAACTGAAGCGAAAATCATAAGTAGGGCAAAAATTACCATTAAGAAAATATCTTTGGTCAGTGTAAAAATCCCGATATGTAAAATTTCTTTGGGAATAGCAGGTACTACATATTTTCTTACTGCAAAAACAGAAACAAAAGAAGGTACAGAAAAAACTACTGCGGTTTTCAGGCTAATCAGTTTCTTTTGGAAATAAGTGAAAGAGCCTACCAGTGCTGTAATGCCCACTATAAATAAGGAGTAAGCCGTAGAAAGCGTAGGATTGACACCCATCACATATACCAGCACAGGCACGGTAATTATTGAACCACCTCCACCATTTAAACCCTATTATATTCCAATTAAAGAAGCTAATATGTAACCGATTATTTCTTGCATATCTATTTATGTTTATCTGTTTATATGTAAAACTCAAAAGAATTTTCAAAAGTTCATTTTTCAATGAAATTTTTTCAAAAGATTATATTTTACACTTTCTAATGCAATCCAAAACGCCTACAATGGCAGTTTCTTTGATAAAATAATAGATATTTTTTCCTTCTCTTTCACAACCCAAGATACCTTTATCTTTCATATTGATAAGGTGGTGAGAGAGCAGACCTTGGTCAATACCAATAATTTCTAATAGCTCCGATACATTCATACGCTTGTTTTCATTGAGCAAAGCAATGATTTGAATACGTACAGGGTGAGCAATCGCTTTTAGAATGTAAGCGGCTTTTTCTAATTTTTCGGGCTCAAAATTCAAAACTTCTACTAACATAAAATTTGGGTTGGAGTTGTGATGAAATTCTGATGCAAAGATAATATAAGTTTCCGATATATGCAAATATTTATTTATGTTTTTTGGCAATATTTTTTCAAAATATTCATTTTCAATGTTTTATTTTTGAAAAGTAGTAGGTAATAAGGTTTTATTGTAGTCGCTCCTTAAAAAATTCTATGCAAAAAAATGAAGTTTCGGGTAATTTTTTGGAATGCAAGCGATGATGTTGCTATGAGCGACATCATCGCTTGCTACATTTGTGGGAATGTACATAATTACAAAAAAAACAATACTATAAGTTTGTATATTTTGGTTTAATTTTTGAGTATGTATTACAAGTTTGCTTGCATACTATTTATATGGGTATTTTGCATTATTTCATTATTTTTTGATTTTTTTTGAGAAAAAAATGAAATTTTTTTTGGAAGTTTGAAAAAATACTTGCAATTTTGGAGCGTAAATTACACAAAAGCCAATTAAACCCAAACAAATATGTTTGCTCTTCGCACAATCTTCGTTTGCTTATTGATTTCAACTGTGGCATTTGCCCAAAAAGAGATTCAGTTGCCTGCCCCTTCCGAAATGCTTGCAGTACAAGGCGGCTCAACAGGAGGTAGCAACGACGTTGGCACTATTTATTATGGTGCAGTACCTGCCAATCACGGTACCAAACCTGTGCTTGTGTTTATACACGGCTACAATAGCAGTGCCAGCACTTGGTGGCAAGATAACGATATGTACAGCAAAGCCTTTGCTGATGGCTATCGTACGGCATTCGTTTCCGTTCACCCCGACCAAAATATGTGGACAAACGGACAACTTTTTGCCAATATGCTCAATACTATTCGCAATCATTATCGTGTGAATAGAGTAGTAGTAATTGCACACAGCAAAGGTGGTGTAGATAGCGATGCGGCTCTTGTTCATTATGGGGCTTGGAATAGAGTAGAGAGAGTAATTACCTTGGGTTCGCCTCATTGGGGTACGCCGCTTGCTGATTTGGCTTCCAGCGGTTGGACTTCTTGGCTTGGAGCTATTTTCGGACAAAACAACAACGCAACCAAATCTTTGCAAACAGGCAATATGGCTAATTTCAGAAGCCAAACCGATAATCACCCCAATCGCCCGAATACCAATTTTAGAACTTATGGAAGTTGGAATTATTATGGTTCTTTGTGGGTTTCGGGTGTGTATCTGAGCTGGAATGGTGGAGGTAGCTCTCAGTGTGGCAATGATGGTGTTGTAAATTACAATAGCACTCGCCGCCCTAACTCGGCTGTTATTTTTAGCTGTAACGATTCACGCGGCAATGTACATCACTTTGATATTGCCAAAGGTACGCCTATGTGGAATCATATCAAACCTCAATTGCCCAGTTCTTTGACAAGAGAGATAGATAACAGCGAAGTAGCTACCGAAAAATATAATCCTTTTGCCGTAGTACAAAGCAGTGGCGAGTTTTTGAGTGCTGACCAAGGCAATAGAAGTGTAATCATTCACAATGCAAGCAAAGTAAGAATTCGCGTGTATCAGGAAAATGGCTTTGTTATCAGAATTGCTACCAAAGGAAATGTTGAGGCTACCACAGACAATGTGTATAGCTCTCCTGAAAAAAATGTAAAAATCTACGATTTTGAGCAATATAGCCCTTCGGCTACTTATGAGTTAAGTTCTGATAAGCCTTACTTTGCTGTTGTAGAAACTGATAGAAACATTACAGCTACACTTCGCACCGATTTGAGCAATGAAAAATATACTTACGAAGAGGGTGAAAATATGAATTTCTTTGTAAGCCTTGATGGTGCTGAAATAGAAAGCGTTTCAGGTACTTTGATGAGAACACTGAATGCTGATGGCTCTAATGATAATAGCCAAATCAGCAGTGCCTTGAAATTTACAAAGAAAAATGGGCAATTCGTTGCTCAGCAAAGAGGTACATTACCTGCGGGTGTGTATAATGTGGCTATTCAGGTAAAAGGCAAAGATGTTACGCGTTCTATTGTTACGAGTATCGCTATTGTGCCTTCTGAAAAAGGTGTACAAGTAGAAAACAACTTGGACGGATTGGTGGCTTATCCTAACCCTGTGGTAAGCGATAAAGCTCAAATTCATTTTGAAATACAGAAAAAAGGCGTACATTTCCTCAATATCTACGATTTTACAGGAAAGAAAGTGTATAGCGAGAACCTTTCACATCTGGACGCAGGCAAGCACGAAATTACTTGGCAAGCTGATGCTTCTTTGCCCAATGGCATCTATATTTACGAACTCATCAGCAACGACAAAAAAACCGCTAAAAGATTAGTGCTGAAAAGATAAGTTTTGAAAATTTGATTAACCAAAAGCCCTTGTCAAGTATAATGACAAGGGCTTTTGATTTGGAGCTTATGACAAAATGAACTTTACCCTTTCCTTTCCAGCACTGCCATTGTGAGGCGACTGATGCAGGTAGTTTTACCTTCTTCGTTGTGCAAGCGAATTTCCCATACTTGGGTAGTTTTACCTAAATGCAGGGCAGAGGCTTTCCCATATACCCATTCACCTTTTTTTACACTGCGAATGTGATTGGCATTGATTTCCAAACCTACACAATAGTATTTTTCTCTATCTACTGCAAAGTTTGCGGCTACACTGCCCAAAGTTTCTGCAAGTACCACAGATGCCCCTCCGTGCAAAATGCCCATCGGTTGGATAGTTTTTTCGGTTACAGGCATTTTGGCACAAAGATAATTTTCGCCTACATCTGTAAATTCTATACCTAAATATTCCGACATCGTGTTTTTTTGTCTTTCGTTGATAGCTTTTAATATTTCTTCTTTGCTCATAGCGTAAAATATTTGGTGAAAGGTTCAAAATTTAGTTTTGAAAAGTTTGAATTTTTGGGGTTAATGGTCTTTTTTCCTTGTTTCTTAAGCATTACTGCAACAATCTCGCATAAAAATTGGCTCTTGAAGGGTCTAAGCGGCTTAAAAGGGTATAGGCTTCTTGTTTTTCTTCGCGTGAGCCATCTTTGAAAATATTGTAAAACTCTTGGAATTTGGCATCAAAGATAACATTTATCAGTAAGGCATTTGGACGCACTTGGGCAACTTTGTTCATTTCTTGCAGGAGTTCTGTGGTAGCTTTGCGGGCTTCGCCTCTTTTTTCTTGATAAATGTCTAATCCTTTGCGGTGGTACTTGTAGAGAGCCTCGCGTATGGTTTGCATTTGTTGGCTTTGCAGATTTTCTACAAGCCAAAAGCGGTCGCGAATATCGCCTTGTCCCCAGCCTTCGGCACCTGCTCCTTGGGCAGTATTGGCAACAATAAAGGCTTTTTCTACATAATCTTTACCACCATTTTTGGAAAAGCTGTCGTAATCCATTGCCAAAATGATGTAGGCATAATAGCCTAAAAGCGAGCTTAAATTGCTGAAATATACGTTTTCATTAAAGTTCAAATCCAGCGGTTGCGAAGCAAGAAAATTGAAATTAAAGTTTCTATCTACATAGCTGAAAAGAATGGTTTCGTAAGCAGAATTATAGACAGGTCGTAAAGCCTGAATTTGTGCATTTGCCTTGAAAATTCCACTTGCAAAATCTGCTTGTACCAAGTTTATTTGCAATCTGCCTTTGATTTTTTCGTTGGCTTCGTAACTATCATTTGTCCATTTGCGATTATTAAAAAAATCGGTGATGTTTTTTTGTAAAGTCTGAACAACTTCCTTATTATTCACACCTACCTGCGAAGTAGCGACTTGCCTGTCGTTGATAATTACTTCAAACTGCAATTCTTGGGCAAAAAGAGATTGCAAGCAAGCAAAAAGCAGGAAAAGCAATATTTTAAGCGGGTACATTCTTGATATTTTTTCTTGCAAAATCACAATTTCCGTGCCTAAAATACGAAATTTTTGACAGTTTCTACAAAACATTTTACTTTTTCTCGTTCAATGTCGGGGTACAAGCCGTGTCCGAGATTGGCAATGTAGCGATTTTTGCCAAAAGCCAAAAGCATTTCCTTAGTAGCTTTTTCAATTTCACCAAAACTGCCATACAAAGCACAAGGGTCTAAATTTCCTTGCAGGGTTTTATTGGGAATAAGTGTTCGGCTTTCCTCAATGGGCATATTCCAATCCAAACCTACTACACTGCAAGGCAAGACGTTCATTTCGGCACGAGCAAAAAATGCTCCTTTGGCAAACACCGTAACAGGCACTTCGGTAATTGCCTCACAAATTTTACGAATATAAGCAAGCGAAAACTCACTATACTGACTTGGCGATAAAATTCCTGCCCAGGAGTCAAAGATTTGTACCAAATCTGCTCCTGCACGGATTTGTGCTTTTAGGTAGGCTATGGTACTTTGGGTAATCATTTCCAAGAGTTTATGCGAAAGGCTTGGCTCGGTGTAAAGCATTTTTTTTGCTTTGGAAAAAGTTTTAGAGCCTGCTCCTTCGGTCATATAGCAAAAAATAGTGAAAGGAGCTCCTGCAAAGCCAATAAGCGGAACTCTATTCGAAAGCCCTTCTTTGGTAAGGCGAATGGCTTGCAGAACATACTGCAAGTCGTTTTCGGGGTCGGCGAGGCGTAGTTTTTTTAGGTCGGCTTCGCTTTGGATAGTTTGCGGAAAATAAGGACCTTTTTTTTCTTGCATTTCATAAGGCAACCCCATTGCTTCGGGGATAACCAAAATATCCGAGAAGATAATAGCGGCATCTACACCGAAAATTTCTACGGGTTGGATAGTTACTTCGGCGGCGGCTTGGGGATTTTTGACAAATTCCACAAAGTTTTTGAATTTATCCCTGACGGCTCGGTATTCTGTAAGAACTCTGCCCGCCTGACGCATTAGCCACACAGGCACACGAGAAACCGCTTCGCCACGAGCGGCTTGGAGTAGTAAATGTTTAGACATAACTGATTGGGAGAGAATGTTAGATTTACTCTATTTCATTTTTTTCAATACCTGCCTGTTTAAGAATACTGAAAAAAGTTCCTTTTTTAAGGTCTTTGTTTCCGTGAATTGGAACAACGACCGTTCTATTAGTTTGTGCATTGTAATATATGTGATGAGAGCCTTTTGAACGTCTAAATACAAATCCATTTCTCTCTAAAACCTCAATCAAATACTTTGGACTCAAATTCATACTTTTTCTACTTCTAAACTCAAAGAATATTCAAGGGTATTGCTATCGTCAGGAATTGGCTCACCTCTGTCTTTAAGTTCTTCAATATAGACTTCAATGGCTTCTTTTGCCATTTCAATAGCTTCATCTATGTTCTCGCCATAAGTGATACAGCCAGCTAAAGCTGGAACAAAAACGGTATAACCTCCTTCAGGCTCTTTTTGTAAGATTATTCTGTAAGTGTACATAGTTTCTGAGTTTTTACAAAGCTACCAAATTTTTTTCAAAATGGCAATTTACTCCCACAAAGGATAATGCTCTAAACGCACGTTTTCGCCAAAAAAGAGTATGGCGGCGTCTTCAAAAGATTGTGTATAATCTGAAATAAAAAAACTGCTTTTGCCTGTTTTTTGTTGTAGATTCAATAGTTTTTTGCTTTCCAGGAGGTTTTTTAGACTTCCTGCAACTGCCTGCGAAGAGTCTAAAACAGCTACTTTTCCTTGATAAAAATCTTCTATCTCTTTGCGTATCAGGGGGTAGTGCGTGCAACCCAAAATGAGAGCCTCAATGCCCGAAAGTTCGGGGCGAGAGAGGTAGTCGGCAAGGGTTTGGTGCAAAATGGGGTTATTGAGGTAACCTTCCTCAATCATAGGGGCAAGCAAAGGGGTTGCTAATGATTTTAGCGTAATGCCCAAGCATAAATCATTGATTTTTTTTTCATAAACTTTGGAATGTATAGTGCGTTTTGTGCCAATCAGTCCGATAGTTTTGCCAGCGTATTTTTCAGCCACGAGGCTAATCATTGGGTCAATTACATTTAGTACACTTGCTTTGCTACCTACGTATTCTTTGAGAAGTTTGTACGCCGCCGCCGAAGCCGAGTTGCAAGCAATCAGTATGACTTTACACTCTTTGGAGAGTAAAAAATTAACAATTTTAATAGAATAAGATTGAATTGCCTCAGTAGATTTATCGCCATAGGGCAGGTGGGCGGTATCGCCAAAATAAATAATATCTTCATTAGGCAAAAGTTTTCTGACGGCTCGCATTACCGTCAAGCCACCAATACCGCTATCAAAAATCCCGATGGGTTTTTGCTCTGCTAATTGCATTTTCTTAAATTTGGCACAAAACTATAAGATTTTATGCTTCCGAGATATTTTTTTCTTGCTTTTTTTGTGCTATTACTTTTCCAAACAACTTTTGCCCAAGATACCATTCAATATTGGGATAAGGGTAAAAAAATCTATGAAGTATATTTTGGCGAAAAGGATAGTGTAGATATGCGGATAGTCTTGCCACGTGTAAGTGTAGGTTTGCATTTTCCGCAAGGTGATTTTTATTCTTTGGAAACCTTGAATAGTCGTTTTTGGAGTGTAGGTTTGCTTTACTCGCATCAGATTCGGAAAATTCAGGGTAATATTGCTTTGGGGATAGAATTTACTTGGAACAATTTGGCTTTTGCCGAAGATAGAACCCTTGTGCGTACTCGTGATAGTATTGCTTATTTGCCTATTAGTGGCACAAATATCAGGCAAAGCAAACTGACCATAGCGAATTTGAGTATTCCTTTGATGTTTTACAAAAATTTTAGACCTTTTTGGAGAGTAGGGATAGGAGGCTATGCAGATATTCGTTTGAGCAGTTTTACCAAATTACGCTATGAGGATAGTGCAGGCGAAAAGATAAAAATCAAAAACTTTTCAGATTATCATTTACGACCTTTGCGAGTAGGGGGGCAGGTAGAAGTTTTTTTCAAAATTTATCGCCTTTTTGCCCGCTACGACCTTACAACGCTCTTTTCTAATCAAAAAGCACCTGATTCGCAACTACTTGTGATAGGAGTAGGGATTTTTTAGCTGTTTCTTGATGCAAAGAGATAGAAACTTGAAAACTAAATTGTCGTCCCTTAAAAAGTATCTAATAGTTTGATAATCAAAATTTTATTCGTAAAAAA
>FWPU01012450.1_pt1 | contig 11256 bp, 16 predicted proteins | sample 2228361 | NCBI WGS metagenome assembly FWPU01 (sample SAMEA103939777, study PRJEB20133) | metagenome | reverse complement strand
ATTTACCTGGCCGACCGGGTAGCGGTTATGACCCCCAACCCGGGAAGGATCAAGCGGGTGGTGGAAATCCCTCTGGGGCGGCCCCGCGACCGCACCAGCTACGACTTCCTGAAAATCAAGGCCGAGATTTACGGGGAGTTCGAGCTGGCCAGGCAGCAGCCGTTCATATACCAGATCTAATACCAGGTCTAGCGTGGGCCGAGGAGAACCTAGCCCCGGTCGAGGAGATCTAGGCCGTGCCGAGGGTGACCTTGCTGTTATAAGCTGGCTATTATATGGAAGGAGGCAAAGCCGTGCAAGTCTCAGGGACTCTACCGGGAACCAGGATTTACGAGGACGTTACAAGGCTTATCGGGCGTACGCCCCTGGTGCGGTTGAACCGCGTCACCCGGGGCTGCGGGGCCACGGTGGTGGGCAAGCTGGAATTCTTCAACCCCCTGGGAAGTGTCAAGGACCGCATCGGGGTCAGCATGATCGAGGCGGCGGAGAGGGCCGGGCTGATCAAGGAGGACACCATTATCCTGGAACCTACCAGCGGGAACACGGGCATCGCCCTGGCCTTCGTGTGCGCGGCCAAGGGGTATCGCCTGGTGCTGACCATGCCCGACACCATGAGCCTGGAGCGCCGGGCCCTGCTCAAGGCCCTGGGAGCGGAACTGGTCCTGACCCCCGGCGCCGAAGGGATGAAGGGGGCGGTACGCAAGGCCGAGGAGCTGGCGGAGAGCGATCCGCGGTACTTTGTGCCCCAGCAGTTCGAGAACCCGGCCAACCCGGAGATCCACCGCCGCACCACGGCGGAGGAGATATGGGAGGACACCGCCGGCCAGGTGGACATCCTGGTATCGGGGGTGGGCACGGGGGCGACCATCACCGGCGTGGCCGAGGTGATTAAACCGCGCAAGCCCTCTTTCAAGGCCATCGCGGTGGAGCCTGCCGACTCCCCCGTGCTTTCCGGCGGGCTGCCCGGTCCCCACAAGATCCAGGGCATCGGGGCCGGCTTTGTCCCGGGGGTGCTTAACGTGGAGATCATCGACGAGATCATCCAGGTGACCAACGAGCAGGCTTTCCAGATGGGACGCCGCCTGGCCCGGGAGGAGGGGCTGCTGGTGGGCATCTCCGCCGGGGCCGCCGCCCACGCGGCCCTCGAGGTGGCCAGGCGCCCGGAGAACGAGGGGAAGCTTATCGTGGTGGTCTTGCCCGACACCGGCGAGCGCTACCTGTCCACCGCCCTGTTCCAGGAGGATTAAACCAGGGAGCGCGGGGCTATCCTGCCAGGCCCTGTCCGCTCACCAGGCGCTATCTACTTACGGAGGGAGAGGCCCCTTGAAGTACCGCTATCCACGGTTGAACGCCGAAATGCCCTCGAAGGAGGAGGTGCTGAAGCTCACCCCCAACCCGGCTACCCGGGAGCTGGTAGACCGCCTGGGGGAGGAGGGGGTGGAGTCCTACCTCGACAGGTTCGAGGCCCAGCAGCCCCTGTGCGGCTTCGGGCTCGGCGGGCTATGCTGCCAGCGCTGCCTGTGGGGTCCCTGCCGCATCAGCCCTAAGGCACCGCGCGGGACCTGCGGCAACGACGCCAACCTGGTGATCATCGGGAACCTCCTGCGGGGCATGGCCGCCGGCTGCGCCGCCCACGGCCGGCATGCCCAGGAGGTTATCGAGACGGTGATCCAGGCGGCGGAGGGCCGCATCAACTTCCCCATCCTGGGGGAGGAGAGGGTGCTCGACCTGGCGCGCCGCTTCGGGCTGGTGGGCGAAGAGCCGTCCGCCGCCGGGCGGTCAGCCCCCGGGGTGTCGGTTGCCGGTAGATGGGCCGCGGGTAAAACGGTGCGCGAGCTGGCCGGCGAGGTGGGGCGCATCCTGCTGGAGGACCTGGCCCGGACCGAAGACCGGCCCATGCGCACCCTGCTGGCCTTTGCCCCGCCGGAGCGGGTGGAGGTGTGGTCGCGGCTGGGCATCCTGCCGCGTTCGGCCATGTACGAGGTCTTCGAGGCCATGCACGTCACCACCGTGGGGAGCTGTTCCGACTGGAAAGCCCTGGCCCGCCAGGACCTGCGCACCGCCCTGGCTTACTGCTACAGCACCCTGTTCGGCTCCTCTCTCGGGGCGGAGATGCTCTTCGGTATCCCCGAGCCGCGGGAGGTGGAGCTGGAGGCGGGTTACGGCGTCCTGCGGGAGGACCACGTCAATATCCTCCTCCACGGTCACTCCCCCATCATGGCCGAGAAGGTGGTGGAGAAGGCGGGGCTGCCGGAGATGCAGGCCCTGGCCCGCGAGGAGGGGGCCCGCGGCATCCGGTTGGGCGGCATGTGCTGCACGGGGAACGAACTGCTGAACCGCTACGGCATCCCGCCGGTCACCAACATCCTGGGGGCGGAGATGGCCCTGGCTACCGGGGCGGTGGACGCCCTGGTCATCGACATGCAGTGCGCCATCCCCGGGCTGCAGGCGGTAGCCGGCTGCTTCGGTACCCCCCTGATTACCACCTGTGCCTCCAACCGCTTCCCGGGTGACACCTACATGGGCTGGACGGCGGAGGACCTCGACGAGCGGGCCCTGGAGGTGGTGAGGACGGCCATTGCGGCGTACCGCCGCCGCGCCGGCGGGAGCAGCTCCGGCGGTAGCACCCCCGGCGGGAGCACCCCCGGCGAGAAAAGCGCCTGCCGGGTGCGCATACCCACCGGTACCAGGAAGGCGGTGGCGGGGTGGAGCGTGGAATCCATCTTCCGGGCCTTCGCCCGGGGCGCTGCTGACAGGCGGGACGGTTGCGGGCCACGGGGAAGCGTTACGCGCGGAGACCTGGCAGGTTCAGGCGAAGGCACGGGGCGCCGGTCTACCCCGGAAGACGCCGCGGCAGTGCGGGCGGGGCGGGCGCGGCTGTGGCAACTGATCCGCGAGGGCAGGATCAAGGGTATCGTCTCCATCGCCGGCTGCAACAGCCCCAAGGTGCCCTTCGAGAACGGCCACGTGACCATCGCCCGCCAGATGGTGGAGTGGGGCGCCCTGGTCCTCACCACCGGCTGCGCCTCTTACGCCCTTCTCAACGCCGGCCTCGCCTCCCTCGAGGCGGCGGAATTGAACCGGGGGGGCCTCCGCGAGGTCTGCCGGGAGTACGGCATCCCTCCCGTGCTGGCGGTGGGGGCCTGCACCGACAACACCCGCATGGTGCGCCTCTACACCGAGCTGGCGGAGGAAGCCGGCCTGCCCCTGCCCCGCATGCCCTTCTGCCACTCCGGCCCCGAGCCGGGGAGCGAGAAGAACATCGGCCAGGGGGTGCACTTCCTCTGCCACGGCATCACCGTGCACCAGGGCTTCCCCGGCGGCATCCCCGTCCCCATCCCCCGCCCGGCCGAGGACGCCCGCTACCTGGACGACCTCACCGTGGATGTCACCGACGTGGCCCGCTTCTTTGCCGTGGAAGCCATGAAGGTGCTGGGGGCGAGGGTCATCAATGAGCCCTACCCCAAGCTGGCGGCCAAGGCCATCCAGATGCACCTCCACCGCCAGCGCCTGAACCTGTAGCTATTTTTTTGTTTTGACTTAGTGGAGATGGAAGATGCTACTCCTTCCCTTCGCGAGCGGGTATACCGGGAAGGAGTGATTCTCCATGGCCCGCAATAAAGCTGGTGGCCGCTTACGGCAGCACCTCGAAGCCTGCCTGGCGGAAGTGGCGGTCGAGGGTAAAGGCCCGGGCAAGGCCCAGGTCTTGCATGATAACGAAGCTGGTGCAATCGGTGAAGGAATAGCCCTTGTCCCGGTGGGTTTTGAAATAGGCCCAGGCCCGTTCCCTGACCTCCCTCGTTACTTCCAGCATTCTTACGACCCGGCTGCGGAGGAGCGTGTCTCCAAACTCCACCGCTGTAGCGTGGCCGATCTTCAGCCGCAGCACGGTAACCGTTTCGTCAAAGACGTAATCGGTGGTGAACAGGACGGCGGCCTGGAGGGGGAGACATTGCCACACGGCCAGAGCTTGTGCATGTCAGGCGTCGGCAGCGTCATGGACCGCCACCCACCCCGAAGTGTCCACGAACAGTTTCATTCCTTCTTACCCTTTCTTTTTCTGTTTTCCTTTCGTTCCTTTATCGGCCCGTAAAGGTAAAGGTCGTGCTGCTCTGCCAGGTTGCCCGCCTTGCTCCTGGCTTTTCCGGCTACCTCCCAGATGGGATCGCAGGGATCGCCATGACTCGCCTCCTGCTGATCAAGGTAACGCTCCAGCGATTCCCGGATCTGTTCGGCCATGGATTGTCCCGTGGCCCTGGTTCTTAATTTAAGCTTCCGGTAAAGGTCCTCGGGGAGATATATCTGGGTTCTGATGCTCATAGGAGCACCTCCTTTGCTGTATACATTATACATCTATACTTGTCGCCCTGTCAACGCAGTTCCAGGGCACGAAGGTCGTAATACTCAAAAGCAGGGTGGTAGTTCCAGTCACCTTGACATTCAAATGCTTAAATGCTAAGATGTAACAGGGGTGATGGTAGATGAGGACCACCATTGATCTACCCAACGACCTGCGGGCGAAGCTCATGGCCCTGGCGGCCCGGAGGGGCATGCGGGGATATTCGGAGATCGTAAGGGAGGCCGTAGCCCGCTACCTGTGGGAGGAGGAAAAGAAAGAGGCCGGAGTGGACGAGATCCTGAGCCTGGCGGGCAGTCTCACCGATGAAGAAGCTGAGGAAGCCAGGAAGCGGATCGAGGAGGCCTGGAACCGTTGGAGGTTATAGCCGTAGATACGTCGGTCATAATAGATTTTTTGCGGGGTAATCCTCCAGAGACTGAACTGGTCAGCAAGCTGATCAAAAACGGTTGTGGGGCCATCACGGCCATTTCTGTTTTCGAACTTCAGGTTGGCATACCTCCCGGTTCCCGGCGGGAGGAAAAGCTGGGCAAGCTCATTAACTACCTCGAGGTGCTCCCGCTTGACCGGCCTGCGGCGGTGAAAGCGGGGCTTATCGAGCGGGAACTGAGAACCCGGGGCCAGGTGATCGGGGTGGCAGACGTGCTCATCGCCGGAATTTGCCTCGCCAACCATCTTCCCCTGGCTACGCGGAACCGGGATCATTTTGAGAAAGTAACCGGGCTGAACCTTTATCATTATGGATAAACCAGAATAGCACACGAGTTCGGCTTCAACCCCGGAAGACTTGGCAATACTATTTTGCTCCTGGTCTGGGGGCGATATGTTGGTACGCTTTAGCAGAGAAAAGGAGATCATCGACGTGCAGCGGGTCACCGAAGCCCTCGGGGGGTACTTCCGGGCGCACGGGAAGGTTGTGGCCGCCTATATCCACGGGTCTTACGCCACGGGCCACCAAACCCCCCTCAGCGACCTTGACCTGGCCGTGCTTTTCCCCCCGGGGCACCGCCTGGAGTTCCGCGAGGAGCTCGAGCTGTTATCCGAGTTGTGCGAGGTGGCCGGAGAGGAAGACCTGAACGTCATATTTCTCCGCCGGGTACCTCCGGTCCTGCAGTACAAGGTGCTGTCCACCGGGAGGCTCATTTACGAGGGCGACCCCGTGGCTCACAGTGACTTCATCGAGCTGGTCATCAAGCGGTACGGGGATTTCGCCGTCGACTTCCGGGAGTTCAACCGCCAGTATGACGGTTCCCTGAGGGAGGATTACATGCGGTGATGGACGTTGACCGGGATAAATTACGCCAGAAGATATACTTCATCGAGAGGGAGCTGCGCCTGCTGGAAGAGATGGGCCGGGTATCCCTGGAGGATTTCAAGGGGGACACCATAAAGTTTCATGCCTCGGTCCGGTGCCTGCAGGTGGCCATCGAGGCCATGATGGACACGGGTAACCACATCATCGCCAGGAGGAGGCTGGGCATACCCAAGACCTACAGGGAGGTATTCCGCATCCTGGCCGAGGAGGGGGTTATCCCCCGGGAGATGCTGGATACCTGCCTCAAGATGGTGAAGTTCAGGAACCGGGCGGTTCACCTCTACGAAGATATCGAGCCGGATGAGGTGTACGAGATGATCCATAATAACCCGGGTGACTTCCGGGCCTTTATTGCGGCTATAGTTTCCAGGTTTTTGCCAACCGAAGAGTGAGCCTGCAGCGCGACCTCAAGACGATGCAGGGTCCGGGCCTGGTTACCGTAAAGGAGAGTAAACTGTATCCTAACCCGGCTGGGAGGCGGAAGCCCGGGAGAAAGCGGCCCGGCTTAACTTTAACCTGCGCCGCCGGGGCATAAACGTCCCGCTTATGGATACCTTGGAAACCGTGGTTATCCCCAGTCAGGGTCTTCCTCCGGATCTTCCCGTCAGGGATACTTCTTAACCCCGCGGGGCCTGGTGATGCCGGGGCGAGGGGTGTAGCCGTGGTTCCTGAGGGCCAGGAGGAGGGCGGGGACGCGGGCGGGATCTACCAGCAGGTCGGTGGGGGTGAGCTCCCCCAGGATAAACCCCTTCAGCCCCGGCAGGGACTTGATGGTACCGGCCAGGGCCTCGTCGTCGCAGCGGAGGAGGGTGGCCTCCATCAGGTACAGGCGCCCGTAGGCCTGGATCCACTCCCGCAGGGTGAAATCAACGTTCTGGAGCAGTCCGCCGGGCAGGACGGTCAGGGGGATAAACTCTTGCTGGGTCTCGTGCCCGCTCCAGAAACCGTGCAGGTCGCCCCCGGGCAGGGAGAAGACCCGTCGCTCGGGAACACCAGCGGAGGTTGCCCCGGCGGCGCGAGGAACTCGCCGGCCATGGCCGCCAGCGACCCGTATAGCGTTTCCTCCGGCATGAAGTAATGCTCGTAGTATCCCCGGTGGAGGCGGAAGACCAGCCCCAGGTTCTCCAGGGTGGCCATCGCCGCACCGGTTTCCGCTTTTTTGCCCAGCCTGGCATGCAGCATGGCGGAGAATGCCCTGACGCTGGCCGTACCGCCAGCCCCCACGGTCAGGGCCTTGAGGGCCATCCGTTCGTGGGGACGCAGGGATTGCAGCACCCGCTCCAGGTGATCGGGATTCCCCAGCAGCTGGGCCAGCTTCATTTCCGCCTTGGAGCGCGAGCCCTGGCCCAGCAGGTGCCCCACGCCGTGGGCGCCGGCGAGGGCCCGCAGATCCTGCCCGGACAGGGCGGACAGCAACTGCCGCAGGCCTTCTCCGGGTTGGGTGGCTGCCTGTCCCTTCATGGGATCCTCCTCGGGAAGGGGATGACCTTGCCGCGGGGTGGAACCTTATCGCCGTAACTGGTTGAGGCGTCTCCCCGCAGGCCGGAAGCCGCTGCCGGGGCCTGGGGCCGACCGCGAGATGCTACCGTGTCCCCGCTTCCGACCTCCCCGGCTCCTACCTCCTCCTTCCCAACCTCCTCGGCCCGCAGGATGAGGTAACGGTATCCCTGCTCGGTGAGAAACAACTGGCGGTTGGCCGCGAAGGATTGCTCGCTGGTCTCGGCGGTTACCAGGGTGTAGAAGTGGGCTATGCCCCCGTCCTGCTTGGGCCGCAGGATGCGTCCCAGCCGCTGCGCCTCCTCCTGGCGCGAGCCGAAGGTGCCGGATACCTGGATGGCCACGTTGGCCTCCGGCAGGTCAACCGAGAAGTTGGCCACCCGGGACACCACCAGCACGGGGATTTCTCCCCGCCGGAAAGCTTCGTAAAGATTCTCCCGCTGGAAATCCTCCTCCTTGCGGGGGCGGTAGGTGAGGGTCTGGTAAGTGGTCACCGTCACCGGCCGTATGTCCTTCTGTTCCCCCGTGTACTCGCCGATGACCCCGGGGGAGAGGTCGGTCTTGTCCAGCACTCCCGGATCCACTGGTGGACGGCGGTGACGCCGGTGGTGATGATGAGGGTATGGGCCTGCACCAGGGCCATGACCGCCAGGCCGACGATAGTCTTGCCGGCGCCGCAGGGAAGGACGATGACCCCGCTTCCCCCGCGGGCGCTGCCGCCGGCCCAGAAGGCCTCGGCGGCCAGGCGCTGGTAGTCGCGCACCACGAAGGGGAGGCCGGAGGCGGTGGATTCCCGCAGGGCTATCCGCAGGGCGGCCCCGTCGGTGTAGCCGGCCAGGTCCTCCGCCGGGTAGCCGATGTGGATGAGGGCCTGCTTGAGCAGGCCGCGGGCCGCCGGCTCAACGGCGATGCATCGCTCGTTGACCTGCTGCCGGAGGAAGGGGCGGATGTGCTTGTGGTGCCATACCTCGGCCAGGAGGGCGGGGTCCTCGGATACCAGGAAAAGCCCGGCGGCGGGAGTGGTGATGGCGGTGGTGGCCTGGCCCGGCAATCCTTCTCCCTGCACCAGCTTCAGGCGCCCGTAGCGGGAGACGTAATCGGCGATGTCGCGCCGCAGGTTATCCGGCAGGGGATACTTGCTGTACCGTTCGAGGCCGGAGATGATCTTCTCCGCGGTGAGCCCCGCGGCGGCGGCGTTCCACAGGGAAAGGGGGGTAATGCGGTAGGTGTGCACGTGCTCCGGGCTCTTCTCCAGCTCGGCGAAGGCTGCCAGGCAGTCGCGGGCCTCCTCGAAGAGGGGATGGTCGACCTCCAGCAGCACCGTCCGGTCGCTCTGCACTATGAGGGGGCACGTCGGGGTGGTAAGCCATGTCCGGTCGACGGAACCCTCCTTCCCCGCTGGAAAATGCTGCATAGATGCTGCATAACCGACGACTTAATTCGGCGGGGAAGGAGGAATTCCTTTAACGGGAGCCCGGAGGTCACCGGGCCTCTTTATCTCCATTCCCGCTCCAGTGGCATTTCACCCGTTTCCGAGCCTGTCCAGAAGCTCGTGGGGCGAAACAACAGGTATCCCCTTTAACTCCCGGAGTTCGAGCAAGTGGCTATCACCGGATACAATGAAATCGGTCTTGCCCTGCACAGCGCAATCCAGCACGAGGTTATCATCCGGGTCGGTGGTGACGGCGTGGAAAGTCACTTCGGGCACTACAAGGACGCTGCTCTGTTGATCAATCAATCCCTCTATCAAGCCCTGTCTCTCGTGAACCATTCCGAGCCCTGCAAACTTTGGGCGGAGAATAACCTCCAGGTATTCTTCCACGAGTGGCGGGCTGATCACCACCGAGACCTGGCTATCTGCCCACAGATCAAGTATTTTGGCAGGAGGGGAGCCAGGAATCAGTAAGCCCGAGATAACCACGTTGGTATCCAGCACTACTTTGATCATGACCGGCTGGATTTCCTGGCATCCCGTACCGCGCGTACTTCTTCACGGATATCCTCAAAAGTTATACCGGCAGCAGCAGCCCGGCTTCTTATCTTTTCCATGGCCAGCTTGAGGGCCAGCTTCTTGCAATCCTTTTCAGCCTGGCTTAACTGGCAAAACCGCTTGTATCCTATTAACACTCCGCGCGGCTCGGAGTTGATGGTGATTATCACCGTCTCGGCCCTGGATTCGGCGTCTTCGATCAACGTGCCCAGCTTGGGCCGGGCCTCGTTAACCCCTATAATGCGATCCATCTGGAAAACTCCTCTTGAAGCATTATTGAATACGTTACCTAATACATTATACTATAGCGATAGCAGATCAATCAATTCATGAGGCAGTGCCATATCAGCCGGTGGAAAATTAGCCTTATAATTTCACCACTGCGGCGAGGGTCTCGCCCCGGCGCAAGGTGGCCAGGAAGTCCTCCAAGGTTTCCTGGGCCCGGTATCTTGCCCCATAGCCGGTCAGCTCCTGCCGTCGATTCGATCCAGGTCCAGCAGGGCCTGGCGGGCCTGCTCCCAGGTGACGTTTCCCCCGGCTCCTGCGCGGGCCAGCCGTTCCAGGGCCTCGCGCAACGGGACGCACAGCCAGTCGGCAGCTTCCCGCAGGGTCAGCTCGCCCCGGCCGTACCGCTCGGCTACATACTTTTCCAGGCCGTGGGCCACGATCTTGCGCAGGGCGGCGGAGCGGTCGATGTGCTCGGCCCTGGCCACCCGCTCTATACGTTCCACCGTTTCGGGGGGTAAACGTACCGGTAATACTTCCATGGTTTACACCTCGCCTCGTTCCGGGATCTCGCTGGCCAGGGTCTGGCCGGCCGGGGCGTGGCCGGCAAGGGCATGGCCGGCCAGGGCGTACTCCGCCTCGCTCACCAGGGGCTTCAACCTCTCCAGCCAGCCCGTGACGGTTTCCTTGTCGTACCTGCCCGTCCGGTAGAGGGCCACCAGCACGGTGCAGGGAACCAACACGGGAACATTCAGGGTTCTTAACCGGTCTATGACTTTCCGGTCACCCGTGACCACCACCGCCTTGATGCTGGTAGGGAAAGAATGGTATAGGGCGTAAACCTCGCGTTCGCCTCCCTCGGGCAGGATAGAAGCCTCCAGGGGCCAGCCAGCCACGGTGGCCAGCTTGAGGCTCCCCTTTTCAAGGTTGGCCTTGAGCAGCCCGGCATCCGGGTAACCGTGCGCCAGCCCATGTTCGATGGCTTCTTCCCGGACGGCGGGCGGGATCAGCGCCTCGAAGGTTGAAACGAGCGCCTCCTTGGCCCCGCACCTGGTGAGTTTTATCAGGGCGTCCGAATCAATGATCATTATCATTGTATTCTAAAGTATACTTTGTTATACGGGATTTGTCAAGATAGAGTTGGGCTTTGTAGTACGTGTCGCCAGTCTTGCCTGGGAATTGAAGGTCTGGGAAGGATTTCGTATAAAGGAATCGAATCTATATGACGTATTACATAACCTGGAATGGCACCTGGAGCGGGCCGGCGTGCGCGAATAAACAGGTTGCCAGCCTGATTAAATCACTGATTTAATCACACCAAACGGCGTTGGAAGGGGAGTCCTGGTATTGGAAGAAGTAAGCCTGCGGGACCTGATCATCGAAGTACTGCTACGGATAATCGCCGTCGTTACCATCGCCACCGTGATCACCAGCGGCGTTCTTAGCTTCTTCGTACTTCCGCCCGTTTACGAGGCCAGCGCCACCCTGATGGTAAATCAGCCCGGCGTGCAGCCCAACCTGCTGGAGCAACTGCTGGCCGAGCTGGCGGAGAAGAAGGTGGTCCAGGAACGCCTGCAGCAAAAGGTTGACACCCTCGAGAAGGCCAAGCAGGCCTTAATCCAGAAGTACGAGGTAACCCGCATGGCCCAGGCGGAGCGCATGGCCCAGCACGCGGTAAGCCTGGTAGCCCCGGCGGTGGAGCCCACCAGGCCGGTGAAGCCCCGGAAGGCGCTGAACGTGGCGGTGGCCGGCACCCTGGGGGTGATGGCCAGCGTGTTCCTGGTCTTCTTCATGGAGTTCTGGCGTAACACCTCGTCGGGCGGTGGCGCGGGCACGATGCCTGGCGGTACGGTACCTGGCAGCGCGGCCCGG
>FWPU01009986.1_pt1 | contig 11259 bp, 8 predicted proteins | sample 2228361 | NCBI WGS metagenome assembly FWPU01 (sample SAMEA103939777, study PRJEB20133) | metagenome | reverse complement strand
ATGGGCCTACTCGATCGGCGCGTCGCTGGTCGAGCAGGGCTGCGCGGCAGGATTGGGCTGGCGCGCGATCTCGATACGGCCCTGAGGATTCGTCACTCGTTATACAACATCGCCAGATACGGCGCGTCCGGATCGCCGCCCAGTATGCGCCAGGCCTCCGCGAAGATCTTGCGGAGCTCGCGAATGGCGTCCGGCGGCGGCTTGTACGCGTAGCTGGCCAGACGGTCCAGGATCTCCTCGCGAGCGCGCTGACGCGCGGCCTTCCCATGCCCACCCCGGAATGTATGCCATGTCGTCCGATCCAGGATGCGCGGGAACCAGTACGTCGAACGATGGTGGTCGAGCGTGGTGTCCGTGTTGATGTAACCTCCAGCGATCCCCTCGCGAACCTCCTCAACCCAAAGGTCGGGATCGGCGGGCGGGATGCCGCGCGCGAGCTGCTCCAGGGCGTCCCGCAATTCCACATCGGCGATCATCTGCTCAGGACTGAAAATGTCATCGAAGCTGAGCACGCCGGCGTAGTGCAGATCGTCGCAGCCGGTCAGGACGCCGAACGTCCCCGCCATCGCCTTTTCCATGCCCGCTTGCAGGCCCGGGCGTTTCGCCTGAGTGCCCAGCATCATCGAATAGCCAGCCGCAGGGTTATAGAAGCGCGTGACCCGGCTGCTGGCCCAGTACATCCACGCGCACTCAGGCATTCCGCCCACGATGGCCAGGGTATGCAGGTCGAAGGGGAACATGCCCACCGTGAAATGCACCGGCTTCCCGCCGCCGACGACGTGCAGCGTCACGGCGCCGCCTAGCGCCTCGGCGATCGAGAGCACCCAGGCGGAGCGGGGCCGAATCGGCGCAGAAGCCCCCACGGCGGGGTAGGTAGTCACCCAGAACCGCTGCCAGCGGTCGGCGAACTGCACGGCGATGTCGAACTCGTACCCTGCCAGGCGCAGCGGGCTGACCGGAAACATCCCGGCGCTCACGATGGGCCGTCCCATCGCCTCCGCCATCGCCAACAGGTAGGGCAAAGCCTCGGGTGGATGCATGGTGTCCAGGGTGGGGGAGCCATCCAGGAACTCGGCGCCGATGCGATATTCCATGATCGCCTGGAGCTGCTGCGGCACATCGCGCGGCACGCCCGGCACGTAGCTGCCGATGCCGACATCCCGCATGACCTCGACGCACCTGGTCGCCTCGATCAAATGGGCCGTGGACATCAAGGTGATCTCATCGGTGTACGGGCTGTGATAATACTGGCACATGTCGCCGACTCCGATGGTAAGGCGGCCAGTGGAGGGACGAACAGGCGCGGGAGGATACGCCTGGCAGATCGCGGCGAGCTGCTCTTCGACAAAGTCTGGCTCGAAGAAGGCCCGCTGCTCGACGACGCGGACGCCCGCTTGCTTCAGGGCCGCGAGCGCTCGCGCGTTGGCAACCTCCAGGCCGATCTCGTGCAGCACCCTCAGGGCCGCGCGATGCATGCGTTCGATATCAGCGGTGGTGAAATGAACCAGCTCGGCAATCGTGTCAGCGAGCCACATTCGTATGCCTTTCGCTCTACCATAAAGGAGGCATTGAAGGGATCAAGGCGGTTTCGATGCGAGGAATTAGCTCCGTGATAACGTCGCTGGTCGCGTTCTGCTCCCGCCGTCTGTAGATCGGGTAACGGCTCCCCGGCGGGAAAATCTCGATCATGGTATTGCCTAACCACTCCCCCTGGTACGGCTTGCCTGCGATCTGATATGTCCGACTGAAACGATGCAAAGGGTAGGTGATCGTTGCCGTCTGGCCTGGCTTCAGATCATCGAAGATGGCGTAACGTCCGTGCCATGATATGTTTGCTTCGTTCCTGTCCACGAAAGCGCGCACTTCGTTGAGTGCGACGTGTTCGGGCGCTCGAATAAGCACCCGGCGGGGCGAGCGGACGCGTACTTCAATGCGCCCGGCCCGGGGCTCATATCCCACGACTTCCACGAAAGGAGTTGGTCGCGAAAAGCCCAGATTCACGCGCGTTTCGTGTTCTGTCTCGGTCACAGTTGCCCGCCAACTCAGATACAGCGCACGCAAGCCGCCGCCGATGCAGCATCCTTCAGCTCCGTTCCACGTGAGCAGGTCGTTCGGGTAGGCTGCACACTCGAACCCGCCCCACAGCATGGCGAGCACGCGATCTGAGATCCCGGGAAAAGCGCGGCGCAAAGCGGCGGGGTCCCGATACTGGTTTTCTAGCAGTTGATTGCGAGTGAAGCGCTCGATGTCGTCCCAATACTCGCCCAGGCCGGCCTCCGTCAGCACAATAGCCAGGTGCAACAGGTCGGCGATACCACAGGTCTCGCAAGTGCCGGCGAAGAAGCCTTCCAACCCCAGACCATCTGCCAGGAAGCCGAAGTCAGGAGTCTGCTCGCGCACCCAGAGGTAAACGCGATGCGCCCACTCCAGCATCTGCCTGTCCCTCATCCACAAGCCGAGGCGAGCGATCCCTACGACGGTGGGCAGGATACCGCCGGAATGGGTGTTACCCCGAAAGCGGCCATCGGCGGGGACGTCCCCGTGTCGCATGTAGAAGCGAGCCAGCGCCAATGCCAGATCGGCCGCCTCGGCTTCCGCTGTTAGCTCGACGTAGCGGGCAAGGCCAGTGAGCAGCGCATAGCGATAGCCTAACCAACATTCGGGCGCCGAGATGCCCATGTACCATTCCGATTTCAACTTGGGAGCCCAGCGGTATGTTGCGAAGCGCGCCTCGTCCCCTTTGCGTTCCGCGATAGCTGCTAACCCTTTGATCATCCGCTTCAGTCGCGGCAAGACGGATTCATCACCGCCAGCCCACAGAGTGGTCATTGCTAGCAGTGGCGCGCGCTGGCAGAAAAGATCTACATGGCGCGACGACGCCGAGACCTGAGCGTCAGGGATGTACTTGCTCACCTCCGCGCTGAGCGCCTCTCCTGTTTCCGGGTTATAGAAAAGCCCATTGTTCGGATCCTGTTGCGCCCAGAGGAACTCGCGCAGCATGGTCTCGGCCTCGCGGCCATCCTGGCGACCAGTCATGGTGCGGGCCAGGACCAACCCGTCTACGAATCGCCCGGCGATATCGCAGTAGTCCCAGTACGCGTGCATGGCCAGGGGAGGATCCTGGCGAAAATCCACCCAGAAAAACGGTCGCGCTCCCATCGTCAGGTCAAGCCGCGCCAGCAAGGCCGACATGGCCTGGCTGGCGGCGTCCTGGAGCCACAAGCCCGGATAGCATGATCGATCCATAGAGGAGGACATCGTGCGTGTTTCCTTTGAGCGGAATCGCTCAGCCTTTGATCCCCGTGGTCACGATCCCCTGGACGATGAACCGCTGGGCGATGAAGAACAGGATGATGCAAGGCGCCACGAACATCACGCTGGCGGCCATCTGGAGCGAAAGCTCGCCTCCGCCGCGGAATGAGCGCAGGAAGTTCACCCCTAGAGCCAGCGTATACATGTTGTTGTCGCTCAGGTAGATCAGCGGATTGAGGAAATCGTTCCAGTTGTACATGAACGAGAAGATCGCCACCGTCGCCAGGGCTGGCTTGGACAGGGGCAGGATGATCCGGCGGTAGATGAGAAACTCACTGGCGCCATCCACCTTGGCCGCCTCGTCCAGCTCCAGATTGATGGTCAGGAAGAACTGCCGCAGCAGAAAGATGGAGAACGCCGGCCCGAAGTAGGACGGGAGGATCAGGGGCAGGAACGTGTTCACCAGATGCAGCAGCTTGAACATGATGAAGGTGGGCACCATCGTCACGGGATAAGGGATCATCATCGTCGCCAGGACGAGGACGAACAGCGCGTCGCGGCCGGGGAAGCGCAGCCGTGCGAAGGAATACGCCACCAGCGACGCCGATAATACCTCGCCGATCACCGCCAGGCTGGTCACGATCACGCTGTTCTTGAAGAAAGTCAGGAACGGGATCAGGCGAAACACGTGCGGATAATTGTCCCACACGAACTGTTTGGGGATGAACTCGGGCGGGAACCTGATCCCCGCGCCGGGCGGTTTCAGGGAAGATGAGAGGGTCCACAGGAACGGCAGCATGACCGCCACGCCTAAGATGATCAACAACGTGTAGGTGACGAACTGGCGGATCGCCTGCCTCGCCAGCCGTCGCCAGGAGCGCTTTCGTCGGCCGATGGAGAGCGTAGCCATCAGCGTCCCCTCCCAAAGCTGCCTTCGTAGTGCACCCATAGCGTGGAAGAGCGCAACAGGATCAGGGTGCAGACCATGATGATCAGAAAGAGCACCCAGGCCAGCGCCGAAGCGTACCCCATTTCGAACCAGTTGAAGGCGTTTTTGTACAGGTAGAGCAGGTAGAACAACGTCGCGTTGGCGGGGCCGCCGCCGGTCATGATGTACGATTGGGTGAAGGTCTGGAAGGTGCCGATGACGCCCATGATGAACACGAACAGGAGGGCCGGCGAGATCATGGGCAGCGTGATCTTCCAGAAACGCTGCCAGCTTCCGGCGCCGTCGATCTCGGCAGCCTCGTAGAGAGACTGAGGGACCCCCTGCAGGGCTGCCAGGAAAATGACCACGTTGCCGCCGATCCCCCACAGGCTCATCAGGACGAAGGCCCACAGCGCCCAGCGGGGGCTGCCCAGCCAGTTCGGCCCGACGATGCCCACCAGCGATAGCAGATAATTGAGGATGCCGAACCGAAAGTTGAAGATCCAGGCGAACACGATGGCGACGGCTACGCCGGAGATGATCGAGGGCAGATAGAAAATGGTCCTGAACAGCCCGGAAGCGATGATCTTCTGGTTCAGCAGCACGGCCACCCCTAGCGCCGCCGCGATCCCCAGGGGCACGCTGATGGCGGTGTAGACGACCGTCACCCGCAGCGAGTGGTAGAAAAGCTCGTCGGTGAACATCCGTTGATAGTTGGCAAGCCCGATCCAGGAGGGCGCCTGGATCACCTTGTATTGCGTGAAGCTGAGATAGAACGAGGCGATCATCGGCCCGGCCAGGAAGATCACGAACCCCAGGAGCCAGGGGCTGAGGAAAAGATAGCCCATCAGGGACTCGCGCTGGCGATTGGTCAGATGAAGCGGTTGCCGACGGGTTGTGAGGGATGCTCTCAGTCTCGCTTCCGCACCTGTCATCTCTCTCTTCTCCCTCGGGGTAGAAGGTGATTTCTCACTCCTCATCACCCCATAGCGATCTGCCCCTCCCTTCCATGGGTAGGAGGAAGGGGCAGATAGATCGCTTCTACGTCCGGGCCAACTCCTCGTCCACTTTCGAACAGGCGGCGGCAGCAGCTTCGACCGCCGCCTTCTCTCCGGCGAACACAAGATCTAGTTCGGCCTGGATCAGGCCGCTAATCTTGTCCCACTTAGCCCCCGCGCCGGGGATGCGCAGCACGTCAGGCTGGGTAGCCAGGGCGAGCAATGGTTCGTACCCGAGAGCCTGTGTCGTGGGGTTGTCGAAGACGTTGAGCAGTTGCTTAAGCCCAGGGATAGTGGGCGCCACTTCCTGAACAGCCGGCTCGTACGCGAACACGAAGTCGCGTATATACTCCCAGGCCGTGTTGGGTTTTTGGGTCTGGGATGAGATGGACCAGCATTGGAAGTGCATGTACCAGACCCGATTCCCGCTGTTCGCCTTGGGAGAGAGAACGGCTTTCCAGGAGAGGCCGGCAGCTTCTTTGAGGGTGCCCGTGTCCCAGGCGTTGCCCAGATACATGGAGACCGCGCCCGTCCGAAAGGCGTTCAACCCGCCTTGCATGGATTGCAGCATGGACGGCGACAGGGCGATCCCTTCTACGTTCACCAGATCGGCCCAGTATTGAATCGCTTCAAAGGCTTTCGGGTCAGTCAGTGTGCATTTCGTCTCCTCTTTGTTAAAGACATCTCCGCCGTTCGACCAGATCCAGTACAGCCAGGGCACGAACCAGAGATCGAAGGCCAGCTCCCATTGCTCCGGCGTACCATCGCTATTGCTATCCACCGTGAGACTCTTGGCTGTGTCACGCATGTCATCCCATGTCCACTCAGAGGTGGGATAACCGATTCCGGCCTGGTCGAAGTGGGCAGCGTTGAAGTAGAGTGAGACGGGACCTGGGATGAAGCCGATGAGAAGCGCATACAGGCTATCCTTCCAGCTCCCGCCGGCCCAAGCTGCAGGCAAGAAGTCGTCCCGCTTCACCTTTGGATCCTTCTCCAGGAATGGATCCAGGTTCAACAACGCGCCGTTGGCAGCATAGGGCTGGACGTACCCCTCCCACATGTCGAACACGTCGGGTGACGTGCCGGCTGCAATCAGGGTCTGTAGCTTCTCGAAGTAGTTCTGACCGGCCGGCAGCAGCTCCTGGTTGATCTGTACGCCAGGATGAGCTGCCACAAAATCGGCGTTGAACTTGTTGCGCACCTCCAAGTCCGGAGGTGAGTAACAACAGACCAGCACTTTAAGTTCCCCCTGCTCGTAGCCAGGCGGACCTGCTGGAGCAACGGTTGCCTGAGCCTCCGACGTCTCTTTGGCAACCGGAACGGCAGGCGGAGCGCAGGCCGCCACGAAAGCGCCGATTGCGCCCGCACCCGCCAGCCGTAGCATCTCTCGGCGAGAGATTTTCCGATAAAATGAGAGGAATCCCTCTTCGAGAGCCTCGTGTAGTGCCGGCTCATTTCCGTACCAATACCAGTCGAAGATAAAAACATCAACGCCAGCGTCTACAGCCAAGTCAATGTATCGTTCCCAAGTGGCCGGCTCCCGCTCGTCCAGCTCCCCTAGCAACGGCGTTCGTGGCTGGGCATGTCCGGAGAACCAAGAGCGTGCGCCGCGCATGAGGACGTACTCGGTCCATCCTGGCCCATACAGCCGATCATTGAGGGCCGAGCGGTGGTAATGGGGAAAGACATAGCATGCCACGATCAGATGCTCAGGTCGAAAGATCAACGTCGGGTTGACCAGACGATCCAAATCGTCCGGCAAACGTAGAGCCCTTGAACCCGTCATAATAGCATTCCCTCCAGATGGAGTCCGGTGGGCCCGCAAGAGGGCCCACCGCCTAACTACGCTCTACGATAGCGCTTCAGCACTCGTTCATCCAGCGAGATGCCCAGGCCGGCTCCGTCTTGGGGGACAACGACATATCCATCCCTGAATTCCACCGGATCGCGCACCAGCTCGCGCGCCAGCGGCGACGTCGAGGCGGAGTATTCGATCATGAACCCGTTCGGGATGGCCGCGGCGAAGTGGGCGCTCGCAGCCAGCAGGATGCCTGTCTTGAAGGCGTGGGGGACGATCTTGCGGCGACGGTCATGGGCCATGTAGGCGATCTTCTTCCCTTCCGTGATCCCGCCGCAGCGAGCGAGATCAGGCTGCAAGATGTCCAGGCCGGTCTCGTCGAGCAAGCGCTCGAACGCGCGCCGTCCGCTCTCTTGCTCGCCCGCCGCGATCGCGATCGGGCTATGGCTCACCAGCTCCCGGTACCCTTGCCAGTCATCCGGATGGAGCGGCTCCTCCAGCCAGAGCACGCCATACTTCGCGTAGACCTCGGCCATCCGCAGCGCCCCTTTAAGGTCCCAGGCATGGCCAGCGTCGATCATCACATCGACGTCGTCGCCGACCGCCGACCGGATCGCCCGTACCAGCTCCTCGTCCAGCCGTGGATCCCGTCCGACCGAACCCCAGCCCAGTTTCACCGCCCGGTATCCCTGTCTCACGAACGACTCCGCCAGCTTGCCGGCTTCCTGCGGCGTCTCGGGCATGAGCGCGCTGGCGTAGGCCTTGATCTGCGTGCGGAATCTCCCCCCCAGAAGTTCGCTGACCGGCCGATTGGTCGCCTGGCCGAAGATATCCCACAGCGCGATGTCCACCCCGCTGATCGCGTGTAACGCTGGCCCATAACGGCCGAAGTAGATCGTCCCATTGAACATCTTGTCCCACAGCCGTTCGATCTCCAGCGGGTTTTCGCCGAGGAGGAGCGTCCGCAGTCCCATCGCGATGCTGTGAGAAGGCGGCGCTTCGATCACCGCCTTACAGACAGGAGGACTCGAATCCACTTCCCCGATGCCCGTGATCCCTTCATCCGTGTGCACGCGCACCACCAGCGTATCCTGCGACCCATCGCAACGCGCTGCATCGACTTCTGGGAGCCTTAACCAAATCGCCTCGACCTCAGTGATCTTCATCTTTAACCTCTTCGTGAGCCAACCATCCCCCCAACCGCAACGTTCACCAGGACCGTCGCCGGGCGCCGGAGCTGATCGACGCCTTAGCGCGAGAATTCGATCTCGTATTCGGACACGCCCCCCATGAAGAAGCGCGCGCGTTGGCCAGCCAGTTTGTCAGTGCCCTTCAGCCCATCGTCCAGCCCCATCACCTGCGGGTACCACGACCCTCCTTCCAGCACCTTCAACGGCTGCGTCCACGAACGAGGATCCGCCAGGTCCGTCGAGAAGCTCACATAGATCCCCTCCTGGATCCAGCCGGCCCCACAGGCTCTGTTGAGGAGCATCACGTATTGCTGCAGGTACGTGTTCCAGTGCACGGAGGGTCCCCAGAACGCATCGCAATCTTCCCTTTCCCAGGCGGAGGAGGCGCCGAAGACGGGGGTCACCGTTCCCCCAATTCCAGGCTCTGTCCATCCATCCTGGCCCCATTTCCAGACGTGGCCCACCGGCGCGTCGCGCCGTTGCCATTCCATCCTCGCCACGGCGACCCCCTGTTCCTCCAGGCTGCCTGCGTAGTTGCCGAACAGGAAGTACAGATAGCGCTGTTCCGGGTCAAGGAACACGCAGAAATCGCCGTGTCCCCCCGCGAAGAACCCGTTCTTGGCGTCGCAGCGCAGGGTTTCGGGCCTGGCCTCCAACACGAAACCGAGGTCTGTCCAGGTGGCCCCCTTGTCCTCCGATCGCGCCGCCCCGATCTTGGGGGCCGTCAGGGTGGTCCCAGGGCAAACCCCGGCTGGTTCGTGATGGTACCACCCGTACAGCTTCCCGTCGTCTGCGCGCCATACCGCCTCGATCCATCTGCCGCCGTTCACCGTGTTATCGAAGGCGACCGGTCGCGCCGCCCCCAGCTCGAACAGATTTGGTCCGCCGGCGCGATAGGGGTGGCCCGCCGAATTGAACACGTAGAGGACATCCCCTTCCCAGAACGCCGGGCTGTTGGAGTCGGTCGCGGCAGGGAACTGAACTCGCGACACAGGATGCAAACGAACGCCAGGAAGCTTCTGATCCACGTTTCCTCCTTTACGCCACACCTCATGGGTCACTCAACTGTCATCTCAAATCTCAACTCCGGAGGCGGCCTGCCCTCTCACGAGGCGCCTCGCGTTCCAGCCATCATCCAAGAGCCGCAGGAGCTGAGGGGGGAAACCGGGAGGGGCCAGGCCTCCTCCAGGCCTCTTCCCCAGCCTGTCGGGCGTCTGAATCACCTCATGCGAGACGAAGTTCGTCCCCCGAGGGGGCGAACTGATCGCTAGGTCCGCGCCAGCTCGTCGTTGACTTTCGGGCAGGCGGCGGCGGCAGCCTCGGCTGCCTTCTTCTCGCCAGTGAACACCAGGTCCAGCTCGGCCTGGATCAGCCCGCTGATCTTGTCCCACTTGGCCCCTGCGCCGGGGATGCGGAACCGATCCGGCTCCGTCGCGATGACGATCAACGGCTCGTAGCCCAGCTCTTTGTTCGTCTCCGTATTGAATGTATCCAGCAACTGTCTCAGCGGCGGGATGGTGGGGGTAGCGGCATCAATGGTGCGATTCAGGATGAAGTCCCGCAGGTATAGCCATCCGATGTTGGGCTTTTTGGTCTGGGACGACATGGACCAGCACCAGAAGTGTTCGTACCAGATGCGGCCGCCGTTGTTTGCCGCGGGCGAGAGGACCGCTTTCCAATTCAGGCCCTGTTTCCTCGCCTCTTTCAACTGGCCGACGTCCCACGTGTTCCCAAGGTACATGGAGACCACGCCGGTCTGGAAGGAGTTCAGGCTGCCTTGCATCGCCTGCAGCTCAGCGGTGGGGATGGCCACCTGATCGACGTTCACCAGATCAGCCCAGTATTGAATGGCCTCTACGGACGCCGGATCGGTCAGGTTGCATTGGGTTTCATCCTTGTTGAAGACATCGCCGCCGTTCGACCAGATCCAGTACAGCCACGGCACAAACCAGAGATCGAAGACCAGCCCCCATTGCTCCGGCATCCCATCGCCATTGCTGTCCACTGTGAGCGCCTGCGCGACCTCCTTTAAGTCGTCCCATTTCCAATCCGAGTTGGGGTCTGGCAGGCCGGCCTTCTGGAAATGATCCACATTGTAGTAGACCGAGATCGGGCCAGGCATGAAGCCGATGGAGAAGGCGTAGACGCTGTCCTGCCAGCTTCCCCCCAGCTTGGCGGCCGGCAGGAGGTCGTCTTTCTTGACCTTGTCGTCCTTTTCAAAGAGGGGGTCCAGGTTCAAGAGCACGCCGTTGGCGGCGTACGGTTGCACGTAACCTTCCCACATGTCGAACAGGTCGGGCGGCGTGCCGGCGGCAATCAGGGTTTGCAATTTCTCGAAGTAGTTCTGTCCGGCTGGCAGCAGCTCCTGGACGACCTGGACGCCGGGATGCGCCTCCATAAAGGAGGCGTTGAACTTGTTGCGCAGCTCCACTTCCGGAGGCGTGTAGCAACAGACGAAAACCTTCAGCTCTCCCTCCTCGTAGGCTCTGCCAGCGGGCTGGGGTTCGCCGCCTGCCTTCTCTTCAACAGCGGGCTGCGGCGTTGCGGTTGCGGGCGCGCAGGCGGAGAGGAACAGACCAGCGGAGCTGATCCCCATCCACTTCAGCATCTGCCGACGAGACAGCGATTGCCGTAACAAGCGAGACATATTTCCTCCTTTGCCGATCGGCTGCATTCTCGAGCGACGCTACGCTCACTCATGAACGGGGTTGCCTCTGATCTCATCCTGGCGTGGCGGGCGGCCGTGGCCGCGCGATCCACTGCGCAGGGTTGTGTTTGCGGGCGTTGCCTCAATATTCCACCCGAACCTCCACCAATCCCATTGCTCCGCTCAGATCAATCACCTCCTTCTCCGCGCAGAACTCCTGATGCGGCAATCCATTGACCCAAACCCGACGGATAGGCGATTTGTGCGGATGGCGCACGCGCAGCCGAATCCGCCGCGGCGGGTTGCGCTTCGGCGGGTCCAACTTGACCACAATGTGACCAGTCGCTACCTGCGAGATGATCTCCAGGCTGGCCTCGCCGAAATGCGTGAGCGCCTTTGTGACCCGCATCGTCTTGCCTTCCGCGAACCAGGCGCGAGGGATAGCC
>FWPU01012428.1_pt1 | contig 11262 bp, 10 predicted proteins | sample 2228361 | NCBI WGS metagenome assembly FWPU01 (sample SAMEA103939777, study PRJEB20133) | metagenome | reverse complement strand
TAGATTGACCAACGCTGTGCCCTTAAGCACTGGGGGTGAGGTCAGTCCGGCCTGGCCAGCTTCTGGCTACCCTCCCCCCTCATCCCCTCGGCAGGCCCTGACCTTCTCCCGCCAGGGGAGAAGGGACTTCCTCGCTCTGGAGGGGAGAGGACTGACTTTATCAAATCACAGGTGACACACCACTAGGTGAAGTGCTGGCCCTGCCCTAGCCGAAGGGCACGCCCTCGCGCCGGAAGACCTCGGCCAGGATGCGGATGCCTTCGCGGACCTCGTCGGGCGTGTTGTAGCTGTAGGTAAGGCGGAGGCAATTGGCGCCGGCGCGGTCGGCGCGGAACTGCGGGCCGGGATTGTACTTGACGCCGGCGGCGACCGCCCTGTCCAGCGCGGCCCAGGTGTCGGCCCCCTCGGGCAGGCGGACCCAGACCATCATACCGCCGTGGGGATGGCTCCAGGTGCTGCCGGGCGGGAAGTGCTCGCCCAGCGCGGCCAGCATGGCGTCCCGCTTGGCCTTGAGCGACAGCCGCACTTCCTCAATGTGCTCGTCCAGGTGGTCTTTGAGGTAGCGGTGGACCATCATGGAGGCCAGGTGGCTGGGTGAGCCGCCGAAGCGCAGCTCAGCCAGCTTGTCCCTGACCGCGCCGGGCACGACGCCGAAGCCCAGGCGCAGGCCGCAGCCCAGCAGCTTGGTGAAGGCAGAGACATACATCACCGCGCCCTCGGTGTCCATGCCAAACATGGCTGGAGGCAGCGGCTCGCCGTCTATGCGGAAGTCGGCGTAGGACTCGTTTTCCAGGACGGGTATGCCGTAGCGATGGGCAAGCTCCAGCAAGTGCTTGCGCCGGTCCAGGGACAGGGTCACGCCCAGGGGGTTCTGGTAGACGCTGATGGTGTAGATGAGCTTGGGCTGCCTGCCCTGACGCAGCAGGTCCTTGATGGCGGCTTCCAGCGCCTCGGTGTCCATGCCGTGCTGGTCGGTGCGGACGTGGACGACCCGAGCGCGGCGCTGCAGGAGCATTCTGAGGGTGCCCAGGTAGCTGAACTCCTCCAGCAAGACGGTGTCGCCCGGGTCAATGAAGGCGTCCAGGATGCACTGGATGGCGCCACCCGCGCCGCTGCTGAGGAAGACGTACTCGGGCGCGGTCTGGATGCCCCGCGTGCGGCGCAGCTTCTCGGCGATGAGCGAGCGCAGGCCCTCGTGGCCCTGGGGGTGAGGGTACAGGGCAAGGTCCCGCCCCTGCTGGCGCATGACCTCGCCCAGGCCCTCCCACATCACCTCGGCCGGCAGCGTATCCGGATCGGTGTAGGTTACCGAGAAGATATACCTGGCGGGCGCCGCCAGCACAGCAGGTGTCTCCACATGGGCTGGAAAGTCCCGGGAAAGCAGCCTCGCATAGTCCATATACGGTACCCTCCCGTTGAAGCAGGCCGGACCCCCTCCCTGCTGACCGCTACAGCGGCAGATAGACCTTCTTGCCTGTCTGGCCGCTGCGGATGACAGCTTCGGTGAACTCCATGTACTTCACGCCGTCCTCGAAGGACGTGTGGGTGACAGGCTCCAGGCCGCGGATGGCGTTGACGAACTCCTCCTCCACGCGCCAGCGGCCCTGCTTCTCCGGCGGCACAGGGATTTCTGCCAGCTTGTCGTCGCCACGGCGGCCGCCGAAGAGCTTCAGGGTGGGCGCGTCCAGGTGCAGCGTACCGTCGGTGCCGAACATCCAGACGCCATCGGAGGGCGCCAGGCCGGTGACGGTGCTGAAGCGCATGTGGACCACCGGGCCCGAGGCCATCTCGCACAGCACCTCCACGTGGTCGGGGATGGAGATGTAGCGCAGGTTGCCGGCCTCGTCCCTGCGAGAGGTCACGTTGACCCTGGTAAGGGCCAGGACGCTGCCCGCGGGGCCTAGCCAGCGCATCATGGCCTCGTACCAGATGCCCATCTGCATGGTGTTGTAGCCGCTCAGGTCGCGGTTATGGCGCCAGTGGAAGGGAGCGTCGTAGTCTATGAAGCTGCCCTGGTGGACCGCCATGTCCACCGAAAGGACCTTGCCCAGGTAGCCGTCGGCGATAAGCTCCTTGATGACGTTGTCCACCTTGAGGGTGTGGGGCGCCGGAACGATCTGGGTCACCAGCTTGGGCTTCTTGCGGGCGGCGGCCAGCATAGTGTGGGCCTCGGCGGCGTTCATGGCCATGCGGGCCTCGGTCAGGACGTGCTTGTTGGCATCCAGGGCGGCCAGCACCAGGGTGCAGTGCATGTAGGGCCAGGTGCCGATGCAGATGGCGTCGGTGTCGGGCGCGGCGATGAGGTCTTGCCAGCTATCGTACACCCTGGGGATCTCGTACTCGTCGGCGATCTTCTGGCCGGACTCGCGGCTGCGGTTGGCAACACTGATGATGTCCACGCCCTGGATGGCCTTGAAGCCTGGGATATGCCGGAGCCGAGTGTTGGCCCCGGCGCCCACCAGGCCGATGCGAATGATGTCGTTGGTCATGTCCCGTCCTCTCTCCAAGGAGTGTTGAGCATCGCGTCAGATTATAGGCGAGCAGGTGGGCATAGTCCAGCCTGGCGGCGTGCCTGCCGCCATCGGCCTGCCCCTCGGGCCACGAGCGCTACCGCGCCGGTGGGAAAAGCAGCCTGCCCTGCCGCCTGGTGATGGCCTGGAAGACGTAGCCCTCGCCCGTGGTGACGTACAGGACGTTGAGGCCGGGGCCGCCGAAGGTGCAGTTGGTGGGCCGGTCCACTGGCACCGGGTGCCGCTCCAGCACCTCGCCCGTGGGCGAGAAGACGTAAACGGACGGCCCAGGGCCGCCCTGCCGGTAGCCCGCCGTGGCGATGATGTTGCCCTCGGTGTCCAGGCACATGCCGTCAATGCCCCGGTGGGGGCCGAAGTCGTGCAGCACCTTGCATGGCCCCAGGCTGCCATCCTCGTTGACGGGGTAGGCCCGTAGCTGGCGTTTTTCGTCCGGATTGCGCCCGCTCTGGGCCACGTAGAGGGTCTTGTAGTCCAGGGAGAAGAGGATGCCGTTGGGACGCGTGGTGTCGAAGGTGACGCGGGCCACGGACCAGGTGCCATCGGGCTGCGGGTCCAGGCGGTACACCGAGTCGTGGTCAAGCTCCTTGTTGGCGCGGTCCAGGCTCCAGGGGCCGCCGGCGCCCTCGTAGTAGGGGTCTGTGAACCAGACCCGGCCCTGGAGGTCTATGGCCAGGTCGTTGGGAATGTTGAAGCGCTTGCCCTGGTAGCTGTCCGCCAGGACGGTGACGCCGCCGTCGCGCTCGTAGCGGACCACCCGCCGGGCGCCGCCTTCGCAGGCGTACAGCGCGCCGTCCTTGTCGAACATGAGGCCATTGGCGCAGTTGGTGTCGGACCGGAACACGGAGGTGCTCCTGGTCACCGGGTCATAGCGCATGATGCGACTGGCAGGGATGTGGGTGAACAGCAGGCCGGCGCCGTCCCAGGCCGGCCCTTCCGTGGTCCCGCCGTAGGGACCGCTGATGAGAACAAAGTCCCAGGGCATGTCGGCCTCCTCTCTGCCTGATTACCTCCTCCTCAGCAGGGGCCAGCTAGATGACCTCTTTGGACTCGCCCACGTCGCCGGCGACGGCGACGCCCAGCTCCTCGCCAGCCTTCCTGATGGCGCCGAACTCCTGCCGGAAGCCGTTGTGCATGGTGCGAGCGTCAGTGCTGTAAAGGACGAACCGGGCGCCCTCGCGCAGCCACTTGATGGTCAGTTCCACCGTCTGGTGATGGACCATGCAGGGCACGTTGCGGGCCTTGCACGCCTTGATTATCTGCCGGAGGGCCGCCTCGTAGTCCGGGTGCTCATACTGGTTGGGGATGCCCAGGGAGATGCTGAGGTCATTAGGCCCCACGAATATGGCGTCTATGCCATTGACCTTGAGGATGTTCTCCAGGTTCTCGATGGCCGGCACGCTCTCGATGCCGATGATGCAGACGTTGTTGCGGTTGAGGTCTTCCAGGTACTTCCTGGAAGCCTCGCTGGGGAACTGGCCGGTCTCGACGGCCTTGCGCACCAGCGCCCCCTTCAGCGGGCGCCACCTGGCCGCGCCCACGACCTCCTTGACCTCCTCCACGGTCTCGCAGTAGGGCGCGAGGACACCCTGGGCGCCGGCGTCCAGGGCCATGGTGACGTAGTGGGAGTCTGGTATCGGCACCCTGATGATGGGCACGACGCCGGTAAAGTTGAAGGCGGCGAGGAAGTCGGCCACCTCGTCGCGGCCACGGGGCGAGTGCTCCGTGTCTATGATGACGTAGTCCAGACCAAAGCGGGACATGGGCGTGGACCAGCGCGGGTTGCGGCTCATGGAAAGCATGGTGCCATACACGATGCCTCCCGCCTTCAGCTTCTTCTTCAGTTCCTCCCCGTTCATATGTCCTCCTGTGGGCTTGGTATCTGCCAGGGCCACGGCCTGAAGCGATGCTCCAAAGCCCTGTACCGCTTGATTGTAGCTTCCAGGCTGAAGGTGTCAAGCCTCCACCCCAGGTTGCCGGCGGCAGGTCCAGCAGGCCCGTGACCAGGTCGCAGGCTGTTGACTGCCGGCAGGCCTGGTGCTACTCTGGCGCGGCGGCCTGCCGCGCCGTCCCCCGCCGACGGCCCGCGCAGGATGAATTGCGCCGACCAGGGGGCTGGGACATGCGCCGGCTGGACTATGGCTGGGTAATACTGGCGACAGGCTTCATTGTCCTGTTCTTTGGCGGAGGGTCCAGGTTCGCCTTCGGGCTGATGCTAGCAGGCGTTGCCCACCGGGGATGGCTCACAGGGCGCGGGCGGGCGCCAGGTCCAGGACTTCCACCAGGCGTCGGACCTCTCTGTAGGCGGTCCCATCGGGAGGTGCCGCCGGGTGCCGGACGTAGGCCGTCTTGAATATGCCCCGTAGCCTGAGCACCTCCTTGGTCAGGTAGTAGGAGATGCCAAGACCCTGGCCCAGGAGCTTGAGGAGCGGCTCGTACTTGTCGAAAAGCTCGGTGGCCTGGTCCTCCTGGCCGCCCTGGAACAGGTCCCAGACGCGGCGGAAGACCTCGGGTATGGTGCAGCCCGGCATGGTGCCCACCGAGCCGCGTCGTAGCTCCTCCAGGAAGAAGTTGCCGCCGGCGCCGCCGAAGACAATCAGGGTATCGCCGCCAAGCTCCCTGGCCTCGGCCACTCGGGGCGGCGTGGGCGGCGTCTCCACCTTGGCATAGCAGGCCTTCTCGCTCTCCCGCGCGATCTGGACAGCCAGCGAAGGCGGCACTGGCGCGGTGGCGACGTCCTGGATGAAGATGGGGATATTTATGGCATCGGAGATGCGGCGGTAGTACTCCCTCACCTGCCCGGAGGTCGTGGGGATGGCCGTGGGAGGCAGGACCATGACGGCGTCCGCCCCCAGCTCCTCAGCGCGGCGGCTGTACTGGACGGCCAGGTCGGTGCCCTGGGCGCCGGTGTTCACCACGATCTTCACCCTGCCGCGGGCCTGCTCCACCACCGCCTTGGTGGCGAGGTCACGCTCTGCCTCCGAGAGCTTGAAGACCTCGCTGGCCAGGGCCACTCCCAGGCCATGCACGCCCGCCTGCACAGCGAAGTCCACCTCGCGCTGAAGGTCCTCCACGTCAATCCGCCCCTTCTCGTCAAAGGGCATGGCGAGGATGGGGTACACCCCCTTCAAAGTCCTGTCAACCATCGCATCCTCCTGCTAGCACTGGTACATACATAACACCACAGGCTCCCGCAGCCTGGGAGCGCCCTGGCCCCGCCAGGGAAGGCGGCGCGAGACCGGCATTGCGCGCCCCTCAGCCTCAGGCTGGCCCCGTGTAGCCGCACACGCCAGACCTGGGAGAGTTTACCACCGGCAACAGGAAGTCCTCCGGGCACTCGTGCTCGGAGACGCAGGCGTCACAGAGCAGGCCCTTGCCCTCCCAGTCACACTCGGGGCATATCTGGGTGGCCGGCGCTCCGCAGGCGGAGCAGCGCAGGTCGGGCGGGTCGTTCCGGGCCAGAAGCTTGATTTTCCTGCTCCGCGTATCGGCGGGGCGCTCCAGCTCTACTTTGAGGACAAGCTCCGTGGTCGTGCCAAAGTCGTACTCATGGTAGAACTTCATGCCAGGCTTGAGGACATCCCCCAGGGGACGGGCAATGTCTTCCTCATCATCCTCGTTAATCCAGAAACTTGACCGCTCTGGCATGGCAGTGTAGCGCTTGCCCTCGATGGTAAAGGCGCTCAGGTGGCCGCAGCACTCCAGCCAGATGTCCCTGAGGAACTCGTCCAGGTCCTCGAGGGTAGCCACCGCGGGCGCCTCGAGGTGAAGCCAGTACACCATGGATGCCGGTCGTGGCTCCACGATCAGGTGGAAGCTCTTGCTTTGCCTGGGCTTCTCGCTCGGTGGCCTCAAAGGGAACCGCGCCTGGCACGTTTCCAGGTGCCTCACCATCGCCCGCTTGCCAAAACTGGCATTGCAGAACATGCACCTGCCCTTGGTGCCCTTGGGCCTCTCTACCTTTTCAGTCATAGTGAAAACTCCCTGGGCTGCTGCACCCGCCGGGTGCGGCTAGTAGGTTGCCCTGCCTCCGCTGATATCGAAGACCGCGCCGGTGCTGAAGGAGCACTCGGCGGAGCACAGCCACGCCACCAGCGCGGCAATCTCGTCTATCTCACCCGTGCGGCCCATGGGGATGCGCTCCACCATGTACTTGACCTGCTCGGGCGTGAACTCGTCCAGTATCCTGGTCTGGACCACCGCCGGGGTGACGCAGTTGACCCTGATTCCGGTGCGGGCCAGCTCCTTGCCGACCGACTTGGTCAGCCCGATCACGGCGGCCTTTGTCGCCGAGTAGGGCACCATGCGCGGGTTGCCTTCCTTGCCGGCGATGGAGGCGATGTTGACAATGCGGCCGTAGTCGCGCTGCAACATATAGGGGATTACCTTGTTGCAGAAGACGAAGACGCCGCGCAGGTTCGTCCGATAGACGCGGTCCATCTCCTCGACGGACAACTCCCAGATATTCCCGTTCTTGCCGCCAATGCCCGCGTTATTGACCAGGATATCTATACGCCCCCAGGTGTCCATCGCCTGCCGGGCCGCCCGCTCGGCCGTTGCCGACTCGGCCACGTCGCCGACCTCCAGCAGGGTATCCACCCCCCTGGCCCGGAGCTCGCTGGCGGACTGCTCGCCCAGGCGTGCGTCCAGGTCCACGATGAGCACCCGCGCGCCCTCGCTGCCCAGCCGCCTGGCGATCCCATAGCCTATGCCGGTGGCGGCGCCCGTGACGATGGCTACCTGTCCGTCGAAGCGTCCCATGTGCTCTCCTCAAGCTCCTTTATAGCCTTACGCCATGGCCGGAGGCCCTGCCTTTACCTGGAACAGGCCACGTGCGGCCTCGGGCCTGGCCCATGGGCCAACGTACTGCATCGGCTGTATTATAGACTGTCAGCGTTGCTGGTCAAGGACAGTGGTATAATCGGGCCAAACGGACTGGAGTCCCCCTGAAGGAGGCCGCCGTGAAGTTCGGATTCTTCATGATGCCGTCGCACTCGCACCGCGAGAACCCCACGCTCGCCTTCGAGCGGGACCTGCAGCTTATCGAGTACGCCGAGAGCCTGGGCTTCGACGAGTTCTGGGTCGGGGAGCACCACTCCGGCGGCTGGGAGACTATCCCCGCGCCTGACATCTTCCTGGCGGCCGCCGCCACCCGTACCAGGAGAATCCGCCTGGGGACGGCGGTCATCAACCTGCCATACCATCACCCCTTCCACGTGGCCGAGCGCATGGCTTTCCTGGACCACCTGGCTTACGGACGCATCATGCTGGGCTGCGGGCCTGGCGTGCTTTCGCCCGACATAAAGCTCTTCGGCCTCAGTCCCACAGAGCTGCGGCCCATGATGAACGAGTCGCTGGAGATTATCCTGAAGCTCTACCGCGAGGAAGGCCCCATCAGCTACGAGGGCAAGTACTGGCAGATAAGGGATATGGAAATCCAGGTAAAGCCCTACCAGCAGCCCCATCTGCCCGTGTTCCTGGTCAGCTCGGGCAGCGGCAACAGCGCCCGGGAAGCGGCAAGGCACGGGCTGCCAGTAATATCGGGCGTCTTCACTCTGCCCAGCGCCCTGGGCCTGCGCCAGCAGTGGGACCTCTATGAGCAGGAGGCCAGAACGCAGGGCCATGGCGTGAGCCGCGACGAGTGGCGCCTGTCCACCAACATTTACCTGGCCGAGTCCACGGAAGAGGCTATGCGGGACATCGCGTCTGGGGCCATGACCGAGCTACGGCAGTACTTCTTCAACAACGGCGGCAAGCCTACCTACGAGGCGTACCCCGGCCAGCCCGCTGAAGAGATTACGCTGGAGCAGGTGATAGCCCAGCGCCGCTGGATTATCGGCGACCCGGACTACTGCGTCAGGCGGATAAGGGAGCTACAGGAAGAGACCGGCGGCTTCGGCGGGCTGCTGATGGTCGCGGTGGAGTGGACGTCCACGGAGAAGTGGCGCCGCTCCCTGGAGCTATTCGCCCGGTACGTGATGCCCCAGTTCAAGGGCACACTGCGCGGCATACAGCGGGCCTGGGAGCGCATGGCCGAGGACAACCGCGCCGGCCGGCTGCCCAACGCCCGCTCTGGCGTCGTCCGGGTGGACGGCGGCCAGCACCGGGCGGGGTAGGACTCTCACGCCGGCCTGAAGGGCTGTGCGGTGCCTGGTGAAGCAAGGGGGCTTGCCGTACCTTCCTGGGCAGTGACAGGCTGACGCAGGCCGGACTACCGCACCGAGGAAGAGGCACGGCCCACCAGGAAGGGGACTTCGTAGATGATATCCCCGTTCTGGGCCTCCACCTTGAGGATGTAGTCTCCAGGGTTCACGACACTGTCAATGGTGGCGAGGAGCAGGGAGCTGGAGACCAGCGTCACGGGCAGGTGGATTCCCTCGATGGTGCCCTGGACAGGCCTGAGGAAAACGGCCGAGACCTGGTCCAGGTTGGAGCCTATGACGCGCACCTGCTGGCCAACGCTGGCCGAGGTCGGTGTGACATCAACGACCTCGGGCGCCGGTCCCGGCCTGGTGAGCAGAAAGGCGGCCAATCCCCCCGCCGCAGCGATAAGGGCCATCGAAGCGATGAGCACCGGCAGCCACGGCACCCGCATGAATGGGGCGCTCTTCGCTGAAGGCGCTGGGGCTTCACGGGCCTGTACGACCGGAGCCGCGCGCTGCGCCAGGCGCAGCATCTCGTCGGCCCGCTTGATCTCGCGCTCGTAGCGACTGGTCATGTCGGCATTCTCGCGCTTGAGGGCCTCAATCTCGAAAAACTGTCCACCTGTGCACCACGGGCGGAGCAGGGACTTCACGTCGCCTTCATGCGTGCCTCGCATCAGGGCAAGCCCTGGGACTGCGGAAGCGATGGGGACGTGGTCTTCTCAGACGCCCTCAGGCGGGACTCCAGCCACTTCTCCCTCTGTATGCGCCGTGTCTCCTCGTCTGGCGGAACGAAGCGGCTCAGGAACTCGGCGCGGGACTGGGCGAACCTTCCCCCCAGTATGGCGGCCCGCATCTCCTCCATGAGCCGCAGCACGAACCTCAGGTTGTGGATGGTTGCCAGGCGGTAGGCCAGCAGCTCCTTTGCGCGGAACAAATGGTGGACGTAGGCCGCGGAGAAGTGGCGGCAGGTGTAGCAGTCGCAGCCGTCTTCAATGGGGCCTGCCCTGTCCCTGAAGGGTGCCGTGTCAATGTTGGCCCGCCCCTCGCGGACAAAAAGGGCGCTGTTGCGGGCCAGGCGGGTGGGCAGCACACAGTCAAACATGTCTATGCCAAGGCCGACGCACTCCACCAGGTCCTCGGGCGAGCCTACGCCCATGAGGTAGCGCGGCGCCCCGGTGGGCAGCAGCCCCGCCGTGAAGGCCGCCGTCTCGTACATCTCCGCCTTGGACTCGCCCACGCTGAGGCCGCCGATGGCATACCCCGGGAACCCCAGGGAAGTGATAGCCCCCGCGGAGCGCTCCCGCAGGTCGCGGTATATGCCGCCCTGGACGATGCCAAAGAGCAACTGGCCGGGGCGCGAGTGGGCCTCTCGGCAGCGGGCGGCCCAGCGGTTTGTCCGCTCTACCGCCAGCTCGATGGAGCGCCGGTCGTCGCCGGCCGGCGCGCACACGTCCAGCGGCATGATGATGTCCGCGCCCAGGCCTTCCTGGTAGCGCACAGCCGCTTCGGGGCTGAAGCGGTGCAGGCTGCCGTCTATGTGCGACTTGAAGACGATGGCGTCCTCGGTGATCTCCCGCAGGTGCTCCAGGCTGAAGCCCTGGAACCCACCGCTGTCCGTGAGGATGGGCCGGCCCCAGCCCATGAACCTGTGCAGTCCCCCCAGTCGCTCCACGACCTCGATGCCAGGCCGCAGGTACAGGTGATAGGTGTTGGCCAGGACGATCGTCGCGCCCACTGCGCTGAGGTCATCGGGGCCTAGCGCCTTGACGGTGCCCTGGGTGGCCACGGGCATGAAGGCCGGCGTCGGCACGTCACCGTGAGGTGTGTGGAGGACTCCCGCCCTGGCGCGCCCGTCCACGGCTTGAAGGGTGAAGACCTCGCTGGAGGCCCTGGTTGTCATCCCTGAAGCCCCTGTACGATAAGCCGTATGCCCAGGACCAGCACCACCATGGCGAGCAGCCTCAATATCCATATACCCTTGAACCGCGCCGCCAGCCGGGCGCCCACTTGCCCTCCGGCCACAAGGCCAATGCCCGCCCACAGGAAGGTGTGCCAGTCTATGTGGGCCAGGAAGATGTTGGTGCCCGTGCCCACCACGGACAGCAGGGATATCACGAAGACCGAGGTGGCCGCGGCTACCTGGACAGGGAACCCGAAGGCATACACCAGCACCGGCGTCTGAAGGAACCCCGCGCCAATGCCAAAGAAGCTGGCGATGAACCCCAGGACGAAGTTGAAGCCCATGCCTACGGCCTCGTTGAACTCATACTGGTAGCTCTGGCCTCGCGCCGTGGTTATGCGGCGGCTGGAAGTTAATGCTGGAAGCCAGCCTTTCACCTGGGCCTCTTTGACCTCAGGCGGCGCGGAGTTGGCCGAGGCCGCCGCCCTGGGCCGAGGCAGGACCATGTAGAGCACCAGGCCCAGCAGCAGCACCCCGAAGAGCACCTGGAAGGTGCCGCCGGCAACTTCCCTGACCACAAAGGGCGCCGTTATCGCGCCAGGCATGCCAGCAAGGGCGAAGAGCAGGCCGCTGCGCAGGTCTATCAGCCTCATGCGCCAGTAGGCGACCGAGCCGGAGGCGCTGTTCA
>FWPU01012445.1_pt1 | contig 11263 bp, 6 predicted proteins | sample 2228361 | NCBI WGS metagenome assembly FWPU01 (sample SAMEA103939777, study PRJEB20133) | metagenome | reverse complement strand
TCAATTAGGTTTATAAAATGCATAAAATAGCCCCATAAAAAGATACTCTCAATATTAAAACCACAGAGATACAGCGGTTTATCTTAACCACAGAGATGCAGAGAACACAGAGAAAATATATTTTTGTTCATTCATAAACCTCCATTACCATCTACTCCTTAATCCTTACACTCCTTATCCTCTAATCCCTTCTATCCTCTGCGCTCTCTGCCCCTCTGCGGTTTACTTTGCTTATAATTAATATTTATGATAAAATTACAAAATATGGAGGATGAATATGCAAAATCAGATTTTTGCTTATCAAATTACAAAAGTAAGAAGTAAATTAATTATTAATACAATAAAGCTATTAATATTAATTACAGCGATGATAATCAGCTCTAACATAAGATTATATTTACCCTTTACACCTGTACCGATTACTGCTCAAACTTTAGTTATTTTATTAGGAAGTGCATGGTTAGGTAGCAATTTAGCTCCATTATCAATAATTTTTTATATCACGATTGGTTTACTAGGTTTCCCAGTTTTTGCAAATGGAGGTGGATTCGATAAACTAATTGGACCTACTGGTGGTTATTTATTAGGTTTTATCTTAGCTTCTTTATTAATTAGTAAATTTCTTAAAAAGGATACATCTTATTCTCTTGTCATTACAATTTTTATTATTTCAGATATGTTGATTCTGATATTAGGCACAATATTTTTATCAATGTATTTAGGGATCAATTTCTACAATGTTCTATATATAGGGTTTTTACCTTTCTTGCCGGGTGAATCATTAAAGATTGCTTTATCAGTATTGTTTTACAAACTATTAATTGCAAAGTATTAAAAATATTTTATATTATATAGCATAGGTACATAAGACGAGATAGCATTTTTATAATTCAGGAAAATAAATTATGGCAACAAAAGACAAAATATTAGCAATAGATGATGAAGAAGATATTATTTTAATAATGAAAATGATTCTTGAATATGAAGGTTATGAATTTTATAGTGCTACAAGAGGTATAGATGCAATAGAAATAGCTACTAAGGAAAAGATAGATGCCATATTTTTAGACTTAAAAATGCCCCAGATGGATGGTTATGAGATATACGATATATTACAAAGCAAAGGTATAAGAGCTCCAATAATAATAATATCAGGGCATGGGAACATTACTACAGCAGTAGATTTTATAAAGAAAGGGGCTTTCGATTTTTTAGAAAAACCGTTAGAAAGAGACAAAATTTTAATAACATTAAAGAATGCATTAGAGCATAAGCGTTTAAAAGAAGAGAATATAGAATTAAAGTTACAATTTGAAGAAAGATACAGGATGGTAGGGAATAGTCCATATATGATAAATTTAAAGGAGCAGATACAAAAGATTGCGGCTACGAATTCAACAGTATTAATAACAGGAGAAAGTGGGACAGGTAAAGAGTTAGTAGCTCATGCAATTCATAAGAATAGTAAAAGACATAATAAAAGTTTTATAAAGGTTAATTGTGCAGCTATTCCTGAAGAATTAATAGAGAGTGAATTATTTGGTCATATTAAAGGTTCATTTACGGGAGCATTTGAATCAAAGCAAGGGAAATTTGAGCAAGCGAATGGTGGTACAATATTTTTAGATGAAATAGGGGATATGAGTCCCCGGACACAATCAAAAGTATTACGTGTTTTAGAAGAAGGAGAGATAGAAAAGATAGGTTCGCAAAAGCCAGTCAGTGTAGATGTAAGAATAATTGCTGCTACCAATAAAAATTTAATGGAAGAGATACAGAAGGGTAGATTCAGAGAAGATTTATATTATAGATTGAATGTAATGGTTATAAATGTAGCTCCATTAAGGAACCATCCTGAAGATATACCAGATTTAGTAGAATATTTTACTAATTTATATTGTAAAGAAAATAATTTTCCTTTAAAAAAATTCTCTAAAGATGCTATAGAAGAATTAAGTAAATACAATTGGAAAGGTAATGTTAGAGAGTTAAGGAATACAATAGAGAGATTGATATTAATGAGCAAAAAAGCAATGATAGAAAAAGCTGACATAATAGATATATTACCTGAGAGGAAATGGGATAATCAAGTAATAGATTTTTTAAGGAGTCAAACTTTAAGATCATTTAGAGAATCATCAGAGAGATATTTTATAATAAAGAAGCTTGAAGAGAATAATTGGAATATAGCTAAGACAGCAAAGAAGATAAGAACACCTCGGAGCAATTTATATAAAAAATTAGAGCAATATAAGATATCAATTAAAAAAGGCATAGTTAATGGAGAATTAGAGCGGAAAGGAGAAAATAAAGAAGATAAAAAAATAATGGAGTAGGAGAGATTATCGCTTTATTGTGTGAGCAATAAAGAGGAAAGTCCGAACTCCGAGGGCAGCGTGGTTCCGAAAGGAACCGAGAGTGATCTCGGGAAAGTGCCACAGAAAATATACCGCTTTATGAGAAATCATAAAGTAAGGGTGAAAAGGTGAGGTAAGAGCTCACCGCTTCAATGGTGACATTGAAGGCATGGTAAACCCCGCGCGGAGCAAGATCAAATAGAGAAGCAATTGAGAGCAGCCCACTCGAGTCAGAAAAAGCTTAATTAGCTTTTCTGCTTGCTTCCGGGTAGATCGCTTAGATGAATGATAATCAAATACAGAATTCGGCTTATTTCCTACTCCATTATTTAATATATTAAACAAAAGTATTTTAATACTTCATAGTAAATAAAGAAGGTATATTTAATTGAAAAATGAATAAAGTATTTACTTTTTATTTTTTTTATGCTAATATTTCAAAATAGTGAGGATGAGGTTATGTTTTCAGGCAGTTTAGAGTCAGAAAATTTTCCAGTAATATTATCTAAAGCTACAAAAGAAATTGATTTCGGCGAACTGTTAGTTACTAAAGAAACTGTTGCAAAAAAAATATATTTCAACAACAAACATATTTTTTTCGCAGAATCAACTGAGCCAATAGAAAATTTACCAAATTATCTTAAACAAAAAGCATTAATAAATGATGAAACAATAAATTATATTAATGAAATAAATAAAAATATTTATCTGTTCCCATCTACAATATTAGATTTGCAAATGATCGATGAAGCAGTTTTACTTAAAGAAATTAAAGAATGTTGCAAATTATTAATAGCGCCCATGCTACAATGGGATAAAGGTACATATTATTATCAACCAATATCTGAAGAAAAATCACCACCAATTTTAGTGCAATTACCATTATATCAACTTATTTTAGAAGCAAGTCGTTTAATTACCCAACAAGAATTTTTAACAAAGATATTTTCAGATTATAAAGCAAAACCTCATTTGTTGGATGGAAGCTGGGAAAAGTTAATGTTAATTCAACCAAATCCACAGGAAAGTTTCTTATTATCACGCATTGACGGGGATTTTTCAATTGAAGATCTTGTTAATATGTGTCCTTTCTCTGAAAATCAATCTCTAGCAGCCCTTTACGCATTTCATGCTTGCGAAATAATTGATTTCAAAAAAGCTACAAGTAAAATATATAAACTCGGCGTTGATGCAGCTGATATTTTTTCCACTACACAAGAACCAAAAATTCATTCTAGCGATGACTTTTTTGAACTATATTCAGAAATAGATCAAAAATATAAATCAATTTTATCACTCAATTATTATGAAATGCTTGATATACCTGAAAATGCAGATTCTAATAAAATAAAATCATCTTATTATAAATTAGCTAAAAAATATCATCCTGATAAATATTCTACCATAGTAGATAATGTAACAAAAGAAAAACTTAGTTTTATTTTTGCAAAGCTAACAGAAGCGTACCAAACTTTAGATAATGAAAGAGCTAAATATGATCAAAAGCTTAAAGAATTAAGAACACCAAAATACTACGAAGCTCCAAAAACAGTTAGCAGAATGAGTTACGATGAAATTAAAGTGGAAAATGAAATAGTTCCAGAAAAGAAAGAAATACCAAGGGACCCTGATAAAGCAGAACAATTACTTGAAAAAGGTAAAATGGTTTTTATATTAGGCAATTATTTAGAAGGTATAAGATTGTTTAAAGAAGCTGCACTCTACGATCCTGATAATCCTTCAATTTTAAGAATTCTTGGAAAAAATATGAGTCGTTATCCAGAATGGCGTAAAGAAGCAGAAGGATACCTTATTAGTGCTATTAAACTTGAACCAAATAATGAAGAAAATTATTATGAATTAGGTAATCTATATAGTAGATATAAATTATATTATAAAGCAAGAACACAATTCTGGCACTCTCTAAAATTAAATCCAAATCATAAAGATACTCTGGAAGCTTTATCTAATTTACCTTTAGATATAAAATTCCCTGAAGAACAAAAAAGCGATTTATATACAAAAATAAAAGATAACATCTTAAAGTTTTTAGGTAAAAGAACCTAACTTTGATTAATTTATAATAAAAGAATAAATAAAAAAAGTATCAAAATTCTTTTCAACAAATCCAAAATAATGATAAAATATATTAATATTTTATTTATTAAATGGAGTAAAGATGATTATAGAAAAAGCATATGATCATAAAAAGATAGAGGAGAAATGGGCAGATTATTGGTCTAACTCTGATATTTTTAATGTAAAAGAGTTACCGATTGGCAAAAGGTTCAGTATAGTAATTCCTCCCCCTAATATAACTGGGGGATTACATACTGGACATGCTTTACAATATACACTACATGATTTATATACTCGATGGAAGAGGATGAAGGGATATACAGCTCTTTGGGTACCAGGGATGGATCATGCTGGAATTGCTACTCAATATATAGTAGAAAAAGAACTTAGTAAGGAAAATCTAACTCGCGAAATGATAGGAAGAAAAGAATTCATTAAAAGAACATGGGAATGGGCAGAAAAAGCAAAAGCAAAAATAAAATTTCAATTAATGAAATTAGGTTCATCTTGTGATTGGAGTCATCAACGTTTTACTCTTGAAGAAGATTTATCAAAAGCAGTAACAGAAGCATTTATTCGTTTATACAATCAAAATTTAATATATCGTGCTGAATATATAATTAACTGGTGTCCGAGATGCAAAACAGCATTATCAGATTTAGAAACTATTCATAAAGAAAATATAGGCAAGTTATACTACATAAAGTATCCATTAGCCTCTAATAAAGGTTATATAGAGGTAGCTACAACACGTCCTGAAACTATATTAGGAGATACAGCAGTTGGCGTAAATCCAGATGATGAGAGATACAAATCATTAATAGGAAAATATGTTATTTTACCTATTTTAAAAAGAGAAATTCGTATAATAGCAGATAAGGCGGTGGATCCTACATTCGGGACTGGCGCAGTAAAAATTACACCTGGTCATGATCCTGATGATTTTGAAATCGGTAAAAGACACAACCTAGCATATATTAATATTATGACTGATTCTGCAGAAATGAATGAGAATGCGGGTCCTTACAATGGTCAAGATAGATTTACCTGTAGAATAAATATATTAAAAGATTTAATCCAAGAAGGTTTGTTCTCTAAAGAAGAAAATTATACTCATTCAATAGGTCATTGTTTTAGATGTGATACAATTGTTGAACCGCGTGTATCAAAACAATGGTTTGTAAAAATGAAACCACTTGCAGAGCCCGCTATCAAAGCAGTAGAAAATGGTAAAGTTGAACTAATACCTTCAAACTGGAATAAAGTATACTATGATTGGCTAAAAAATATAAAAGATTGGTGTATCTCTCGTCAAATATGGTGGGGTCATCAAATACCTGCTTATTACTGTCAAGATTGTTCATTTATAAATGTAAATTCTAATAAACCAGTTACCTGCAAACAATGCAATGGTAATAATTTAATCCAAGATAATGATGTACTTGATACATGGTTTAGCTCTGCACTCTGGCCTTTTAGTGTTTTTGGATGGCCAGAACATACACCAGAATTACAAAAATATTATCCAACTGATCTCCTTATAACAGGATATGATATTCTATTCTTTTGGGTGGCAAGAATGATTATGATGGGACTTAAATTTATGAACGATGTTCCTTTTAAACAAGTATTATTTACAGGTCTAATTAGAGACGAAAAAGGTAATAAAATGAGCAGAACAAAAGGTAATGTTGTTGATCCTTTAGAAGTTATTGAAAATATGGGAGCTGATGCTCTTAGATTTACTCTAATATCTCAAACTGCTGATGCTATGGATGTTTCATTCTCTATGAGCAAAATATATGGTAATCGTACTTTTATGAATAAATTATGGAATGCAACAAGATTCGTATTAATAAATCTACCTGATAACTTTAAAATACAACCTATTCCATATGATAAATTATCATTATTTGATAAATGGATATTAACAAGAATGAATCAAATAATTTATGATGTTGAACAAAATTTATCATCTTATCAATTAACAACTGCCTGTAAGAATCTTTACCATTTTATATGGAATGAATTTTGCGATTGGTATATAGAATTTTCTAAACCTGCCTTAAATAACTCAAATCCAGAAAGGAAAAATATTACTTTAAATCTTTTAATTATTACTTTAGAAAAAATATTAAAACTTCTTCATCCATTTACTCCATTTATTACTGAAGAATTATGGAGTTATTTAAAAAATTATCTCAATAAAAATAATTTATTATGTCTTTCAGAAATTCCAGAATATAATCCCAACGAATTATTTGAAGTTACTAAAAAAGAAGTAGCTGCTATACAAGAAATAGTCTCCTGTATTAGACAAATAAGAGCTGAAATAAATATACCACCACAAAAAGAAATAGATTGCTATATTCTACCTATAAACGATCTATACTGGAATCTATTCCATAATTATGAAGAGCAAGTTACATTCCTTGCAAAAATTAATAATTTTATAAAAATTGAATCTTTCCCTTCCAATAAGCTCATTATCAAAGATACTACAACTTATGCACAAATAGGCGTAGATCCATTAGGTAGCATAGATCCAAATAAAGAAATTGAAAGAATTAATAAAGAAATTACTAAATTAGAAAAAATAATCTCTGATGTGCAGACAAAATTAAATGATCCCAAAATTATTAAAAATGCTCCTGAAGAAGTTGTTGAAATTTTTAAAAATAGATATAATGAATCAATTAATAGACTCAATAGATTAAAAGCTCATAAAGAATCACTTAAATTTACATAATTATAAACTAATATCTCAGGGATATAATAAAATATGATTATAGACAGAACTGGCAAAATAACAAATATTAATGATTTAGAAAATGCAATTAATAATATAGAAAAAAAGATAAAAGAAATTGAATTTGAATTTAATCTCTACGAATCAAAACTTAATGAACTATATAATGATCTTAATCAAGATCATATTTTAAAAAAAGGTACAATAAGTAAAAGCAAAAAAAAGCTATCTGGTCCTTTAATTAATTTTTTAAAAAAGCTCTTTAATAAATTATTGTATCCTCCACTTGCTAATTTATTTGAAACTCAGACTAAGTTCAACAGTAATACTACTAAACTGCTTAACCTGCTGAGAGAAAAGCTTAACCAAATTTTACTTGATATGAAAAACAATTTTTCCAATAATCTAAATATAATAGATGATAAAGTTGAACAATTAAATAAAAAATTGCTTGAGCTAAACCATTATAGATACATAGAAATAAAGAATCTTGAACATACACTAAATAATGAACTTATTAATTTAAAAGCAGAATTAGGTAACATTAGCTATACTTATCTATTTTTGCAAAAGAATATGCAAGATGTAATTGAAAAGAATGAAGTAATTAAAAAAGAAATTTATGAAAAGAATGAAGCAATTAAAAAAGAAATAATTAAACTTGATAGCAAAATAGAAAAAACCAAAATTCAACTTATAGCTTTTTCTCATTTAAAAGAAAAAATTACAGAGGAATCATATAAAAAGGATTTATCATATGAAAAGATAAGCAATCAAAATATATTAAAGAATACTCTTTATTTTAATCTTGAAGATAAATTAAGAGGAAGTGAAGAAGAAATAGCTAATCGTCAATACATCTACTTAGAACATCTCAAAAATTGTCAACCGGTCTTAGATATTGGATGCGGAAGAGGAGAAATGTTAGAGCACTTAAAAAATTATGGTATAGAAGCAATCGGAATAGATTCAAATCACATTATGGTAGAGTTTTGTTTATCAAAAAAGCTCAATGCCATAAAAGGTGATGCTCTTACTTATTTGTCTAATATAGAAGACAATAGCCTCGGAGCTATATTCGCTTCTCATTTCATTGAACATCTATATCCTGCTGATTTATTAAATTTCTTATCTTTATCATATAATAAGCTTAAACCAAACGGTTTATTAATCATGGAAACCCCTAATGTTTTAGGTTTGTACTCGCTAAGTCAAAGCTTTTACCTTGATATTACACATATTAATCCCGTCCATCCACATACATTAAAGTTGTTATTAGAACTATTGAATTTCAACATAAAGAAGATTTTATTTCTATCACCATGGGAAGATAATATTCAACTTGCTTCTTTGCCAGATAAAATATATCAGGGAGAGCATGCAGAAATATATAGATTAATTCAAGAAAATTTTACAAAACTAAATGAAATACTTTTTGCTCCTCGCGATTATGCTATAATAGCAGAGAAATGATCCCAGTTTCTATAATAATAATAACATGGAATAATCTAACAGTTACTGAAAAATGCTTGCAATCATTATTTAAATCTTTCCCTCAAAATGCTGAATTGATTATTATAGACAATGGTAGTAACGAAAATATTAAATCATTGTTTCACTATTATGAGAAAATAATCCCGTTTAAATCTTACTTTAATGATATAAATATAGGTTATGCAAAAGCTGTAAATCAAGGTATTTTACATTCCCAGCAAGAATCAGATATAGTTTTATTAAACAATGATATTTTTATAAGTGATAATGATTGGTTAAAAAAACTCCAAGATGCAGCATACAAATCATCAAATATAGGTATTGTAGGATGCAGATTAATTGACGATGAAAGAAATTTATTTTTACATGCAGGGATTTATATACCTAATAATTCATTTTGGGTAATTGAAGAAGGTGGTGGAGAAATTAATATTGGACAATATCAACTTGATAAAGAAACTTTAGCTATAACTTTCGGTATCTGTTATATAAAGAGAGAAGTTATCAATAAAATTGGCATGTTAGATGAAAGCTATTTTGCATATTTTGAAGATACAGATTATTGCTTAAGAGCAATACAAAATGGTTACATAATAAAATATACAGGAAATCTTACAGCTAACCATTTACAAGGTTCCTCCACACATTCAAATAAGATCTTTTTTAATAAAATATATCGGGAATCCCAAGAAATATTCAAACAAAAATGGGAAAAAACTAATTTTTTTAAGTATGATCACGGGATAGTTTGGCATTCAATAAGCAATATATCAATTGGTTATTCAATTACATCAAGATTTATAATAAAAGCATTAGAAAAAAATAGAATTGATGTAAGATATAAATATATATATGGTAAAGATACAGTATTCCCTTTAACTGAGCCCTTATCTTATGATCCGATTTTAAAAACTATTCAAGGAAAGCCACTAAAGAATTATCCATTACAAGTATCATATTCACAAGGAGATTTATTTTATAAAAATTTTGGTAAATATAAAGTTGGTTTTACAATGCTTGAAGCTGATGGTTTACCAGAAGAATGGGTAAAACAATGCAATCAAATGAATGAGATATGGGTACCTTCTAATTTTAATAAATCGACTTTCGCTGCAGCCGGTGTTAAAATCCCAATATATATTATGCCATTTGGTATTGATGTAGATCATTTTAATCCAAAAATATATGCCAAAAGAATTTCACCTAAATTTACTTTTTTATCCGTATTTGAATGGAGTGAAAGGAAAGGACAGGAATTGCTTTTCAAAGCATTCAAAGAAGAATTTAAAAATTCAAAAGATGTAATTCTTATTATCAAAGTATTCAATCCAGATCATAGAAATAATATAGACTTAGAATTAGCCAATTTAAATATAAAAGCTGATGATGATAATATACTTGTTTTATTAAATGCTGACATCCCATACTATCAATTAGGTAGTTTATATCGTGGGGTAGATTGTTTCGTCCTTCCCACAAGAGGTGAAGGTTGGGGAATGCCTATAATGGAAGCAATGGCATGTGGTATACCTGCTATAGCTACAAATTGGAGCGCACAATGTGATTTTATGAATGAAGAAAATTCATATTTAATTAAAGTAAAAAAATTAATACCAGCAATTACTAAATCACCATATTATAAGGATTTAAATTGGGCAGAACCTGATTATGAGCATCTTAGATACTTATTAAGATATGTTTATGAACATAGAGAAGAAGCAAAACAAAAAGCTATAAAAGCTTCCAACATGATTATTGAAAAATATTCTTGGGATAATACAGTAAAAATAATGATTGACAGGATCAAAAAAATTTATGAAGAAATTTTATAACAATAAACTCGGTAATTTAGGAATTATAATTGAAAATGATACTTATTCTAAATATGGTAAAAATTGCTTAGCAATATACCTCTATGAGAAATTAAGTGAAGAATGGAACATAGAATTACTTGTAATAAGTAATGAAGATAAAGAAATTGAACCAAGCATTATGCAATGCAATCCTAATATTTTTTCTTACCCTTATTCTTCAATAATCAATTTTAAATTGGATAATGTACCTTCTTATTTGATAAATAGTGCTGCCAATTTTAAAAATGAAATAGCTAAATCATTACCTTTATACAATTATATTTTAAAAAATAATATAGATGCATACATATTTGTTGGTTTAACTTATGCTACTTTGTCACTTTTACCATCAACCAAGAAAAAGAACTGCATGATTCCTTTATTAAAGCCAAAATTTGGACCTCTAATAGGAACCAATCCAGCTATTCAGCTTGCTTTGTTAAATTGCGATTATTTCTTTTGCCACTCTGAAAAAGAAGCAAATTATATAAGAGCTTTTCAACCATATGCTGAAATAAGAACTTTTCCAATAATGATAGATCTAAGCTATCTCTATAACCAACCCAAAGAATATTCTGAATTAGAAATTAAAGACAACTGTGCACTAATTATTACTGAATATATAGATAAAAAAGTAGATTATTATACTAATAAATTGAAAGAAAAAAATTTAGTACCCTACATTTTAGGCAATAAAAAAAATTCAAATGTAAAAAATGATTGTAAAAAAT
>FWPU01012442.1_pt1 | contig 11268 bp, 11 predicted proteins | sample 2228361 | NCBI WGS metagenome assembly FWPU01 (sample SAMEA103939777, study PRJEB20133) | metagenome | reverse complement strand
GCCCCTCCCGCTGCGCTTCGTGGCTCGCCACGAGCAGCCCCGAAGGGGCTTTCGCTTTGAGCCCGACGGTTTAGCGTCGGGCGAAGCATATCCTGTCCCAACTCAAGTCCGAACTTCAGTCTTGTACATTACGCCAATCGGGGTATAATTTAAAAAGCACCTGATGGTGATTACCCTCTCCAAAAGGAGCATGATGGATACCTTTGCGATTGTCCGGGAGAAACTGGATCAGGCAGTAGGGGTTCTACGGGAGAAGGAAGTGGACCTCTGGATTACCTTTGTGCGCGAGACGAGCCAGGTCAGGGATCCATCGTTGGGCCTCATCCTGGGGCTGGACCTGACCTGGCAATCGGCACTGTTGGTCAGCCGGACCGGGGAGCGGATCGCCATTGTGGGGCGCTACGACGCCGATAACGTCCGCAGCGTCGGCGGCTACACAACGGTGGTCGGCTATGACCAGTCCATCCGCGAGCCGCTTCTGGAACACATCACGCGGCTGAATCCCCGCCAGATCGCGCTGAACTTCTCCGAAAGCGATCCTGCCGCCGACGGGCTGACCCACGGGATGTTCCGGGTCATCGCGGGCATTCTGGGAGGGACGGAATACTCCCTTCGCATGATCTCCGCGGAGGAAGTCATCGCCGCGCTGCGGGGGCGGAAAACCCCCACGGAAGTGGACTACATCCGCGCGGCGATTGGCGCCACCGAAGGCATCCTCCGGGAGGTGGAGGCCCTGGTTCAGCCGGGGATGACGGAGCGGGAGATCGCCGCTTTCGTCCATGAGACCGTTCGCAAGCGGGGGCTGGAGCCGGCCTGGGAGCCGGATTACTGCCCTGTCGTCTGCGCCGGGCCCGAGGGCTCCTTCGGCCATCGTATGCCGGGGGACTACATCACGCAGACCGGTGCGCTTTTGCAGGTGGATTTCGGCGTCCGCCGGGAGGGCTTCGTCTCCGACCTGCAACGGACGATGTACTTCTGCCGGCCGGGGGAAGAGGCGCCGCCGGGAGAAGTGATGCGGGCCTGGAAAGCAGCCCGGGCGGCGCTGGAGGCCGGACGGGCAGCACTGCGGCCCGGTGCTCGGGGCTGGGAGGTGGATGCCGCCGCCCGCCAGAAGCTGGTGGAAGCCGGTTATGCTGAATATCTCCACGCTTTTGGCCATCACATCGGCCGCACTGTTCACGACGGGGCAACCGTCCTGGGCCCGAAATGGGAACGGTACGGCAAGACGATTGAGGGTGTTATTGAGGTTGGCAATGTCTTTGCTATTGAGTTGGGGGTATTTGTCCCGGGGTACGGCTATATCGGCTGTGAGGAGGATGTGTTGGTGACTCCCAATGGCACGGAGTATCTCAGCGAACCGCAAGAAGAAATCTGGTGCATCCGTTAGGTTGGGAATTTGGGGAGGGGTGGAGGTGAGCAAACGGCCTGTAATCATCGGTGTGGCCGGTGGAACCGGCTCCGGCAAGACAACGGTGGCGATGAAGATCCTGGAGCGGGTGGGCACGGAGCATGTTGCCTACATTCCTCACGATGCCTATTACCGGGACATGAGCCACCTTCCTCCGGAGGAGCGCATCCGGATCAACTTTGACCACCCCGATTCGCTGGAGAGCGAACTTCTCATTGAGCACCTCAAACAGTTAAAGGCCGGACGGGCGGTGGAAATCCCGGTCTACGATTTCACCACCCATACCCGTACCACTCAAACCCGACGGATCGGCCCAGCACCGGTCATCCTGGTAGAGGGCATCCTGGTCTTCGCCGAACCGGCCCTGCGGGAACTCTTTGATGTGAAACTCTACGTGGACACTGACCCCGACATCCGGTTCATCCGCCGCCTCCAGCGGGATGTCCAGGAACGCGGGCGTTCGGTGGAATCGGTCATTCAACAGTACCTGACGACCGTCCGCCCGATGCACCTGGAGTTCGTGGAGCCCAGCAAGCGCTATGCGGATGTCATCATTCCGGAGGGGGGACACAACGAAGTGGCGATTGAAATGGTCGCTGCCCGCATCCGGGGATTACTGGAACGAAGGGCGGAAGAGCAAGACTGTGGGGGGGATTCCTGACGCTGATCCAATCCTGGTCACCGGGGCTACGGGATTCGTCGGCCGCAACCTGTGCCTCTATCTGGTAGAGCGCGGGCATCGGGTGCGGGCGCTGGTCCGCCGCACCTCCGAGCATGCCTTTCTGGAACCGCTGGGGGTAGAGCGGGTCTGGGGAGATCTACGGGATGCTCAGGCCGTGGCGACAGCCGTAGCGGGGTGCGGCGCGGTCATTCATGCGGCGGCCGTTTTCCGTTTTTGGGGCCGGCGGGAGGACTTCTGGACCACTAACGTGGATGGGACTCGCAATCTTCTGGAAGCGGCTTCCCAGGCCGGCGTGAGGCGACTCGTTCATATCTCCACGATCGCCGTTGTCGGGAAGCCTCCCAAGGATAACCCCATCACCGAAGAGACCCCCTGCCAACCTCAGGATGCTTACCAGGAAAGCAAACTGGAAGCGGAGCGATTGGCCCTGACCTGGTGGCGTCAACATGGCCTGCCCGTTATCATCCTGCGCCCCGGGGCGATCTACGGCCCCTGGAGCCATTATGCTTTTAACCGCTTGTTTATAGAAGACCCCTTGAAGGGGGTGGCCTTTCGTGTGCACGGTGGAAGGCATATCACTTTCCCGGTTTTCGTGCGGGACGTGGCGTGGGCCGCGGAAATTGCTCTGACGCGCGGCCGCGCAGGGGAGGTCTATAACATCTGCGGGCCTTGTCTGAGCCATCGGGAGGTTGGTGAGGCACTGGAACAAGTAACCGGCCGCCGCATCTGCTGGATCCCTGCTCCGGCGTGGGGAATGGTGGCGCTGGCGTGGATATGGACTTTCCTTTCGCGCTGGACTCGTCGGGAGCCCTACTATCCCATCGGCCTGTATCCGTATGTCTTCTACGACTGGCGGGTCAGTCATGAGAAGGCGCGGAGGGAGTTGGGCTATGAGCCGACGCCTTTGGAAGAGGGGTTGCGAGAGACGTGGGGATGGTACTGTGCAAGTAACTATTCCGCCGCCTCTGCCCGACGCTAAACCGTCGGGCTCAAAGCGGAAGCCCCTTCGGGGCTGTTTGTAGTGAGCCACGAAGCGCAGCGGGAGGGGCGACGCATGCGTCGCCCTCACCAGCCTGCGCAGCAGGGTTATGCTGTAGGGGCGGCTTTGAAAGCCGCCCTTACCCGGAGGGTTCACCCTCTCTATCCTTGCTTCAGAAGAGAGGCGAGATGGGCCAGGACCGCATGAGCGCTGGCCTTCTGGCGGGGATCGCAGGCAATAATCTGCTGAGGTGACTTAAGGCCCAGATTACGGGCAATTTCCTCCATGGGCATGGGCCGGTGGCCGTCGCGCTTGGTCGCGACAATCAGGTAGGGAATCCGTCTGCGCGCGAGGCGGCGCAGGATTTGTCGGGCCAGCGTTAGCGTGGAGCGGTCGGTGCTATCTACCAAGATCAATAGGGCATCCGTCTCCCGAGCCAGGATATCCCACATAAAGTCAAACCTCTCCTGGCCAGGGGTGCCGTACAGGTGGAAAAGGAGGCCTGCCACCGTCGTCTGACCGTAATCCATCGCGACGGTGGTGGTCTCTTTGACCTTGACCAGATGGTCGGTGATGCGCTTCTCTGTGCTGACGACGGCGATGTCGGACGCCGCGTGGATAAATGCGCTCTTCCCCGTATTGAATGCCCCGGTGATGACCACTTTGTACGCGGGCTTCATTGTGGTTTGCTCTCCTCTTGTGAGTGTCGGAAATCCAGGAACCGATACCCCACTCCCCGTTCGGTGAGAATGTAACGCGGGTTGGAGGGGTCCGGCTCAATCTTCTGTCGCAGATAAGTGACGTATAGTCGCAGGTAATTCGTCTCGTCCCGATACTCGGGCCCCCATACCTTAGCCAGTAGCGTCTCGTGGGGGACCACCCAGCCAGCATTTTCAATGAGCAAAGCCAGAAGCCGGAACTCCGTTGGGCGGAGTTTGACCCGCTTTCCCTCCACAATGGCCTCTTTCAGGTTGTAATCCACGCTCAGATAATCGTCAATTTTCAGAACGGCGGATTCCGGGGGCAGGAAGGGTTTACTCCGCCGCAGGACAGCCCGGATGCGGCTGGTCAATTCCCGCACACCGAAGGGCTTGGTGATGTAGTCGTCCGCTCCCAGTTCCAATCCTCGTACGATATCCTCCTCGTCGGAGCGGACAGTTAGCATGATGACCGGCACATCGGAGAACTCCCGCAAAAGGCGCAGAGTCTCAAACCCATCCATTTCGGGCATCATCACATCCAGCAGCACCAGGTCTGGAGACGCCGTGCGGACCCGCTGAAGCGCCTCCAGACCGGAATTCGCGCTGATGACGCGAAACCCCTCCAGTTCCAGGTTCATCCGAATGAACCGGAGGATTTTTTCCTCATCGTCTACGATGAGAATCAATGAGCCCGATGCCTTTGTGCCGGCCATTGTCAGACTCATTCCCGCACGAAGGTCAAGATCTGTTCTTCTTCACCGGTTGGCAGAATCTCCACACAATGGACGCGATGCCAGGGGAGGATCAGAGAGCGGAGTTCCGGGAGCAGATAATTGACCTCGTGGCCATCCCGACGGCGAGGGTTCTCACAGACTATAAACTGGTCAGTAGGTTCGGGAATCCGGTCAATTTCGGCCACAATAGGGTCTTCGTTCATAAGGTGGATCAAGACGGTCATTGGCATAGATGACCTCCGTGTATCCTTGTGTGTCCTTGCAATCCTCGCGTTTTGATGTCCTTTTGCGGCCTATTCGCTACCGACGGTGATCTGAAGTCGCAGCCGGCCCAGTTGGACTTCGGATTCTTTCGGCAACGGATAGGGTAGGTAGGGTGTCAGGCGCTGGCCGTTCAGGAAAGTCCCATTGGCACTTCCCACGTCCTCAATATATGCTCTCCCCTCCCGCTGAAAGATTTTGGCGTGGCGGCGCGAGACCCCCATCTCCAATCCTTTCTCCATACCCAGGTCCAGATGAGGAAAGATCCCGTGGGTCGGATCCAGCCGTCCCAGCAGGAGTTCAGGAAGAGCAGGGAGGACGACTTCTCGGCCGGTGTCTAAAATCTTCACTCGCACTGCCTGGGGCGCTTTTTCTTTCTCATTCCCCGGTATTTCTGTTTCCCATGCCGAGGCGCGAGGCGCAGAAAGTTCATCGGTAGGAAAAGGCTCCGTCCATAATGTCTTTCCCGTTGGAAGATAAACGCCGCATTCCGTACAGAACAGGGTGCCTAAACGATGTTTCTTGCCACATGATGGACACTCTATCATTGTCCTCCCTCCTTATGGCTTGAATCCCAGGCCTCGGGTACCGTAGCGGATCATCTTCTCCCCCTTGCTGGACATCTGCCCTCCTTGGGCAATCCGTCCGGCCTCCAGTAATGCTACGTGGGCCAGTTCGGCCTCTCCCATATCCAGTAGCCGTGTCGCGATGGTCTCCAGCCGTTGCCGCGCGTCGTCCATCCGGCCGGTTTCCAGGGCCTGCCAGACCTGTTCCTGCATTCGGAAAATGCTGAGTCGGCTGAGCACGTTGACCAGGGTTGGTGAGACCTGCTCTTCCGTGACTTCGGATACAAATTCTCGCTCCAGATCAAAAATCAGCCGCTCCTGACGTTCAAATGTAGGCACCTCGGCGTTCATCTCCAGTTGGAGCAGGCGATGGAAGCCAAGGGTATCCTCCCGCACCACGATCTCAAACAGAACCTGTAGGGGTTTACCGGCCAGCAAATTGCCCAGGAAGTAGACCCCTCCTTCCGAACTTAACCGTTCCATAAATGGTGCCGTCCGAAAGGCGGCCTCTATCCAGGCTCGCTCGGTGGGACGAACAGTTAGGGTAACGTTCCGGGCCAGCAGCATCGCCAGATGCTGGACCAGTTCCCGCATCACTGCGCGTACATGTTGCGGGTAAGCGATGTACCAGGAGGTGCCGCCGGTCTGCCTTGCCAATTGGTCCAGAAATACGTCGTTCCAGTCCTCCCCGATTCCCAGGATACTGATCTCAATCCGTTCCAGGCCGGCACGGCGCGCTTCCGCCAGACACTGCTCTTCATCCCCATATGTCCGACCGTCGGTCAGCAGGATCAGGTGGCTGATCGCGTCCGGCTTGTGGAAGCGCCGGATTTGCTCCAATCCGGCGCGTAATCCCTGCAGAATTTCTGTTCCCCCACTGGCCCAGATAGAGGAAATGCGGGAATGAACTCGCAGCGGGTCTGTCAGCGGCTGGCTGGGCATCATGACGGTTGCCCGGTCGTTAAACGCGATCACTCCCACCACATCCTCTTTTCCCAGTTCATCCACAATCTGGTGGGCTGCTGCCTTAACGTGATCCAGTCGGTCACCGTTCATAGAAGTGCTCTGGTCAATGACCAGGCACAGATTCAGCGGGACGCGTTTGAAGGCCGTTCTTCCAGAAGGCCGGATATCTACCAGCAAATACAGCAATTGTTCATCTGGTAGAGCAATGAGTTGCTGGCGGCTGACCAGAATGTCCCAAGCCAGGGCAGCCGTTGGGCCGACTCCCCGCTTCGCTCGCCGTCGGTCGTAGGCCTGCCGACGGGCCAGGTCCCCCAGAACCTTGTAGGCTTCCTGCACTTCCTGGAATTGCTCTACCGATGTCTCTTCGGATCCGCTATCCGGATGGAGCCGGCGGACCAGTTTCCGATACGCGTGCCGAATTTCCTCCTGGGTCGCCAGAGGGGAGACTCCCAGCACCGCATACAGGTCCTTTTCTTCACCTCCAGGCATCCCTTACAACCTCCTTAAAGGTTTGGGGGGGCTGCGAGGATAACACTGATATTGTCTTTCCCTCCGGATTGATTCGCTTTCTTCACCAGTGTGTCGCAGGCAGCCTGAAGCGAAGCCGCTGTTGTAACAACCTCCACTATATCCTGTTCGCTGACCATTTCCCACAATCCATCCGAGCAGAGCAGAAGAATACCGCCCTTCGGAATGTGACAGGTGAATGTGTCCACCTCCAGTGGGCCTTTTTGCCCCACGGCACGGTAGAGGACATTCCGCTGTGGATGATGGGCTGCCTCATCGGGTGTCATCTGGCCCAATTCTACCATAATATCTACAATAGAATGATCGCGGGTAATCTGCTGCCAGCCGTTGGGCGAGATCAGATAGGCCCGGCTATCGCCAACATTGGCGATGTAGGCCCTATCGCCCAGCAGAAGGACGCAAAGAAGCGTTGTCCCTCCCCCTGGCACCCGTTCAATGACGGCTTCGTGGGCTTTCCGGACCGCCTCGGTCAACAGTTCCTGAAGCGATGGCTCATCCGCGCTGTGTTCCCAGTTGGAGAGCGCGGTCCAGTATATCCGAAGAATGTGCCCGGCTACCACCCGGACGGCGAGGGCGCTGGCGACCTCTCCGGAGAGATGCCCTCCCATACCATCGGCCAGGACCAGCAATGCCAGCGGGGGCATGTGGTGGTGCCCCTCTTGCCATATTTCCGCAACAAGGATGCAGTCCTCGTTGAGGCTCCGCTGTTGCCCGGTGTCGGTGGCCCAGCCCATCTTTATCCTTTGACGTGAGGGTAGGGACTCCGATGGCGGCGCCATGGCGGGTGGCGCGGGAGGCCTCTCTGCTCGGGGGGCACTGGGACGAAGATGACGAAACCAGGATTTCCAGTTTAACACCGATCTCCTTTAAGCGGGTAGTGCGTAGACATTGTGGTCCAGCGAGCCCACATAGACGATGTCGTTCACCACACGTGGGCTGGAAACAACAGGACCATTGGTCTGGAATCGCCAGCGTAGTTGCCCCGTCTGGGCATCCAGGGAATAGACGTACCCATCTACCGATCCGACGTACACGGCGCCCTGGTAGAAAGCGGGGGACGAAGTGACCTGCCCGCCGGTCCGGTACCGCCAGACCAGGTAGCCGTTCGTAGCATCCAGGGCGTAGAGATATCCGTCGGTCGAGCCAATGAAGACGGTGTTCCCTCCGACGGTCGGGGAAGAGACAACCGCGCCATCGGTGCGGTACCGCCAGACCACCCAGCCCGCGCGCAGGTCAAGGGCGTAGACGAACCAGTCCTGAGAGCCGACATAGAGCAAATCTTTGCTGACTACCGGGGAGGATGTGATGGCCCGGCGGGCGCGAAAACGCCAGACAAGGCGACCATTTACACCCACAGCGTAGAGAATTCCTTCTTCATCGCCAAAGTAAATGGCATCCGCGCCGGTAGCAGGTGTAGAACGGATCGCGCCCTCCGCTTCAACGCTCCACGCAACCCGTCCGCTGACCATATTCACAGCGTACAGGCGATGGTCATCGGATCCGATAAAAACGTGCCCGAACTGGACGCGCGGGGAGGAGTAGATGCGCCCCTTGGTAGGGCAGGTCCACAGAAGCCGCCCGGTCTCGGCGTTGACAGCGTACATAGAGCCGTCCACGGAGCCAAAGAATACCCGCCCATCTTCTGCTGCAGGCGAAGAAGCAACTCCACCCTCGGTAGCATACTTCCAGAGGAATTTCCCCGTTTCGGCATCCAGCGCGTACAGGTTGTGATCGTACGCTCCGATATAGAGGACCCCCTCATAAATGCAGGGACTGGAACGGACCTCATCTTCGCATGTGAACTGCCAGATAATCTTGAGGGCGTCCGGCTGGACTGCTTCCGGAGCAGGCATATGGACCGTCGCGGGGATATCCCGGGCGGCTTTCAGGCTCAACAGGGCGCGTTTCATTTCTTCCGCGGATCCAAAACGCTTCTGGATGTCATATTCCAGCGCCCGATTGATGATCTCCTGGAACTCCACGGATACGGTGGGGTTGTACTTGTGGATCGGCCGCTTGTGGAAAGAGAAAGGAGCCTCCAGGCGTGGGTCCTGTTTGGTCAGCAAATGGTGCAGCGTTGCGCCCAGGGCGTAGATATCCCCGCGTGGCTCGGCAATCCCCCTGTACTGCTCTGGAGGAGAATAGCCCTCGGTGCCAATCATCGTCCCCTTCTCCCCGCTCTGGAAGGTCTTGGCAATACCGAAATCCACCAGCCGGATCCGTCCCTGGTCGTCCAGCATAATATTGGACGGTTTCATATCCCGAAAGATGACCGGTTGGGGCCTGCGAGTGTGGAGGTAGGTAAGTATATCGCAGATCTGAATCGCCCACTGGATCACCTGAGCCTCGGGGAAGAATCCCTCGGTCTCGTTCAGCATGGCCTCCAGGTCTTTACCCGGGACGAATTCGGTGACCAGATAGGCGCGCTCCCCTTCTACAAAGTAATCGTAAACCTGGGGAATGGCCGGGTGATTTAAGGTGGCCAGGATACTGGCCTCCCGTTCAAAGTTTTGCACCATCAGCGCCCGCACTCGGGGGTCAGGGGCGTTGTTGACCATCTCTTTAATGGCGCAAATGCGCATCACCTTGGGGAATCGCAGGTCTTGCGCCTTATAGACAACGCTCATTCCCCCCGAGCCCAGGATGCCCAGGATGCGGTAGCGGCCCTGCAGGACGGTGCCCTCAGCCAACCGGCCTTCCGCGCGTGCCGGCTGCGGGTGAGCGACCTTTTGCGCCTCCGCTGTCAGGCGGGTCCCCAATTCGTCCTGGACCGGCGGCGGAACATCCGGGGGCAGGCCCGTCAGATGGGTGCTGCCCATCCGCGCGGCCAACCCCGGCATAGCCCGGGTGGAGAGCCTCTCTTTAGGCGATGTTTCGGCGTCTTCCGACTTGGGTGTTTTCTCCTGTTCGTCCGTCAATTCGTTTCCTCCCAACTGCCCTGTTCCCCAGTTTTCCAATTATCTGTTGATCCAACCAGCGACCACGGTCCGGCCCAAGTGATTCGCACGAGAACCTGTTGGCCTAAGAGGTCCCGCGAGTCTTCAAAGAAGACCAGTTTATCCGTGCGGGTGCGGCCCCACCAGCGGTTTTTCTTCTTCCCCTCCACAAGTACTTCTACGTTTTGTCCCACGAAGCGGGCATTGATATCCCCCGAGATGCGCGCCTGCAGTTCATCCAACGCTTTCCGGCGCCGTTCCTTTTCCTCTGGCGGCACATCGTCCGGGTAGCGACGAGCGGCCAGGGTTTGGGGGCGAGGAGAATACCGAGCGATGTGCGCCTTATCCAACCGAAGTTCGGCCAGCAGGTCGTAGGTGCGCTGGAACTGTTCCTCCGTTTCGCCAGGGAAGCCGACGATGATGTCGGTGGCGATGGATACATCAGGGATGACCGCCCGAGCGCGCTCAATCAACCGTCGGTACTCATCTGCTGTATAGCCTCGGCGCATCCGGGCGAGGATTTCATCATCTCCGGCCTGTACCGGTACCTCCAAATGTTCGCAGACCTTGGGTAGGCGAGCCACCGCTTCCAGCAACTCATCCTTCATCCAGGACGGGTGACTGGTCAGGAAGCGAATTCGTTCCAGTCCCTCTATCTCATGCAGTTGCTCCAGCAATCCAACCAGCGGTATCCGGTGGGTTTGAGGGGACAGATCGTACCCGTAGCGGTCTATAATCTGCCCCAGCAGGGTGATCTCTTTTACTCCCTGAGCGACAAGGGCGCGGGTTTCAGCCAGAATCTCATCGGCCGGCCGGCTGCGCTCCGGCCCGCGACGGTAGGGGATAATGCAGTAAGTGCACGCATGGGAACAGCCCAGAACTGCCGAGACGTAGGCGGTGACCTGCTGGCCCTGAGCCTGGCGCGGCAGGAGAAACAGCCCGGGGATACGCCGGGCCGCGTCTTCGGCCATCAGCGCCCGTCCTATATCGGCCATGCCACGTTCAGCCAGGTGGTCCAGCAATGGCCTCGGGTCCGATGGCGGAGCGAAAACGTCCACCCAGGGGAACCGTTCCTGCAGCGGTTCGGGATCTCGGTGCCCCACCAGGCAGCCCATCAGGCCGATCACCATATCCGGTCGGCGGGCCTTTAGGGGACGGAGAGAACTGAGACGGCCGTATACTTTGTCCTCTGCTTGTTGCCGGACCACACAGGTATTGAGGATGATCACGTCGGCCTCTTCCGCCCGCGAGGCCGGCACGTATCCCAATTGCTCCAACGCAGCAGCCAGCCGCCGGGAGTCGGCCTCGTTCATCTGACAGCCGATTGTCCAGATATGATACCGCATTTCCCTTTGTCTTATTATACACGCCTTTGTATAAGAGGCAATATCTGAAGTTCGGACTTGAGTTGAGACAGGATACTCCGGCAAACCATCTTGCGGGTTTTCCAGCTCCGCCCGACGCTAAACCGTCGGGCTCAAAGCGAAAGCCCCTTCGGGGCTGCTCG
>FWPU01012441.1_pt1 | contig 11268 bp, 9 predicted proteins | sample 2228361 | NCBI WGS metagenome assembly FWPU01 (sample SAMEA103939777, study PRJEB20133) | metagenome | reverse complement strand
GGCGGAGGCGGCGCTGACACCGTCCAAGTACTCCTCCTCGTCGAGGGCGAAGCCGTCGGCGCGCACGCGGGCAAGCTCGGCCAGGTAGCGGTCACGGGCGGTGATGGAGCGGCTCGTGAAGGCCGGCAGCGACTGTCGGGCGAGGAAGGCGGCCACCTCGGGCTCGGGAAGCGTGGCCAGGATGGCCTTGGCTACCGAGCCTGCCAGCGGCGGCAGCCGGTGCCCGAGGGGGGCCACCACCTTGAGCTGTCTGTCGGGCTCGATGCGGTCGGCGATGACCGTCTCCTGGCCGTGGCGGAGGTGGAGGATGGCCGTCTCGCCGCTCGTCTCGGCCAGGCGGATGAGGGCGGGCCGGGCCAGCTCGCGCAGGTCGAGGCGGCGCAGGATGGATCCGGCCAAGTCGAGGACCCCCAGACCTAGGCGGTAGGTGCGGGAGGCGGGGTCGCGCTCGACGAGGTCGAACTGCTCCAAGGTGGCGAGCAGCGCCGACAGCGTGCTCTTGGACACACGAAGCTCGCGGCTGAGATCGGATAGCCGCCGGCCGGCATCGTCCTTGCCCAGCGACCGCAGCACAAGCGCAGCCCGGGCGACGGCGGGAACCTGAGGCGATCGCCGTTCGCCAGCGAGAACCGCGTTCGCCATAGCTCCACGCTACGAGGCGCCCCAGGTCTGGTCAATGATGCGCCGGACTCAAAAAGATGAGGCGTATGCCTCATTGAGGGCATTTGACTGCGCGGTCAAGATAGCTCTATGACCGAGCGGTCAAACGACGGGGCGACGACGGTGGCGACGGAGGCAGGCGAGCTCGAGGCCATCGTCGACGAGTGTCGCGCTCTCATCGAGGACGACAGCTACCCGAGGGTGCGACGGTGGCTGGAGGAGCACCCGGGCGGGAAGGTGCTGGGGCACTTCCAGGTGTACTTCCCCGAGGAGATCGCGCACGCTGTCGGCATGCTGCCGATCAAGATCCTGGGCGCGCCCAGCGCCGTGCAGATCCGCCAAGCGGACGCGCGCATCGCCGCCTTCGTGTGCTCCATCGTGCGCAGCTCGCTCGAGTTGGCGCTGAGCGGGCGCCTGGACTTCCTGTCCGTGTTCGTGACGCATCCCATCTGCGATGCGGCCCGGCACTCGTGCGGGGTATGGGCACGCAACTTCCCCCATCTTCCTTGCCAGATCCTCTACTTCCCGCACAACGCCCGATCGGTCTACGCTCACAAGTACCTCGCCGACGAGTACCGGCGCATCGGCGCCCTTCTGTCCGAGGTCAGCGGCCTCCCCTTGACCGACGAGGCGTTGCGCCGCTCCATCACCCTCTTCAACGAGAACAGACGGCTCCTGCGCGAGCTCTACCGCATCAAGCGGGAGACGCCGTGGCGCGTATCCTCCGTCGAGGCCTACGTGCTCACCCGCGCTGCCGCCGTCATGCCCCGCGAGGAGCACAACGCCCTCCTGAGGCGGGCGCTGTCGCTCATCGAGGCACGGGAGAGCAAGGCTCAGGACCGGATCCGCGTCGTCCTCGAGGGCGGCTTCTGCGAGCAGCCCCCCCTGGACATGCTGGCCGTCATTCAGGACATCTGCTACATCGTCGACGATGACCTCCTCATCGGCCTGCGCTGGCTGACCGAGGACGTCCCTCTCGACGGCGACCCCGTCGCCAACCTCGCCCGCGCCTACCTGGAGACCTCGAGCTACAGCCCGGTGCAGCGGGATCCGGCCAAGCCCAAGGCGGACATGCTGCTGCGCCGGATCCGGCAAGCCGGCGCCGAGGCAGCGATCCTGGCGGCGGCCAAGATGTGCGAGCCCGGTCTCGAGGAGCAGGTCACCTATTCCCGGGCGCTCGACGGCGAGGGCATCCCCCACCTGATCATGGAGTTCGAGGAGAAGACCAACGTCTTCGAGCAGATGCGCATGGAGGTGGAGACGTTCGCCGAGTCGCTCCTGTTCGAGTTCGTCTGAGGAGGGTGCTGTGGCTGAGAAGACGCCGGTGGCCGAGTCATGTGGCGACGGGGCCGCCCCCCATTCTGACCTGATCGGCGCGTCCAAGGCCGAGAGCCGGCGCCTGATGGAAGCCTGGTGGCGGGAGATGACCGAGGCCGAGGAGGCCGGTCGGCCGGTCGCCAACGTCTTCGTCATGGGCTCCGTGGCCGAGATCCTGCGCGCCTTCGGGATCGCCATGAGCCATCCCGAGATCACCTCGCTCCAGACGGCTGTCCGCGGTAAGGCCATGGACTATCTGACCGCGGCCGAGGACTACGGCTACTCGCCGGACGTGTGCGGGTACGTGAAGGTGGACGTGGGTCTCCACCTCACCGACCGCAACCACCCTCACGGCAAGCTGCCCAAGCCGGCCCTCGTGGTCGCTCCCAACACGTGTAACACGTACATCAAGTGGTCGGAGATCTGGGAGCGCCTCTACGGGTGCCCGGTGTTCGTGCTCGATCTGCCCGGGTGGCGCGGCACCGGCGCCGACTACCAGGTGGCCGGCGAGGCCTTCCGGCGGGACTGCGCCTACGTGGAGAGCCAGCTCCGCGAGCTCATCGCTCTCTGCGAGCAAGTGACCGGGCGCGAGCTCGACCTCGACCGCCTGCGCGCGGTGATGGCAGAGGTGAACGAGCTCAGCGTTCTCTACCAGGAGGTGATCGCCGAGAACAAGCACCGGCCTGCCCCCTTCGACGCGATGCTCGATGGACTCAACTACATGGGCATCGCCAACACGTATCGCGGCCATCCCGAGGGAACCGCCTTCATGCGGCTGGCCCGCGACGAGCTGCGCGAGCGGGTGCGGCTCGGCATCGGCGCCGTCCCCGAGGAGCGCTTCCGGCTGTTGCTCGTGGGCACCGCCTGCTACTCCCACTTCCGCCGCTTTCTCGAGCTCTTCCACGAGTGGGGGGGCGTGTTCGTCCACTCCGAGTACATGAGCTTCGGCGGCGGGGGTATCGACAAGGGGATCCACTACGACCTCGACCGGCCCATCGCGAGTCTGGCCGAGCAGATTCTGCTCACCTCCCAGCAATGCTTCTTCAGCCTCTTCTTCAACCAGGACTGGCAGGCGAGGACGGTCGCGGAGTGGGGCATCGACGGCATCTGCTACCACGGCATCAAGTCCTGTCGCACGGTCTCCACCGGCCTCCCCGACGCCCGCGAGTGGCAGATGCGCGAGCACGACATCCCCGGCCTCTTCATTCAGTCGGATCTTGTCGACGGTCGGCTGTGGTCGGATGCCCAGATGAAGAACCGCGTCGACGCCTTCTTCGAGGCGCTGGCCAGCCGCAAGGCGCTGAAGGTGCGGTGAAGGAGCTCTTTGTCGGCGGCGTCGACGTGGGCTCGACGCAGACGAAGGCGGTCATCATCGACGCCCAGCCTGCCATCCTCGGCCGGTCGCTCATCGATACCGGCGCCAAGCTGACGGAAGCCGCCGAGGAGGCCTACAGGCTGGCTCTCGCCGACGCCGGCCTCGAGCCCGGCCAGATCGCCACCGTCATCGGCACCGGCTACGGCCGTTACCGGGTCGACTTCGGCGACGCTCAGGTGACCGAGATCTCCTGCCACGCCCGCGGCGCCGTCTTCCTCTTCCCCCGCACGTCCAGCGTGCTCGACATCGGCGGCCAGGATACGAAGGCGATCCGGGTGGGCGACCGGGGCCAGGTGGTCGACTTCTGCATGAACGACAAGTGCTCCGCCGGCACCGGCCGCTTCCTCGGCGCTGCCTCCCAGGCACTGGGACTGCCCCTGAGCGAGCTCGGCCCCCTGGCCTTGACGGCCAGGAACCCCGTCAAGATGACCACCACCTGCACCGTCTTCGCCGAGTCGGAGATCCTCGGCTGGCTCGCCCTCGGCCGCAAGGTGGAGGATGTCTTGCTCGGCGTCCACGCCGCCATCGCCTCCCGAAGCATCAGCCTCCTCCGCCGCACGGGCATCGAGCCGGAGATCACCTTCACCGGCGGCGTGGCCCGGAACGTGGCCATGGTCAAGCTGCTCGAGGAGCTGGTGCAGAGCCCCATCAACGTCTCCGAGGAGTCCCACTACTGCGGCGCCATCGGGGCGGCCCTGTACGCCCTCGACCGCGCCCTGGCCGAGACGTCCGCCGCTGCCGCCGGAGGGCTCGTATGACCCTCACGCTGGGCATGGACCTCGGCTCGACCTACGCCAAGGCTGTGGTCGTGGACGACGGCGACCGTATCGTGGCCCGCGCCTCCCGGCCGACCGGCTTCAACTTCGGGCGCGCCGCCGAGGCCATCCTCGACGACGTGTTGGCGACGGCAGGGGTCAGGCGCGGAGACATCGCCTACATCGCCGCCACCGGCTACGGGCGGTACATGGTGCCCTTCCGGGACCTGGCGATCACGGAGCTGACCTGTCATGCCTGGGCGATCCACCGCGCCTTCCCGGACGTGCGGACGGTCCTCGACATCGGCGGGCAGACGGCCAAGGCCATCCGCCTCGACGGGGCCGGCCGCGTGAAGGCCTTCCGCCTCAACGACAAGTGCGCTGCCGGCAGCGGCGCCTTCCTGGAGAAGACGGCTCGGTACATGGGCTTCGAGGTAGACGACATTCCCCGGTTGGCGGACGCAGCCACCGATCCCGCCGAGGTGTCGAGCGTCTGCACCGTGTTCGCCGAGTCCGAGGTCATCAACCACCTCGCCCAGGGACGCCCGGCTGAGGACGTGTGCGCCGGCGCCGTGGTGGCCCTGGCCGGCCGGGCCGGGCAGCTCGTGAAGCGCTTGAAGCCGGAACCCGAGTACGCGCTCACCGGCGGGCTCACCCGCGTGCCCCTCATGCGGCGCGAGCTCGAGCGGATCCTCCAGCGCTCCCTCCATGTCGGCGAGGACGACCTCGGCGTCTTCGCCGGGGCCTTGGGGGCCGCCATGCTGGCACACCAGCGGCTGCGCAAGCTCAGGTCGGCCATGGTCGCCTGAGGGAGGAGGGCGTGAGCGGAGAGCTCGAGGGTCGGGTCGCCGTGGTCACCGGTGGAGCGAGCGGGATAGGCAGGGCCACCGTTCTGCGCTTGGCTGCCGAGGGGGCCCGTGTCGCCGTATGCGGCCTCGACGCGGAAGGGGGGCAGCGGGTCGCCTCGGAAGTCGGCGCCGGGGCGCTGGCCGTGCCCATGGACGTGACGGCCACGGCCAGTGTTCGAGCCGGCCTCGCCCAAGCGGTGGAGAAGCTCGGTCTGCCCGACATCCTCGTCAACGCCGCCGGCTGGGACCGGATCACAGCGTTCCTGGACACCGACGAGGACCTGTGGGATCGGGTCATCGCCATCAACTTCCGAGGCGTTGTCGCCACCTGCCACGCCGTTCTCCCGCACATGGTGGAGCGCCGGTCGGGGTCGATCGTCAACGTCGCCTCGGAGGCGGGCAGGGCCGGCTCCTCCGGAGAGGCCGTCTACTCGGGGGCCAAGGGGGCGGTGATCGCCTTCTCCAAGGCGGTGGCGCGGGAGGTCGCCCGGTACGGCGTGCGCGTGAACGTGGTCACGCCCGGCGTCACCGACACCCCTTTCGTCCAGCGCAACGTGGCCGAGGGACACGGCAAGCTGATGGAGGCCATCGTCGCCGCCACGCCGTTGCGGCGCATGTCGAGGCCGGAGGAGGTGGCCGAGGCCATTCTCTTCCTGGCCTCCGATCGGGCGTCGTTCACGACCGGCGAGACCCTCTCCGTCAGCGGCGGGCTGGTGATGATGTGACGGCTGCCGAGCCGGTGCTTTGGTCGCAGGAGGGCGCCGTGGCTGTGGTCACGCTCAACCGGCCGCATGCGCTCAATGCCCTGACGGTGGAGCTGCTCGAGCGGTTGGAGGAGTACGCCGGCGAGGCCGAGCGCGACGGCAGTGTCCGCGCCCTCGTCGTCGCCGGGGCCGGCGACAAGGCCTTCTGCGCCGGAGCCGACCTGAGGACGCTGGAGCAGGAGTACTCCGGCGCCGCGGAGCCGGATCAGCTGGTGGAGGTGATGCGCCGGGTCTACCGGCGCCTGGAGCGGCTGGAGCTTCCGTTGATCGCCGCCGTGCACGGATACTGCCTCGGCGGCGGGCTGGAGCTGGTGCTGACGGCGGATCTCTGCGTCGCCGCCGACAACGCCCGCTTCGGGCTCCCGGAGGTAACCGTGGGGGCCCTACCCGGAGCGGGAGGGACACAGCGGCTGACCCGGCTGATCGGGCCTCGGCTGGCCAAGGAGATGATGTTCACGGGGCAGCCCATCGACGCCCACGAGGCCCACCGTATCGGGCTCGTCAACCGCGTCGTACCGGCCCCGTCCCTCCTCGGCGAGGCGGTGGCCATGGCCGCGGCGGTCGCCGACAACGCCCCCCTGGCCGTGCGCAAGATCAAAGAGGCGGTGAACGGAGGCGTCGACCTCGACGCCGGGCTCGATCTCGAGCGCGCCTGTCACGTCTTCCTGCGCCAGACCGAGGACCGGCGGGAGGGTATCGCGGCCTTCCTGGAGAAGCGGCCGCCCCGCTTCCTGGGCCGGTGATGGAAGGAACGGCAGCCCTCGCACGGCACGTCCCCGTTCCCCTTGCCTGCCCGGGGAAGGACCCCGCCGCCGACCTCGTCGGCCTCGTGCTCACGGCCGCGAGCGTGCCGCCGGGCCGCCGCCTGCCCGAGCCCAGCGACGGAGGCCGGCTAGTCGCGGCGGAAGCGGGCGAAGTCGGGACTGCGCTTCTCGGCGAAGGCTCTTGCTCCCTCCTCGGCCTCGGCCGTCTTCGAGAACAGGTCGAGGCCAGCGTAGGCGAGGCGGGAGATGCCGCCGATCTGAGCGGAGTCGGCGTTGAAGGCGTGCTTGAGGAACCGCAGCGCGGTGGGCGAGAAGGAGGCCATCCGCTCGCCCCACTCCTGGGCCGTCTCATGCAGTCTCTCCAGCGGCACCACCCGGTTCACGAGGCCCCACCGTTCCGCCGTGGCGGCATCGTACTGCTCGGTGAGGAACCAGATCTCCCTCGCCCGCTTCTCTCCCACGACGCGGGCGAGGTAGGCGGCGCCGTAGCCGGCATCGAAGCTTCCCACGCGTGGCCCCGTCTGCCCGAAGCGGGCGTTCTCCGAGGCGATGGTCAGATCGCAGAGGACGTGCAGCACGTGCCCGCCGCCGATGGCGTAGCCGTTGACGGCAGCGATGACCGGCTTGGGCACGTCGCGGATGATCGAGTGCAGCCCCTGGATGTCGAACACGCCCCACTCGGACGGCCCGTAGCTCCCCGTCTCCGCCCGCTCCTTCTGGTCGCCGCCGGCGCAGAACGCCTTGTCGCCGGCCCCGGTGAGCACGATCGCGCCCACCCCCTCGTCGGCCCAGGCGCGCTTGAAGCAGGCGATCAGCTCGTCCACGGTACGGGCGCGGAACGCGTTGTAGCGGTGGGGGCGGTTGATCGTGATCCAGGCGACAGGCCCCCGGACCTCGTAGAGCACGTCCTCGTAGGAGGGCTCCTCCACGAGGACAGATTGACACGGTGGAGGAGGGCGTGCAACCGGGACGGGCGAGGAGCGATGGACACCGACCCCGTGGGAGGGGCACGATGACCAAGCCCTTGGACGGCGTGCGCGTCCTCAGCTTCGAGACCCACATCGCCGGCCCGTACTGCACCATGATGCTGGCCGACCAAGGGGCCGACGTCATCAAGGTGGAGCAGCCCCGATCGGGCGATCCAGCCCGGAGTCTCGCTCCCAAGATCAAGAACGAGCAGGGCGACGAGCAGAGCGGCTACTTCCTGCGCTTCAACACCGGCAAGCGCAGCCTGACGCTCGATCTCAAGACCGAGCAGGGCCGACAGATCTTCCGAGACATGTCCATGAAGTCCGACGTGGTGGTCGAGAACTTCCGCCCCGGACTCCTGGACGAGATGGGGCTCGGCTACGACACGCTGTCCGCCGACCATCCCGCGCTGGTGTACGCCAGCATCACCGGCTTCGGGAGCCTGGAGGGCTACCGGGGTCCCTACAGCGACCGGCCGGCCTACGACATCGTCGCCCAAGCGATGGGCGGGCTGATGCACACGTGCGGCCAGGCGGACGGGCCGCCGACGTGGATCGGCATAGCCATCGGCGACATCGCCGCCGCCATGAACGCCGCCTATGCCATCGTCCTCGCCCTCTACGAGCGGGAGAGGACGGGTCGAGGCCAGTACATCGACGTCTCCATGTACGACACCATCGTCGCCCTGTCGGAGCGGTCGCTGACGGCGTACTCCTTGACGGGCCACGTGCTGGAGCGCGGCCGGGAGCCGTACCTCGCTCCCTGGGGCCCGTTCGAGTGCAGCGACGGTTGGGTGGCCTTGCTCGTCGCCACCGAGCGGGATTGGGCTCGGTTCTGCCAGGTGATCGGGCGGCCCGACCTGGTGACCGCCGACGGCGCCGCTTCCGGGCCGGAGCGGGCCAAGAACATGAGCGGCTGGCTCGGCCGCATCATTACCGAGTGGTTCCGTGGGCAGACGAAGAAGGAGGCGGTGGAGAAGCTGCTCGAGGCGGGCCTTCCCGTAGGGCCGGTGCAGGACGCCAAGGAGATCTTCGAGTGCCCGCACGTGGCAGCCCGCAAGCAACTCATTGACGTCCCCGATCCGGTTCTCGGCCCCGTCAAGCTCGTGGGGCCGCCGTTCAAGATGTCCGGCAGCCCCGAGTACGTGAGAGCGCCTGCTCCCAGGCTGGGCGAGCACACGGCGGAGATCCTCCGCGACTGGCTCGGCTACACGGACGAGAAGGTCGCTCGACTGCGGGAGGAGGGGGTGATCTAGGTGCCCGTGGACGAGGTCGCCGTCCTCAGCGCCGTCCGTAGCCCGTTCGGGCGGTTCGGGGGGACGCTGAGGGACTTCACCCTGCCCAAGCTGGGCGGGATCGTTCTCAGGGAGGCCATCCGGCGGGCGGGGATCGACCCGGCCGAGATCGAGGAGGTGGCCACCGGCGTCAACCTACCCGGCGCCGACCGGTCCATCGCCCGTCAGGTGCTCATCGAGGCCGGCGTCCCCACCGACCGCGTTGCCTATACCGTCGACCGCGCCTGCTGCTCGTCGATGTCGGCCACGACCATGATCTCCCGCTCCATCCGGCTGGGAGAGATCTCGGTGGGGGCTGCCGTGGGCACGGAGAACATGAGCCGGGTTCCCTACTTCCTCACCGAGCAGCGCTGGGGTCACAGCCTGGGCGACATCGTCCTTAAGGATCAGCTGGTCATCGCCTGCCCCATGACCGGGAAGCCTCGGGCCGTTCAGGCCGGGGAAGAAGCCGTGGAGTACGGAGTCACCCGGGAGGAGCAGGATGCCTGGGCCCTTCGCAGCCACCAGCGCTACCTTGCCGCCAGGGAGGCGGGGAAGCTGGCGGCCGAGGTGATGCCCATCGAGGTCCCCCGGGCAAGCGGCGAGCCCATTCTCTTTCGCGAGGACGAGTCCGTGCGCCCGGACACGACCTTGGAGAAGCTGGCCAAGCTGCCCACCATCTACGGAAGCCCGACGGTGACGGCCGGCAACGCCCCCGGCCTGAACACCGGCGCCTCGGCCATGGTGCTCATGTCCCCGGCGGAGGCGGAGCGCCGAGGGAAGACGCCCCTGGCCACGCTCATCAGCTGGGCCATGGCCTCCGGCCATCCCGACCGGATCGCCTCGATTCCCGCCCACGCGGCGAGGTTGGCGCTCGAGCGCGTGGGCATGACCCTGGACGAGATCGACTTGATCGAGATCAACGAGGCCTTCGCCGCCATGCCCCTCGTCTCCACCCTGATCCTCGCCGGCGGGGACCGACAGAGGGCCGAGCAGCTGCGGGAGAAGACCAACGTCAATGGGGGGGCCATCGCCATCGGACATCCCACCGGGGCGACCGGAGCACGGCTGGTGATGACCCTCATCTACGAGCTCCGCCGGCGGCGGCAAGCGGAGGGGGCCACCCGTCCCTACTACGGCCTGGCCACTATTTGCGGCGGGATCGGGGAAGGGGAAGCCGTCGTGGTGAAGGTGGGCTAGGTGGCCCCGCTGAGGCCCGACTACGCCCCCGACGGCGCCGAGCATCCGGGCGAGTACCCCTACACGCGGGGCATCAGCGCCGAGCCAGGCGGTTGGATCATGGGCCAGTACGCGGGCTTCGGCACGCCGGCGGAGACCAACGCCCGGTTTCGGGCTCTCCTCGACGCCGGAACCACCGGTCTGTCGGTAGCCCTCGACCTGCCGACGCAGATGGGCCTCGACTCCGACCATCCGCTCGCCCAAGGCGAGGTGGGGCGGGTGGGGGTGGCCCTCGACAGCTTGGCCGACATCGAGACGTTGATGGAGGGAATCCCGCTCGAGTCGATCTCCCAGCTGCGCACCACTGCCAACTCCATCGGCTACATCTGGGTGGCCTGGTTCATCGCCCTGGCCGAGCAACGGGGAGTCGACCCCGGGCGTTTCGCCCTGCTCATCCAGAACGACGTTCTCAAGGAGTTCTTCGCCCGCGGCACCCAGATCTTCGCGCCGGGCCCGTCGCTGAAGCTGAGCACCGATGTCGTCGAGTACACGACCCGGAACGTCCCGCGCTGGGTGCCGCTGGCCGTGTCCGGCTACCACATCCGCGAGGCGGGCGCCGATGCGGCCCAAGAGGTCGCTTTCACCTTCGCCAACGCCATCGCCTACCTCGACGCCGCCCTCGAGCGCGGGCTGGCGGTGGACGAGGTGGCGCCCAAGCTCTTCGCCTTCTTCTCGCTCGGCATCGAGCTCCTCGAGGAGGTGGCCAAGCTCCGGGCCGCCCGGCGGGTGTGGGCACGCCTGCTCCGAGAGCGGTACGGGGCGCGCGATCCCCGCTCCCAAAAGCTCCGTATCTTCGCCTTCACCGCCGGCTCCAGCCTGACCGCCCAGCAGCCCCTGAACAACGTCGTGCGGGCCTCCATCGAGGCGCTGGCCGGGGCGTTGGCCGGCGTGCAGGCGATGCACGTCTGCGCCTACGACGAGGCGGTGGGGGTGCCCACCGATCACGCCGCCACGCTGGCGCTGCGCACCCAGCAGATCATCGCCGCCGAGACCGGCCTCTCCGCCACCGTCGATCCCCTCGGCGGCAGCTACGCCATCGAGGCGCTGACCGACGAGCTCGACGACCGGATCAGCGCGCTCCTAGAGGAGATCGCCGATCGCGGCGGCGCCGTCGCCTGTATCGAGTCGGGCTGGTTCGAGGAGGAGCTCGCTCGGGCTGCCTACGCGCAGGCGCTGGCGGTGGAGTCCGGGGAGCGGGTGATCATCGGCGTCAACCGCCACCGCTCCGATCCTGAGCCGATCGAGGTGTTTCGCGTCGACCCCGCCGTGGAGGCGGCCCAGACGGCGTGCCTGCGCCGGCTGCG
>FWPU01001538.1_pt1 | contig 11269 bp, 10 predicted proteins | sample 2228361 | NCBI WGS metagenome assembly FWPU01 (sample SAMEA103939777, study PRJEB20133) | metagenome | reverse complement strand
TCTGTGACTAATAACCCCTCACCCTTTCCTAAATTACTCCAACGCTTCATCTCCCTCAATAAAACCCCCCAAAAGTGAAGGTGGGCAAGTTTAGCTGGCCATTGACTCCCTTTAATCTCCATGATAATTTATTGATGATTTATATGCCAATAACCAAAAACTTTTTTGGCCAAGACAGTTTTCTAAGCGGAGGCAGAAATGACCAAATTCCTGATTACAAATAGGCATTCTTTAGAGATTAAAGTCTTGGAAAGCCGTGAAGAGATGGGTAAAATGGCAGCGCAGGAAGTAGCTGCCGCTATGACTCGCTTCTTGCAGCTAAAAGGATCGGTAAATATGGTCTTTGCTGCTGCTCCCTCGCAAAATGAATTCTTGGCCCATTTAGCAAGAAACAGAAAAATTGACTGGTCCGGAGTAAACTGTTTCCACCTTGATGAATATATAGATCTACCCCGCCATCATCCTAATACTTTTGAAGTATACCTTCAGGAACATATCTTCAATTATGTGCAACCCCGCCGGATTTATTTCTTCAAAGCCTTAAAAGGGGAGCCCGAAAAAATAGCCGAGCAATATGCGCGCTTATTGCAAAAGAATAAGATTGACATTGCTTGCTTAGGCATCGGAGAAAATGGGCATATTGCCTTCTGTGAACCTGGTTCCGATTTTCACGATCCCCAGCTAATTAGAATTATCACCTTAGATGATAGGTCGGTCCGCCAGCAATATAAAGATTATAAAGACCACCCCAATCCGCACGCCCGCTATGCCTCTTTAAAAGCAGTCCCTCGCCGTGCCTTGACCATGACCATTCCCGCAATTCTACAAGCGCGAGAGATATATACGATAGTTCCTGGACCGCAAAAAGCCCAAGCCGTTAAAAAGATGTGGGCAGGACCCATCTCTCCTGCCTGTCCGGCGTCTGCCTTGCGCTTGCACCCTCAAGTAAAGATTTATTTGGATAAGGATTCGGCCAGTGCCCTTTCATTTTAATTATCTTCTACCTTAAATCTTGCAGACTCCTTTATCTAAAACTAATTTACCGTCGAAATAGACGCTGGCTTCTTTAAAAATAGCGTCGTGATGGTTAGGGGCCAATATCTTCCCCCCGATGGCAAAGTTACTGCCAATGCCGCAGTGACAATTGCCTAAGCGCCCGAGATCTTCTAAGTTAGTCGCGGCCAAGCGGGCGCAGGGATTCAAGCCGATGCCAAATTCCGCTAAGTTAAAAGCTCTTTCATCTTCGAGGGCATAAAGAATCTCCCGAAATTTTCTCGCCGCCACTCCCCCCTGAAAATTTATAACTTTCCCTTCTTTGATGATTAATGTTACGGGGTCGTAGAGGGTAACCCCTACACTCATAATGGAGACGTCAATAACCGCTACGCCCTCTGCCGTTCCTTCTACGGGTGAAATATTGATCTCGCTATCGGGAAAAGCGGCAAATTGACCGGTCTTCTTAAAGAGCCCCGTCTCGTACTGCACTGGCCGTCCCTTTACTTCTCCCCGGATATCCGTACCCGCCGGAGAAGTAATCCGCACCTCTTTACTTTCCGCCAGAAGTGCTCCTAATTTTCTTCCCAACCGGTCACACTCTTCAAAATCTGCTTCAATTGCCCCCACACAGAGGGCATCTTCGGTTATTTCGCACATAGTTGAGCCACGCTTGCCAGCTTTGATCGCTTCCACCCGCGCTTTGGTATGGGTCTGGGACCAGGTGGAAGGCTGCAGAAAAACATCTGCTTCGCGAAATGCAGCCACTACTGGCTCAGGAAGCTGAGCCCCGTGGGTCTTGACCGGGGGAATCATCATGATAATAGGAGTTGCTCCTACGGCATAAGCTGCTCCGGCCAAAGCTTCGGCGATGCGCAATTTATTAGTATCTGTTGAAATAAGGACTGTCTCACCAGCTTTGATTCCGCCGCATTCCATGCACTTCAGAGCTCCCCGCATCATCTGGAGCGGACTGGAAGAACCTGGTGTATAATGCCAATAGGCGATAGGCCACTCTCCTCTGCTAAGCATTAAACAATCCCCTCCTTTATCTAAATTTTAAGCGACTCGATATTTCTCCATTGCTTTCCTGTTAAGGGTAACCCCTAACCCTGACCTAAAAGGTATGGGCATTTTTGTTCCCTCCATCAAAAACTCTTCCTCAATAAGTTCGTGGCGTAATGGATTGGGAGTTCGATCATACTCCATTAAGGACTCTTCCGGATTTAAGGAGGTTGGGAAATAAGGCATGGCCGCCTGTAACTGCAGATTAGCGGCCAAACCTATGGCGGTTCCCCAAACATGCGGTATACACCTTAAATTCCACGCTGTCGCCATGGCAATTATTTTCAACATCTCCGAAAAACCACCCACGGCACATAAATCTGGTTGAACAATGTCCACGGCCCGCCGGGAAATGAGCTCCCGAAATCCATAACGAGAAAATTCGCTCTCCCCGGCAGCCAGCATTATGTTCACCTTGGCCTTAAATTCCAAATGCCCCTGAATATCTTCAGGAGGGATAGGTTCTTCAAACCAAAAGATGTCTAACTCTTCAATTCTCTTTCCTAACCAAATCGCTTCCGAAGCGTTATAGGCGCAATTGGCATCAAGCATGAGGCGCGGTTCCGGGCCGATGGCTTTGCGCAAAGCGCGAATCTTTTGCAGGTCATCTTGCAAGCCGAAGCCAATCTTGAGTTTCATGGCTTTATATCCTTGTTCCAGATATCCCCAAGCTTCGGCAATCAAAGCTTGGGTTTGATCAGGGACATTTTTCCGATAAAGACCTGTGGGATAGGTTTCTACCCGCTCCCGGTAACGCCCACCAAGAAGATCGGCCACGGGGACATGCCAAAATTTCCCTTTAATATCCCAAAGCGCTATATCCACAGCGCTTAAAGCCATCAAGGCTACGCCCTTTTGGCCCTCCATCCTGGTTATCGTATAAAGCATATCCCAGAGACGATTGGTGTCGAGGGGATTTTCCCCCAGCAATTTAGGCCGAAGGGAATTTTCAATCATCGATTTCGTCGCCATGGGTGAAAACCCGAAAGCCTCGCCAACGCCTGTGATCCCTTCATCAGTTTCCACTTCCACAATAGTGGCTACGCGCTTGGTCACTTGGCTCTGGGCCCAGGTGAAATACTCTTCTGGTCTCAATTTACTTTCTAGGACATATGCCTTTACATCTGTTATTTTCATATATCCACCTCCCTTCTTGGAATAAGTAATTTTAATCCCCTTTCCGATCCATGTCATTAAAAATTCAACGGCATAACTGCGTTATTTAAAAACTCCGCCTCTTTGGGCCTCTTAATCCTATCCGCAAAAAAGAGAAGTTGGGTGAGCGGGCAAGAATAATTTTCTAACCGTCGATCAGTTTTAATTTCTCTCTTCCCACATTAACAAGGCGAAAAGGGGAAAGGTGAAATTAAAATCGGCTGGAAAATGGCTATTAATTTCTTACTTACCTTTTCTCTCCCTAGAACGGCGGGGACAAACCTGTCTTGATGATAAAATCCTAAATTAAATCTTGGCATCTTTAAATTAATATTCTTTTCCCCGCTCATTCTCAGAAGATACCGAGCGCCTCATTTTAATGAGCCTCTTTCCCTTTCGCCTGAGTTAGCCATGATTCCCAAATTTTTCCTTGACATGATTTTACATTTCTTATAATTTATTAAGCGTGTTTGAAAACGAAAGGAACGACTAAAAGCAAGAATTTGCTAATTATTTCAATATCTTCATGACTAATTTATATTTCGCAGAAAGGAGGTGGCAAAAAAGAAAAGAATAAAGAATTAAATAGATGGCATTTATAACTAAATTTTAAAAGGAGGGTAAAAAAAATGGAGGAGAAAAAAGTTTTAGAAAAAAATGAAAAAAAAGAGGAAGGAATGAAGCGCCGCGATTTCATAAAATTAGGGTTAGCCGGCGCGGCAGCAGCAGGTGTAACATCAGCTCCGCGGGTAGTGCGGGCCCAAAAGAAAATCACTTGGATCGGCCAAAGTTCGTTGCCGCCGGCCATGCCTGTTTCGGTCGCCCTGCAAGATTTAGCGGACCGCATTAAGGCCGCCAGCGGAGGCCGAATAGATTGGAAAGTAAAACCAGCAGGGTCCGTAGTTCCAGGAACCAAAGAGTGGCAAGGAATCGATAAAGGAGTTCTTGATTTTTGTGCCGGTGGTGGGTCTTATATGGTTCCAGATGTACCATTTGGCACAGTTGTTGCGCAACGGGTCGGCTCACAGATGTCCCCCTTTGCTGCCTATATGTGGTTAGAAATTGAAGGACGTCCTTTGATTAATAGATGGTATGAAAAATTAGGCCACAAATTTATTAATATTGGTGCATTACAAGGCCTTCCAGAGGGATGGATTCATCTGGATAAACCTTTAAAAGGCCCAGAAGATCTCAAAGGACTAAAAATGCGTGCAGCAGGAGATGGGGGGGTGGTTCTATCCCGGTTGGGCGTGGGCACAGTCTTTATGCCGCTAGGAGAGGTTTTTGAAAATATGAAACGGGGAATCATCGACGCCTATGAATGCAGCTGCCCGGCTTTTGACTGGGATATGAAGCTTTACGAAGTAGGAAAATATTTTTACTTAAGCTCTACCCGCGCCCCTTGGGAAATCTATGAAATTCTGGTGCGCAAAGATAAATGGGAAAAACTCTCTGCCGAAGATAAGGCCATTATCTTAAACTGCATCAAAGGGGCAGAAATGGCTTATCACGCTCGTCTTCTGGCCAAAAACGCGCAAGCGATTAAAGGTTTTAGAGAAAAAGGGGTTATTGTGGAAAAGCTTCCCGCCTCTATTGATAAGGCTTTCATTGCCGAAGCCAATAAATATCTCGATGAAGTAGCTGCCAAACATGTGCCCATGCGCGAAGTTTTAACCGCGCAACGAAAATTTGAAGCTGAATGGAAACAACTTTATGGATTGCCTGGAATAGCGGGTTAAACTAAGGCAAATTTCTCTATTAGAAAAACAAATTACAATGCTCAAGCTGGTTCTTCTCGCGGGGAACCAGCTTGAGTGCTATTTCGGAAAAGGAGGAGCTTTAATAGTGATAAGGCTAATAAAAAAAATTGATAGTCTCAATGAATGGATGGGTCAGAGGGCTAAGTGGATAACATATGCCTTTGTTGCCATCATCTGTACCGAAGTCTTTATGAGATATGGGCTGAATAAACCAACTATCCAACTTCCTGTTATCGTGACGATGACCGCTGCTGCCATGTATGTTCTTTCCTTTGGATATATTTTCCTTCACGATGGCCATGTGCGCATAGATGTCTTTACGCGCCTGCTTTCTCCGCGCGGCAGAGCAATTATGGATGTTATCTTCGGAATTCTATTTTTCTTTCCCGTAATTGGCTCGCTCACCATTCAAGGAGCGTGGTGGACCTGGTTTGCCTGGGCCACCGGGGAAACAGATAAGCAGACTTTTTGGTATGCTCCCATTGCCCCGATCCGGACGGTAGTTTTTATCGGCCTTCTCCTCTTCCTTCTCCAAGGCCTTTCGATTTTTATCAAAAAATTTTATTTTATCGTGAAAGGAAAGGAACTTACCTATGATTGAACTGAGCCCTGAACTAATTGCTTTCATCATGCTTGGCGGAATTCTGGCCGGCGTAGTGCTCACGGGCTATCCTCTGGCCTTAGCTATAGGTGGGGTAGCTTTTATAATGGGTCTTTTTATCTTCGGTGCAGAGGTTACTTTTGAAGTTTTTTATAGCCGTTCTTTTGATATGCTGAATAATTACATTTTATTGGCTGTGCCTGGTTTTGTACTTATGGGGGCTGTTTTAGAACATTCGGGAGCTGCGGAGGGGGTTTTTGATGAATTATATATTTGGTTCGGTAATCTTAGAGGAGGGCTTGCTTTAGCTACTATAATATTGGGAACAATTATCGCAGCCACAGTAGGGGTTATTGCCGCCTCGGTGACATTATTAACTCTTACGGCGCTTCCGCCCATGATCAGGAGAGGTTATGATAAAAGTTTGGCCGCTGGTGCTGTTTGCGCAGGCGGCAGCTTGGGCATTTTAATACCACCCAGTATCATGTTAGTCCTCTATGGACCAATGGCTAACCTCTCTGTGGGCAAGATGCTCATTTCCGCCATTATCCCTGGTTTATTCCTGTCTTTATTATATTGCACTTACATCATTGTGCGGTGTCTTATCTCTCCAGAAATTGCACCGCCTATCGCAGAAGAATTCAAACATTCCTTTATGGTCAGGACTTATAGACTTTTTAAAGCTATAGGACCCCTCGCCTGCCTTATCTTGGCCGTCCTGGGGAGTATCTTTTTTGGTATTGCTTCGCCAACGGAAGCTGCTGGAGTTGGTTCTTTAGCCACGCTTATTTTGGCAGCTGCTCACCGACGATTTAATGTGCATTTACTTACCAAGGCTGCCTTTACTACCATGAAGGTCAGCGGGATGGTTCTGCTTATCGGTATGCTGGCTTCGTCTTTTACAGGAATTTTTATGCGTGCGGGATGTGATGAAGTTGTGGGTGAACTCATCATGAGCATGCCCGGTGGTAAATGGGCTATATTTGGACTGATCATGTTTATTTGTTTTATGCTGGGATTCTTCATTGACTGGTTGGGCATTCTCTTCATTATGGTTCCGATCATTACCCCGATTGGCGAAGCTTTGGGCTTTGATCCGCTTTGGTTTGCCATGATGATCTGCATCAATCTGCAGATGTCGTTTATGACCCCACCATTTGCTTACGCGCTTTTCTACATCCGCGGAGCTGCGGATCCGCAATTAGGCTTGACCACGGCCGACGTCGTGCGGGGTGTTATTCCTTATGTCATTTTAATCATGGTCGCCCTGGTTGTTTTTATCTTCTTCCCTCAGCTTGTTATTTGGCTACCTAATAAAATGCTCTAAACTTAAATCATTCAATCCTTAGGTAAGATTAGCCAATCCTCCTCAAAAGGGGACGTCCAATATTGGGCATCCCCTTTTTTCCTAAATTTTACCCTTGACCATTTTTTATTCTTTTTGGTAATTTGAAGCGAGAAAATGGGAGCTGGAAGAAGCATCCCTGATCCTTCTTTCCCAAAAGGAAAAAGTTATGAAAAAAGTTTCCCTTTTTATTCCTTGCACAGTTGACCTTTTCTTACCTCATATCGGCGAAGCAACGGTGAAGCTTCTTCGCCACTTGGGCGTGTCCTTAATTTACCATCAAGAGCAGACTTGTTGTGGGCAGCCAGCCATGAATGCTGGATATCAGAAGGAAGCCAAGGAAGCCGCCCAGCATTTCCTTGAGGTCTTTGGCGATGATGATGTCATCGTCAGCCCTTCGGGATCATGCGTCTGCATGGTGAAATACCATTATCCCGAACTTTTCGAAAACGAACCAGGGTGGCGGCGGCGAGCCGAAAAAGTTTCCTCCCGCATTTATGAGCTTTCCCAGTACCTCGTAGATGTTTTGCACGTGGAGGATGTGGGGGCTTCTTTTTCAGGTAAAGTAGCTTATCATGAATCATGCCATATTCTCCGTGGGCTAAAAGTCTCCACCCAGCCCAAAAAATTAATCCAGGCCATTAAGGGGACAGAACTTATCCCTCTTGACGCCGCAGATATTTGTTGCGGTTTCGGTGGAGAGTTTGCCTATCACTATGCAGATATTTCTGAAAGTATGGTTAAAAATAAAGTGGAGAATTATTTGGCTAGTGGGGCCGACTTACTTATCCTTTGTGAACCTGGTTGCCTTTTAAATATCGGCGGCTATCTGAGCCGCCATCATCCCCAAAAGAAAATAATGCATTTAGCTCACTTTTTGGCCACTTATCTAAAGGAGAAAGAATAATGGAACCAAGAACAGAAAAGTTTAAAGAATTGGTGGCTAAGGAATTACAAAGCCCTCGCTCCCAAATGTTCTTAAAACTCATGCCTCCGGTTATGAATATGAAAAGAAGTATTGGGCTGAGTACTTTCCCGGATATTGAAGCGGCTCAAGCTTATGGAGCAGCTATTAGGCAAGAGGCCATTGCCAGGCTCCCTGAGCTATTGGAGCAGTTTGAGAAAAATGCCTTGGCCAATGGGGCGCAGGTTTTTTGGGCCCGTGATGGCAAGGAGGCAAATGAATATATTTTGCAATTAGCTAAAGAACGAGGAGTTAAATATGTAACTAAAGGGAAATCCATGGTCACCGAAGAGACAGGCTTGAATGAAGTCCTTAGCCAAAATGGCATCGAACCCTGGGAGACTGATCTGGGGGAGTTCATCGCCCAACAGCTTAATCTTCCCCCTTTCCATATTGTCGGCCCGGCGATCAATGTGCCGGTAGAAGAAGTTAGAGATATTTTTATGGCTAAGGTCAACTTAAAAGAACCTACCTTAGATCCGGTAGAACTCGGTTATGCTGCCCGCCTCTTTCTCCGCGACAAATTTCACCATGTGCAGATGGGCATTACGGGGGTCAATATGGCTGTGGCCGAAACAGGCACGATCATTAATGTGGAGAATGAAGGAAATATTCGTTATACTAAAGCCTCACCCCGGACGCAAGTTTCGGTAATGAGTATTGAAAAAGTAGTGCCTACTATGAAAGATGCCCTCCATTTGGTCAGACTCCTTTGCCGGAACTGCACTGGTCAAAAATTATCGGCCTATGTTTCTATGGATAGCGGACCAAAGAAGAAGGATGAAATTGATGGCCCTGAAGAACTTTTCATCGTCATCGTGGACAATGGAAGAACCAAGATATATCAAGACTTGAAAGCGCGCCAGGTTCTACGATGCATCCGGTGCGCGGCCTGTTTGAATATCTGTCCAGTCTACGGCCAAATCGGCGGCTACGCTTATGGCTGGGCTTACTCTGGGCCTATGGGGCAAGTTTTAAATCCTTTGCTTTTAGGCTTAGAGAAAACTCAAGAACTTTACCGAGCCACTACGCTTTGTGCCGCGTGTAAGAGTGTGTGTCCGGCAGGGATTGACCATCCCCATCTCTTCCTTTACTATCGCCACAAAGATGTGATTAAAGATCCCTATTTTAAAGGAAAGGCCCGCCCGGCCAAAGAAATCCGCTTCTTTAAAGCCTGGGCGTGGGCGATAAAGCGGCCTTGGCTATGGAATTTAGGAATAAAGATGGCTCGCCCTATTATCAATAAACATGCCCAGGCCGGAGTTATCAGAGAAATAAAGGGTTCTTTTGCCGATTGGTTTCGGCAACGCGATTTACCAGCCATGGCCGAGAATGCTTTTCGAGAGCGATGGGAAAATATGAAAAAGATATAGTCATATCTAATCTTTTGGAGGAAACCATGGAAGAGAGTAGCGCGCGCCAGGAAATTCTAGAAAAATTAAGGCAAGCTCCTTTAGAAGCAATTCTCCCCAGACCTGTCCTGCCTCCTTTAGCGGAAATGTCCATGACGCAGGAGGAGATGGTAAAACGATTTACTGAACGTTTGGTCGAGGAAACCGGGATAGTATATCGAGTTAAAAGTAACGAGGAAGCCTTAGAAAAGTTAGCAGCCATCGTGCAAGCTGAGAATTTAAAAAAGGTTATAACCTCTACAGATGAGGTGATAAGCAAACTTAATTTGTCTTCCTGGGCTGCCGATAAAGGCCTAAAAGTAATGACGCCCCTGGATTATACGGACCGGAATTCTTTCAAAGATGCAGTATTTCTGGAAGCAGATGCAGGAATAACCAGCGCTGATTTTGCTGTAGCTGAATCAGGGACTTTGGGCATAATTCACCGCAAAGATCAAGCTCGCCTTATCTCCTTAGCTCCTATTGTGCATATAGCCATTGTCCCTATTGAACGCTTGGTACCCACTTATGAAATAGCCATTGCCCAAGTTTTTGCTGATAAAAATAACCTCCCCAGTCAATTCGTCTTCATTACCGGACCGAGCATGACGGGCGATATTCAGGGGCAACTCTTTAAAGGAATGCATGGCCCCCGGAAATTAATCGTCATCTTGATTGGTTAAAATTGCAAACAAAAATTTTTTAGAAATACTCTTTAATAGAATTTGATTAAAATAACTGTCCCTACCAAATTATGGTATGAAAATGAGGAAAGAGAATTATTGTTTCCTGACCATTGGCAGATTGATAACCTTAGTCCTCCGGGCTTCGCCAAGCCAGCGCTTCCTTCCTCTTTAATAAGAGAAAAGATTATCCAGCCTCTGGCCGGGCCTTCATTAAAAGAACTTGCCCAAAATAAAAAAGAGGCCGTCATTGTCTTCGATGACTTGGCACGGCCTACTCCGGTGAAAGAAATTGCCCTTCCCATTTTGGAAATTCTCCTTGATTGCGGAATGAAAAGAGAACAGATCCGTTTTCTTTGGGCTCTGGGGGCTCATGGGGCACAGGACATGATTAGCGCCCGCAAAAAATTGGGGGCAGAAATTGTGGAAAACTACCCTGTTTATAACCATGACCCTTTTCAGAATACAATATCTGTAGGACGAACTCCAGCGGGCGTTGACCTCAGCTTCAATCGAGAATTCTTATCCAGTGATCTAAAGATTGGTATCGGCTGCATTACGCCGCACGTCCATGTGGGTTTTGGCGGGGGAGCAAAGATTATTCTTCCTGGGGTAGCAAGCATCGAAAGCATCAATCAATTTCATAATCAGCTTTACAGAGATCCAGCGCGTACAGGTTTAGGCTACTTTGAAAATAATATCATGCGCGCCGAATGTGATGCCGCAGGCGAGGCCGCCGGCTTGAATTTCAAGGTCGATTGCCTGATCAACCGCCGTGGCCAAATTACCGACCTCTATGCTGGTCCTTTTCGCTCCACTCATCATCTCGGAGTCCAGGAAGCTAAGGAACACTATGGCCTGAAAAATGATGGTGATTATGACTTGGTCATCGCCAATGCCTATGGCAAGGCCAACGAAGCTGCCATTGCGCTTCTTTTAGCGCTCATGCTTTTAAAACCTAAAGAGGGAACGGCCGTTTTGATTGCTGATGCTCCCGAAGGACAGGTGCCCCATTATGTAATGCGGGCATGGGGAAGCGCTTATGGCGGAAGACATTTTATTCCCAAACCCAAGGGAGTTCTGCGGCAGCTTTTAAAAAAATTAATTGTGCTCACCCCCCACCCTGATCGGACTTGCTTAGATCTAATTTGTCACCCAGACGATGCCTTGATGGTTAAAACCTGGGCTGAAGCTTTAGCCATCATAGAAAAAGATGCTCCTGAGAAAATAAAAGTGGCTGTCGTTCAAGATGGAACGATGACCTATTTAAAAAAATATTAAAATTTATAAATCGCCTCCGGACCACGAATCC
>FWPU01012440.1_pt1 | contig 11272 bp, 9 predicted proteins | sample 2228361 | NCBI WGS metagenome assembly FWPU01 (sample SAMEA103939777, study PRJEB20133) | metagenome | reverse complement strand
AAATAATTCATTTTTTAATTTTTTTGTGATAAATTAACAAAAAGATTAAAAAGTGGAGGTTTCTTATGAAAATATTGCTTGTAGAAGATGAAAAGAAGGTTGCAAACCTTATAAAAAGAGGCTTTGAAGAGGATGGTTTAGCTGTAGAAGTGGCTTATGATGGAGAAAAAGCGCTGGAACTATTGGAAAGCAACGATTATGACCTTATTATACTTGATATTATGCTGCCGGGAAAAGACGGCATAGAGGTTTTGAAAGAAATCCGAGTCCGTGGCATAGGCAGACCTGTAATGATGTTGACAGCTAAGGATTCCACAACAGATAAGGTGCAGGGACTTGATGCGGGGGCAGATGATTATATTACAAAACCCTTTGCCTTCGAGGAGCTTCTTGCAAGGGTAAGGGCTTTAATGAGAAGAGGTCATGCACTGGAAAAGGCACTTCCTATTCAGATTCATGATCTGGTTATAGATCCTGTTACAAGAAAGGTAACAAGAGGTGGCAATGAGATTGAGCTTACAACAAAAGAGTACAGTTTGCTTGAGTACATGGCACGAAATAAGAACAGGATTCTAACAAGAACGATGATAGCAGAGAATGTGTGGGAGTACCAGTTTGACAGCCTTACCAATATTATCGATGTTTATATCAACTATCTGAGAAGAAAGATTGATAAAGACCATCCGGTTAAGCTTATTCACACCGTTCGTGGTGTGGGGTATATGTTAAAAGAATAAAGGTTTTTGTGGGACAATGTCCCATGAAAACCTTCTTAAACTTATGAGTATAAGGGTAAAATTTCTTATCTGGTTTAACTTTGCCAGTCTTTTTATAATTTTGCTTTTTTCAATAATAACCTATCTGAGCGTTATTCATGGTATTTCAGAGAGTATTGATAACCGCTTAAAGTCTGTAGCAGAGGCAACCGCTTTTATTGTTCAACGTTCAGACATCCCCATCTCTTGCGGCTCAAAGGAATTCGGAGAAATGCTTGAAGCATTTCTGGGTTATAAAGATACTGAAGGATATGTAAAAATAATTGATTCTGACAACAAGGTGGTTTCCTGCACGACACATATTCTTACAGAGAAAATTACTTTAAATGAAGCAGATATAAAAAAACTTAAAAACGGCAATCTTATCTTTGGAAACTATCCTGAACAGAAAGAAAACAAAGAAAAAAAAGTGAGGGTGCTTTTCTATCCTTTGTTTCGCGACGGCAAATATATGGGATACCTGGAGGTGGGCAGTTCCCTTTCCAGACTCTATAACATGCAACGTTCATTGCTGCACATATTTTTAATTGTAATTCCTGTTGTGCTTGCGGTGGCTAATATTGGCGGGCTTATTATTTTTAACAAAAGCTTTCATACGATAATATTTTTAAGTAACGAAATGAAAAAGATTACCGCACAGCATCTTTATAAAAGGCTGCCTGAACTGGAAGGTAGTGACGAACTGGCAACCCTTTATGCTTCAATAAACGATATGATAGCAAGGCTTGAAAAGTCCTTTGAACAAATAAAACAGTTCAGCGGTGATGCGTCACATGAGTTAAGAACGCCCCTTACAATAATTAAGGGAGAAGTTGAGGTGGCATTGAGAAGCGAAAGGACAGTGGAAGAGTATCAGCAAATACTTGTAAGTATACTGGAAGAAATTGAACGGATGACAAATATTGTGGAAAATCTTTTACTTCTTGCAAAAAGTGAGGCTGGTGAAATCCTTGTTGATAAAAAGCCTGTAAACGTTAAAGAAGTAATATTTGAACTGTGCGATCAACTGGAAATGTTTGGAAAGGAAAAGAATATTTCACTCATTTATGACGATCTCGAGGATGGTGTTATTGAAGGAGACAGACTGAGGCTGAGACAGGTGTTTACTAATATCATTGTTAATGCCATTAAGTATAATGTAGTGGGCGGCATGGTGGTGATAACTGTAAAAGATTTGCCAAAAGGTGTTATGGTTACCGTTGAAGACACAGGGATCGGGATTAAAAAGGAAGAAATACCGAAAATATTTGACAGATTCTATCGTTCTGATAAATCGAGAAAAAGAGAAGAGGGTGGTGCAGGCTTGGGCTTGAGTATCTGCAAATCTATCATAGAAGCTCACGATGGTTACATAGATGTTGAAAGCGAATACGGAAAAGGCTCAAAATTCAGCATCTGGTTGCCGAAAAAAGTAACATAAAAAAAATTAAAACTCCATTCTTTAAACATTTAATCTTTAGATTTTTTCTCTTTGCCATCATTGGTTTCTTTACTGGCAGACCCTATATGACGAAAAAACTTGACATTATACTGACTGGTCAGTATATTATACTGGATAAAAATACAAAAAGGAAAGGGCAATGGAAGAAAATATCTCTACAAAAGACTCAATTATAAGATCGGGTATTGATCTGTTTGCAAGGAATGCATATTCAGATGTTTCTGTGGACAGTATTGTTGAGGCAGCAGGTGTAAGTAAAGGCTCTTTTTATTACTATTTCAAAAGCAAAGAACAGTTTTATCAATACCTATTGAGTTATGCCTTTTCAAATCTTATTGAGCTGTACAAAAAAAATGCTAAGGGTAAAAAAACGAAAGAAGGGCTACTTGAGGCGTTTTGTAATGCTGTTTTTGAGAGCTTTGAACAGGATAAAAACAGATTTTTCCTGATTCAGAAAGAGCTGCTTAAGATTATAATGGGAGAAAAAAGTGACTTTCTTAATTATCACAAAAAGGTTTTTGAGCTGTTAAAAGCCATTCTGCAAGATGAAGAAGAGATAGTCTGCTTTTATGTAATGGGAATTTTGAGAAGCTCCATTATTTATCACATCAGGACAGGTGAACCACTGGAAGCAGTTAGTAAAAAGACTGTCTGCTGTATAAAAAAACTGTTGTCTAAGAAAAAATGCTCGTGAGGGTTGAAAATGGCAAAAAATTTCAGAACTGCAGTTACTGCGTTATTAATATTAGGTTTCGTTGTTTTAACAGGCTGTGCCAGAAAAGATGAATCTAAGGGGGTAATGCCCAAAATGTTACCCGATGTGGTAACTTTAACAATTGGAGAAGAAAAAGTAGAGATTACATCATTACTTCCGGGAAGGGTAACGCCACGGCTCGTGGCAGAAGTAAGACCACAGGTCACCGGGATAATTAAAAAAAGATATTTCACTGAAGGTGGTGACGTGAAGGCAGGTGAGCTGCTTTATCAGATTGAGCCTGCCACATATGAGGCTGCACTGGCAAATGCAAAAGCATCACTGGCACGTGCAGAGGCAAATTTGCCGGCTGTAAAAAAGAAACTGGAAAGATACAAAGAATTGCTGCCTGTTAATGGGGTGAGTCAGCAGGACTATGACGATGTATCAGCACAGTTGAAACAAATTGAGGCAGAAATTCTTTACTGGCAGGCGTCAGTAAAAAACGCCGAAATAAATTTAGGCTACACAAAGGTTGTTGCTCCTATTTCAGGTAAAATCAGCAAATCAAATGTTACAGAAGGTGCTCTTGTAACAGCCAATCAGCCTGTACCCCTTACCACAATTCAGCAACTGAATCCAATTTATGTTGACGTTACTCAGTCAACCACTGATTTATTAAAGCTAAAAAAGGTTTTAGAGTCGGGTTTATTGAAAAAAGATGCTAAAAAAGAAACAGAAGTTACCCTGATTCTTGAAGACGGAACAAAATACCCATGGAAAGGCTGGCTTCAGTTTAAGGACATTACTGTTGACCAATCAACTGGTTCTGTTTCATTGAGAATATTATTTGAAAATCCTGACCATGTACTCCTGCCGGGTATGTTTGTGAGGGCTCAGGTTTTTCAGGCTACTAACAAAAACGCGATTTTAATACCACAGGAGGCTGTTCTGAGAGACCCCAAAGGGAATCCTTTTGTTTTTGTTGTAAAAGAGGGCAACGTGATAAAACAAACGCCTCTTGTTATAGACAGGGCAATAGGTAACAGATGGCTCATCTCGTCCGGAGTTAAAGCGGGAGAACGGATTGTAATTGAAGGGATTCAGAAAATCAGGGATGGAGATGTTGTCAACGTTGTAAATAAATAAACTTCAGAGGACAAAATGTTATCTAAATTTTTCTTAAACAGACCAGTTTTTGCATGGGTAATAGCCATCAGCATTATGGTTCTTGGTGCCCTTGCAATTTATAATCTTCCTATAGCCCAGTATCCTCCTATAGCTCCCCCATCCATTGCGGTTGAGGCTTACTATCCCGGTGCTTCTGCAGAAACCGTTGAAAACAGTGTGACTCAGATAATAGAACAGAAGATGACCGGACTTGATGATCTGCTTTACCTTTCCGGAACAAGTGATTCTGCTGGTTTTTCAAGGATAGAGCTTACCTTTAAACCGGGCACAGATCCGAATATAGCATGGACAAGGGTTCAGAATAAACTTCAGCTTGCCCTGTCAGGGCTTCCTGAAATTGTGCAGAGGGCTGGAGTTACGGTTAATAAATCAACAAGAAACTATCTGATGATTATAGGTCTTATATCAGAAGATGGTAGTATGGATGGCAATGATTTAAGGGACTATGCCCAATCAAATCTGGAAAAGATACTTGCAAGAATACCGGGCGTTGGTGAAGTTCAGGTGTTTGGAACACAGTACGCAATGCGGATATGGCTTAATCCGGAGAAGCTTGTTGCCTATAACTTAACTATTGAGGATGTGGTTGCAGTCCTTAAGACGTATAATGTGGAAGTCTCTGCAGGGCAGTTTGGAGGCACACCTGCCGTTAAAGGACAGAGGCTCAATGCATCAATAATTGTGCAGAATCTTCTCAAGACACCGGAAGAGTTTGGGAACATACCATTAAGGATAAATTCAGATGGTTCAATAGTAAGAATAAAGGATGTGGGAAGGACAGAATTAGGTTCTGAATCTTACGATATTCAGTCTTTTTACAATGGCAAACCTTCAGGGGCTATTGCTATAAGACTTGCTCCCGGGGCTAATGCACTTGATACGGCTGACAGGGTAAAGAGCAAACTGAACGAAATGAGCAGGTATTTTCCGAAAGGGATGAAAATAGTTTATCCCTATGACACTACCCCCTTTGTGAGGGTGGCAATTTACGAAGTAGTTAAGACTCTCATTGAAGCTGTTGTGCTTGTTTTCCTTGTGATGTACATCTTTCTCGGAAACATAAGGGCTACTCTTATACCTACTATTGCTGTGCCTGTGGTGCTTTTAGGAACCTTTGCCGTACTTGGCATGTTCGGATTTACAATAAATATGCTTACCATGTTTGCCATGGTGCTTGCCATAGGGCTTCTTGTTGATGATGCTATTGTGGTGGTAGAAAATGTTGAGAGAATAATGGCTGAAGAAGGCTTGCCGCCAAAGGAAGCGACCGCAAAGTCTATGGAGCAGATAACGAGTGCCCTTATAGGTATAGGACTTGTGCTTTCAGCCGTTTTCGGACCTATGGCTTTCTTTCCCGGTTCAACAGGCGTAATCTACAGACAGTTTTCAATAACAATCATATCAGCCATGATGCTTTCTGTTGTGGTTGCATTGATTTTGACGCCCGTACTTTGTGCCTCTCTTTTAAAACCGGTAGGTAAGAGTCACAACCCTTCAGAGAATGCCTTTTTTCTTTTCAGACCTTTTTTCAGATGGTTTGAAAAATGGTTTGAATGGTCAAGGGAAAAATATATTGCCATTGTGGGACACTCTATTGCTAAGAAAACACGTTATATCTTCGCATACATAATAATCGTCGCCATAGTTGGTTTTCTTTTTATGCGTATGCCAACCGCATACCTGCCTGATGAGGATCAGGGAATACTTTTGTGTCAGATAAACGCCCCTACCGGAGCAACGCTGGAACAGACAATGGCTGTTGCCGATGAGATAAAAAACTACTTTCTGGAAAAGGAAAAAGACACAGTTGAATCTTGTATGACCATTTCAGGTATCGGATATTCCGGAAGGGCACAGAATAACGGACTGGTTTTTGTTAAACTGAAAGACTGGAATCTGAGACAGAAGCCAGAACAAAAGGCAAAAGCCATAGCCATGAGGGCTATGATGGCATTTTCAAAAATAAGAACAGCAAGAGCCTTTGCTTTTCCGCCACCAGCCGTTCTTGAACTTGGAAACGCAAGAGGAATAGATTTTCAGCTGCTTGACAGAAGTGGTGTGGGACATAAAGCTTTGATGGATGCAAGAAATATGCTGTTGGGTATGGCAATGAAGGATAAAAGGCTGATGAATGTTAGACCCAATGGGCTGGAAGATGTTCCGCAGTTCAAAATCAACGTGGACTGGGAGAAAGCCGGAATGTTAGGCGTGCCAATATCTTCCATTAACAATGCCATTTCATCTGCCATTGGTAGCACCTATGTAAACAACTTTATTCATGCCGGAAGGGTAAAAAAGGTTTATGCCCAGTTTGATGCACCTTTCAGAATGCTGCCTGAAGATCTGGAGAAAATTTACGTAAGAAGTAACTCCTCTAAAATGGTTCCTTTTTCCGCATTTGCTTCCGCCTACTGGACAATGGGTTCACCACGTCTGGAAAGATTTAATGGATTTCCTTCAATAAATATATGGGGAGAACCAGCCCCGGGAGTCAGTTCAGGCGATGCAATGAAGGCTATGGAAGAGCTGGCGTCAAAACTGCCACCAACCTTCGGATTTGACTGGGCTGGAATTTCTTATCAGGAGAAGATGTCAACCAAACAGGCACCAATCTTGTATGCCTTTTCAATCCTTGTCATATTTCTTTGTGTGGCTGCACTTTATGAAAGCTGGACTATACCATTTGTAAATCTTTTGATGCTTCCTCTCGGGGTTTTTGGTGCCATTGTTGCAACAACGTTGAGGGGTTTATACAATGATGTATATTTTCAGATTGGTTTTCTAACCACGCTCGGTTTATCAACAAAAAATGCAATACTAATCATCCAGTTTATTAAAGATGAGATGAAACGAGGACTTGGGCTTATAGATGCAACACTGATGGCTGTCAGAATCCGTTTCCGTCCGGTAATAATGACGTCTCTGGCTTTTTTCTTTGGAACACTACCCCTTGCGTTAACAAAAGGAGCCGGTGCAGGGGCAATGAACGCTATCGGAACAGCGGTTACCGGGGGTCTTCTTTCAGCAACTTTTATCGATTTGATTTTTATTCCGCTTTTCTTTGTGGTTGTATCACTTTTGTTTGGAACCAAAACACAGGTAAACAAAGAGGTTTAAATGAAAAAACAACTTGTCTCGGTTTTTATTATAATAATTTTCTGGGGTTGCACCAGTCTTTCACCTCAATATGTAAAGCCGCAGGCACCAATTCCTGAAAGGTTACCTGTTACAAAAGACGATAATCTGCCGGATGTCCATACCGTTGGTTGGGAAGAATTTATTACCGACCACAAAATGCGTCAGGTGATTCATCTGGCAATAAAAAACAATCGTGATTTACGTCTTGCCATGTTGAATGTTGAAAAGGCAAGGGCTTTGTATAATATTCAGCGTGCAGAACTTTACCCGTCTGTCTCTGCATCAGGAACAGCCTCTAAACAGAAAATTTCTGAAGATTTTGTTAAGCCGGGCTCATCAGCTACAACGGAACAGTATGGTATTAGCATTGGTATTACAGCATGGGAAATGGATTTTTTTGGCAGGATAAGAAACCTGAAAGATGCTGAACTGGAGGAGTTTCTGGCAACCGAAGAGGCTAAAAAGGGTGCTTATGTTTCTCTAATTGGAGCTGTTTCTGAAGCATATCTTGTTCTTGCAGCAGACAGAGAAAATCTGTTACTTGCTCTGAAAAATGCGGAGTCTCAGAAAAAGGCTTTTGAAATAATAAAAAATCGTTTCAATGCGGGAGTTTCAACGGAGTTAGACCTTCAAAGGGCAAAGGCTTTGCTTGAATCGGTAAACAGTGATGTGATTTACTACAGACAAAATGTTGAAAAAGACAAGAACGCCTTAAATTTACTGGTGGGACAGATTGTTCCCGAAGAACTGTTGCCGGAAGGTATAACAAACGTCTCTCCACCAAAAGAGTTTGCTATGAATGTATCTTCTGAAATACTGCTAAAAAGACCAGATATAAAAATGGCGGAACACAGGCTGAAGGAGGTTTACGCCAATATCGGTGCTGCAAGAGCCACTTTTTTCCCACGTATTACTCTGACCACATCTTTCGGAACAGCAAGCAATGAACTTTCAGGGCTTTTCCAGTCTGGTTCAGGAACATGGCTTTTTGCTCCTCAGCTTCATCTTCCCATCTTTGACACAAGAATTAAGGCTGCTTATAAAGCCACTCTTGTGGAAAAAGAACTGGCTGTGACAAGATATGAAAAGGCTATACAAACCGCCTTTAAAGAACTGCTTGATATACTGATTACAAAACAAACAATTAAAGAACGCCTTGATACACATCTTGCATTTCTGAATGCCGTGAATGAGGCTTACAATATTTCCAGTCAGCGTTACGAGAAAGGCATTGAAAATTATTTAAGCGTTATTGACTCTTTGCGGACACTGATTAACGGCAAACAACGTTTTGTTGATATTAAGATGCTAAACCTGATCAATCAGATAAAGCTATATACCGCTTTAGGTGGCGGAGTGTAATAAGCTTTGTCACATGGTAAAAGGCATGCCTATTTTCCTGCTGTTAATGTGCGGTTACTTTTGATATACTTTTATTAAAACACTGATGGAGCACATTTTGAAAGTATCACACGGAATTTTACAGAAAAGTCAGAAATTAAACGAAGACACATTTTTGATTGAAATCAGGATCTTAAGTTTCTTTGAGGAATATAAACCGGGAAATTTTGTTATGGTTTCCCTTGAAAAATATCTTAAACCATTTTTACCACGTCCTTTCAGTATATTTGATTATGAACCAAAAGATAACGTACTTAAACTGATTGTGAAAGATGTGGGTGAAGGGAGCCATTTGCTTTGTTACACTACCACGCCATATTCTCTCACGGTGTGGGGACCTCTTGGGAATGCATTTCCGGTTTTTAAAGAGGGTAAAAACGTTGTTGTTGCAGGTGGTATAGGAGTTGTCCCCCTTTTTAATCTGGACAGATACATTAAAATTCATAAGTTTTTTGTAGGATTTAAAAATAAAAAGGAAACCTTTTTGTTAGAAGAGATTAAGAAGTATTCCGATGTGACCATTTCAACTGATGACGGTTCTTTTGGCGAAAAGGGCTTTATCACGGATCATTTTGAAAAGTTTTTAGAGAAAGAAAAGGACAGAAATTTAAATGTATATGCATGTGGTCCAGAACCTTTTTTAAAAAAGGTGTACGAGATAGGAAAGGCTTATGGAATTAAAAATTTATACGCCTCTTTTGAAACCTTCATGGCATGTGGGTTTGGGGTGTGTCTCGGTTGCACGGTAGAAACACCATCTGGCTATGTTAAGGTGTGTAAGGACGGAACTGTCTTTAATGTTGAGGAAATCTATGGCAATAAATATAAAGATTAAAATTGGCAAGCTAAAATTAAAAAATCCTTTGATGCCAGCATCGGGTACCTTTGGTTACGGGCTGGAGTATGGGGCTTTCGGAGACCTTTCAAAGTTAGGTGCTATAGTTACCAAGGGTATTTCATTAATGCCACGTAAGGGTAACAAACCTCCCCGTATCTGTGAAGTTGCCGGTGGTATGTTAAACTCCATTGGACTTGAAAATGTGGGTTTTGAACAGTTCAGAGAAAAACTCCGGGAGTTAGAAAAGGTTGATACCGCCATTATTGTTAATTTCTTTGGCAACAGCTTTGAGGAATATGTTGAACTTGCAAGCTTGCTTGACAAAGAACGGAAAGTGTCAGCACTTGAAATGAATATATCCTGCCCTAACATTAAGGAAGGTGGCATTTGTTTCGGCACCGATGTTAACAGTGTTTACAGTCTTGTGAGCAGGACAAAGCAGGTGATTAAAAAACCATTATTTGTTAAACTCACCCCGAACACTTCCGATATAACTGCAATAGCAAAGGCTGCAGAGGATGGTGGTGCAGATGCATTGGTGGTGGCAAACACCTATTTGGGCATGGCTGTGGATGTAAAAAGCAGAAGACCAAAACTTGCCAATATTTATGGCGGCTTTTCAGGACCTGCAGTGAAGCCCTTAACTCTCTATAATGTTTACAGATGTGTGAAGGCGGTGAATATACCTGTTATTGCCTGTGGTGGTGTAATGTGTCTTGATGATGTGCTTGAGTATCTGATTGTCGGGGCTATAGCGGTTCAGGTTGGTACAGCAAATTTTACAAATCCTGCAATAATCTGGGAACTTATCTCAGGGCTGAAGCGGTATCTTAAGCGACAGAATTTGTCTGTTGAAGATTTAGTTGATACTCTTGAAGTGTGAAAACAATTAATGTAGTTGCAAAGGTTTTCAGAAATCTGAAAAAAGATGGCTGTTTCAACAATGCAGCCCTTATAGCCTATTTTTCTTTGTTATCTTCCGTTCCGCTGCTGTTTCTGATTACAACGCTGGTTGGTTTTATTACCGGTTCCAATCAGATTGTGGTTAAAAAAATATATGTCCTAATCAGTCCCTACCTGCCAAATCTTACCTATGATTTCTGGCTAAAACTGACAGGTTGGTTTGCAAAGTCAAGCCCCTCTCTTAATTTTTTCAGTATAGTTATTTTGATATTCAGTAGCACATTTGTGTTTAGTTCTATTGACAAAAGTCTCCATGATATTTTTAAAGAGACAGGGATTAGAAAAAGGTCTTCTCTTGAATCTTTTCTTGTTTATTTTCTTTTGATAATTTTCCTTGTCTTTATTGTTTTTGCTTTTATGCTTACAGAGATGGCGCTTGTTTTCATAAAAAAGCTGGCTTATCATAAAGAACTTTATTTTTTAAAAAATATACTTAAACATGCAACAGTTTTGCTGCCATTTTTTTCGTTTACCCTTCAGATTTTTTCTGTTTCAATGGTGTTATCATTTTCCATAGCAAAAAGACTTAAACTTAGAAGACTTATTTTTGCATCATGCTTTATAATAGTGATGTGGGAAATCGCCATAAAGGCTTTTTCGTGGTATGTTTCTTTTGTGCCAACCTACAATCTGGTCTATGGTTCTTTAAGTATTTTTATAGTATTTATGACATGGAACTATTATAGTGCACTCATTTTTTTAATGGGAGCAGAGATTTTAAAGGTTATTTCTGAAAATGATTAGATATATTTGGGTGATTATCTTTTCTCTTTTATTTGTGTTTAACGATGCCGTTGCACAAAAGGTAAAAAAAATCCGTGAGATACCTT
>FWPU01012439.1_pt1 | contig 11274 bp, 1 predicted proteins | sample 2228361 | NCBI WGS metagenome assembly FWPU01 (sample SAMEA103939777, study PRJEB20133) | metagenome | reverse complement strand
CCACTGGCGCGGGATCTACCGTTATCGTGCGGCTGTGCGTTATCGTACGACCACACGCATCCGTAAACGTCCACTCCTCCGTGTAACTGCCACCACACTCATCGTGGCTGCCGCTCACAGAACCCGTTACCGTGCCACTAATCTCACACGCGCCACTGCCGCCGTTGTCGTAGGACAAACTCGTACCCGCCGGTGGCGCTGATCCACACGATATCGTTATGTCGCCTGGCAGCGGACCCACAAACGATGCCACTGGCGCGGGATCTACCGTTATCGTGCGGCTTGCCGTAATAGTACGCCCACATATATCGGTGTATGTCCAAGTCTCTGTATAGCTACCGCCACAGGCCGTGTGCGAACCCATTACAGTGCCCATTACACTGCCACTAATTGCACAAGAGCCTGACTCTCCGTTCGTAAATGACAGGGATGAGCCTACAGGAGGCGCGTCGCTGCAGCTGATAGTGATGTTGCTCACTGGCGCAAACGCAGGCTCAGGCAGGGTGATGTTAATCGTCTGGGTGCAAGTCGTCGAATTGCCCGCAGCATCTTTCACTATCCACGTCCTCGTTACCACCAGCGGACATGTGCCAGACACCGGAGAGTCTTGGTATTCCACCGAAGTAATGGCACAGTTATCCGTAGCCGTTCCTCCATTGGTCGTATTCGAGAATTCAGCATAGGAAGAAGTAGCCACTGTGGATGAGTACGCCGGCCCGGTGATTACGGTCTCGTCGCACCCTGTCAGATTGCGCGTTACCGGGCAGGTAGTGATAACCGGCGACTCCGTGTCGTTCACCGTCACGGTGTAGGAGCAGGTCGTTGAATTTCCGCCCGCATCCGTAACCGTGTACGTTACTACCGTAATGCCAATATTAAATGTAAGTGAGGACGGGAAGCCCGAGCCGCTAAGCGTCGTAGCGCCAGTAGTACTATAGGATGTAGAGCTTACTGCACAGTTGTCATTCGCCGTTGGCGTAGAGAGTGAAACGGTCTTAGAGCATATGCCCGGATCGTTGCTCACCGTAGTATTAGTGGGGCAGCCGGCGATAGTAGGCGCCTCGCCGTCATTGACCGTAATCTGTATAGTGCAAGAGCCGACATTGCCCGCAGCATCCGTAGCCGTGAAGAGCACCGTCGTTACTCCTTCTGGGAAATTGCCCAGTACGGCATCGCCAAGGTTAGTCAAAGGCACTGATCCCGCAGATTGAGTTGTGGAAGACACACCGCAGTTATCCGCCCACACCGGCTTGGCTATCGAAAGGGTGCGTATGCACGTAGAGGGCGATGTGGTGTAAGTGTACATTGCTCCGCACATGTAATTGTCTATGTCGGGGTCGCTTGCCGCATTGGTAGAGGATACGCTGGGGGGCGTTACATCCTTACCTGTAAGCGTGACTGCACACGTCGTCGTATTGCCAGACCCATCCGTGGCCGTCAACGTGACCGTGTGAGTCATGTTATGCGCTGAAGGCAACAATGTTCCTACTATGGGAGACTGTGTTATGGTTACTCCCGGGCAGTTGTCTGTGGCTGAGGATGAGGCCACTAAATTTGGAACAGACAGCTTGCAAGATCCATCCAGATTTACGTCCTGGTCTGGGGCGCAGATTATCGTCGGCTTCAGCGTGTCGTTTACCGCAACCGTAAACGTACACGTCGCCGTATTGCCAGCTGTATCCGTCGCCGTCGCTGTCACCACAGTCGTACCTAAGTTGAACACTGCGCCACTAAGCGTCGTTACCGTATCAGTCGTCGCTCCGCTCAGCACATACACCACCGATGCCACACTGCAGTTGTCCATAGCCGTCGCATTCCACCCCGGCCCACTGTGCGTATAGGTGCAAACACTATCGGCTGTATACACACTCTTATTGCTCACACACGTTACCGTCGGCGCAACGCTGTCCACAACTACCACCTTAAACGTACACGTCGCCGTATTGTCAGCTGTATCCGTCGCCGTCCACGTCACCAACGTCGTGTCTAAGTTGAACACTACGCCATTAAGCGTCGTCCCACTCCCAATCGTCGCTCCGCTCAGCACATACATCACCGATACCACACTGCAGTTGTCCGTAGCCGCCGCATTCCACCCCGGCCCACTGTGCGTATAGGTGCAACTGCTCCCTGATGTGCTTACAATCTTATTGCTCACACACGTTACCACAGGAGGAATACTGTCCGCAACTACCACCGTAAACGTACACGTCGCCGTATTGCCAGCTGTATCCGTCGCCGTAGCCGTCACCACAGTCGTACCTAAGTTGAACACTGCCCCACTAAGCGTCGTAAATGCTGTATCCACCGTTGCTCCGCTCAGCACATACACCACCGATACCACACTGCAGTTGTCCGTAGCCGTCGCATTCCACCCCGGCCCACTGTGCGTATAGGTGCAAACACTATCGGCTGTATACACACTCTTATTGCTCACACACGTCACCGTCGGCGGCAGACTATCCGATACCACCACCGTATAGCTACAAGTTGCCGTACTTCCCCCCGGCCCTGTCACAGTAAGGGTTACAGTCGTAGTGCCTAAGTTAAAGATTACCCCATCCAAGTCGGTATGAGGTCCACTCATTGTGGCCCCCGTAAGGGCATAAGACTTTCCGGCCTCTTCGCAGTCCACACCATCGGCTACCTCTGAAGCTGTGTAGGTGCACACGCCTGGGTCTGTACCGCGCGTGAGTGGAGCGCTTGGACAGAGCGGTGCCGTACAGGTCGCCACCATATTGGGTATAGTCTGGCACCCCGGCGCATTGCCGCTAATGGTAGTGGTACCTCCTACCATAATATCGCACAGCACGCGGCAGCATGTATTCAACATGCTGTTGTTCGTGATAGACAAATTACCTGTAACTGTAGTAAGTACCGGGAAGGAAGCATCAAAATTGGTCAGACCACTGTTCAGGTTAATGGTTAGGTTACCTCCTATAGAGTTTAGTGCAATCGCGTTAATGCTCTGGGCGGCACGGGTGAATGTCATGAACCCTCCTACTGTTGTGAGAGAGCTGATATTCACACTTGCAGCGCTACTTATATTGTTTGCTGCAGTATTGTTCATGGAGAAGTTGCCTCCCACATTGGTAAGCTGTGAGAGGTTGATGCTCGTAACACCATTGCCATTGTTCCGGACGGTCAGGTTGCCACTCACATTTGTCACTCCGATGTCAAGGGTATTCAGCGACGTGTTACCTGTAACGCTGACATTGGACGTTGTTCCGCTAAAAGGACTAGACAAGTTGATGTTGGTAAGTGCGGTATTGTTAGAAATAGTAAGGGTTCCACCTACTCCTATGATACCGGCAGCACTCAAGTTTGTTATGGCGTTGTTCGAGATAGTGAGATTGCCTGTAACATCCAGTCCATTCAGGATGAAATTGTTACCTGTTCTTTGAAGGGTTACATTACCGCCCACGGTGCCTAAGTTGCCCAAGTCCACGGTACAAGTAGCAAGAGCATTGGCCACTGCATTACTCAAGCTGACATTTCCCCCAACAGAGGTAAGGCTGCCGAGGTTAATGTTGGAAACTCCGGTGCCATTGGCCTGTATCGTAAGGTTGCCTGTAACACCATCCAACATTCCGAGGTCTATTGTTTTGGAAAGAGTTCCTCCTGCGCCATTGTTGGCGATACTGACCGATGTAACACTGCCACTCAATTGGGGTAGCGCAATAGTAGTTGCATTGTTGTTTTGTTGCATTGTCACTGCTCCACCTACCGAAGTTAAGTTCGGCAGACTTACAGAAGTAAAGCTATTGTTATTATCATTGACATTGGTAGAACCAATCGTAAGGTTACCACCTACAGACTGTAAATTCGCCAGGTCGGATAGATCTGTAGGATTACCTGACACATTAAAGTCTCTTATAGTCAAGAAACCTCCTACAGATACCAACTCTTGCAAGTTGCACAAGTCAGTGATAGGATCTGAGCCAGGGGCATCTGTTACTGTTCCAGCGTTGCCATTGCCGTCAATAACAAGGTAGCCAGTGATATGGGTGTACTTGCAGCCAGAAGCATTCTTGAAGGCATTGACTTGAGCCTGAGTACTCAGCGTTATATTGCCTGTGAAGGTAACAGGAGCCGTACAGACATCACCACAGGCGCGCCGCAAGACGACGTCATTACCCGTACCGCCGTTATATATGATGTGGTATAGCACACCACTCACGACGATGGAGCTACCTTGCGCAAAAGTGCCCACGACGGGGTCAGTTCCATCGTTGTCAATGAGTACAGTCTGGTCAGTAGCAGAGAAAGTATGGGTGATGTTAAGGTTCAGCGTTGCTCCTCCAAGGGTTACTGTGCCATTCACAATAAACTGGTCATGGCCAGTACATGGAGTGGTACTATTTATTTCCATCAGCAGCGTACTGCTGCTGCTTAGTGTAAGGTTTCCAGCGATGGTCACACACCCAGGGCTGGAGCCAGGAGAGAGCACAACGCCCTTAGTGTCGTTAACGTTTTCAGTGTAAGTACCTTGAGTAACGGCTAAGGTATCTCCTGCAAGCGTAGCTGTCGCGTTGATAGCCGACTGGATAGAGCAGAAGAAGTCATTCGTTCTGAGATTAGTAACAGTGCCTATTGACGACAAGCCCGTAGGATTGTGGCGGATATCAGTGTCATTCCCGCTGAATGTATTCATACTAATGTTGTTTCCACAGGTGATGGGGGAGTTGCCGCGTCCAAAGAACTGGTCAGAGATATTGCTCTGGTCGGCATCACCGGGATAACCAGAGGGATTCTGTTGTTGAATGATACCCACCTCACAGTTTTGAACCGTGTTGCCAGTCACGACATGGTTAGTTCCTTCCACCACGATACCGAAACCCTCGCTAACACTGCCTGGTTGTGTTTGTTTATAGCCCGATACTATATTACCTGTGATGGTAACGCCATTGGGCACATCGGGATTACCAGCAAGCACAACACGGCGCAAGATGGCTATGCCAGCGCGATCGCGTAGATCAGTATTTTCTGATACCAGAGTTACATTGTTACCGCTTACTGTTACTCCGCCTGCAGGATTCTTGATTTCGATGCCAAAGCGCCCACCTCCTGTAATTATGTTGTTATTTATAGTATTTGAACCAACAGAGGTGTTCAAGCCCACTACACCAATGCCATTATCGCCGCTGCCAATATCAATAGTATTATTCGAAATATTGACTGCCGAGGCATTGCCATCCTGAAGTTCTATGCCACAACAGTTATTATTCGTAACCGTATTGCCCGTGATTGTAATGTTAGTCTTCAGACCATTCCAAATGACGATGCCTCTGGCACCCGGGCCGTGATTCGCAAAGGTTGAATTCGTTATAGTTACATTGTTAATTGGCCCATTAGCATAAAATCCAGATGCCTGGGTATTGTTTTGAATAATCACACTATCTACTACCAGATTGTTATTGTTAGATGTAGCATAAATACCCGCGTTTGAATTAGGGTGAGAACCGGTGTAATTTTGTACAGTCAGATCTTTAATAGTAACATTAGTAACGCTACTGTTAATCGTAATACCGCTACCAGTACCCGACAGGCCGGTTCCATCCAGAATAGTACCACTGCTGCTTTCGCCATCCAGGGTAATGGATTTTGTAACCGTTACGCGTTGGTTGTAGGTGCCATTTTCGATGAATACCGTTTTACCTGCTGCAGCATAAGTAATGGCTGCATTTATAGACAGGGTATAAGGTCCCATAGGAGGAATTGGCGAAGTAATGCCGTCATTCACAAACTTATTTCCGGTAGCAATTTCTTCTACATGAACATTCCCTACAGGGGCACCGGCCGCAATGAGTGAAGCCGCAACAGTGTAAGCACCGGAAAGATTAGGTTGGTAATACTTGGCTACTGTAGTTACACCCGCAAAGTATGTAGCCACGCTTGTTGGAAGAGAAACCCCTGTAATTGTGCCCGAAGTAATCTGTTCATATACCGGTATAGGCTCACTAATGCTTACAGTACCTGTCAAGGTAATGTTGCTAGTACCGGCCGTACAGAAACCACCGCCAGAAAAGATACCGATGCCTGCGCTGAAGCCACCAGAGAACGCGTTGCCACTTGTCGTAATTCCGTTGATAGTTACGTTATTACAGTCCGTTATGGAGACGCCATTTCCTATGTTATTGGTAGCAGTAATGTTATTCAAGGTTACATTATTTGCACAGTTTAGGGCAAAACCCGTACCACCGCACATGGTTACGGTAGTATTGGTAATGGTGAGGTTAGTTATCCCAGGTGTGGTAATAATACCGAAAGTTCCAGCACTCTTAACTGTCAAATTTTGAATAGTAATATTTGACACATTGGGATTTACACCCCAGGTAGCTGAAGTGGAGGTCAAGGTAAAACCATCGCCATCAAGGGTAATGGCTTTGTTGATGATGACTAAACCTTCAGAAATGTTGGCAGTCAATTGGATAGTGTGTCCAGCCATCGTCGCCGAATCAACGAGGGCTGCTGAGATGGACGAGTATGTCATCATGGTATTGATATTCGTCACTTGCGCCCAAGCTGTAGCGCTTATGAGCGTTCCACCCAGCGCAATCAATATGCGGGCGCAAAAGTGCTGAAGACGAAAGGCCATGAGCCGAAGCAAGTAGCCACTCACTACTTTACTTGTCTGAGAACCGAAAGTACCTGCAGAGATCAGCATGTTGCTTTTCACAGAGGAAGAAGTGTTTAAATTGGTCATAACAAACGCTTTTTTCGTTTTAAAAATGAAGGAAAGCGTTCAGGAGCAAGGCACTCCTCAGCACGGGAAGGGTTTGCACGCCCAGGCGCGCGGCTTTGATTTCAGGACTTTGCCTTGAGAACCAAAGCCGACAACGCCTCGGATGAATGAGGGTATCACAACTTCTCATGAGACTATAGAAAAAAAGAAACTTGTCAAAACACTCGATCTTTGGCTGCATGAACCAGATTAAAAATAACGGGACAAAGGTATGCAACGCGTTCCAAGCAAAAGCAAGAGCATAGGTGTTTTTTTTTGACGTTCGTCGAATTTTTTTGAAGAGCCTTTCTCAAATAGTCGGTCAAAGGGCCAATCTTTTTTTTCAGGTGCCCTCGGCAAAGGGAACGGCAGGGATATGGTGATAAATGGTTAACATAGCAAAGTTGCAGCTTAGATGTGTGCATGGAGAACAGGGGCAGAGGCGCACACCATATTTTTTATTTAGTATAACCAGTAGAAACCTTTGAGCACTGTGAGAAGAACCTGGGGACGCCCTTCTCTTACGGAAAAGCGACCCCAGGGCTGAAGAAGTGTGTCGCGTCGTTTGTCAGCGCTATTCGATGAGTGCCAAGCGCTTGGCTACGGTGCGTCCACTGCTCCGGATACTGACAGTGTATAGACCTGGTGCAGCGCCCACTTCGCGCAAGCTAACTGGCAGCATCAAGTCGGGCACGGCATCTACTGCGCGCTCCCAGATAATCTGCCCTATCTCGTTGTGGATAGATACCAGGATGCGTTCGCCTGCGAAACTCCCCACCCCAATGAGCACCCTGTCGGTGGTCGGGTTAGGTTGCAGGGTCAGGATGCGGTCTTCGTCCCATTGTACCAGCGGGCCAGTTCGCTCCGCTGCACCGGGGGCTAATGGAGTGCCCTGCACGGTAATGATCTGAACGGCAGTGGTGCTGTTGCCGCAGACATCGGTGGCGCGCCAGGTACGGGTGCGTGTGTGGGCGTTAGGGCAGCTACCCGAGGCGGTTTCGCCGAGGTAGGCGATGCTGACGGTATTACCACAGCCATCGGTAGCAGTGGGTTCGCCTACGCTGGGCGGCAGATCGCCACAAAAAATGGTAACATGTGGCGGCACAAAAGTGAATACTGGTGGCTGATTATCGCTGACCTGTATGATCTGGGTGCGCACGATGCTATTGCCGCAAGCATCGGTGGCGCGCCAGACGCGTCGGACTTGAAACTTGTTGGCACAGCTACCAGCTATGACAGTTTGGCTGGCAAGCTGCACCGTAGCACTGCCGCAGGAGTCAGAAGCCGTAGGTAAGGCCGGCGGAGGTACATCCATGGCACAGATTACGGTGGTGTCGTTGGGGAAGGAGGTAAAGAAAGGCTTGTTGTAGTCCACTACCGTAATTTGCTGGGTGACCATGCGCGTATTACCACACTGATCAGCGGCCACCCAGCGGCGCCGCAAGGTGTATTGGTTGGCACAAGTGCCACTTGTGCTCGTTTGTCCAACATAGGTAATAACGACTGGCCCGCAATCGGTGGCGGTAGGCATTTCTGCTGGAGGTATGTTGTTGCACTGCACGGTGATGTTAGGCGGCACCGGAGTGAAGGTAGGCGGCTGATTGTCGGTTACGGTAATGGTCTGACTGACCGCCGTCGTATTGCCGTAGGCGTCGGTGAACGTCCAGGTGCGAGTGATGACGCCACTGCCGCCGCACGAGCCGGGTACAAAGGTTTGGCTGGTAAGCGGTACGGAGATGTGGCCGCAGATGCCCTGCACTACCAAAGGCGCCGCGGCGGGCACATTGGTACACTCTACTGTAATGTTTGCCGGCGGCACGATGGTGGGTGTAGAGCCGTCCACCTTGTTGACCGAGAAGGTACAAGAGGCGGTATTGCCACCCACATCGCTGATGGTCAGGGTTATGGTCATCAGGCCGGTGCCTTCCACGTGGGTACCGGGAGCCGGGACTTGCGAAACGCCACTATCTCCTATACCGCAATTATCCGCTGCGCTAGCCAAGTCGCTGTAATCGCCCAAGATACCCTCGCATTCCTCATTGAGGACAACGGTTTGAGTCGCTGGACAGGTGATACTCGGGACTATAGTGTCCACCTTGTTTACAGCAAAAGAGCAAGTGGCGGTGTTGCCATTACCATCGTCAGCGATAAGGGTAACCGTTACGGCACCTACGCCGCTGACCACAGTGCCCGCTGCCGGGCTTTGGGTAATAGTTGCGCTACCAGTGCAGTTGTCCGTGGCTGTAGCCAAGGAGACATAATTGCCCAGCAAGGCTTTGCATGTGTCGTTCAAGAAGACCTCTTGCGTTTGTGGGCAGCTCAGGGCTGGGGGTGTGTTGTCCACCTTGTTGACAGTAAAGGTGCACACGGCGCTGTTACCGCTGTCGTCGCTGGCCGTCAGGGCGACGGTCATTGCACCCACCCCGCTGACCACAGTGCCCGCTGTAGGGCTTTGGGTAATCGCTACGCTACCAGTGCAGTTGTCCGTAGCCGTAGCCAGACTCGCATAATCGGGCAAAACGGCCGTACACCCCGCGCCCAAGGGCAATGTCTGCGCGGCTGGGCAAGTCAGGGCGGGCGGGGTGTTATCCACCTTGTTGACGGTGAAGGTACATACCGCGCTGTTACCGCTGCCGTCGCTGGCCGCCAGGGAGGCGGTCATTGCGCCCACGCCGCTGACCACAGTGCCCGCTGTAGGGCTTTGGGTAATGGTTACGCTACCAGTGCAGTTGTCCGTGGCTGTAGCCAGACTCGCATAATCAGGCAAAACGGCCGTACACCCTGCGCCCAGGAGCAACGTCTGTGGGTTCGGGCAAATAATGCTCGGCGGATTATTATCCACCTTGTTCACCGTGAAGGTACAGTTTACTGTATTGCCACAATCATCATCTGTAGATAGGGTTATCGTCATCGGTCCAGCATTGCTGACTGGACTGCCCGCCGCCGGCATCTGAGCAATGGACAGTGTGCTCGCGCAGTTATCTGAGGCTATAGCCAAGGCTCTATAGTCGGGCAAAGTAGCTGTGCAGGATGCATCCAAGATCAGGTTTTGGGCATCCGGACAAGCTAGAGAAGGAAGTATCCCATCTATTACCGTCGTGTATGTTGTACTGGTACTGTTGCCACACCCATCGGTTGCCGTTACGGTAATGGTCACATTACAAGTACCTGAAATGCTCGTTGTTAGCGAAACAGGGCCACACTCGTCTGTCGCTGTCGTGGCGGCCTTTGCTGCCAATTCCGCAGCCATTGCGTCCGAGTAGCAAGGCCCTATCATCTCTGCCGTTATTGTCGGCGGCGTATTGTCCTCCGTCCACGTAAAGACCACCTCGCACATCGCCGTATTACCGCAGGCATCCGTGGCTGTTACCGTCCATACCTGAAGGCGAACGCAGCCCTCCTCTGCTATCTCGCCGCCTTCCGCTGAGACGTCCACCTCTTCGCTGCAGTTGTCTGTAGCCACTCCCGCGGCGGCTATCGCCATGACAGCATCTGGCAACGCCTCTGGGTTGCAGCCCAAGGAAATGGCCTCCTCAGGGCAGGCCTCAAATTCGGGGGCCACCTCGTCCTCCGTCCACGTGAAAACCACCTCGCACATCGCCGTATTACCGCAGGCATCTGTAGCTGTTACCGTCCATACCTGAAGGCGCACGCAGCCTTCCGGCACCACATCGCCGCCCTCAGCAGAAAACTCGACTTCTTCTCCAGAGACTTCGCCGGCAGCCTCTATAGCCATTTCTTCGTTAGGAAGTACTGTTATGTTCCAGCCGAGCTCTATGGGAGCCTCTGGACACGCCGCGAATTCCAGCACTTCTTCGCCTACTGTCCATTTGAAAGTTACTTCGCAAACTGCGGTGTTGCCGCTGGTGTCAGCAGCCGTTACTGTCCACGTCTGGGTTCGCTTACAGCCATCCTCCTCGACCATGCCGCCTTCTGCAGACACCTCTACCATGCTGCAGTTGTCGGTAACAGTTCCTGCCTCGGCAATTGCCATAGCCTCGTCGGGCAATGCCTCTGGGTTGGGACCAAGGTTTATGGGCATTGTCGGACAAGCGGTAAATACCGGCTCCTCATTGTCGTGTACCGTTACAAAGAAGGAGCAGGTCGCCGTATTACCATGCACATCCGTGGCGGTGTAAATGACGACAGTCTGGCCTACAGGGAAAGTGTCTCCAGGGCTGTAAGTAGAAGTCAGCGACAGGATACCACAGTTGTCTTGCAGGGCAGGGCCAAAAGGCGGTGTCCATGTAGCCGTATTATGACAATTGCCCGGAGTGTTGTTGAGGGTAATGTCCGTTGGACAGGAAATAGTCGGCGGTTGTGTATCCTGTATTGTCAGGGTAAATGAACACGTAGCTGTATTGCCTGCCTCATCTGTTACAGTGTAAGACACTATCGTGACGCCCACTTTGGCTGTAATCGTGTAGGTTGTGCCGTTGTCGTTGCTGTACAGGATATTAGAGTTGTTCTAAAATAACGATATTTGCACAAAAATCCACCGAACACGATGTTAGACATCCACAGAGCCCTTCGCAATGAGTCCGTTTTGC
>FWPU01012438.1_pt1 | contig 11274 bp, 7 predicted proteins | sample 2228361 | NCBI WGS metagenome assembly FWPU01 (sample SAMEA103939777, study PRJEB20133) | metagenome | reverse complement strand
GGTCCACTGTGCCTATAATTTGACCAAGCATCAGAATATTGCCGTCTCTATCTACAGCTACAGCCTTGCCTATGTCGTTGCCCACACCCCCAAATCGCTTCGCCCATATCGTCTGGCCTGGCAAAAAGATTTGGATGTTTACGGTCAAGTTCACTGCAGTTGAAACCGCAGTATTGCCTGCAGCGTCATAGGCCTTTGCAGTCCATGAGTGGGTACCATTGGCTGCACTGGTTATGGACCATGCATAGGTATAAGGCGAGGAGGTATCAGTTCCTTTGAGGGTAGCACCGTCGTAGAACTCGACCTTGGTAACACCGACATTGTCCGATGCTGTTGCAGTGATCGTCACTGTTTGAGCTGTGGTGTAGGTAGTGCCAGAGGCAGGAGAGGTGATAGAGACAGTGGGAGCCGTCTTGTCATTGAATACAGTAACAGTCACTGGCGAGGAAGTTGCTGTCTTGCCTAAAGAGTCGCGTGCAACTGCGGTAAGTGTATGCGAACCGTTCGTAGCAGATGCGGTATCCCAAGATACAGAATAAGGGGCAGTGGTATCCTCTGTGCCGAGGTTTGCGCCGTCCAGTTTGAACTGGACGCCGACAATAGGCTTGTTGCTCGATGCAGTTGCTTCGACGGTTATCGTGCCGGATACAGTAGAACCTGCGGTCGGCGAAGTAATGGAAACCTTGACCGAGGCTGCATCACCTGCACTGGGAAGCAGCAAAAGGTACAGTAATAAGGAAGTAGTGGATACGATCTTGAGAATCTTTTCTCTCATGCTGATTTCCTTCACCTCCAATGAGCTGCGGACTCGAAATCGAATAAAAAGAAAGTCAATTGTGACGAAATGCGCAACCTGGTAGAATCCGTCCTCGCTTTTCTCTCGTGCCTAAAGAGTGTCCGTCACAAAATAATTAATGATATTAGTAAGTTACGAGCATCATTTAAAGCAATTACTTCATTATATCCTATTCTCTAAAGAAATGCAATTATACCTTCTCCTAGAACCTCACCAGGACCCTGGGTCCTACCGTCAGGTAGCTGAACCCTGCTGCAGTACCTGCTGCGAAATTGCCGCCTTCGATATTGACCTCCAGGAAGATCTCCTCTCCAGATTTATACCCCACACTTCCATTACCGCCGTATACAAAGTCGCTCGTCGAGGTAGCATAGCGTTCGTAGTATTGATGGCCAAGGTAGTATTCAGCATAAACGTAGAATAGACGTCGTTCCACGTACAGACTATTGAATACCCGGTTGGAGACGTAGTTCTTGGGATCGAACAAGCCGCTCGGTGTATGCTTTGAGAAGTCGAGGAATCTAAAGCGATACCCCACAGTAACAAGGGGATCCCTAAAGACCTTGTAGCTTACAAAAAGGCTTGCGTCGTGCGCCTTGTTGGTGTCGGAGAGGAATTTTCTCGAATACCCTACTCCGAGATCGATGTGGTCGGTTAATGCTGTGTTGAGCTTTACGCTGGCTGTTGTGAGCCTGACCCTGTTGTGTAACAGTTGGGATGTTTCAGTGAGGATGTCACTCGAGAATCCTGCGCCAATGGTGCCTTTGAACAGATTGAGCCCTACATGAGCGTTCCCTATCAAGAACTCTGTGCTCGAGCCGTCATTGACTTGGTTGAAGCCAACGGCCCCTCCCACGGTCACGGACTCACGGAGGCGCACGGAGGCTCCCAGGGAGGCGTCCTCTGCCCTGGACCTTGGTCCTGAGTCCCGAGCATCGGTATGGCGATAGGACAATTCCACCTTTGTTGCGCAAAAAGGATGGGAACCAATCCTGACCTGCACGCGGTGCAAATAGTTGTCGTCAGAATCCATGTAGTAATTGTAGCGAGTATCAGCCTCTGGCCTTTGGCGGGGGCAGGTATCTTCACTGACTGCTTCCTCAGATGCATGGATAGTGGCGCGAGAAGGGCTAAAAACTAGGATAAGGATGCCAAAGAGGCAGATGAAGGAAATTATTCGCTGCACTGTGCGTTACCGCTCCTTTTGAAATAAAAGCCCTTAAGGTTAGGTTGTTGCCTCGTTACCTGGTTACCACCGCTTTGCCATGCCGGCCACCTCTTGCAGATAGCCAACTACACAGATAGGGCTCATTATGGCTTGATAGATCAGCAGGTAGAAGAAAAGTCCAAGGAAATTCTTTCGGACCTAGAGCCCTAAGGTGGCAAACACCTTTGTTTGTTTGAAGAACAGTAGCACCACAATGAGAAAGGCTAGAGGCAGCACCAGAAGTGTCATAGGGCCGACGATGTAAAATCTGCCGGTAAGGGCAAGGAGAATGCCTGGAAGAAACGCAAAGGTATACGCCACGTCCAGAGAAGGAATGATAAAGTCCACTGCTATGAAGAAACCCTGAAGAGGAGAAGAACGCAGAACGCCGAGGCCATGTTTCCTCAAGCCCTCGATCATTCCTCTTGCCCACCGTTTACGCTGCCGGAAAAATCCTTTGAAGCTCGCAGGTGCGATGGTGAATCCAACGGCTGTAGGTTCGAATCCGATGCGATAGCCTTCCCTTAGCAGTGCCCACGTAAGAACGATATCCTCGCCGATCACTGGCGGCCAGCCCAGCACCTTACGTACAGCCTCTGTGCGGAATGCACTGAAGGCGCCCTGAGCAACGAGGGTTCCTTGATAGAGGGACTGCTGACGTTTTGCAGAAGCAATTCCTACGAAATAATCCCATTCCTGGAGCTTTGCCATGAAGGAGCGTCGAGAATTTTTCACGAGCACACAGCCTGCCACAGCGGCTGTGTGAGTGGGATCAGAGATCAGACGGGCTACTATGCGGCGCAAGGACTGTGGATGCAAAAAGGTGTCTGCATCGATACAGACAACGATATCGTTGCTTACATGTCTCAGGCCTTGGTTGAGCGCCATGGCCTTTCCCCCATGATCTGCCTCTACCACCTTGAGGTTTGGAAGCGAAAAGGAGGCAAGCACTTCTCTGGTTGCGTCTGTTGACCCGTCGTCTACGACGATGATCTCGATAGGAGAAGGGTAGTCGAGTCCCATGATCCCTCTGAAGGTCTCTGGCAGGTTATCCGCTTCATTGTATGCTGCGATGAGCAGACTGACGGGTGGTAATTCATTTTGCAGGCTGAGTTCTGGGGGCTTGTCCAGTATCACACTTGCCAGCATATGGGCATTGAGAAAGCCAGGGATCAAGGCAATGGTCAGTATTATGACACCTGCAAGGGTCTTTCCCACTACAAGTGAAAGTTCGTTAAACCATGGTTGAGCAAGGTATAGGGAAAGAAAGAACCATGCCAGGGCAGCAGTGGTCGAGAGCACAAACTTGATCCTGACTGGTACATAAAAAGGCCGCGTCCGGGGCTTGGCCTGAGGTTCAATGGCCGCAGCGCCAAGGTGTATCTTGGCTTTCGGCACAGAGTCACCGGCCTTATGCGTTTGGTCCTTACGACCGTGCTGCCGAATTTCATAACATTCTTCGCTAGGGTAGTCCTGCATGGTGCTGTGCTCGCGCCTTAGAACTTCAGGTTGCTTCTTTTATGCTGCACTGTGCGGGCCAGTACGGGTTATGGGCAGCAGTGCACTCGCAGATACGTGGGAATGCAAAGGTCATGCCCGGCCAACGTGTTTGTGAAACCTCTTGAAAAACCACAACGTTGCAACCACGCACTTGCTGAGGAGGAAGAGAATCCTGTATGGTATTGCCTACAGTGACAATTCTTGCCTTTCAGCCTAGCCCCTTCAGACGACCTCAAACCTCGATAGCGACAAGGTGGCTTTGATCGAGTAAGGACAGGTCTTCCTGCCGAAGAAAGGAAAAGTACTTTATCCAAAGCAAGGCATGTTAGTGTTTAGCGAGGAGGTGGGATATCGCTCGCTCGAGTCCTTCCAGGCTCAGGCCAAACATAGGGAAGATTGAAGCGATAATGCGGACGGTATATGGGCCACGGCCAAAGTCAGGAGCAAATCGTACCATGGGGTTGAGCCAGACAGCGTGTTTGAACACGCGTGCCAGAAACCTCAGTTGATCGATAGCAGGCTTTGTTTGGCGCACATTGTAGTAAATACACCCTTGGGGATGCTCGAGTTCCATGGGTGCCATTGAGGCATCACCAACGATGATGAGGCGTGAGGCAGGATCGAGCCTTTGGAAATCTAAAGTGGGGAAGGGCTTCTTGAGCCGCTGCGGGTCCTCCCATACGCAATCATAGATGCAGTTGTGAAAATAGAAGACCCTGAGTTCCTTGAACTGGGCGTGGGCGTAGTTGAAGAGTGTCTGCACCACTTCCACGTATGGATCCATACTCCATCCACCATTGTCGATCATGAGGATAACCTTGAGCCGATCTCTCAGGCTCGCGCTAAAGACGATCTCTATCTCTCCTGCATTCTTGACTGTCTCGCGAATGGTTTGTTCGATATCCACACGGTCGCGCGGACCTGAAGGCACCAGGTGTTTGAGCCGTCGCAAAGCCTCTCCTACCTGGGATGCGGTGAGTAGCGAATTTTGGGTGTAGTCACGGTAGCGGCGTTCAAGGGCGATCTTTATTGCCGAGCCACCGCCACCCTTGCCTCCCACGCGCATGCCACCAGGATGGAAACCTGAGTGTCCGACCGGGGATGTCCCGCCAGTACCGATCCATCGGTCGCCACCGTCGTGGCGTTCGGTCTGCTCTTTTAGTCTTTCGAGAAAGTATGCGACCAGTTCCTCAGGCGTAAGCGACCGGAGCGCCTCAGGATCAATGCCGAGCATGTGTGCAAAGATCTTTGGGTCCTTGAGCCAATCCTCCAGTAGCATTCGAAGCGATTCCTCGAGGTCCTTTTGGAACTCTTCTCCATACTCGACATGGTAGAAATACTTGGCAAACACCTGGTCGTAGAGGTCGAAGTAGCGTTCGCTTTTTACCATGACGGCCCGAGCTGCCACGTACAGGTCATCCAAGGACCTTATCAGGCCCATGGAAAGGGCCTTCTGGAGCTTCAAGAAGGCAGTGGGCGTGACAGGGACACCTCTTGTGCGCAGCTCGTAGAAAAAAGGAATGAACATGTCCTTGCCTTCACCTCATGGGTGAGTGTGCGAAGTGTGCTGCCTGCATGTAGTCAGCGCTTTTCTTAAAGAGTATGCCCAGGTAGGGAATATCCTTGCCCTGTTCGAGTGTACGCACTGAAAAATCCGGATCCATACGCAATGCGCGGATCCAATTGATGAGTTCTCGTGTGGCAGGTTTTTTTTCGATGGTGGGCAGACTCCTCAGCCTGTAAAAGGTCTCGATGCACGCGTGGGCGAGCCGGTTGTCGATTCTCGGGAAGTGTGCCTCGACAATTTTTCTCATGAACTCAGGCGTAGGAAAGGCGATATGATGAAAGTTGCAGCGGCCCAAGAAGGGATCGCTGAGATCTTTTTTGGCATTTGAGGTGATGATGACAACAGGTCTATGCTTTGCGCGAATAGTCTCGTCGATCTCGATGATATCGAAACTCATCTGATCGAGGACATCGAGCAAGTCGTCCTGAAAATCGCTATCAGCTTTATCGATCTCGTCGATGAGCAAGACGACTTTGGTGTCGGCAGTGAATGCCTGACCGATCTTCCCCATACGGATATAGTGCTTTATATTGCCGACATCCCTTCCTGAATCTCCAAAGCGGCTGTCGTTCAGTCGTGTCAGCGTATCGTATTGATAAAGTGCGTCGATGGCCTTCATGTTGCTCTTGACATTGAGCACAATGAGCCTGAGTCCCAGTGACTCTGCCAGGGCATGGGCGAGCAAGGTCTTGCCTGTGCCTGGCTCTCCTTTGAGGAGCAAAGGCATCTCGAGCGCGATCGATATGTTAACGATCTTTGCCAGTTCTGGATCGACGACATAGGTTGATGTGCCGTTGAACTGATGCATTGTATGCGGACCTCTTTATCAATGATGCTGTTCTTTATTGAGCCACACAAATACTATAGACTACCACAACGCCCTGGTCCAGGTCGAACAGGTAGTGAGACAGACCTAAAGAGCGCATTGTTTCTGGCTCATTGACGACACATTGAGAGCGAGGCGTAAGCAAAGGCACATGGGAACGACAAGGGGATCGGTTCAGGTTCTGGTTTTGGCGTGTCTCAAAAGGGCATACGTCGTAGTGAGGCAGCCTGGCTCATGAAGGACCTACGCGCGCTCGCCAAGAGCCCTTTGGTCTGGGTTGGGACAACCTACTTTGCCGAGGGCTTTCCCTATTCGCTCGTACGTCAGATCTCTTCAGTGTACTTCAAAGACCACAATGCCTCACTTCCTGCGATCGGCATGACCTCGCTCATGGGCCTTCCGTGGGCATTGAAATTCCTCTGGTCGCCGTATCTTGACGAGTACGGGACAAAAAGAAAATGGCTGCTCTGGTGTGAAGTGGCCCTTGTGATAGCGCTGCTGGGATTTGCTGCGATCACGCGCACGTCAATAGCGCTGCATCTCGGGACCCTTTTCTTTATCGTTACTGCCCTGCTTTCTGCTACGCACGACATTGCCATAGATGGTTTTTATCTCGAGGCCCTTGACAAGCAGGGCCAAGCAAGGTTTGTGGGCTACCGAGTGATGGCCTACAGGATCGCCATGATCACTGCTGCCGGTGGGATCGTAAGTCTTTCCCAATATGCGGGATGGGTGGGCGCGTTTGGATGCGCAGCTTTGCTCCTTTGTATCCTCCTTGTCTATCATGTCTTCTTTCTCCCCAAGGTTGAAAAACAGGCCCTTCCTTTGGCGAGGTTCTTTAGAGGGCTCTTGAGCAAGCGATCAGTCTATGGCGTCTTGCTCAGTCTTTTTTTGGCCGGCGGATGTATCTATGTGTGGAAAAGGGCAACAACTGGATTTCTAGCCCCACTTGCCCTGTATGTGCATAAACTCGCTCCTTCGAGCCTTATCGGGCTCTGTCTCCTGGTGGGCCTACTTGTCCTGCTTGCACTAAGGAACCGTATCCGTGACTCCTTGTATCGATCGTCCTCGTTTTATGCAAAGGCCTTTTTGACTTTTCTCGACCAAGAGCGAATAGGGTGGGCACTAGGGTTTATCGTGCTGTACCGGTCAGGTGAATCGCTCCTTATGTCGATGTGTGTGCCCTTTCTCATGGATTTAGGGATCAACAAGGCTCAGTACGGGTTGATTTCAGGTACACTCGGCATTGTCTGCTCGATACTAGGTGCCCTGACAGGAGGGGCGTGTATCGCCCGGTACACACTCAAGAAAACCATATGGCCCTTCACACTCGCTCAGAATCTTACCCTTGTGCTCTATATGGGTTTGGCCCTTTACTACAGGGACGTAGGTGGCGGTATGAGTCGGTCTGGGGTAGGGGTATCGGTTCCTTTGGTCGCCTGCGTGCACTGCTTCGAGCAATTCGCCGCAGGGCTCGGCACCGCGGTTTTTTCTTACTATCTTATGCGATGCTGCAGGCCGGAGTTCAAGGCATCGCATTTTGCCATTGTCTCAGGGATCATGAACATTGGCGGTTCCTTGTTCGGCGTAGTGAGCGGGTTTCTTGCCGAGCTTCTTGGCTATTGGAGATTCTTCGGTCTGAGCTTCGTTGCAAGCATCCCTGGCATGCTGCTCATATGCTTCATACCATTCCTCGATGACAAGAAAACTAGCTAAGTGTCGTCCGCGGTCGATGAAGCAGCTGCGTTCGGTGGCGTATAGGTCATTGCCTCCCAGAAGGTACGAAAGGGGTGGTAGAATTCTCCAGGGCCTTTTGCGCCTCGTAAGATATCGTACGAAGTAGTGGCCAAGGAATAGATGAGATCAGTTCCGAGTATGAGCCCGGCTGCCATTGCGTACAAGCGACCATTATGCTTCAGATAAAAGGCCCTCAATCCATACACCCATTCTTTGGTGTAGCTTAGATGGTCAAGCTGCTTTACAGAGGATCCTCCGTAATGAAATGCCTGAATGTGAGGCACGATGTACGCTTTGAGGCCGAGCTTGAACATGCGCTGGGCAAAGTCACCGTCATTGAAAAATACAGGGAATCGCTCGTCGAGAAATCCAATCCTTGTGATCACGCTTCGAGGAATGAGGCTGCAGCAAAACGCTGCACCGCCATCGGTACATGCAATGGGATCTTGAGTGTCTTTGAGTTTGAGCGATTCGTAGCGATCCCTTTTTCGTATGCGATTAGCGAGCATGTGCCTGTCGATCCATCTGCCAGCCACGGTGTACAGGAAAAAGACCGTAGAAAGTGGGTATCCTTCCATAGTACTCCTGGATGGATCCATCAGGATTCAACAGCCGAGGGCTTATCACGCCTGCATCCGGGTGCGTCTTGGCAAAAGCCAGGAGGCCATCGAGTGCGCCTTCGGGAAGATAGCAATCAGGATTCATGACCAGAACGTAGTCACCTGAGGATTTGGAAAAGGCAAGATTGTTGGCCCGGGCAAATCCGATGTTCTCTTTTGAGGCGATAAGGTGTACCTCGGGAAAGTCTCTGGCGACCATTGCTGGGCTCTGGTCACTTGAGGCATTGTCAACGACGATTACCTCGTAGGAGATGCCTGTTGCAGCGTTCCGCAACGAGTGCAGACACTTGGCAAGATAATCGCGGGTATTCCAATTTACGATAAGGACCGATACATCCATGGCTGTGCATCATTGTGAGAATGTATATCGAGTGTAGGGCAGAGGGATACGCCATGTCAAAGGTGGACAACGTGTGCTTCGCGAGTCAGGCTCCTTTTGTGTTGTGTACGGCCTGACATGGGCTCCGGTCTTGGCTTGGAGACCTACGTGCGAAACTCGCCTAAAGCTGGGTCATACCTTAGATGCACTGGAACCTTTATGCGATGTACTCGGCTGTGGTATAGTCCTCAACAGTGTACATGAGGTGATCTAACAGACTAGGCGCACTACTAGAGTGACGGAGATAGACACATGACAAGCTGGCAGCCGGCCAGGCATGGTACTCAGAGGGAGAACCTAAAAAAGTTTCTCACAGGCCTTAGACACGTCGAACCAGTGCAAGGGACAAAGCGCCTCGTCAAAATGCTCCTGCAAATCTACACAAGACCTCAGTCTCTGGAGGATCGCCTGCGCAGTCTCGGTGCGACAATAGGAAAGAACGTGCAGCTTCAGCCCTTCAGTGTTGACGAGCGGTACGCAAGACTTCTTACCATAGAGGATGACGCCACAATCGGAAAAGGCACGGTTATCTACTTGAGCGACGGTTCGCTCAACACTGTCTCGGAAGATCCAGATCCTCCACCGGTCAAGTTCGCTCCTGTAAGGATCTGTAAAGGTGCTGTGGTGACCAGGGATGTGATCATCTTATGCGGCGTTACCATCGGCGAGTATGCTATCGTTGGAGCAGGATCGCTAGTCACTCGCGATGTAAAGCCCAGGATGGTGGCAATGGGTGTTCCGGCACGTGAGGTCTGCAGTGTCGAAGAACTAAAGGAACGGCTCCTTAGCGAGGAGGAGGGACCGCAGACTAGCAGCCGATTCTACATTCACATGCCCAACTGGAGAGAGCGCCGTAGGATCGGCATGATGCCTTGGGAACAGGATCTCTACTACCTTGAAAATTTTCCCAAGCACGGTTATTGAACAGCAGCACTGCTCGAACAGTCGAACAAACAAAAACGAGTCCCAGGACCTTTCTGACCTGGGACTCGTTTGTAGGCTTGGAGCTGACGAGATCTCCCCGATACTATGGATATGCCTCTGAATACTACCTATGATTGAGTGTTGCCTTCAGTCTGAACGTAACCTTGCATGACCCCAGGTCGCCCTTGACCATATTGAAGCATAGGCGACTGCCATATCTCCCATTTCGCACCTTAAGATGCGACGCATTGATCCCCATATCGAAGGTACACGCGCTGAGATCCGTTGTCGAACCATCTACCATAGGCGGGCCAAAGCAGCCTGGTATCGAGGTATGGGTACATCTCAGGTTCACGCAGGTGTCCGTGGTGCATGGATCGAAATCATCGCACTGGACATTGAAGATGCACGATCTGGTGTCAGAGCTAGGGTTCTGGCAGGTGCCTGCCACGCAACTGTTGGCAGTGTAGTCATTGTAGTCTTCGCACGAGGCGTCCGAGCTGCAAGTGCCTGAACCATATATGATGCAGTTTATGCCCAGGGCGTCGCTCAGAGCGCCTCCAGTCCCTGGCATTATGGTTTCGAGAACCGTGTAAATCTCGATTGCAGGGATATCGACCGGCTCAATGACAATCTCATCACCGATAAAGTGCCCTGTGAGCCGGAGGTAGGGAAGCAATGGTGGAAGCGAAAGCTCGACATAGAATGGGTCCGGTGTTTCAGGCGGTACATCTATCGGCGGGATGAGGGAGTTGTACGTCGGGAGGAGCCCGTTGAGCACTTCGAGTATACCTGCAGAACTTATCATGCACAAGCTCGGCTCCTGAACAATTGCCACAGTCCCGGTCTGTGGGTCCGGAAAGGCCAATTGATAGTTACCGCCTGGAAATTTGTAACCAGTGCCATGGGAGCATGCTGCGTCAGAGCAGCACGGATCGTCAGCGCGCTGGGCACTACAAATATTCTCGCAGGTGCCCTGGGCCTCGTAGCAGAAGTCATCAGTGCAGTCGATACCGTCGACACAAGGACTCGACAAGCCTCCCCGACATATACCGCCAGAGCAGGTATCGCCGATAGAGCAGAACAACCCGTCCTCGCATGGTGTACCGTTGGGAAGTGGCGTGTACACACACCCTGTGCTCGGGTTGCAAGAGTCGACGGTGCAGGTGTTGCTGTCATCGCAGGTGAGAGGCGTACCTGGAGTGCAGGTGCCGCTCTGACACGTTTCTGCACCGTTGCATAGATCGCCGTCCGAGCAGGAGGTGCCGTTAGGCACTGGTGTATAGACGCATCCTGTGCTCGGGTTGCATGAGTCATTCGTACAGACATTGGAGTCATCGCAGGTGAGCGGTGTACCTGGAGTACAGGTGCCACTATGACACGTTTCAGCGCCGTTGCATGCATCGCCATCAGAACATGAGGTACCGTTAGGCACTGCCGTGTGGACACATCCTGTGCTTGGGTTACAGGAGTCATTCGTACAGACATTGGAGTCATCGCAGGTAAGCGGTGTACCTGGAGTACAGGTGCCAGCCTGGCAGGTCTCAGCGCCATTGCAGATGTTGCCATCGGAACATGAGGTACCGTTAGGCACGGGTGTGTGGACACATCCTGTGCTTGGGTTACAGGAGTCATTCGTACAGACATTGGAGTCATTGCAAGTGAGCGGTGTACCTGGAGTACAGGTACCACTCTGACACGTTTCTGCACCATTGCAT
>FWPU01012432.1_pt1 | contig 11275 bp, 8 predicted proteins | sample 2228361 | NCBI WGS metagenome assembly FWPU01 (sample SAMEA103939777, study PRJEB20133) | metagenome | reverse complement strand
AGTATTTTTTATAACTGTGAAATTCTGTCTATGTTATCTGTCCGAACTTGTGTCCCAAGCTCAGCTAAGTAAGTTTGACACCTGGGGATGGATGTGTTATAAGTAAACGTTTACGGGAGGGACTTGAATAATGAATGGGTTGAAGATTTTTACTATAGTGGCATTCTTTGGGGTGCTCCTTATGGTTTCCTACCTCGTTGCGGAGGAGCACCTCCAGGACGGCATACTGGGGCTTACCATGGAGGCGGTCCACGGAAAATTTGGCCCGCCCAAGTACTACTACCTTGAGGAAGAGCCTTACCGCAGGTACTGGTTCTACCCGGTAGAGAAGGCGAGCGAGGTGGAGCCTATGTTCTGGGCAGACCCTAACGTCCCCAGGGACGAGGTATATCCCGCGGAAAGGGCCGGCAAGAAGCTCATGTACAGGGTTCAGTACGCCTGGGATAAAAGGGAGGCACAGGCCGTACAAAAAGTAAAGAAGTACTGGGTGTACCTGAAGGAGAACCCGGTGGAGCTTAAAGACCTGGCCGGCGTGGTCAGCGAGTTCGCCCCCGGGATCGGATCCGGCGTCCTCTGTTTCAAGAGCCGCCAGATAAACACCAACAGGGTAGTTGTGACCTTTTTACTACCGGAGACCTCCGAGCTGGCTGGTATAATCGCCGGCAACTACCGCGAGAAGGCCCAGAATGACTGGGGAGTCTGTTATGAGGTAGTCCTCTGTGACGGAGAGGAAGAAGTATCCCTCAAGAGCAAGGTGTTTGAAGTCGTGGTGGGTCCTGGCAGTAAGCGCCGCCTGCTGGGTTTCAAGAAGCTGGGGTACAGTGAGATAACTAATCCCTTTTCTTCTTAGAAAGGGTATTTTTACTTAATCGCTGGGTGAAGTCATTGCGAGCGAATGAATGCATGTAGCCACGACCTTTCGGCTGAGCAGTTCGGCCCTGAGCGGTCGACCGCACTGCCGAAGGGCTCGCGGTCGAAGCCTTCAGGTTGCGCAAACGCAGGCTGAAGCCTGCGGCTACGGCTAACGCCCTCGCAATGATGGCGCCGTACACTAAAGGAGTATCGGCTTGAAAAAGAAGACGGTTCTATTGGGCCTGGGGTTAGATTGTAAGGATGGACACAAGAGGATTACCCGCGGAGAGGATTTCTTTATCTACGGTGGTTACCAGGAGACCCATGAGCAAATGGTAGAAAAGGCCCAGGAGTTCAACAAGGCCGTAAAAAAGACCGGTAAACGGCTGGACGAACTATCTCCAAAAGAGTACTACAAGATAGTTGAGAATATCGGAGACTCTAAGCTCCACTGGTTCTGCCAGGAAGACTAGAAAAAGCATGTAGCCGCAACCTTTAGGTTGCGTCAAACGCAGGCTAAAGCCTGCGGCTACCTGTATCATGGTAATGGAGTGTACAAGACTTTTGGCCTTCGCCAGGCCCTACTGGAAGGAGTGGCTCCTGGCCCTCGTCTTCATGTCGCTCTACACGGCTACAGGCGGGGCACAACTGGCCCTTATCAAGCCTGCCCTGGATAAACTCTCGTCAACCAGCCTGTCTACCTCAGCAGGAACACCCCATCAACACGAAGCCGACACTGCCCGATCCACTAAAGACATCGGTCAATCCACCCCTTTCAAAAATCAGGAAGGGCTGAGGGATTACCTCAGAGAATTCATACCAGAGAGACTGGCTACACTATGGGCGGGATGCACCAGTACCTACACTGGCATAGGAATCCTGGCCCTAGCCCTCGCCCCGCTGATATTCCTCTTCGGGTACATACAGAACTATCTCAAACACTTTATCATGTGGCGGGTGTACGTAGATTTGAGTAACCGCCTGTGCAGTAGCCTCCTGCCCCAATCCCTGAGCTTCTTTGAGAACAGGAAGAGCGGGGAGTTGATGTCCAGATTGATAAATGACCTGAACGTCACGCAGGTGGGCATCATAATACTGTTTGAGGACGTCATGCTCCAGCCACTGAGACTTCTCTGCGGGCTTGTCCTGGCCTTTTATTTCAGCGGCAAGTTCTTCCTCTTTGTCCTGGCAGGGATGCCGGTTGCACTCTTCCCCATACTGTTCTTTGGCAGAAAGATAAGGAAGCACGGAAAGGCCGCCCTGGAGCGCATGGGCTGGCTGACTGAGGCCCTGAGGGAGATACTCTCAGGCATCCGTATCATCAAGGCCTACAAGATGGAGGAGGAGGAAAAAAGGGAATTCCAGAGGATTAATGAAGACTTCTTCAAGAAGCGGATGAAGTGGAGTAAGGCGGCCATACTGAACCAGAGTAGCGGTGAGTTCTTTTATGCCGTGGGGCTGGGGGGGATGGTGATAGTGGGGGGTTATGTAATCGGCACAGGGAGCCTTACCCTGGGAGAGTTGGGGGGGTTCACGGCTGCCTGCCTGCTCATCTTCCGCTCTACGAGGCTACTCTCCAGGAGCTACTCCAAACTCCAGGAGGCCCTGGCTGGTGCCAGCCGCATCTTTGAGATACTTGACCACGTCCCACAGCTACAGGACCACCCACAGGCCATAGAACTCGGAGGGATGAAAGACGGGATTGCCTTCAAGCAAGTCAGTTTTTCCTACAACAGTGAGAGGGTGCTGGAGGACATCACCTTCCAGGTGAAGAAGGGAGAGGTGGTGGGGGTGGTCGGGGAGAGCGGTGCAGGGAAGACCACCCTGGTGAACCTACTGCCACGTTTTTACGAACCTACGGTTGGTTCCATAGAGATAGACGGGAAGGACATCCGCCTGGTGAAGAGGGATTCGCTGGTGGACAACATAGCCCTGGTCACACAGCAGACCTTTCTATTTAATAGAAGCGTTGCAGAGAATATCCGCTACGGTAAGAAGGACGCAGCCCAGGAAGAGCTGGAGGAGGCCGCCAGGGCCGCCTACATCCATGACTTCGTCTCAGGGCTTCCCAGGGGCTACGATACCGAGGTCGGAGAGCTTGGGGTGAAGCTCTCAGGGGGCCAGCGCCAGCGCATAGCCATAGCCAGGGCTATCCTCAAGGATGCGCCCATACTGATACTTGACGAGGCCACCAGTGCCCTGGACGCCGAATCGGAGAAGCTCGTACATGAGGCCCTGACTAACCTCATGAAGGGAAAGACCACCTTCATCATCGCTCACCGCATGTCTACACTCAGGAACTGTGATAAAATATTGGTGTTGAAGGACGGCCGTCTGGCAGAGATAGGCACCCACGAGGAACTGATGCAGAAGGGTGGGGAATACTGCAGGCTCTACCAGGCGCAGATGCTGGAAGGGGAAACAAATCTGTAGTGGCCAGTCTACTAAAGTGGATGTCGGTTTTCCTGAAGCCCAGGGTTGGGAACATCCGCCTCAGGCGGACAACCCTATAGCCCAGTCCGCCTGGGCCTCAGGCGGATGTCGATGGTTAATCCCCCTATTTCCTCTTTACTAACTAAAGGGGGATTATTCCCATTGACCCCTGAATCCCCTGAAACAAGTTCAGGGTCAGGGCAATGGACTCCAATAGTAGTGTGTAGCGTGCCAGCTCGTCTGGCATGTCAAACGTGCGAGACCCTGAACTTGTTTCAGGACGCACGATACATAAAAAATACAAATATCGTAGGCTAAAATCCAAAAGCCGTATCATCGCAAAGGGTATAAGGGTATATAACCTCAAAAATATAGCGAGTAGCCGCAACCTTTAGGTTGCGTAATTCCTCGCAGGCTATCCGCCTCAGGCGGAGCGGCTACATTGCGGTTACGTGGAAAGGTAAACTATATACAATGCCAAAATCCAGAAACTCCATATTCGCAAAGGGAATAAGGGTACATAACCTCAAGAACATAGACGTTGAGATACCGCTGAAGAAACTGGTGGTGGTCTCGGGCGTCTCAGGTTCGGGGAAGAGCAGCCTGGTCTTTGATACCCTCTATGCGGAAGGCCAGCGCCGCTACGTGGAGACCTTCTCCACCTATGCCAGACAGTTCCTTGAGAGGATGGACAAGCCCGAGGTGGACCACATTGAGGGCATCCCCCCCGCAATAGCCATCCAGCAAAAGAACCCTGTAAAGAGCCGAAGGAGCACCGTCGGTACCGCCACGGAGATTAACGACTACCTCAGGCTCCTGTTTGCCAAGATAGGGATTACCTATTGCAAGGGCTGCGGCCGCCAGGTGGAGAGTAACTCCGTTACACAGGTGGTGGGAAAGGTGATGTCGCTTCCTGAAGGGACAAGATTCCTAATCCTCTTTCCCCTGCAGATCAGCACAAAGCTCTCTAGTCAGAAACAGATTGCAATATTAAAAGAGCAGGGAATTCTCAGGCTCTGGGCTGAAGAAAGTTTATCCGCCTCAGGCGGACAGGAGTTTAAAAGTTCAAAGGGCACTGCAGGGCGTCAGGGCGGTAGCAATCCGCCTCAGGCGGAGCGCCAGGGAAGGGTGGTGGACATCGTGGAAGAGCCTGGGTTTGACCTCCTTGCGGGACCCGTCCAGGGTGTAGTGGACAGGCTCACGGTGAGGCTGGATATTAGGGAGCGTCTGGCGGATGCCCTGGAGACGGCCTTCCGTCTGGGGCAGGGTCGGATGAGCATCCTACTGGCTGATGAGAACAAAGAGCTGAAGTTCAGTAACCGCTTCCGTTGCGAGGACTGTAACCTGGAATACCCTGAGCCCTCTACCAATCTCTTCTCCTTTAACAGCCCACTGGGGGCCTGCCGAAAATGCCAGGGCTTTGGTAACACTATTGAGATAGACAGGAACCTGGTAATCCCGGACCCTAGAAAGAGCCTGAGGGAGGGGGCTATACAGCCGTGGACTACTCCGGCTTACAGTCACCTCCAGGAGGAACTCCTGCTGGGGGCCAGGCGGCATGGTATCCCTACCGATGTCCCTTACCAAAAACTCTCCAAAGAGCAAGTGAAACTAATCTGGGAAGGTACGTCTGACTTCTGCGGTATTGAGGAGTTCTTTGGGTGGCTGGAGCAGAAGAAATACAAGATGCACGTGAGGGTCTTTCTGAGTAAGTACAGGGGATACGCCACCTGTATGGACTGTGGCGGTTCAAGACTCAACTCCATGGCCATGAACGTGAAGATAGCAGATAAGACCATGGCCGACGTATGTGCCATGAGCATAGAGGAGGCCCACAAATTTTTTGAAGGTTTAAGGCTCAGAGACTACGAAGAGGAGGTGGCGAGGCTCATCCTCCAGGAGATCCGTAAGAGGCTTGACTACATGGTACGCATTGGACTGGGTTACCTCAGCCTGGACCGTCTCACCCGTACCCTCTCAGGGGGCGAGGCACAGAGGGTGAACCTTACCACCTCTCTGGGGTCCTCGCTGGTGAACGTCCTCTATATCCTTGATGAGCCCAGCATAGGACTCCACCCGAGGGACACCGAGCGCCTTATCGGCACGCTCAAACGGCTAAGAGACCTGGGTAACACGGTGGTAGTGGTAGAGCATGACAAGGATATCATCCGTTCGGCAGACCTCCTCATAGACCTCGGTCCTGGCGCAGGGGAGAGGGGCGGCAGGATAGTTTACCAGGGCACCATACAAGACCTCACCAGGAGGAACGGCTCCCTGACGGGAGAATATCTCCTGGGCAAGAGGTCCATATCTGTCCCAAAGGAGAGGCGGAGACCCACAGGGAAGGCCATAACTCTCAAGGGAGCATGTCAGAATAACCTGAAAAATATAGACGTGTATTTCCCCCTGAATATGCTCGTCTGCGTAACGGGCGTCTCTGGCTCAGGCAAAAGCACCTTGATACAGGATACACTCTACCCCGCCCTGAGGAGGGAGTTGCGGTTTTTTGCCCCCAGGGTGGAGCATGGTCTTGCCCGTCACGATGAATCGGCCATAGGCGCTACAGGCAGGTATTCACAACTCATGGGGGCAAGAAACATCTGGGATGTAGTGATGGTAGACCAATCCCCCATCGGACGCACCCCGAGGAGTAACCCCATCACTTACGTCAAGGCCTTTGACGAGATAAGGAGGTTATTTGCCTCCACCAGAGAGGCAAGGATAAGAAACCTCGGCCCCAGTGCCTTCTCTTTTAACGTGGCTGGTGGACGATGCGACTACTGTCAGGGAGAGGGCTACAGAAAGGTAGAGATGCAATTCCTTGCAGATGTGTACGTCACCTGCGAGAAGTGCCACGGCAAGCGGTTCAGGAGAGACATACTGGACATCAGGTACAAACATAAGAACGTACACGAGGTGCTGGAGATGACGGTGGAGGAGTCCCTGAAATTTTTTGAGGACGGGTCTTCACTTGTCCAGAGTTTACGTTGCTTGCAGGATGCTGGCCTTGGTTACCTCCGCCTGGGCCAACCCGCAACCACCCTTTCTGGCGGTGAGGCCCAGCGACTCAAGATGGCGAGCTTCCTTGCCAAAAGATACGCTGAAAACATACTCTTCCTCTTTGATGAACCTACCACCGGCCTGCACTTTGAGGACATACGAAAGCTCCTTGAATGCTTTCAGTGCCTCCTCCGCGAAGGGCACTCTCTCATTGTCATAGAGCATAACCTTGAGGTAATAAAATGTGCAGATTACATCATAGACCTCGGACCCGAGGGAGGTGAAAAGGGCGGGTACATTGTTGGTACTGGTACTCCCGAAGAGATTGTAAATCTAAGAGATTCCTACACCGGTAGATACCTGAAAGAATATTTACACTAGTGCAAGAAAAACACGGACGCAAGTCGTAGTGTGTAAACAACTTGCCCTTGTTTACGCTATTTATAACCTAAGCCATTTTTCATTTGACATTTACGTATTTGTTTATATAATATTTACTTGGAGAAAAATCATATATGTTTTTAAGGGGAGCGATCGGTGCAGAAAGGCTTTGAAGGCAGACGCAAGCCAAAAGGCGCACCTATAAGGCTTATCATTATAGCCTCAATACTGGGGGTTTCTTTGATCATCGGGGGTATTTTTGCATATCGTAATCTTGGCTACTACTACGTCGCTGCAGATGAGGTAGCAGTAGTGGTGAATAACCTCACCGGGGGCGTAAAGACAATAAACAGGGCAGGCGTGGTAATATACGTCCCATTCCTGCAGAACGTATATACCCTGGACAAGAGGGAACAGATACTGGTAATGAGTTCAGTCAACATTACCCCCGCCCAGCCAGAGGGAAATCCTTTGTGGGTAAAGTGTATAGACGGTGGTGATGTTATCCTTGACATGACGATACACTACCGTATCATTCCCGAAATGGCCGATTTCATCATCCAGGATTCCGGATTCGCAAATGCATTCAAAGATAAGTGGCTGTACGACTACGGACGTGCTATATGTCGTTACAACCTGGGAGAACTAAGAGTAGATGATTACCCATTTGCCAGCAGGCGTGCCCAGAAGGCCGAGCAGGCAAAGGACGAACTTAACAAACACCTCAAACCCCGTGGGATAGAAGTCCTGGCCGTAAACATACAGGATTACCGTTATTACAGGGAATACGCCGAGAAGATTCACGAAAGAAGGCTGGCAGATAAAGAGGTGGAAGAGCAAAAGGCCAGGGGTTCAGCGGCCATGGAGAACCAGAGGAGGGTCATTGTAGAAGAGACTAAGAAAATGGACGTAGAGGTAGCCCGATTCCGCGGCGACCTCCAGAAGAGGGAGATAGATGCAGAGGCTAAGGCAGAGAGCATAAGACACGATGCAGAGGCCTATTATGAAAAAGTGCACATAGAGGCAGATGCCGAGTATGAAAGGTTGGCCCAGCGTGCCAAGGCCGTCCTGGTGGCTAAGCAGGCCGAGGCAGAAGGCATCCTGGAACTCAAGAAGGCCCTGGAAGGGGAGGGTGGCAGGAATCTGGTAAAGATGGAATATGCCAAGAGGTTAAGGGAGGCAAGGATCTCAGGTACACCAGTGCTGAGACCGGGTCAGGAATTCCCATACATGCGGATGGAAAGAGAGGCAATACCCCCTCCCGGAGCGGTGATAAAATGAGAACCAATGTAAAGTATTACATACTGGGCGGGATTTTAGGTTTCGCCTTCATATTCACGGCCATAGCCTTGCCCTTCATAATAAGAAGGGTCCCTCTAGACCAGATTGGCGCCAGGGTAAAGGTATGGAGCGTGGAGAGGGGCGTAGTACCTAAAGACTACTTTGTGGGATGGCACAGGGGCATCCCTAAGATAGACCACTGGGTACTTTTTGATGGCACGGTGCAGACAGAAGATAGGACCGCCGAGCCGACCAGGGAGAGGAAGGAAGGCAATCCCATAAAACTCAGAACCGCCGATGACTATGACGTTATGCTGGAGATAATAGTAAAGTATAAACTGGAGAGGGGTTTCGTGCACAAACTCCTCCAGGAGATAGGCCCCGGGGATATGTACAAGCGAATCATGAGCATGGAGGCCTACGACGCTGCCCGTACTGCGTTCGGCAAGATGGTGGAATCAGACCTTTACAACCCCTTCGAAAAGCGTAAGAGGGCAGAGGAAGTAAAGGAACTCCTGTCCAGGAAGATGAAACCAAGGCACGTAGAGGTCATTGACGTGCTCCTCCTGAATTTGAATTTTGACCCCAAGCTTGACAGGAAGATTAAAAACCTTAAGGTTGCAGAGCTGGATGCCCTGGCCAATATCTCTAAGGCCAAGGCCGCTGACCAGCGCGGTATCACGCAGACCATAGACGCCGATACCGAGGCTATAGCAGAAAAGATAGCTGGAGACAAGGCTGCAAAACTGTCCATCCTTGATGCCATCACCAAGCAAAGGATAACAGAAATCCTGGCAGCGGCTGACAAATACATGGTAGAAAAAAGGGCCCTTGCCGACCGCTACAGGGAGGAAAGGATAGCGGCAGGACAACTACTGGTTAACCTGGCCATTGCAGAAGGCGAGCGTCTGAGGCGTATGGCAATGGTTGGAATAGGAGGAGACCTTCTGGTGGCCATGGAAGCGGCCAGGAACATCAATCTTAGCAACATTGATATATCTACCCAGCAAGTAGATATCCTAGACATAGAATCTATGATTAATAAGCTGGGTGCAGGAAAGTAAACCTTACTAGTAAATCCCCTTAAATTTGACCACATACTTACTTATCTTCTCAGGCTCTACTCCAGTAACTATCTCCTTAAAAGACTTAACGTCTTTGTTCTTGAAGCCTTTTATACTGAAGTCCTGACTGACCACGGGGGCATTTTCCAGGTCAAATACTCTCACATTGAAAGTAACTATACTGAAGTCGGCCTCCGATAGGTTTTTCAACTCCCCCGTAATCCGCGCCGAGGAACCGAAGGGGTTAAACTGAACGTTCCGCATATAAAAACCCCCGCCGATGGCCTCGTAGCCCTCTTCCTCAGGAGTCTTAGGCTTGACCTCCTCTGGAGGGGCAGCCTCTGCCACTGCCCCTTCTTTTGGTACCACTTCTGGTGGAGGGCTAATGCCTGACTGTTTCTCCAGATTCTCAACCCTGGCAAGTAGCTTTGTGGCCGCCCCCTGCTGCTCTGCGGAAGCAGTCAGAAACGTATCTAATGCGGCGAGCTTCTCTACGATGGCCTGTTGCAGAACTTCTATGTTCTTCTTCTGCAGGTCTACTTCGGTGGACAGCTTACCCGTGGCCTCTTTCTGCTCATCTATCGCCTTCTTTAAAGGGTCAAGAGGTCGCATGTATTCCTGATACCTCTTTTCCAGCACGGAAATAATCACTGACTGGTCTTCCACCTTCTTGCCCAGGTCGGCGAGTGATTTCTTGAGAACGTCCATGGTCTTGGCAAACTGAACCATCGGGTTCTCCCCACCCCCGAGGGTTGTCTCCATCTTGTTGAGCCTGTTGGTCATGTCCATAAGCTCTGTCCGCATGGAGTTAAGGTTCTTGCTTATCTCAGAAAGCCTATCCATCACTGCCCCCCCTCCCTGCGTGCCCCTCTCAAGCTCCCCTATCCTTTGCCTCAGCGTCTCCACCGAACGCATCCAGTCCGAAAGGCTCCTCTCAAAGTTTGCGAAATTCTTCATCACGTCTTCACTACTCTGCCCGGTGAAGAGCACAAAAGACAGAAAGATAACTAGTATTGCGTGGGACTTTTTCATATATGCTACCTCTACCCCAAATATACACATTCCCCGATATTTGTCAACCACCGGGCGACACGGCAGTAAAAACGGGCCGAAGGAAAACAAATCTGTTTTTAGTCCTCCACCTTAGTACAAATCTGCGTTGACAATAAAACACTTTTGTGCTAATCTTTATTTTTAAGCTGGGGAATTAGGCTCAATGGCAGGGTGAATTTTTGCCAGCTTAAAACTGCCTGTAAACAATCTAGCGGAAGAAGTCAATGGAAGGGGTTTTTACATCCGCTTCCTGGCTGAAAGGAGCCATCTATGGCAGGGACAGTTTCAAAATTTAAGTGCCTGGCAATCATTTTGTCCGCCTCAGGCGGACTGGCACTAACCCTCTTTACCACGCCTCTCGGGGCAGAATATTCAAACGAGGCAAAGCTGCACTACGAGCGCGGCTTATATTACATTCAGCAGGGTAATCCAGACCCCGCAATAAGGGAGATGGAAGAGGCCGTAAGGCTGGAACCCGAGGTATTAGGAGGGCACAGGTACCTGGCAATGGCCTACACGTTGCGAGTGGACATAGGGGAGGCCGTAGAGGAATACGAGACTATTTTTAAGCTAAATCCAAAACTGGCAGAAGTTCCAGCCGTAAAAGTCCAGTGGCTTAAAGAAAACGAGGAAATCCTCAAGAAACTTGAAACAGAGTTAAAAGAATTCCATGTGACACAGCCCCAGAATCCCATTCTACACGTTTTGCTAAGCTGGCTTTACGGAGAGGAGGGGAAGCTGAGGGAGGCCTATAAGGAACTCCTCCATGCCCTGGAAAAAGCACCTTCTCTAGATAAAGAACATCTGGACTACAGGGATAAATCCATTATCGCGCTCACGTGGGAGCTGGTAACAGCCATGCAAAACAATAGCCCTGCACAGGCAAAAACCCAGTTAGAACTCCTCCTGTTTGCATTTAGAGATAAAGAAAGCGGCATGACAGTAGGCAGCAGGTAGTAAGCATTACCTGATTCCTTATCGTATTGCTATTGCCCCAAGGTCTGATGAAAGGTTCATCTGGGCCTCGAGACCTTATTAAGCTCAACCCCGCTGTAATCCCTCCGTCCACTACTGATATCTTGAGACCTCTGCAAAACTCTTATATCGGGTGTTCGCCCTCAACAATCCCTCCCCCTTGAGGGGGTAGTTTATCATTTTCACAGCACATCCGCTTATGCCATTTTGGCTTAAGCAAACTGGCTAATCTCCCT
>FWPU01012429.1_pt1 | contig 11276 bp, 10 predicted proteins | sample 2228361 | NCBI WGS metagenome assembly FWPU01 (sample SAMEA103939777, study PRJEB20133) | metagenome | reverse complement strand
GCTGTGGTTTAGTCAATTTCTATCAAAGAACGAGAAAAAGGGCATAATCTCAAATGAATTAGGCCAAAACTATGCCTATATTTAAAAAATATCTTATTTCAGAACAACTCTAATGGTTGTTCGCATAAGAGCAGAATCTTGTTTAAGATGAAGGATAAGTGATGAAAATCGCTGTGAGCTTAACGATCTCCAAGCCGCCCTTGTCGGACTTTATGCGGGTTATTTTTGCCTAATAATAGCGAAATGGCATTTTCAGAAAGCTTGGCCTCGGGATGAGGCTGTGTAGTGAAGGCAAAAAATGTCCCTGTTCGAAAGCCAAGTCCTCGTTATCAGCAAAAGGCCGCCTCAACACAGCGTGCCAAGGCGGCCATATTGAAACAAGGCCAGTTCTCTACTGCTTCGCAAAGCGGATCACTCCTAAGGGTTTTCCTGCTTCTATCACCTGCACGAAGTACAGCCCCGCCGGCAAGGCGCCCGTCTGCACCTGCTGCCGCTCGCTGCCGACCTCGGCGGTCGCTTCGAGGGCGAGCCGTCCGGTGGGGTCGGTGATGCGGATACGCGTGCCGGCAGAGGCGGGTGCGGGCAGTTCGAGGGTGAAGGAGTTGGTGGTGGGGTTGGGGTAGAGGCGCAGCTGGTTATCTTCCCATGTATCTTTCGTACCTACAATAAAGATGCTATCTACTTTCTCCCAGCAATACAGGCCCGTTGCCGGGTCTTTCTCTATGGCCAAATACTTAATGGTATAGGTACCACTGCTGTTATATGTATGAGATACCACACTGCCTCCGTAGAAAGGCCCATAGTCAACTTGACCATCTCCCCAATCTACCCACTCTATGAAGTTGCAGGAAAGCAGTGTATTACTTATTGAAAATTGATAACCGCCGGGTATCGAGGTGATACTCACAGCACTGTTTATTCGATGGATAAATGCCTGATAGTCCCTGCAGCAACAACCAGGTGTTTTAATAAAAATCTCACAATAGCAGGTATCCATGTCACAAATGCCACTCAAAAGCAGCGTGTACACTCCAGGGGCAGTAAACGAGGTGCCGGGTATAGCCACCTGAAAGTTAGGCCCATTGTCCGCACCACTGGCTACATGGCCCAGAGTCGGATGCGTTAGTGTCCATGATATCGGGGGCATAGGTGGACAACTATCCCCTTCACACATAAATTCACCACCCAAAGTAAATATGTAAAACCAGTCGGCCGTGTCTCCGCAGGCAATAGGCAGATTTGGCCCGCTCGTTGGCCGATAAGTCATGTTTTTGAACGCGTCAGGCGGACATTTGCAACATAGTACCTCAACTGGCCAGTTTAAGATGTCATAGCCTACACTGGCACTGGGAGGCGTCGGGTCTAGGATAATGGTCAACCCAGCTGGTGAGTTGAATGAGTAATTCGTTGCGGATATGGTGGTTGGAGCCGTTTCTGTCATACAGGTATTCATGTCCAAATCGTGGACAGATATGAATGCCCGCTCGCGCTGACCAGGTTTCGCGCGGCCATCAGTAAAAGCAAATCGGCCAGAGGATAAGGGCCACGAGGTTCCCTCGAGGTATGACACCTCTCCATTATCCAGATACTTCATCCACAACAATGTAGGGGACGGCGCGCCGCCGTTTAATTTCAGCACCACGCCCCTGACTCGACCACCTACATTGGCACTGCCTGTAACATAGATGTCGTTGCCTGAGGTCCACACGTTGCGTATAGCCGTAAGCACGGGCAAAGCAATCTGCCACACAGGCTGCGGTGGGCTAAGGTTCAGGTTAAACATCATCAGCCGAGCGGCAAACGTGGGGTATTCATGACCTGCAGCGATGATATTGCTGCCCATAAAAGCCACATCCACAAAAGATAACTGAGTAGCTGACGATACGCCGCCCACAACAGTTCCGGTATTACTAATCCGAAGGACTACACCACTACCTATAGTAGAACTGCCGCGGTTGCCAGCGATGATCATGTCGCCGTTGGGCAGGGCCTCGATGTCGCGGAAAAATTCATCGTCAGTGCTTACCTGATATTTTTTCTTCCACCCTATATTTAAGCTGGCATCCATAGTGAGTAATACCACCTCATCCCAGGTAGTACCCCTACCGGGCTCCCATTCAATACCTGCAATATAATACGGGAAACTCGGGTTGTCGGGCACAGGATTGCGCACGATGCGGTGGAATGTCTCGCGGCCACTGGACATATCGTAAAAGCGCCCCGTGAACAAGCCTGCCGGAGTAACTACGCCAGCCAGGCTTCTGGTAGTTCCATTGAAAGGTAGTGTATGCCCTACGACAATCAATGACCGCGGCGACGGAGCAGGTTCTGGGCCGAGTATCGCATCGTTCCACTGCGAGGCAACATCAAGCCTGACCGTCCACAGGTGATTACCCTGCGCATCCAAGCGCGTTACGGTGGCGCGAGGGAGGGCGCCCACTGCGGGTTTTTCGTATCCCAGCACGTAATAGTACGGCGGGTCTGGGATAACCTTGGTAAAAACATTGCGCAGGGTAGTGGAGCCGTAGAGGCGTTGAAATGTCTGGGCATGTACCGTTGAGCCGCAGAACAACAGACAAATAGGCACCGCAAGGGCGATGGCCAAAGAGCGAAAAATTCCCATAGGAGTAGTTGTTTAAGGTGTTTTAAGTATGCAACGCTGTGACAAAGGTGGGGCTGGTGCGAGCAGGCGGGCGGAACTTTGTGGGATTCGGTCGGTTTTTCGTGATATTCGGTCAGTAGCGGCATTTAAATGGCCAAACACAGCCCTTTGGGCGAGAGCGCTCTGTGGCTTTCACAGCAGCCATCAGGGCGTAGCCAATGTGGTGTTGCAGGAGTTCCCACTGGGCCTGGGTCATGCGCCCGTTTTCCCACTCCCGGCGGCCCAATGCGTATTGAGCGTGCAGCAGCAAGGTCTCATCAGAAGTATCACGGCAGCGCTGGAGGGCCTCTCCGATATGCCTTGCCAAGACTAACGCCTCTATTTCCCTCACTGTGGTCAGCGGCCGATCAGGCCGACCGTCAGGGCCGAGTTGCTGCAAGATGGCGCCAAATACCCGGCCGTATTCGCGCAGCCAAACGTCAGGTGGGATTAGCCCCTCCTCGTAGGCAGCATGGAGTACCTGGAGGCGGTCGCTCCACTCGAGCACATCGGGCAGATCAATCTGCCGGAGCGCTTCCAGTAGTGCTTCTGTCTGGGCATGGGCCAGCAGTTGCCTCAAGTGCTGGCGTGCGGCATCGCTGGGCAGAGGCATAGTCAGTGCGTTTTTAGGAGTTCAAAAAAACTGTGCTGCCTTGCTTACCACAGCCAATTGTGCGATTCGGTCGGTTTTTCGTGATATTCGGTATTCACCAGCGGCTTTTTCACCTCCTGGGCAGAGAAAAAAGATTGCGCCTTGTACCAGTGCACCGCTGTACTTTTACCCAAATTTTGACCACCATGTCTTGTTCCAAAAGCCTTGACACCCTGTTCTTTTTAGCGCTCTCAAGCCTGTTTTTGTGGAGCAGTTGTACAGATGACACTGCCCGTTGCGGTAAAATCTCTTTCAAAACCGACAATGTCGTTACAGTGCGCATGGAGGCGGCAGCTACTTCGCTCAACCCTATCATGCCCGGGCCGGGCTACAACCGCTATGTAGCCGCTAACCTGTTCCAGTCATTGGCCGCTATTGAGCCGAAGACGCTGGAACTGGTGCCCCTGCTAGTAGTGAAAATCCCGACGGTGTACGCCATTAAGGACGGTCCACGCGCGGGCATGTTGGCCTATGATTTCGAAATACATCCTCAGGCGACATGGGACAACGGTTCGCCCATTACGGGGCATGATGTCCTTTTTTCACTCAAAATCATACACCACCCCCTGCTACCTTTGGGCGAATGGATCGGCTACTTCGAGCGGCTCAAGGCCTTGGAGGTAGATGCGCAGAACCCAAAAAAATTTACGGCCTACTTCGACCAGTTCTACATCCTGGGGCTGGAGAGCCTATGTCAGTTTCCTATCTATCCGGCCTATCACTACGACCCTGACGGTGTGCTTGCTGGCGTCTCGTTGGCCGACCTTCAGGACCGCGCGCGCGCCCAGCAATTGGCCACCGAGAACAAGGCCTTGGCCGAATGGGCACAGTTCTTTCAGTCGCCGCGCTTCGCCAACGACAAGCAGGGCGTTTGCGGCAGCGGCCCCTATCGCTTGGAAAGTTTCGATGCCGACCAAGGGGTTGTCCTAGTGAAAAAGAGCAACTGGTGGGGCGACCAAGCGGCATCTTCAAACCGCTACCTTACGGCCTATCCGGAAAAGCTCATCTATCGCTTCATCAAAGAAGAGGCTGCTACAGAGAACCTCATACGCAGTGGCGACTTGGATGTAGTACCTGCCTTGTCGCCGACGAAGTTTGTCGAGATGAAACAAGACTCCTGCCTTCCGCTGCGCTATGATATGGCCTTAGTGGGCGCCAACGCCTACGCGCGTGTGCTGTGCAACACTACCCGCCCTGCGCTGGCCGACAAACGCGTGCGACAAGCGCTGGCCCACGCCATAGACTACGACTATATGCTCAATACCATTTGGGAAAGCATGGCCGAGCGTTGCGTTAGCCCAGTACATCCGGCCAAACCCTTCTACGCTCGCTCGCTCAAACCCTATGCCTACGATGTGAATAAAGCCCGCCAACTGCTCGCTGAAGCGGGCTGGACGGACACCGACGGCGACGGTATTGCCGACAAGGTCATGAATGCGCAAAAGGTCAGGTTGGAACTATCCTTACTGAGCGCGGGCGCATCTCCTACTTCTAGCGCCACAGCCAAAAGCATCCAGAACACGGCCCGCGCCGCCGGCTTTGCCATTAATATCGTCGAAGAGGACATCCGCGTCATCTCGCAAAAGACCCGACAGGGCGATTACGACCTGGCGCTCACTAGCGTCGTCTTATTCCCGGGGCTGTGGGACCCTTACCAGAGCTTCCACTCCAAAAGCATTGGCTCGGGCAATCGCAGCGGTTTTGCTAACGCAGAACTCGACCGCCTCATCGAGGCGCTGCGCGCCGAACCCAACGAAAAGAAGCGCAACGAGTACTACCTGCGCATTCAACAATTGCTCTACGATGAGCAACCTGAAATCTTCCTATACGCCCCTCAACAGCGCATCGCCGTTAGTCGCCGCTTCGACTATGTACTTTCGGCCAACCGCCCAGGCTATTACGAAGCCTATTTCAAAAAGAAATAACTCTGCTGAGTCTTTCCCGCATTTCGCACTAAATATCTTTGCATACAATGGCTTTTGAAGTGATCGGCAAACTGCACCGCATCTTCCCATCCGAACAAAAAACGGCGAGCTTTCAGGCGCGAGAGTTCGTCTTGGAAATTGCCTCTGGCCAATACTCGGAGTTTGTCAAGTTTCAGGCAGTACAAGAGCGCTGCCAACTACTGGATGCCTTCCAGGAGGGCGATGTAGTCAAGGTCTCATTCGACCTGCGCGGGCGCGAGTGGAACGGCAAGTTTTTCACCAACCTGAATGCCTGGCGCATCGAAAAGGCCGACGGCAACACCTACTCTCCTGCCGCTGAGACGAGCAAACCCGCAGACCCATTCCCAGACTATACCGCGGCACCACCGCCCCCATCTACGGATGACCTGCCATTCTGAGGTGGCGTGGAGCGCCGCACTTAACCATCTGCCACTATGGTTATAGATGCTATTGCTGCTCTCATCGCCTTGCTGGGCTTTCTGCACGGCAGAAACAAGGGCATAGTGAGTATTCTCTTCAGGATTCTCTCTTTCGTCTTTGGGCTAGTGCTCTCCTTCAAAATGGCGCCCACCATGGCTCGGCTTTTGGGCGGCATTATGAATTCTGACTCTCCATTTCTTTTCCCTTTTGCCTTTATTGTCAACCTTATCTTCATTACGGGCCTGTTCTCCTTGGCCGCCCGCGGCAGCGAGGGCGTCTTTCGGGCCATGCGGGTGAATTTCATCAATCAATTCCTCGGCGGCCTGCTCTCTGCGTTTTTCTACCTCTTTCTTTACGGCGCTCTTTTGTGGTTTGCAAAAGAAACGAGGCTCATTAGCGAAAGAGCAAAGGAGGAGTCCGGTACCTTTGAATTTTTGGCAGAAATGCCCAAGGAGGCCGGAAATTTATTTCAACGCGTCAAGCCCTTCGTGCTGGAGGCCTGGGATGCCAGCATCAAGTGGATGGACAAAGCCAAGGAATACGGCGAGCAAAAAGTGGGACAGCGAGACACCTCAACATCTCCCAGCGAGCAGCCGCGCATCTACAAAATAGAAGAGGGCGCCGACGGAAAGATTGAAAAGAAGCCCTACTCTACCTCTGGAAAAAACCGCGAGATCTACGAAGATACCGGCATCGAGTACTGACGCGCCTACCAGCGCTACGACTTCCGCTGGAAGTACGTGGTTACCCATCGAATACCCGCACTGAACCAGAAAGGCAGCGGGTTCTCGCCGCCTATGCCGTTGCCTACCGTCATGTCAATCTGGAACAGGTCGCTGAAAAAGTGGCGATATCCCACCTGCCAGGCCGTGCCCGTACCGGGTACGTAGGGGTCTCCGGAAATGAACTCACCGACGAAGTGCATGCCGCCGACAACGCGTATCTGGGTACCCCCCCCAGGTATGGATGAACTCGTTGGAGCCATCTATGTGCAGGTAATTCGCACCAAGATTACCGTGGATGAGCACATCCTCTCGCTGACCGAAGCACTGCGAGACCGTAAGGAAGCCAAAAGTACCGTAGCCTGGTGGCCGGAAACCACCCTTGCCCATGGGCAAAAAAGTGCCGGCAACCATTCCAACTCCGGGCAGCTTGCCAGGAGCATATTCGCGAAAGAGATACTTGGCCTGCAGTAGCGGCATGGCATAGGAGAAATGAAGGCCGCCCTCCTCGGGTTTTTCATAGCCAAAGACACCGCCCAAGGTCAGCTCCAAGCGGTCATTAGGCCCATAAGCCAACATATACCACTGCTGCCCCGACTCCTTGTCGGTCCGAAACCAAGCCTCCACCTGCGCTAATTTACCGCCCACCACGCGCGCATCGTCGGTGATGAATGGGCGCACCTCTCCTTCTTCTTGGGCCGAGAAGGTTGTCGGGTATTCAGGCAAAGACAGGCTTAGCCAATCTGCCCATGGCGTATTCTTTAGGGAAGATTGCGCATAGCTCGCGTGAGTTAAAGCAAGCCAGCCGCAAGCAAGCAGCATGCTTAAGAGACATTTTACAAACATAACCATAAAAGAAAAAATATGAGCGCCCTCCCATTTTCTACGGTTGTGGAGCCATCGCCCTCTTCGAGAGGTATCTGGTATCACAGCGTTAAGGCTTGGCCTTTCAAGTCTTTGCAACCTGAGGAATGACGCACAGCAGCGTCGCCTATGCCATGCGCAAACGCGCCGCATTGACCATAATGAGCTCAGAGACGTTTTCTGAGTCAATGATGCCAGCCAGCCGATACCCATCGCGCACCAACACTATCGAACCCGGCTCCTGTTGGAAGTGAGCCAAAACTTCCTCCAGCGGCGTCTGCAGGTCAAAATAGTGCAGGCGTGTGTCAGCCACCGTGTGTACTGGCGCCCCCTCGCCCGACGACTGAATACCGCGAATGATGTGATCGCGGCTGAGTACGCCATAGGGCATGTCGCCATCCGTAACCAGGAAGGTGCGCGCCTGACCGTCCAGCAGCAACTGTACAGCCTCGCGAATGGTCTGGTGCTTGTCTAAGGTCTGGAAGTTGGTCATCAGCGCATCGCCGGCCGTAAAGCCTTCCAAAAACGACTGCGACCGCACCGCCTCCGCCTCCGCCCGAGCACCCAAGATGACGAAAAGGCCAATGAAAATCAGGAACGGATTGCTGTAGAACCCGGCAAAGACGAACAGTATCGCAATGGCTTGACCTACAAAGGCCGCTATCTCCGTAGCCCGAACGCGGTCCATCCGCATGGACAGCAACGCGCGCAAGACCCGACCACCATCCATAGGAAAGGCCGGAATCAGGTTAAATACCGCCAGCCAAACATTCACAATGCCCAACATGGGCAAAAAACTTGTCTCGTCAATGAGAAACACCTGTGCGCCATCCTCTTCGGGCATCTCAAAACGGGAAATCAGCGGCAACAGCGCTAGCATGATGAGCACATTCACCGCCGGGCCAGCTAACGCCACGACCAACTCTTGGGATGGCTTTTGAGGCATGCGCTCCAGGCGCGCCACTCCGCCAATAGGATACAGCGTAATATCACGCGTCTGGATGCCGTAATGCCGCGCCGCCAGCGCATGGCCCAATTCGTGCAGCGTAACACACACAAACAGCCCCAACACAAACAAGACCATCCAGCCCACGTGTACCAAGTCCAAACCGGCCCATAAGTTAGTCAGCACAATCCAGCCTATCAGGATGGCAAAAGTCCAGTGGATGTAAACCGAAATGCCTGCTATTTTGGGCAAAACCAGTGCGTTTTTCATGACAACCTCTGTTAAGTCAAATTCAGGACAAACTTACGGCTGAAGGCAGCACCCTCCTAACGAAAATGAATAACGCGAATGGGCGACACGCGCGCCACAGCATAGGAAGGCAACACTAGGAAAAGTAAAATAAGCAACAGCGTACCTACATTGAGCGCAGCCCACACCTGCCATTGAATGTGTACCGGAGCGTACGAAAGATAATAGTCCGCCTCGTTGAGCGAAATGAACCGATAGCGGTCTTGCAAAAAGCAGAAACCCAGCCCAATGAGGTTGCCCCAAAAAAGCCCATTAACAATGATAAAAGCTGCCTGGTAGAGAAATATCTGCTGGATACGCCCTGACGTCTCTCCCAAAGCCTTGAGAATGCCTATCATATTAGACCGCTCCAGTACCAGCACCAGCAGCGCCGTGATCATGTTGACCACCGCCACTGCTAGCATGAGCAGGAAAATGACGACCTCGTTGTAGTCTTGCAACTGCAGCCATTCAAAAATGGCCGGAAACTTCTCCCGCACGGTGAGTACTACCATTTCAGAGGGCACCACCTCATCATACAAATACTCGGCGTATAGGCGCATGTCGCGCACGTCGTCCAGCCATATTTCAAAGCCAGCTACTTCGTCCTCTGACCAGTCGAGCAGCTCCTGCACCGCGCGCAGGTCGCAAAGGGCGAACTTGCGGTCGTACTCTTCCAAGCCCGTCTTGTAGATACCACACACCTGGAAAAGTCGCCGCGTCTGAGCGTTGTTTCGCACAAAATGCACGATGAACTTATCCCCTACTCCTACCTTCAGGCGGTCGGCCGTCTGGCGGCTAATGATGATTTCGCGCGAGGACGGCGTGTCGTTCAGCGCAATAGGCCGCCCTTCCAGCAGGTATGGGCGCAAGTTGGCCCAGTCGAAGTCCGCCCCAATGCCCTTGAGCAAGATGCCCTCCATCACCTCGCCCGTGCGGATGATGCCGGGCTTGAGCACAAAGGCTTGCACGTGCCTAATGCCACCGCGAGAACGCCATTCCAGAGAGCCATCGGGCGGCTTGTACGCAATGCGTCCCAGCGTGTCCAACACTGCCCGGAAGGGCATATGGCGCGATACTGGGCGCGGCTCATACGTAATGAGATAACTGCGGTCGGTCAGATGGATGTGGCCCCAAAACTCAAAAATTTTCCGGCTTATCTCTGTCTTAAAACCCGACACCAAGGCCGTCGTCGTTACCATGACGGCCACACTTAGCCCCACTGCTGCTGAGGCAATGCGCACAATGACCCGCGAATGGGAGCCGCTGCCCGAGCGCATCAAGCGCCATGCGATAAAAAATGGCAAATTCACAATGGGCAAAGGTAGGCTATAAACGCTATGCCGCGTTGGAGCAGCCTGATAGAGCAGGCGGTGCCTTAAAAAATCTAAATGTGAGATGGAGGCCTTTACGAGACTTTAGAGGCGTACCGACCTCTTATGTTTTCCTTTTTGGCTCAGCAATAGATGAGTTGAATTGAATCAATTTTTCCCAATCTATATCTCCATTATTCTTACAAAAGTCATTCGCGAACTCTCGCGTAAACTTGTTTATCACTTGGGCATAGGATTGAGCAAACTCGTTGTTCTTTTCTCGGGCTTGGTGGCCGAGCGGCACAATAATTTGGGTGTAAAGTTCTGCCTCTCCTGAAATGAACTCCCAGAATCTTTGGCCACAATATTTAAAATAGTCGCCTTTATCAGGGTGGTTATCTCTTCCGTAACAGCAGCCATTCACTGCGATGACCATAAGCTGCGAATTACCCGTCCTCAGCGTCTTCTTGGCATTCCTGAAGTCAGCAATCATTTTGGCAATTTGTGAGCTATTACCCCAGCTTGGGCCTGATTTGATATTCACAATGTATCGGACTCCGCCGTGGTCAAATTCCAAATCAATTCCAGAAATACCTGATTTATAGCCTCCATAGACTTTGTTGTTGATAAAAATAGCAAGACCTTCTAACCAGTCACCGAAAAGCGTTTCCTCATTAGATGAAATGTAGGCATCTACTATGCCTCGAACGATCTGCTCGGCCGTCAACATGTACTTTGCCCTAAAGAGATAAGGGTTTTTTCGTTTTAAGACTGCGAGAGTTTTAACCCGTCGAGACTTTGGATGCACTTCTGATGGAATACGTCTATGTTTTGCTCAACGTATTGCAATACGTCCTTCGGAGTCAGGTTTTTCATACGCTACTTCAGGTTCGAGAAGGTAGAGTTCCACAGGTTTCAACTGCTGTTTTATCATTTCATAGTACTCAGGGACGATATCAATGCCAATAGCATTTCTTCTCATCCTGTTGGCGACAATCAGGGTAGTTCCTGATCCCATGAATGGGTCAAGAACGGTATCATTCTCCTTGGTGAAAAGTTTGATAAACCATGCTGGCAGCTCCTCAGGGAAGGCAGCGCTGTGGTTTCTGTTGCTACATTCTGTAGCCAGATGCAACACATTCGTAGGATATACTTTATCCCTGTTCAACCAGTTGGATATTTTTTTTCCAAAACCACTTCCTACCTTCGAATTGTCGCGAGTTTTGTCTGTTTCAGAAAGATTTCTAAGCCGTGATTTTGCCCAATCACCCATGGGAACCATAACTGCTTCCTGGTACATGTTAAATCTGCGGTTCTTATTAAATTGTAAAAGCCGCTCCCAGGCATCGCGAAAGCGATTGGGCCACTTTCCCGGATAGCAGTTTTTTTTTTGTGCTTGAAAAGGGTACACATTTTTTAAGTGAAAGTTTTGGCGAAGTTCTTTGACAAGTTGGAAAAAAATATAAGAGTAGCCTCACGCCTTC
>FWPU01003263.1_pt1 | contig 11280 bp, 11 predicted proteins | sample 2228361 | NCBI WGS metagenome assembly FWPU01 (sample SAMEA103939777, study PRJEB20133) | metagenome | reverse complement strand
TCCGTCGTGCCGGCAAACCCTACCGGACTCGCGCCGCGCAGCGCCGCTCAGAAGAACGCCTGTATCCCGGTCTGCGCGCGACCCAGGATCAGCGCGTGAATGTCGTGCGTGCCCTCATAGGTGTTCACCGTTTCGAGATTCAGCATCACGCGCATCACGTGATACTCGTCGGAGATCCCGTTGCCGCCGTGCATATCGCGCGCCATGCGCGCGATTTCCAGCGCCTTGCCGCAGTTGTTGCGCTTGAGCATGGAGATGGCCGGCGGCGCCGCCTTGCCCGCCTCGAGGAGGCGGCCGAGCCGGAGCGCCGCATGCAGGCCGAGCGCGATTTCCGTCTGCATGTCGGCGAGTTTCTTTTGAATGAGCTGATTGGCGGCAAGCGGTCGGCCGAACTGCTTGCGGTCGAGCACGTATTGCCGCGCCGCGTGCCAGCAGAATTCGGCGGCGCCCATCGCCCCCCAGGCAATGCCGTAGCGCGCCGAGTTGAGACAACCGAACGGACCGGCCAGCCCTTGCGCATTCGGTAATAGATTCTCCTCCGGCACCACGCAGTCGGAGAGCACGATCTCGCCGGTGATCGAGCAGCGCAACGACAGCTTCCCCTCGATCTTGGGCGTGGAGAATCCCTTGGTGCCGCGCTCGACGATGAAACCGCGGATCACGCCGTCGAGCTTCGCCCACACCACTGCGATGTCGGCGATCGGCGAATTGGTGATCCACGTCTTGGCACCGTTGAGCTTGTAGCCGCCCGACACTTTCTCCGCGCGCGTCACCATGGAGCCAGGGTCCGACCCGTGGTCCGGTTCGGTGAGCCCGAAGCAGCCGACGATTTCCCCGCGCGCGAGCCGCGGCAGGTATTTTTGCCGCTGCGCCTCCGTGCCGTAAGCGTAGATGGGATGCATGACCAGCGACGACTGCACCGACATCGCCGACCGGAAGCCGGAATCGACCCGCTCGAGCTCACGCGTGATCAGGCCCGCCGCCACATAGCCGAGTCCCGCCCCGCCGTAATCCTCTGGAATGGTCGGCCCGAGCAGGCCGAGCTTGCCCATCTCGGTGATGATGTTGCGGTCGAACCGCTCCTCGCGATAGGCGAGTTTCACCTGCGGCATCAGCTTCGTCTGCGCAAATCCGCGCGCGGTGTCGCGCACCATGCGCTCTTCTTCGGTCAGCTCGCCTTCCAGATCGAGCGGGTCCTGCCAGTTGAAATCCACGTCTTTCAACGCCTGCGCCGGCTTCGCGCCGCGCTTTTCGACCACTTGCGCCATGGCAACTCCTCGGCTTCTTGCATGCCCGGAGCATTATAGGCCTTTTCCGGCCCGCACGCCCGAGCGATCCCTCCATTGAGAAGCATTGCCAATCGGCGGCAAGCGAACCGGCGCCGCCGCATGGCCCGAGCGATCCCTCCATTGAGAAGCATTGCCAATCCGCTTCTCCGGTCGCTCTACCCTTGCCTTTCCGAGGGTGGGGTCTCCGTGCGAAGACGCCCGACCCTGTCCCAAGGAGCGCTTGCCCCGCGCGAACGAATTGAGCGTGGGCGGGTGTGCGCGCGCCCCGTGGGCGTGCCGCAACGCCGCGGCTTGCTCCGTTGCCGCTCGGGCGGGCTTCCGCTATCTAGTGGCTGTTGCGGCTGTTGCGCCCGTAGCTCAGCTGGATAGAGCGCTGCCCTCCGAAGGCAGAGGTCGTGAGTTCGAATCTCGCCGGGCGCGCCACTTTGCACAAAGCAACGTCCGCGGGTTGCCCGCGCGGGCGGGCAAAACGGGTGTAGAAGCTGTGAGCTCTGCGTCGGCGACAGTGATGGCGAATCGGGCCGCAAGCGCCGCGCGCACGATCCCGCGTATTGCCGTGCAGGAGCTCGGCAAGCGGTTCGACGCACTCGAAGTGTTCCGCGACGTCAATCTCGCGGTGGGAGACCGCGAGATCGTATCGGTGGTGGGACCGTCCGGCTGCGGCAAGACCACTCTTCTCCGCTGCATCAACGGGCTGATTCCGGCCACGAGCGGCAAAGTCGAGATCAACGGCGAGATCGTCACCGCCCCGATGCCGGGCGTTGCCATGGTATTCCAGCATTTTGGTCTGTTTCCCTGGAAGACGGTGTTCAGCAACGTGGCCTACGGGCTGAAGCTCGCCGGGGCGTCCCGCGACGAGATCAAGGAGCGCGTGCCGCGCTTCATCAAACTCGTGGGGCTTGCCGGCTTCGAGCAGGCCTTCCCCTATCAGCTTTCCGGCGGAATGCAGCAGCGTTGCGGTCTTGCCCGCGCGCTCGCCATCGAGCCGAGCGTGCTGCTGATGGACGAGCCGTTCGCGGCGGTGGACGCGCAAACCCGCGAAATCCTTCAATTCGAGCTGCTCCGCATCTGGCAGGTGCGCCCGGTCAGCATGGTCTTCGTGACACATTCCATCGAAGAGGCCGTGCTCATGGGCCACCGCGTCGTAGTGCTCAAGGGCCGGCCGGCCCGTATCTTCGAGATCGTCGACGTGGACTTGCCGTATCCGCGAACCAGGGCGACACTGAAGCATCCGCGCTTTGCTGAACTGCGCGAGCACGTATGGACCAATCTCATGGACGAAGCGAGAGCCGCCGAGCTGCAGCTGCTTGAGTAGAATGGGCCGGCGGCAAGACATGTGGAGTCAAAGGCACGGGAGGAAAATGATGAAACGGATCCACCGGACACTGGTCGCGGCGCAGCTGCTGGCGGCGTGTGCCGTCGGCTTCTTCGGCGACGCGGCTGCACAGCAGCCGCTGACCATCGGCCTGCCCGGCATACCGCCGGTCTTCGTGGCCACGCAACCCTACGTGGCGCAGCAGGAGGGCCTATTCAAGAAATACGGCGTTAACGTCGAGTTGCGGCCGTTCGATTCCGGCGCTGCCGCGGCGCGTGCAGTGGCCGCCGGCCAGATTGCACTTTCCATGTCGCCCTCGCCGCTCATCGTCACCATGGTGTCGAACAATCCGGACGTGGGGCTCGTCGCCATCTACGGCTACGAGAAGCCCGATTGGCTGATCGGCTCGGTCGATCCCGGCATCACCAAGTGTGAGCAGGTGAAGGGCAAGCCCGTGGGCGTCGATTCGCTCGGCGGCGCGCGCTCGATCGCGCTCAACGTGATGCTGCGGCAGTGCAAGCTGACCGCCGCGGATACGCAGCAGGTTCCGCTCAGCGCCAACGTGCTGACAGCGATGATCTCCGGCCAGATTCCGCTCGGCGTGCTGCACATCGATGATGTTCCCATCATCGAGCGGGAAGCCAAGAAGAAGGTAATCAAGGTGGTGGACATCAATGATGTGGCGAAGATCAACCACTATCTGTTCCTCGTCACCACCAAGAAACTTGTGGCGGAGCGGCGTTCCGACCTCGTGAAAGTGGTGGCAGCCTATATCGAGGCCGAGCGATTCATCCGCAACCCGAAGAACTGGGACGCGGTTTCCAAGGCGGCGGCGCCCACCGGCCGCAGCATGGGCGACGCCCGTTGGGCTATCGAGCGTTACGTGCCGATGCAGTTCTGGCCGCACGACCATCACGGCATGAGCAAGGAAAACGTCGACGCGATCATTGCCGTGCAAAAGCGTGTCGGTAACATCAAGGGCGATCCGATCCCCTACGACAAGGTGGTGGAACTCGGCATCTACGAAGAAGCCCGCAAGCTGGTGAAGTGATCCGTCGGAGTGGACGGACGCGGGTCCGTGCCTGCGTCCGTCCTGGCGCACCATGCAGTTCCGTCTTCTCCTATCTTCGCGTTTTGCCACCTATGTCCTGGCGCTCGCCGCGGGCGCTGTGATTTGGGAAGCGGTCGCCAGTCGAACCAACCCCGCGTTCCTGTCGTCGTTCACGGCGACCATGGCGGGCATCTACGGAATGGCGGAGTCCGGGGTCCTCGTCCGCGCGCTGGCCAGTTCGACGCTCGTTTACCTGACGGGGCTTGGCATCGCGATCGTGCTCGGCGTCGGCATCGGCCTCCTGCTCGCGCGCGTGCGGTTTCTGCGCGTAGGGCTCGAAAGCTACATCATGCTCCTGTATGCGACGCCGATGGTCGCACTGATCCCCTTCATCATGTCGATGATGGGATTCGGTTTTGCCCCAAAGGTGCTCGTGGTCTTTTTGTTTGCGTTTTTCTCCGTGCTCTACAACACGGTCGAGGGCGCGCGCAGCCTCAAGCCGGAGATGCTGGAAGTGGCGTACGCGTTTCGCTCCCGCGAATGGGGCATCTGGCGCGACGTGCTGATCCCTTACACGCTGCCCTATGCCATGACCGGCGTTCGCCAGGGGATCGGGCGCGGGCTCGTGGGCCTGATTGCGGGGGAATTCTTCCTTTCGGGCACCGGGATCGGCCTCATCATCATGCAGAGCGAGCGCGATTTCGTTGTGCCCAATCTCTACGGCGCCATCCTCGTGGTGGCGATCCTGGGCACGCTGCTCATGGGCGTCGGGCGGGCCCTTGAGAACCGGTTCGCCGCCTGGCGGGGGCTGAACCGATGACCGCTCCCGACCTCGCGCTCGCCCGCCCACGTGCCGGATGGCGGCTTCTGTTCGGTCCGGACGCGGCGGCTCGTCTCATCACCGGGTTCGTGATCTTGGCCTTGTGGGAATTTGCCACCTGGATGTGGGCCCCGGCCTTCGTGGCGCGTCCCAGCGGTGTACTCGCGGTCGCCCCGCAGGCAATCGCCAATCCGGCCATGTGGGTGGCGGCCTGGCAGACCATCAGCGCTGTGCTGCAGGGTCTCGTGCTCGCCATCGTCTTCGGCACGATTATCGGACTCGCCATTGGCCGCGTGCCGATGGTCGAGCGTCTCCTGCAACTTTACGTCAGCGGCCTGTTTGCCATGCCGATGGTGGCAATCTTGCCGCTTCTTACGCTCTACTTCGGCTATACCGGCGATGCCCGACTTGCCACCGTCGTTTTCGCCGCGATTTTTGCCATCATCATCAATGTTTCAGACGGCGCCCGTTCGGTACCGCCGGAGTACATCGAGGTGTCGCGCGCGTTCCGCGGCTCGCCATGGTCGCGACTGTTCGATGTGGTGCTGCCCGCGTCGATGCCCTATCTGATCGCGGGCCTGAAGCTCGCCGCCGGCCGGTCTCTCATCGGCGCCGTGATCGCCGAATTTTATGCGGCGCTGCCTGGGCTCGGCTATTTCATTCTGTACAACACCCGCACCTTCAAGCACAACGAGGCCCTCGTGGCGGTGTTGTTGTTGGCGCTTATCGGCGTGCTGTTCGAGTTCGCATTGTCGAAGGGCACGACCAAGCTGTTCCCCTGGTACCGGCGGGATGAAGCGCGGGAGTGAGGGAGGGACCGATGCGCGGCCCTTGCTGCCGATCGACCGCCGTCATTCGGGCTCTGCCGGCCGCACGTAGACGTCGTCGCCCTCCACCTTGACCTCGAAGCGCATCAGATCGGCCGCCGCGGGGCCGGCGAGGCAGCGACCGGTGCGCACGTCGAACCGCGCCTGATGCAGCGGGCACTCGATCTCTTCGCCCTCGAGAAAGCCCTCCGACAGCAGCGCAAATTCGTGCGTGCAGGTGTCGCTCACCGCGTAGATCTGCCCGTCGATCTCGGTGAGCGCGATCGGCTCGTCACCGAACTGCGCCTGGAACATTAGCCCTTCTTTGATCTCGTCGCGCGAGGCAACACGCCGCCATTCGTTGTCCGCCATTGTCTTGTCCGCGAGGTAAAACCGTGCCGACCAATTACTCGGCGGCCGTTCGCCGCGCCGCCGACTCTTCCTGGAACAGCCGGTCGAGGATGCGTCGCGCCTGGATCACGCCGTTGTCGGCGTTGATGTCGACCTGCGGCGCGCCCGGCATCAGCAGCATGTTCTTTTGCTGCGCCTCGAAGATCGCCTGATCCTCCAGGAACGCGGTGGTGATCTGATTCATGATCATCTCGGTGGTCTTCGGGTTCTTCGCATCGAAATCGTGCGCCTGGCCGTAGAAGTAGTGCGTCGTGGTTTCGGTTTCCGGCGTCATGGCGTTCAGATTCCACATGCTGATCCCGCCCACTCGCCGCCCTTCGGGGGCGCCGGTGCCGGTGGGAGTGGCGCCCACGTCGAGCCGCACAAACGACGGTGGCGTAAAGTGGATGATCTGCCAGCGATCCACGTTGCCGGTGAACCCGCCCGCCTTCACGAACGTCGGCGGGGCCGGCGCATCGATGGTCCAGCGAGTCACCTTCACTTCGCTGGGTGAGCGCTCCACCTTCACTTTGGCGTTGACCAGCGCCGCATTGCCGATCGTGCTCGTGTGCACGAAGGCGAGATGCGTGAGGTCCAACAGGTTGTCGACGATGAGCTGCCAGTTGGCCTTGGCGTGCAGATAGCGCGTGGTTGCGCCCCAGTTAGGATCGTCGAGCCAGTGGAAGTCTGTAATTTTGGCCGGGTCGGCAAGTCCCGGATCGCCCATCCAGATCCAGATCCAGTGATAGCGCTCGACCACCGGATAGGCCCGCACGCGCGCCGACGGAGGGATCGTTTCCTGTCCGGGCACCTTCACGCAGGCGCCGGTCGGATCGAAGCACAGCCCGTGGTAGAGGCACTCCAGATTATCGCCCTTGAGCTTGCCCATCGAGAGCGGCAGGTGGCGATGTGCGCAGCGGTCCTCCAGCGCCACCGGCCTGCCGGCCTCGGTGCGATACAGCACCACCGGCTCGTTCATGATGATGCGCCGCATTGGCGTGCGGCCGATTTCACGATCGATGGCTGCGACGTACCAGTAGTTTTTCAGGAACATCTCGCCCGCTCCTTCGGCCGGCGCCCCGCCGGACCGCCGCATGATTCGATTGTAGGACCACAGCGGCAAATTTCAAATGCCGCGTGCCCGCGGCTCGCGCCGCGGTGCCCGCTGCCAGCGTGCGTCGGCGGCACTAAGTCTTGTCGATCAGCGCCCAGTCGATCTGCCGCCGCGGCTTCGGAATGTAGTAATTGCCCGTCCGCACCATCGGCCGCTGCGCGAGGAAGATGTTGGCAAGCCGGTGCTGCAAGGCTTTCGGTGACATCGGCTTGATCAAGAGTTCGTGCGCCCCCAGTCGGATCGAATCCTGCACGCGCGAGCGCGTGCCGCGATCGGTGACCATGATGACCGGCAGGTTTGGCTTGGGAAACACGCCCGGCGAGCGGATGATGCGCATGATTTCCGCTGCGCTCAACACCGGCACGTTCCAGTCCAGGATCATCACGTCCGGATCGAGCGTATGGATGGCCTCGATCGCCGCCACCCCGTCGTCGGCCTCGTAGATCGACTTTGCCCCGATGTTGGTGAGCATCATGCGCGTAGTCTTGCGCATGTGCTGGTTGCCGTCCGCCACCAGGATCGTGAGATCTTCGATGAGCTGCGCGATCTGCGCGTGTGCGAGGTGCGGTTCTTGCATCGTGCGACGCGGCGAGTCTGACGCTGTGGGTGATACTGGAAGAGTGTTGTGATGTGCCTAATCCGCATGCCGTTCTGGCGCGGACGATGTAAATCTCGTCTTAAGCATAAGACCCGCCTTAAGCGTAGGCCGCGCGCCGCTTCTGGCGTGTGAGCAGCCACAGCATGATTGCGGCGTTGAGCAGATTCCACAACAGCCCGTTAAGGAAGGCGGCCTTGTAGGAGCCGGCGAGATCGAAGATCGCTCCCGACAGCCAACCTCCGAGCGCCATGCCGAACAGCGTTGTGAGCAGCACGATGCCAAGCCGCGTGCCGGCCTCGTGCGGCACGAAATATTCGCGCACGATGATCGCATACATCGGCACGAGCCCGCCCTGGAACAGGCCGAACAGCGCCGAGATCACATACAGCGAGGTAAGGCCGTCGAACCACAGATACAGAAACAGCGCGACCCCCTGCAAAAGCGAGCCGACGAGCAGCGTTGCGAGCCCGCCGATGCGATCGGCAACCAGCCCCGCCGTTAGGCGGCTGACGATCCCGAAGCCCATCATCAGCGCCAGCATCTCGGCGCCGCGCGCCGGTCCGTAGCCGAGGTCGCCGCAATAGGCCACGATGTGCACTTGCGGCATCGACATCGCCACGCAACAGGCCACGCCGGCGATGCACAAGAGCACCATCAGCGTCCTTGAAGAAACGCCGAGCGAGCCGCGCGCCCTCGCCGCCGCCGCGCCCATGCGTTCCGCGTCGTGCACTGGCGCCCGACGTTGCAGGGCAAGCAGCAGCGGCAGCATGGTCAGAACGCACAAACCGCCGATGCCGATCTGGGTTGCGCGCCACCCCTGCGTCGCGATGAAGTATTGCACGAGCGGGGGCCAGATCGTGCCGGCGAGGTAATTGCCGCTGGAGACGATTGCCACCGCAATCCCCCGCCGGCGCGAGAACCAGTGCGAGATGTCGGTCATCAACGGCCCGAACGTGGCCGAGCTGCCGAAGCCGATCAGACCCTGCGCCAGCGCAAACCACCAGATGCTCTCCGCCATGCCCGAGGCGACGTATCCGATGCCGAGCGCGACCGTGCCGCAGAACGCCGGCGGCACAATGCCGTAGCGGTCGGCAAAGCGTCCCGTCACCACGCCGCCGAAACCGAAGCCCAGCATGGTGAGCGTGAACGGCAGCGAGGCCTCGCCGCGCGGCACGCCGAACTCGGCCTGCACCGCCGGCAGCGCCACCACGAACGACCACATTCCGATGCTGCCGATGGTGCCGAGCGCCAGCGCGATGCCGAGCCGAAGCCAGGCGTAGGTCGACTCGATTTCCGCGCCGGAAAGGCGCACGCCGGCGTTGGCTTCGCGGGTCACCGGGTTTGGCCCAAAACTCTCGGTAGAGGCTCTTACACCGCCGCACGCGGCGGGCCTAGGGAGTGCTCCGCATTGCTGCGATGCAAGACGATGAAAGTTTTCGATGCGGTCATCAACCGCGTCAATGGGACGCGATCGGCAGAGCGCCGGTGTTGCCCGATCAGTGCAACCGCGGTGATTTGAGATATCGGTTGCGGTCGCCCGACTTCACTCGCACTTCCAGCATCTTGCCGTCGCGATAAGCGACCAGCGGCACCTCCACCCCGGCCGGCCCGAGGGACCAGATTTTGCGGAACATGCCGGCGAGCCCTTTCACCTCGGTGCCGCTGACGGCGAGCACGATGTCGCCGGTGCGCAGATCGGCGCGCTGCGCCGGCCCGTTTTTGGCGAGGCCGACGATCACCACCTTGTCGTCGATTTCCGTGGCGTACAGGCCGAGCCACGGCCGCGGCGGCCGATTGGCCTGGCCGCGCGTCCGCAGATCGTTGAGGATCGGTTTCAACAGATCGATCGGCACCACCATGTTGATGAACTCGGTGCGGCCGCCTTCACGCGCCTGTTCGAGCTGCAGCGAACCGATGCCGATGAGATCGCCGGCCGGCCCGATCAGCGCCGTGCCGCCCCAGTGCGGATGCGCCGGCGCCGTAAACAGCGCCTCGTCGAGCACGTACTCCCAGTAGCCCGCGAATTCCTGGCGGCCGATCAGCCGCGCGGCGACCGACCGCTGCCGCCCGCCGGCGCCCGCCACCACCATTGGATCGCCGATCTGTGCCGCGCTCGAATCGCCGAGCGAGAGCGCCGGGAGATCGAGCCGCGCCAGCGCCTGCAGAAGCCCGAAGCCTGTTGCCTGGTCATAGCCCAGCACATGGCCGGGCACCGCGCGGCCGTCGATCAGACTGAGCCACACCGTCTCGGCTTCGGTGATCAGGTAGCCGATCGTCAACACCAGCCCGTCGGGGCTGATCAGCACTCCGTTGCCGAACCGCTCGGTGCCGAGCGTCTCTGCGGTAAATGCGTCCGCCGGGATCACCGCGCGCACGCCGACCACCGCAGTGAGCGCATGGTCGAGGTCGTAGCGGTAGTTTTCGGGCTTAGGCTGTGCCGCTGCCGGGACTTTCCAATCCATCAAGGACACCATTCCTCAAGCTCCGATATCAACGCCGACGCCAAACATCATAGTGATAACATCATAGTCATTTTGCCGCCGTCCGCCATGCGGCAAGCGCGCAGAGACGCGCGGCACCACTGTGTTGCGTCAATAATATGGCGGCAATGCATCCGGCAGCGCGGCACAATGCGCCCGCCCGTCGTCCGCATATGTTATTGATATGCCCGAGCATGTCCCTGAGCTGACTGGCCGCATGCGCACATGTGCCCGGTGCTGACCGCGTGACCATTCCCCTGTCCGTCCTCGATCTTTCGCCCGTCACCACGGCGACGCCGGGCGCCGCGGCGCTGCGCAACAGCCTTGATCTGGCCCAGCTTGCCGACCGGCTCGGCTACACCCGCTATTGGGTGGCCGAGCACCACAATCTGCCCGCGATCGCCAGTTCCGCGCCGGAGATCATGATCGGTCAGATCGCCGCCGTCACCACGCGCATGCGTATCGGCGCGGGCGGGGTGATGCTGCCCAACCATGCGCCGCTCACCGTCGCCGAACGCTACAAAGTGCTGGAAGGATTGTTCCCCGGCCGCATCGATCTCGGCATTGGCCGCGCGCCGGGTACCGATCCGGTCACCCACTACGCCCTGCGCCGCCGTCTCGACGATCCTGCCGCTGACGACTTCCTTGAGCGGTTCCAGGAACTGCTCCTATTCGAGAGCCGCGGCTTTCCGGAAAATCATCCCTTCAGCAAGGTCAGCGCCATGCCCGCCGACGTGCCGCTGCCGCCGATCTTTCTGCTCGGCTCGAGCGGATACAGCGCCGAGCTTGCCGCGGCGGTCGGCGTCGGCTTTTCGTTCGCGCATCATTTTTCCGATTTCGACCCGGTCGCGCCCCTGCTCGGCTACCGCGCGCGCTTCAAGCCGTCCGCCTATCGCGCCACGCCGCATGCCATCCTTGCCGTGCACGTGATCTGCGCCGACACCGACGCCGAGGCCGACCGCCTTGCCACCACCGTCGATCTCAACTTCGCCCGCCGCCGCAAGGGCGAATTCGTGCCGCTCGCCAGCCCGGAGGAAGCCGCCCGCTACGCGTACACGCCCATCGATCGTGAGCGCATCGCGCACAACCGCAAGCGCCTCGTCATCGGCAGCGTAAGTACGGTCGTGCAGCGGCTGCGATCCCTTGTCGCTGCCACTCAGGCCGACGAACTTATGATCACCAGCATGATCTACGACCATGCCGCGCGCCGCCGCAGCTACGAACTCTTGGCCGAAGGTTTTGGGCTGCGCCCCGCCGAGGCATCGTCGCCAAAGCCCTTGGCGAGCAGGGCCGCCGCGGATTAAGAACCGTCGGTCACAACGCCAGCGTGGGAGGTCTGTCGTGGGAATGCAATTCACACTCACCGCCGCCGATCAACACAAGCTTGGGGCCTATCGCGCCGATCCGCAGGGCGCGC
>FWPU01012425.1_pt1 | contig 11282 bp, 9 predicted proteins | sample 2228361 | NCBI WGS metagenome assembly FWPU01 (sample SAMEA103939777, study PRJEB20133) | metagenome | reverse complement strand
TCGGGGAAGAGAAAGGCAACCCGAAGGAACTCCAGAGGCGGCTCGATGCGGTTCAACCCGAGGACCTCGCCACGCTCATCTATACCTCCGGCACAACCGGCCTCCCCAAAGGCGTCATGCTCACCCACGGCAACTTTCTTTCCAATATCCAGGGGGTCCGGGAAGTCATTCCGATCCGCGAAACGGACATCGCCCTGAGCTTTCTTCCCCTGAGCCATTCCTTCGAAAGAATGGCCGGCTATTACACGGTCCTTTCCGTAGGGGGGACGATCGCTTTTGCGGAAAGCATCGACAAGGTGCCGGAAAACATCCAGGAGATCCGGCCCACCGTGATGTGCAGCGTCCCCAGGCTTTACGAAAAAATGCACAGCCGGATCCTGGCCATGGTGGAGGCCGAACCCCCTGCGAAGAAGAAGATCTTCCACTGGAGCCTGGACGTAGGGGCCCAGGTGAGCAAGCTGGTGACGGCCAAGAAAGAAGTCCCGTTGGCGCTCAAGGCGAAGCACGCGATAGCCGATCGCCTCGTTTTCCGGAAGCTCCGGGAGCGAATGGGGGGAAGGCTCAGGTTCTTCGTGTCCGGCGGAGCGCCCCTGGCCAGGGAGATCGCGGAGTTTTTCCACGCGGCCGGCATCCTCATCCTTGAAGGGTACGGACTCACCGAGACCACGCCGGTCATTTCGGCAAACCGGCCGACCCATTATAAGCTCGGCTCCGTGGGCCAGCCCTTGCCCAATCTCGAGGTCAAGATCGCGCCGGACGGAGAAATCCTGGTCCGAGGCCCCAGCGTCATGAAGGGATACTACAACCGGCCGGAGGAGACCCGGGAGGTTCTGAGCGAAGACGGCTGGTTCGCCACGGGCGATATCGGCTATCTCGACCAGGACAATTTTCTGTACATCACGGACCGGAAAAAGGACATCATCGTCACGGCAGGAGGCAAGAACGTCGCGCCCCAGAACCTGGAAAACCTGCTGAAGCTCAACCGGTACATCGAGCAGGTCTGTGTGATCGGAGACCGGCGGAAGTATCTGACCGCACTGCTCGTTCCAAGCTTTCCGGACCTGGAGGAGTATGCAAGAGAGAAGGGCATCCCTTTCGAGGACCGGAAGACTCTCGTCGAACACCCGGAGATCCAGAAGCTTTTCCAGGACGCGGTGGACCAGGTGAACGCACAGCTTCCCAGATACGAGACCTTGAAGAAATTCACCGTGCTCCCCAACGAGTTCTCCCAGGATACGGGGGAACTCACGCCCACGCTCAAGGTCAAGAGGCGGGTCGTCGGAGAAAAATACAAGACGCTGATCGACAGGATGTACGCCGAATGATGCGGCTCTTCCGCTGCGAACCTTCCGAGAAGAATTCGGTGCCCGGCCTGCTTCTCCTTCAGAAGGCCCTTCGGTCAGCGACGGCGGCCTTTCCCAAACACGCCCGCCGGTGCCTGCTTCTTCTGGTCGCCCTGCCGGCCTTGCTGCCGGTTCATGCCCAGGCCGGCTTCTTCAACACTTTCGGGCCCGACGCCCGCGGCACGGCTCTCGGCGGCGCCATGGCCGCCCTGTCGGAGGGGTGGGCCTCGGTCTATCACAACCCGGCCTGCCTGGCCCTCACGAACGACGTGGAGTTCACGATCGGAGCCCATTGGGCCAAACCGAGCATCACTCTGGATTACCGGGACGGCCCCGAGACCGATCTGCCGCAGTTTCCTCCCAACCCGAACGGCCTGGACACGATCGCAGGCCCGACCCTGGGCCTCCTCGTGCCTGTCCAGCGGTTGACGCCCAGAAAGCTGCCGGTCCCGATCGCGTTCGGAGCCGGCCTGTTCGTGCCCCGCCAGGCCCTGGCCACGACCCGGGTGATCGAGGAGCCTTATCCGTTCGATCCCATCTTCAGCGATGGCAACGGCAACCTCGTCCTCCATTTCGCCGTCTCCTCCCGCATCACGCCGGCCCTGTACGTCGGAGCCGGCCTGGCCAGTCAGCTCGTCACGCCCGTGAACGTCGTCTTCGCTCAGAGCCCGGGCAACTCGGTCGATCTCAAGGCGCGGTTCGGCGCGCCGTCGGCCGTTGCCGGCCTCCTCCTGAGGCCCACGGAGAGAATCCGCATCGGCCTGGTCTACCGGCAGCAGAACAAGGTACGATCCCGCTGGGACGTGTACACCCAGAAGCTGCTTGAGATCGAGTTCCCCGGTCTGGTTCTGCCGGACTTCGGCATCGAGATTCCGGGTCTGGTTCTGCCGGGCTTCGGCGTATCCCTTTTCTGGAAGCGCGCCTATGTGTCGAGCTTCACGCCCGAAAACTTCACCTTGGGAGGCTCTTACAGGGCGAGCGAAAGACTCATCGTGGCGGCCGACATTTGCTGGTACCGATGGAGCCAGTACGGCGGGCCCGCGGACACGGGCCTTGCCTTCGAATTCCATGACATCTGGATCCCCCGGGTGGGCGTCCTCTACCGCATCAGCCGCAGGCTGGAAGCCAGGGGCGGCCTCTCCTACGAGCCCATCCCCGTAAGGAGCCAGCCGTCGGGCTTCTTCCCGATCGGCAACGACCGCATCGTTCCCTCTGTCGGAATCGGGTATACCTTCCCGGCTCCCTGGGGCATTCTGGCAAGACCGGTCTCGGTGGACGCGTTCTTCCAATACCATTGGCTTCTCGAGCAGGAGTTCGTCCGGGATGTCAACCGGTACGTGGGCAACCAGACCCTCACGTCGAGCGGAAACGTTTTCCACCTGGGAGTCGACGTGACCTTCCGGTTCTAGCCAGGGGCGAGGGCCGGCCGCGGAGACAACGAAAACCGATCCGGGCCTGGGCCGACAGCCTTCCACGCCGCGCCCTCAACCCAAGGGTGGTGGGCTTTCCGGTTTCCATTTCTTTGTGAGAGAATGCAGCCTGCGGTCACGGGCGAAACCCCTCGCAAAAGGAGCCTCACCATGGCGTTCGTTCAAGCCCCGGGAAACCGCCGGGGCGGCTCGCCCTTATGCCTTCTCGCCTGGATGTCGTGCCTCCTCGGGTCGATGCTGGCAGCCGGTTGCGGCGGCGACAGCAACGAGACGGTCGTGATCACGCTGGTCCCCTGGAGTCTCGATTTCTCGGCTTCAAACGAGCTGTTCCTCGTGGAAAGACTCTCCCGTTCCGTATGGAAGTTCATTGGCGAGGAACCGTCGGGCCAACTCCTGCCGCCCGTCAGTGGGAACTTCACGCCATGGGGCGTAGACGTGGGAGGCGAAAACCTGCTTTTTGTCTCGGACGAATCCGAGGGCGCCGCCCGACTTCTCGCCCTGGGAGCGGACTTCGATGAGGCCGTGCCCATCGGGCCGGACACCCTGCTCGGAGAGACCGGCGAGACATCGCCCGGATCGCCCATCGCGCCGCCCAGAGCCGTCGAGAGCCTGCCGCTGGGGGGAAATGTCTATCGGGTCTTTCTCGCCGCGGGTTCAAGGGTTCTCGTGTTCACATACAACGGAGGCGCAGGAAGTTTTGCCTATCTGGGAGCGATCGAGGGCGGCTGCGGGGACGCATTCGAACAGCCCTATGGCCTGGCGGTCGACACGGGCAACCGCATCCTGTACGTAATCGACGGAGGCGGAAACGACAAACTCTACAGGTTCTCGGGAATCGACGGGGCCAGTCCGGCCTGCGACAGCTCCGTGGACCGCTGGGACGGCATTTCCTTCGACGACCCGGGCGGCGTTGCGGCAAGAGGCGGACTGCCGACTTCCCAGGACAACCGGATCGTCGTGGCCGACACGGACAACAGCCGCATCGTGGCCTTCTATTGGGACGGCCAAAGGCTTCTGGAAACCGGCCTTCCCCCCGACTTCTCGCCGCCTCCGGGCAAGAAGCCCTTTGACGTTGCCTTCGACGCAGAGGGCAGGCTCTGGGCGAGCTACCCCTTCGACTGACGGCGGGCGGTCCGTTTCAGGCAGGCCCTTCCTCGAGAATCTCCACAACCTTTTCGGCCGTCCGGAGGCAGATCTGGGCGCACTTCTCCACCATGGAGGGATCCAGGGCCTTCAGGGCCGCCTCGGGGTTGGCCATCATGAGCTTCAGGGTTTCTTCCGAAAGCTCGAGGCCGGAAATCTTGCGGCACACCGTGGAACCGTATTCGGATTCGAACCACTGGACCAACCTGTTGGCCGGCAGCATGGCCCGCAGGACGGCGCCAAATCCTTCCTCCAGCTTGAGGCGCCCCCGCTCCATGCCGATCGCCATGACCCCTGCCGAAAGGGCTCCGCAGGTTTGCCCCGACAGAGCGACCCCTCCGCACAATGTGCTGGCGGCCTTGAGCGCCAGAGGATCTTCAAGGCCCAAAACCTCCTGCAGAGCCTTCAGGGTCGCCTGGCTGCAGCAGTGATACTGCTTTTCGTATTCGTAGGCCTTCTTTCCCGCCTGCGTCTTCCGGCTCTCGCCGCTCCGCGACATGGCGCAACCCCTTTCTCCCCTTGAGAGTCAGCCCCGAGACCGTGGTGCGCTGTTGCCATCCCCGAACCGGCCTCTGCCTTTCAGCCGCCTTTCCTGGAAGCCAGGAAAGACCTGAAGGTTTCCTCTGTGGAATGGCTCGGCGCCCACCCGAACTCCTTCTCGAAACGCGCTGTGTTCACCGTGATCGGGTATTCCTGCATGGAAACCCAGGCCTGGGAAAAGGGCATCACCCCGAGCCGGAAGAGAAGATTCGCCGAGGCCTTGGCCAGGCGCGCCGGCACGGGAATCGAAAAAGAGCCGGCGAGCTTCAAGAGCTTCGACATGGGCACAGGGTCGCGGCCCGCGATATTGAAAATGCCGGGGTGATCCTCGGCAATCGCCTGGTGGAGTGCCCTGGAGAGATCCTCCTCGTGCAGGAATTGAACGGCCGCGTCCTTGCCCGCGAGGGAGGGCACCACCCTGGCCTCGAACATCTTGCTGAACATGTTCTGGATGTTGGGCCCGAACACCAGGCAGGGACGAAAGATGGTCAGGATCACGTCCGGATGACGCTCGCGGTATTCCTGAAACAGGGCTTCCACGTCCGCTTTGTCGACCGAATAGTAGCAGTCCCGGGTGGGCCTCAGCGGGCTCTCCTCGGTGAGGCCCTGCGGGTTGTCCGGATGGGCTCCATAGGAGGCGATGGAACTCGTGTAGACGATCTTGCGCACCCTCGTTCGCTCCAGCGCCGAAAGGACGTTGCGTGTTCCCTCCAGGTTGATGGATCTCGACAGGCTCTTGTCCTTCATCTCGTCCACGATGAAAGCGAGGTGGACAACCGTTTCAGCCCCCTGAAAAAGAGATCCGATCTCGGGGTCCCGCACGTCCCGCTTGTGAAACGAGAGCTTGGAGGAGGTGCGCCTCGGAGGTTTGATGTCGATGCCCACGATTCGTTCGATTTTCGGGTCCTGGTCGAGAAGCGGCAGCAGGCCGTACGCAAAGTAGCTCGCCACACCCGTGATGGCCACAACGCTCATGACTTTCCCTCCGAATCGCCGGGGACTCGGGTCGCCCGCGGCTCAAGACCGGCCGATGAGGTTTCGGACCGCCTCCTGCACCCCGGCCGCAGCAGCCATGACGATCGCTCCCAAGACGTATTCGAACCAGTTGAAAAGGTAGAAGTTCTCGAAATAGAACCTGCCGTGGTACACCCTGTAAAAGGCGCTCGAAATCGCCAGATAGAGAATCGCAAACAGCAGAGCGGAAACCAGTGGGTTTCGCCGTGATCCGCCTGATCCTTGCATGTCGCTCCTCCATGGGTATGGGAAAAAGAAAGTAAGAAGCTCGACTATTAACTTTTTCTCTTCCCGCCTGCAGTATACAGCTTTTTACTTCACGACCCCTCGTTCTGTCAACCTTTTTCTTTCCGCCCGCTCCGAACATGGATCCACGCGGCAGCATGAGCACGCGCCTAATTCTAAGAAATAGCTTCCAAAATAGCTCCAGTTGTCGTTTTTGCAAAGGAAAATTGGTTTGTCCGTTTTCCGGATCCTGCGAATCCTGGCCTTGAACGAATTTTTCTCTTGACAGGAATGCCCCCCGTTGATAAAAAGTGAGCAGTAGCACTGTTGACAATTCGCCCTTTCCTCAGGTCTCCATTGCCAAGAAGTTCCAGCGATCGAGCGATGAAAAAAACTCTTCTCAAGATGAAAGACCTCTCCAAGGCCACCGGGGTCAGCAGCGGGACCATACGCTATTACGTCCAGGAGGGCATTCTGCCCAAACCCATCAAGACCCATCGCAACATGGCCTACTACGACGAAACGTACGTCGAACGCATCCGCATGATCAAGGAGCTGCAAAAGAAGCGCTACCTCCCCCTGAACATCATCAAGATGCTTCTGGAGTCCAGGGATTTTTCCCTGAGCGGAGAACAGAAGCAGCTTTTCCGCGAAATCGAAAAGCCCCTGTTCGAGCAAGGCCCGCTTGCAGGCCCATCGGTGCCCGCGGCCATGAGCCGAGAGGAGCTGGCCTTGCACACCGGCCTTCCGCTCAAAGACATTCAGGGCCTCGAAACGATCGGAATGATCCGGCCCGACTCGGACGGCCGTTTCGATCCGGAAAGTGTCCAACTGGCAGAGGCAGCGGCCGAGCTCCGGCGGAGCGGCCTTTCGGAAGAACTCGACTTTCAGGTGGAACAGCTCCAAATCCATCTGGATCTCGTCGAGTTTCTCGCCCGGAAGGAAATCGAGCTTTTCACGAAGAAGGTGGCCCAAAAAGGCCTTCCCCCCGAGAAGGTATCCGCCATGGCGCGCAATTCCATTCAGGTTCTCAACAAGCTCATCGCCCTTCTGCACCGGCGGATGATCCGCAAAACCCTCGAGGAACTCGCATGAGCCGTCCTCCCGTGATCATTCCCCTGAACGAGCAAGACACCTCCTCCTTCAAGACCGTCGAATCGAGACGGGAGCGCGCCGCGCAGGAGTCGGCCCCTTCCCGGCGGGAATTTCTCCAAAAAGGCCTGTCGATCGCAGGATGGGGCGCGCTGTTCGCCTGCGCCGCAGGAGGAACCTACCAGGCCGTTCGATTCTTTTTCCCCTCGGTCGTCTTCCATCCCCCGAGCGTCTTCCAGATCGGCCGCCTGGAGGATTTCCTCTCGACCGGCCACCCGGACGCCCACGGTGTGATCTTGGTCGAGGACCGTTTCAAGCAGGAGCACCGGTTCTTCGTGGTCAGAGAGCGGGCGAGAATCTACGCGCTCTTCGCGCGGTGCACCCACCTGGGCTGCACGGTCAACTGGTTTTCGAATCTCAGGATCTTCAAGTGCCCTTGCCACGGAAGCGAGTTCCATTCGGACGGCAAGGAATTCGCCGGTCCTGCGCCCAGGCCCCTGGACCGCCTGAAAATCAGCCTGGACACCGAGGGGAACCTCCTGGTGGACACGAGCGTCGTGTATACGGCCCAAGAGTTCGAGGCCAAGAAGGCCTATATCGAGATCGGTTGAATGAGCCGGAAAAAAGCCGTGGTCACGGAAGGCTGTACCGGGTGCGCAGGAGCGCCGGTCTGCAGGATCTTCTGCCCCCGGGACGCCTTGGTGCTTGTGGAAGACCGGGAAAACGCGCCGTTTCGCAGAATGCAGGTGGACGAGTCGGCCTGCACCGGCTGCGGCTCCTGCGTGAGCCGGGGTCCCGGGGGCGCATGCCTTCTCGGGTGTCCCTGGAACGCGATTCACCTGGTGGCGGCTTAGCTTTCCCGATTTCGAGGTACCCTTTTCCAGGAAAGGAGGACAAGGATGGAGGAAATCCATCTCACCCGCAGGCAGTTTCTTCAGGCGACGGGGGCGACCGCCCTCATGCTGTCTCTGTCGCATCTGGGCGTCCTCGGGGGCAAGGCCCATGCGACCCAAAAGATCTTGGCGGACTGGGATTACAGCAAATGGGAGGACCTCCACCGAAAGGAGTGGACCTGGGACAAGATCACGTACGGCACCCACCTCGTGGACTGCTACCCCGGAAACTGCCTCTGGAGGGTGTACACGAAGGACGGGGTCGTCTTCCGGGAGGAGCAGGCGGCCAAGTACCCGGTCGTGGATCCGAGCGGCCCTGACTTCAATCCCAGGGGGTGCCAGAAAGGCGCCTTTTACAGCCACATGATGTACAACCCCGACCGGCTGAAATATCCCATGAAGCGCGTCGGAGAGCGGGGAAGCGGAAAATGGAAGCGCGTCACCTGGGACGAGGCTCTGACCGGGATCGCCGAGGGGATTGTCGACGCACTCGAAGAGCAGGGCCCGGAGTCGATCATTCTGGAAGCCGGTCCGGGCAACGGCGGATACGTGAACCTCCTTCCCACGATGCGCCTGAACGTGCTGCTCGGCGGCGTGTCCCTGGACATCGACTCCACCATCGGCGACTTCAACCGCGGCATTTACGAAACCGTGGGCAAGTTCCAGTTCATGGACTCCGTGGACGGGTGGTTCTTCGGCAAGCTTCTGCTCATCTGGCACATGAACCCCGTGTACACGAGGATCCCGGACTACCACTTTATCGCAGCGGCCCGGTACAACGGCGCCCGGGTCGTCACCATCGCTCCGGACTACTCGCCGAGCGCCATCCACGCCGACGAGTGGGTGCCGGTCGAGCCCGGCGGAGACGCGGCCCTGGGCCTGGCCATCTGCCAGGTGCTCATCGAAAAAGGCCAGATCGACACGGCCTTCGTAAAGGAACAGACCGACTTCCCCTTGCTCGTGAGACTCGACACCCAGAAATTCCTCCGGGCCTCCGATCTGAATCCCAAGGACCGGGAAGACCAGTTCTGCTACTGGGATCAGGCCGCAAACAAGCCGGTCCTGGCGCCCCTCGACACGCTCAAGCTGCCCGTGGACCCGGCTCTTGAAGGAACGTTCCGGGTGAACCTCGCAGACGGCCAGTCGGTCGAGGTCCGGCCGGTCTTCAGCCTCCTCAAGGAGCTCCTCAATCGCGAGTACACCCCCGAGCAGGCCTCCAGGCAATGCGGGACCCATCCGGACACGATCCGGAGGCTCGCCGACATGTGCGCCCAGGCCAAGGGGCACATTCAGGTTATGGTCGGGTGGAACTCCTGCAAGTATTACCACGGCGACCTGATCGAGCGGGTCATGTGCCTGGTCCTGGCCTTGACCGGCAGCTTCGGGAAGAAGGGGAGCGGAATCCGGGGATGGAACGAATCGCTCTTCGAAGGAGCCCTCTTCCAGGCCATCAAGCCCAAGAAGGGAAAGATGGCCACGATCATGCACCTCAACCGTGACAAGCCCATCATGAACAAGTACAAAGACCGGGACCCCACGCTCACCGACGAGATGCTGTCGGTCTTTCTGGAACGGGAGCGGGACCGGGAGGATCTCGGCCAGGTGCCTCCCGCCTTTCTCTATTATTTCCACTCGGGCTACAAGGAAACGTGGGACCGCCGGGAATGGCACTGCCCCACCATGAAGCGGGAATTCCCCGAGTACATGAAGGAAGCGCTGGAGAAAGGCTGGTGGGAGGGGTTCGCCCTTCCGTACCCGGACCAGACACCACGGGTCTATTACTACATGGGCACCAATCCGGCCCGCAAGAACAGGGGCTGGAACCGAAACATCCTGCCGAGCCTCTGGAACAAGTACAAGCTGGTCTTTGGGTTCGAGACCCGGTGGACGACCACCCTCCATTACTCGGACTACGCGCTGCCCTGCGCAGGCTTTTATGAAAAGCTCGACACCCGCTTCCCCTCGCCCCATGTGCCCTGGCTCACCCTCACCGACAAGGCCGTGGAGCCGCCCGGAGAGGCGAAGAACGAATTCGAAATCTGCGTGATGCTGGCCCGGAAGATCGAGGAAGTGGCCAAGAAACGCGGAAAGACCAAGTTCAAGAGCCGCAGGGGCCGGGAGATCGACCTGAGCAACCTGGGCGAAAAGCAGTCCATGGGCTGCGCAAACCTCGAAGAACTCATGGAAGACGCTCTGGAAACCAGCGTGATGCTCGGCAACCTGCCCCAGGGGACCGATCTCAAGAAGATGCGGCAGGAAGGGATCGTCCGATTTGTGGGTCTTTCCATCTTCGATCCCATCACCATGCACCTGGCCACGGACATCAAGCCGGACGAGCCCATCATCCCTCTCACTTGGCATACGGGTCCGAAAAAGATTCCCTATCCCACTTACAACCGCCGGATGCAGTTCTACATCGATCATCCGTGGTTTCTGGAAGCCGGAGAAGCACTCCCCGTGCACAAGCCCAACCCCAAGACGGGCGGGGACTACCCCCTGCGGATGACGAGCGGCCACCAGCGCTGGCGCGTCCACTCGATCTGGGTCACGGACGAACAGCTCCTGCGCACCCACCAGGGACGGCCCTTCATGTTCATGAACCCCGAGGACGCCAAGAAGCGCGGAATCGAGGACGGAGACCTCGTGCGCGTCTTCAACGACTTCGACGAGTTCTACATCCACGTTAAAATCACGCCCGCCGCCCGGCCCGGCAAGGGGCCGAGCCCGGGCCAGGTGATCGTCTACCATGCGTGGGAGCCCTTCATGTTCAAGAACTGGAAGAGCTATGACGCGGCCATCCCGGGGCTGATCAAGTGGCTGGACCTGGCCGGCGGATACGGTCATCTCAACTACTACCGCTGGAACTGGTGTCTCCAGCCTATCGACCGGGCCGTTGCCGTGGACGTGCAGAAAGCCTGAGCGGTTCGAGCAGGCCCTCTCTGCCTGCTTCCGAAAAGCAGCCTCGCAAGGAGGAACCGATCATGCCGGAAGGAACGCAGAAAATGGAAAAGGTCCTTGTGAAGAAAGTGGATGCATCCAGACAGGATCTGTTGAACCCCAACGGTTCCCTGTGGGGAGGGACCCCGGGGATTCGGATCGACATGACGGCCACCCCTCTGGCCAACCAGCCTTCGCCTTACATCAAGGCCACCTACGATGAGACCAAGATCGGGGCCATCAAGGAAATCACGGTTCGAGCTCTTCACAACGGCAAGGAGATCTTCTTACACTTCGAGTGGAAGAGTCCAACGCCGAATCACGAAATCGGGGATGTGGGGACGTTCCCGGACGGCGTGGCCGTCCTGCTCCCGTTCAAGGACCCGGCCCAGACACAGATCAAGGAAATGGGATCCAAGGATTATCCCACGAACTCCTGGTATTGGCGGCCCGACTTCGAAAACAAGCCCAAGAACCAGGTCGCTCACGGTCTTTCCACTTCTCTGTACACCGAGACGACTCCCCTGGTCTCCCGCTCGGAGTGGCAGAACGGAACCTGGCGGGTCGTGATCGGGCGCCCCCTTCAGGTCCAGGAGGAGGCCGTCGTCCGGCAGCGTGAGCGCCTTCGCCATCATCCGCTCGTTGCCGCCCGGCACGAAGTGGAG
>FWPU01004388.1_pt1 | contig 11282 bp, 13 predicted proteins | sample 2228361 | NCBI WGS metagenome assembly FWPU01 (sample SAMEA103939777, study PRJEB20133) | metagenome | reverse complement strand
AGCGTGCCCCTCCAAGGAATTCGGTGTCCACACTGGCCCTTCTGGAGGGATGCGCTCCGTCGCGTCCGTCTTCAGTGGCGGCGGGGCACGCGAGTCGGGGCTCCCCGGAGGTCTGAACGCTGCCGCCTTTTCGTTGGTCGGCCCTGGCTTGCGGACCGGCTGTTGTGCTGTGAGCCCCGGCTATTCTTCTCTCCGCGGCTTTCTTTTGCGGAGCGGCATGTTTATTTTGTTGGAAAAAGTGTCAAGCAGATTTTGTCCTGAAAAGGATCGATTGTGCCCGTAGTGAACCTCGGGCGCCGGAAAGGACAATGGGAAACAAAAGGCAGGAGTCTGGAAAGCATACCGGGCCGGACGGTCTCGTGGACCGTACCGAGATTATTCTGGAGAGCATATCGGACGGCGTCTTCACCGTGGATCGGCAGTGGAGGATCACCTCTTTCAACCGGGCGGCTGAGCATATCACGGGGATTCCGAGGGAAGAGGCAGTCGGCAGGCGGTGCTCAGAAGTCTTCAAAGCGAGCATGTGCGAAGTGGACTGCGCTCTCCGCAGGACTCTGGAGACCGGAAGCCCTGTGGTCAATCGTTCGGCTTTCATCGTGGACGCTCAAGGCCGCCGAATCCCCATCAGCGTCTCTACGGCTCTGCTCAGGGACAGAAAAGGAAACGTGATCGGCGGCGCCGAGACCTTCCGGGATCTGAGCGTGGTAGAGGAGCTGCGCAAGGAACTCGAGGGCCGCTTCCAGATCGGCGACATGGTGAGCCGCAGCCCGGCCATGAGGCGGATCTTCGACACCTTGCCCCAGATTGCCGCCAGCGACAGCACGGTCCTGATCCAGGGGGAGACCGGAACAGGCAAGGAACTGCTGGCTCGAGCCCTCCACGGTTCCAGCCCCCGCCGGAACAAGCCCTTTGTTGCCGTCAATTGCGGAGCCCTTCCGGACTCGCTCCTCGAATCGGAGCTGTTCGGATACAAGGCCGGAGCGTTCACGGGCGCCAACCGGGACAAGCCCGGACGGTTCGCCCTGGCCGAAGGAGGTACGATTTTTCTCGACGAGATCAGCGAGATCAGTCCAGCTCTCCAGGTCCGGCTCCTGCGGGTTCTTCAGGAAAAAAAGTTCGAACCCTTGGGTGGCACAAAACCGGTGGATGCCGACGTCAGGGTGATCGCAGCCGCGAATCGGGACCTGGGAGCCCTGGTGAACAAGGGCTCTTTCCGAAGGGATCTTTATTACAGGATCAATGTGGTCAAGATCGAGCTTCCTCCTCTGCGCAAACGAAAAACCGATATCCCCCTCCTCGTGGATCATTTCATTGCAAAATTCAACAGGAGTCAGGGCAAGTCGGTGTCAGGGGTTCACCCGGACGTGATGACCCTTCTGATGGCTCACGATTATCCCGGCAATGTCCGGGAACTCGAGAACATCATCGAGCATGCCTTCGTCTTGATTCAGGACGGCAGAATCGAACTCAGGCATCTGCCCGAGGAATTCGTCGGCCCGCGGCCCGCGCTGAGGGACTTCCGGAATCTCGAGACGACCATCAAGGCCCTGGAGAGCCAGGCGATCCGCGAGGCCCTGGAGCGGAACCGCTACAACCGGCTTGCAGCGGCCCGGGAGCTCGGCATGCACAAGAGCACCCTGTTCCGGAAGCTGAAGGCTCTGGGGATCTCCCTGCCGGCGGGAGACGGCCGATCGCGCAAATCGTAGGCAGATCTCCTCTCCCCTGAACGGATGACCCCTGCCGACCGGAACCGAAATCGTCTCGCCTTTGCGCCCCATCGCAGCATAAGGGTCGCATTTGCGCGACTCAATCTCGAAGCCCGGCAGCCGGTTTTTCCCGTCTAACACATTGAAAGCTCGTCAGAACAGCTGAAAGGACTCTTCCGGCAGAAGACTGGCACGAAAGCTGCGATCAAGGGAAACGAAAAACCGAGGGGCGTGCATGAGAGCGGCTGTCGCGGTCTGGGAAGGCAGGATCTCTCCGGTCTTCGACGTGTCCAGGAAGATTCTTGTGCTGGACGTGGAGGAACGGGTGATCCGCCAAAGAAAAGAGGAGGACCTCGCCGAGCAGGAGCCTTTCCGAAAGGCGGGCAGGCTCCGGGACCTTGGGATTGATACTTTGATTTGCGGCGCGATTTCTCGGCCCATGTTTCAGCTGCTGGCCTCTTTCGGGATTCGGGTCATTCCCTTCACCGCAGGAGAAGCCGAGGAAGTGATCCGCACCTGGCTCGAGGGCGGGCTGCCCAGTCCTCGGTTCGCCATGCCCGGTTTCCGCTGTCGCGGGCTCCGGGGTGGCCGGGGCCCTGGTGGAATCTGGGATACGCTCGGAAGAGGCGATCGGGGCAGCGACACCTGGCCGGGCCGTGGATGCGGACGTCGCGGAAAGGCTGGGTGGAGGAGAAAAGGTCCTTTCGATTGAGTCACCCGGGGGAGCGGGGTTCCTCGGGGCGAGGCCCCCTCCCCCTCTGCCCCCGCACGGACGGGCCCATGCACTGTGGTCTCACATCGGTGCGGGGAAAAACGGAGAGAATCATGTCAGAGCAAGGTGGGAACCGGGCCCGGCTGGAATCGTCAGGCGGTGGAAGTGCAGAGCCGGAGGAAGAAAGGCAGTGCGGCACCTGCACGAAAGAGGATTGCTCTGCCCGAAAGGCTCGTCCCGACGAGGGACCGGTCGAATTCGAGGAAAGACAGGCACTCAAGCGCCGCCTGTGCCGCATTCGGCACAAGCTGCTCGTTCTGTCCGGGAAGGGCGGGGTGGGAAAGAGCACTGTCGCGGTCAATCTCGCCGTTTCGCTCTCTTTGTCCGGAAGGCGGGTCGGCCTGCTGGACATCGACATCCACGGCCCGAGTGTGCCCCGGATGATGGGGCTGAACGGCAGGCAGGTCCGCAGCACGGGCGATGCGCTCCTGCCGGTCGAGGTGAAGGGCCTTCGGGTGATGTCGCTCGGATTCCTTCTGCCGAGAGAGGAAGACGCCGTGATCTGGCGGGGGCCGCTCAAGATGGGCCTGATCAAGCAGTTCCTCAAGGATGTGGAGTGGGGAGAACTGGACTATCTGGTCGTGGATGCACCGCCCGGGACCGGAGACGAGCCCCTTTCGGTGTGCCAGCTCATCGACGAAGCGGACGGCGCGGTCATCGTGGCCACGCCGCAAGAGGTGGCCCTGTCGGCCGTGCGCAAGTCTATCACCTTCTGCAGGCAGCTCAGACTGCCTGTGCTGGGCATCGTGGAGAACATGAGCGGATTCGTGTGCCCCCACTGCGGCCGGGCGACGGAGATCTTCAAGGCAGGGGGCGGAGAGCGCCTGGCCCGGGAAAGCGGGGTTCCTTTCTTGGGACGAATTCCGATCGATCCTGCGGTCGGGGACGCCTGCGACGGGGGAACACCTTTTGTCGGCAGGCCCCGCAATTCTGAGACTGCAAAGGCGTTCGAGAACGTGGTGGCCCGGATCCTGGACGGTTTCCGGTCCTAGAAGAAAAACAACGGGTTTTCGGCGGGGGCCGTTTCATTCTGCGCAAAGGAGGCTTTTGTGAGGATCGCAATTCCGACAGCAGACGGCAGGCTGGCCATGCATTTCGGCCATAGCGAGCAGTTCGCTCTCGTCGATGTGGAGCAGGGCAGGATCGTGCGGACTGTCCTGGTCAAGCCGCCGCCCCACGAGCCGGGCGTCATCCCCAAATGGCTCCATGCCCAAGGGGCGACCCACATCATCGCAGGGGGCATGGGCGCAAGGGCCCAGCAATTCTTCGCTCAATTCGGGATCGAGGTCGTGGTCGGCGCTCCTCCCCTGACTCCGCAAGAAATCGTGGCATCGTACCTGGCCGGCACGCTCGAGACCGGTCCCAACGTGTGCGACCACTAAAGCCGTCTTACATAGAAAGTCTCGCTGCCGTGGCAGGTTGCTGATGCCTGCCCGGACTTGACGAGGCTTTCTGCGAGCTTGAGCGCTTCTAGAGGGTGGATGCCCAGCCCGCTGGCGATGTCTTCCACGGCACAGGGCCGCCGCCGGATCAGTTCCAGAACCCGTTCCTCCTTGGCCGACCGGGCCGCCGGGAGGTCGGCCCTGGCAGGAATGCGGGCAACCCCGAGCACTTCTACCGTCCCTTCAAAGGCGGCGGCCAGGGTTTCCATCCGCTCGGGCGGCACGGGATGCGCGAACCCTTCGGCCGGCGGACGGGAGACCGTGTTCAGCTGGACCCTGTCGGGTGCAAGGGTGCGCGCGACCTTTGCAATGCTTCTGACTTCCGCCTCCATTCCCGTGACACCGGCGAGGAGAAAGACTTCAAGCCAGATCTGCCCCCTGTAAGCTTTCCGAAAGTCCTGGAGACCCCGAATCATGCGATCAAAGGAAATAGCCGGATGAGGACGGTTGACGTAGCGAAACAGGCGCTCGTCACCGGCGTCCAGGGAGGGCAGAACGAGGTCGGCTTCCATCAAGTCCTCCCTGACCTGGGGGTCCCAGAACAGGGAGCCGTTCGTAAGCACGGCCACGGGCAGGCCTGCACGCCTCTTGAGGGCTGGAACCAACTCGCCGATGCGAGAGTACAGAGTCGGTTCTCCGGAGCCGGAAAGCGTGATCACGTCCTGGCCCGGGCCCGATTCCACCGCGCGCTCGACTTCGGCGAGGATGGACTCCAGGGGAAAAAACTCCGTTCTCTCGATCGTCCGTCTTGTGGTTCTGCCGAGCTGGCAGTAAATGCAGTCATAGGAGCAGACCTTGAAAGGCACGAGATCGACTCCCAGCGAGCGTCCGAGTCTGCGGGAAGGCACCGGACCGAAGACACACTGAAATCCTTCTTGGGTCATCTGTTGTTCTCCCTGCTTGGCAAGTCTTCTGCATGAGAATCCTTCCACCTTTTCCCGTGAGCACAGGCCATGCCGAAAAGGAGAGACCAGGGCTGCACACGACAAAATCGTTCAAGGTGCAAGGCGTTTCGGATTCCGGGCGAACGAGGGGAAAAGAGAGAAAGGAGCAAAAATGCGACTGTCGACAGAACCAACTGATGCAAACGTGCTACTCCTCCCGGATCTCGGCAAAACGCCGCATCTGCATTCGCTGTCTGTTTGCGATGACAGGGCGGACGGAAAGATCCTCTTGGCACGCCAAATGCTTTGGGCCCCGGCCATGCGAGAGACCTGCGGTGACGGAAGGGTCGGCCACCGAGGAGAGGGATTCATGGGGATTCCGCCCTTTTGAACCCGGCGCAGAAAACGTGTAGAGCATCAGAGAGAAAGAGGAATCGCGAGGAGAAGGGGAGGCGCCCATGACCGAGTACGTGATTCATCCGTTGATCGTTGGCGCGAACGAGACAGACCAGGGGGTGATGACGTACCTCAAGGGGTACGGACGGAGGATCTGGGTCCCTATTTATGTGTTCTACCTAGAAGGCGGAAAGGAAAAGATCCTTGTCGATACCGGCCTTGAGCAGTTCCTCGTGCCCCCTGATGTGGCCGAAGCGATGGGCGTGCAGATCCTAGAGTTCGAGGAGGCGCTCGCCACGTGCGGCTTGAGACCCGAGGACGTCGATGTGATCATCCATACCCATCTGCACAATGACCATTGTGAAAACGACCGAAAGTGTCCGAACGCACGGGTCTACGTTCAAAAGGCTGAGCTGGAGTTTTTCCGCAACCCCCACCCGATCGACCATCGCTACGAGCCGGATCTCTTGGAGGGAGTGAACGTCGTCGCGGTCGAGGGGGACGATGAGATCGCCGACGGGATCCAGGTGCTTTTTACGCCCGGTCACACGCCGGGCGGTCAATCGGTCGTCGTCAGCACCCGGAAGGGGCGGGCGGTCATCACGGGTTTTTGCTGCAACGGGGAGAACTTTCCGAGCCGGGGACAGGTGGTCGCGCCTGGTGTGCACATCAACGCGATCGAGGCCTATGAATCGGCTGTTCGGGTACGGGAGCTTGCAGACATCCTGATCCCCTTGCATGATTTTGCGGTGGGCCGCGCAGGCCGGATCCCCTGACGGCACCGGAAAGGCAGCGGCCTTGATGGGGGGCTGGGTGGGCCGGGAGGAGGCGGGCCGCTCTCCATCGGGCCGGCCTTCTGGGAGCGTTTTCGGAAAAGGGGCAGGAAGATGGAATGTGAACGATGCAAGAAGCCGATCCAGGGCGATGCATACGAACACCGGGGCGAGAGGCTTTGCGAGGACTGTTATATTGACGCCCTGAATCCTCCGCGGGCCTGCGATCCCTGGGCCGTCTATTCAGCCAAGAGGACGATCAAAGCAAAGGACCCGGCCAAGTACCTGAATCCTCTCCAGACGAAAATCGTCGAGTTCCTCAAGGAGCACAAGGAGGCCACGATCGACGAGCTGGCGGCGGCTCTCGGCGCTTCGGAAGCCGATCTCCGAAGGGAATTTGCAGCGCTCCGGCACATGGAACTCGTCAGGGGGGCCAAAAGGGGGACAGAGGTGTTTCTCATTCTTTTTGAACGGGTGAAATAGCCGGCGCAAGCTTCGCCTCGCCAGAAGGAGCGGGATCAGGCGCGCCCTCAAACCGATGGAGGCATACGATGGCCTATAAGACGATCCTTTCGGAGATTCGGGATTGCATCGGAATCCTTTCCTTGAACCGACCCCAGAAATTCAACACATTCAGCTCGCAGCTCGCCCTGGAGCTGAACCAGGCTCTCAGGGAACTGGACAAGGACGAAAGGGTTCGGGTTGTCATCGTCAAGGGCGAAGGCAAGGCGTTCTCCACAGGGATCGATCTGGCGGAGTTCCCAGGAAAATCGCGGGAAGCGTACAAGGAGTGGATTTCCCGGATGGACGAGATGCACATGACCGTGGCGGGGATGGCCAAACCCGTTGTCGTCATGGCCCATGGGTATGCTGTGGCCAACGGCGCCGGGCTTCTCGCGGCCGCGGACTTCGCCGTTGTGGCCGAGGGGACCAAGATTGGCACCACGGCCATCAACGTGGGTCTGCTCTGCACGGGCCCGATCATTCCTGTCAGCTACGGCCTCGGCAAGAAGAAGACCCTCGAGATGCTCTTGTCGGGAGACCTGATCGACGCCGATGAGGCCCTGAAATTGGGGCTGGTCAACCGCGTCGTTCCGCTCGAAAGGCTCGAAAGCGAGACCCTGGCTTTTGCGGAAAAGCTCCTTTCGAAGAGCCCTCTTGCGGTCAGACTGGGCAAGCAGTTTTACTACAAGATGATCGATATGCCCTTTGCCCGGCGCTTCGAGTTGAGCAGCGACGTGTTCGCGGAACTTTGCACGTCCGAGGATGCCCGGGAGGGCGTGGACGCGTTTCTGGCCAAGCGGAAGCCGGTCTGGAGAGGGAGGTGATCCCCGGGGGCTCGGTGCTCCCTTGGTGGTCTCGATCGAATCATGGGCAGGAGGTCGATCATGGAAACTTATCCGCAGCTTTCGGAAGCCGAGTGGCCCGAGCTGAGAAAGGCCAAAGCCTCGAGCAAGACCGCCTGGAGGTACTTCGAACACCTGGTCAAGACCCTTCAGGCCGAGCTGGGCGAGGAGAGAACTGCATCGATCCTGGGAAAATTCATGCGGGGCAACGCCAGAAGGTTCGTCGTGCCTGCCATGCGGTCCTTCGGCCTGGAAGGCAAGGACGCCTGGTCTCTGGCCAGCTATTTCAAGCTCGCCACCGGCGACATCATCGGGTACAAGGCCGAGCTTTCCAGGCCCGAGCCCGGCGTGGTGAGCTACCGGCTGTATCCGCCCTGCCTGTGGTTTCCGGATCTCGACATCCCGCCGAGCTTCTGCAAGGCCCTGGGATGCTTCGAGGAGGAGGCGGCGCGGATCGTGAACCCTGCGATCGAGATCCGGCACACCAAACTCATGACCGCCGGGGATCCGTACTGCGAGATTCTCTTTGTGGAGCGAGGGTAGAGTCCGCCGGTAGCGGCGCCGTCTCTTGCGTTCCCCGGTGCTTCCCGGGGCCGTCAGCACAAGGCCGGCCCGGCCGGTCACTCTTCTTGCACGTCGCAGAACTCGACGGCCCCGGCGTGGACCTCGTCCTTGATTCTCTCCACGATCTCCCGGGCCGCATCGAAAGCCTGTTCCCGGCGCTCTGCTGAGACCACGACATGCATGACCAGGGAGCCGGGTTCGAGGTCATCCAGGTTGTGCAGGAGCGCCACCCGGTGTGCGCCGTGGCGCTTTTGCGCTTCCTCGGCCACGGCGCGGAGGCGCTTTTCCACGTCCGGCAGGAGCCCGAAACGAAGGAGCCGGATTTTCCTGCCGTCTCTTCGTCTTTTTACGATGCCCGTGAACGACACCACGCAGCCGAGCCGGTCCGTGTCGCCCGAGAGCGTTTCCCGGATCGCATCCGGCAGAAGGGAAAGGTCCAGAGGCCGGACCGAAACAACGTTCATCTGTGGACTCCTCCTCGGCCCGTTCTGGGGGTTGGATTCCGTGCCCGCAAGGTTCAGGGTGAAGGCACGACTTTGATGCCCTCGCTTTCCAGCAGTTCCAGTGCGATTCGTATGGACCCAGCGATCACCGGCGGGCAGATATCTGTAGGGACTTTCTGGGGATCGGATTCCAAAAGGTCGTCGCAGCGGTTGCCCGGATACTGTGAAACACGCTCATTGTTGAACCGATCCTCAAGTTCCTGGATCAGCATGTATGTGCGATCCGGATCCACTCGTCCGAAAGCGGCATACGCGATGAGGCAGGCTGCAGCCGTAAGGGCGCCGCAGGTGGCCCCCATCATCCCCTGGGCTCCGACCAGGCCGCCGACGGCACGCAAAACGTCTTCGCTGGCCATGTTTAGATGGCGGAGCCCCACGTCCACGACGATCTGACTGCACAGGTAGCCGCGCAAAGAGGATTCCTTTACTTCACGATGAAGCTGCTCCAGCTCAGGAAGGCTCATTCGCTGTCTCCTCTCATGAAGTTGCACCGATAAATTCCGGGTCGACAAAAGGAACCTTGTCCTATATGGCATGGTTTTGTTTGGGAAACAATGCCACGTGCTTGCTGGCGTGGAGGGGACGGTCTTTTGTGTGCCTGCATTCCTTGTGGGCTGTCCAGCGGTGTGTGCTCCGTGCAGGGCAACGTCAACCTGGGATGGAAGTGAGTGCATTTTTTCGTTTGTGCATTTTTCTCTGGCGACCTGGGACCTTCTGATGCGCTCTCACCACTAAATGGGCCTGCGGTGCCTGGCCGGCCGCTGCCTGCGCTACGTAGCCGAGTGGCACGCCGCCGCGCTCAAACGCGCACCCCGAGACGCCTGGATCGGCTGCCCCCATCTGCAGTTTCAGCGTCTGGACCGGATTGCCAATTCGCTCCTTCTCCCCCCTTGGTTTCCCTTGCCTCTGTGCTCCCCGGGTCTGCGCTCACCAGGAAAACGGCTCCTCTCCCCCTTCCACGCTCCTCCAAAGGTATGCCGACCGGCCAAACCTCCCCCCGTCCCCTCCTCACCCCCACGCTGCCTTCTTCCCCCTCACCCCAAACTTTGACGTAACCGTGGTGCTGCGTGTGTGCTCCGTTGACAGGGTAAGGAACCGTCTGGTAGCGTGAAAATTTCCCGGACCCGCGACCCGATCCTGCCGTCTGCGCGCAGGGGGTCTGACGCTCACGGCTGAGAACAAGAGAGGCAGGGCATATGACGAGAGAAACTAGGCCGGTTCTGGTGTTGGGAGGCGGAGTGGCCGGCCTCACGGCTGCCGGGGCTTTGGCGTCAAGCCGTGTGCCGGTCGTTCTTGTGGAGAGGGCGCAGGATCTTGGCGGCCACGGCCGCCTGTGGCCCTGCATGGCCACCGGCGCTTGCCAGAAGTGCTCCGCCTGTCTCGTGGAAGACGCGAGAAAAACGGTGACGGAGTCGCAGCTCGTAGAAGTTTTCACGTCGTGGAGGCTGGACAGGTGCACCCGCAGCGACAGCGGTTTTCGAGTCGAGGCGATTCCTGCGGAGCGTCCGCGGGCCGACTCGGAAGGAGGCCTTGTCCATTGCGGGGCCGAACGGCCGCGCGAACCGGCGAGACGAAGCTGGGACGTGGACGCTCTGTTCGTGGCAACCGGTTTTCAGCCTTTTCCTGCTGAAAAGAAGCCGATGCTGGGATACGGAAGGATCCCGCAGGTTCTCACCACCGTGGACCTGGATCTTCTGGTGAAGCAGGATCGGATTCGAAGCCCGTGGCCAGACACCAAGGGGAATCGAAAGGTCGCTTTTCTCCAGTGTGTGGGGTCCAGGGACCGGGAAGGGGGACGCGACTACTGTTCCCAGGTCTGCTGCAAGACTTCCTTGCGACTGGCGAACAAGCTCATCTCGGAGCGGCCGGACCTCGAGGTCACGGTTTTCTACATCGACCTTCAGGTCCACGGCAAGGGCTTTCGCCAGGTCTTTCGCGGCCTGAAAGACCGGGCCCGTTTCGTTCAGGGGGTCCCGAGCGAGGTTCTGCCATCGGAGACTGACGGGGCCGCCCTGGTGTACGAGGATCCGGCCACGGGTTCCCTGAAAACGGAAAGCTTCGGCGCCGTCGTCCTGGCCGTCGGCATGGTGCCGGACGAGGATGCCGGCCACGTGGCGTCTCTTCTGGGGCTCGCCAGGGGCATGGGAGGATTTTTCGAGGCTCCGGCCGAAAAGACTGACCGGGTCTATCCGATCGGGGCTTGCCGGGCTCCGACGGATATTGCCGGGGCCAGGAGGCAGGCGCTCAGTGCGGTGGCAGGGTATCTCGCGTCGAGAGGGCTCAGGTGATGGTGAAAACGAGGCGGGTCGGGGTTTTTCTCTGTTCCTGCGGGGGACTGCTGGATTCTGCGTTGGACCTTTCCGGGCTGGCTGCGCGACTGTCGGGCGGCTCGGGCCATGAAGAGCTTTCGACCTGGCTTTCCTCTTGCTGGTGCAGCCCCTTGGAGCAGCCGAAGATGAAGGCTGCAATCGGCGATGGAGGGTTCGAAAGCTGGGTCTTGACCTGCTGCGACAGTGAAAAGGCCTTGCGATGTCTCCAGGAAGTTCAGGGGCCCGCTGTTTCCTGGGAACACGCGGCCCAGGTCGTCAACCTTCACGCCTTTTGCACGGCTGTCCACAAGGATCGCAAGGAGGCAACGGACAAGGCCGAAAGGTACGTCCGGATGGCCGCTGCCCGCTGTGCGCTGAGGACCGAGAGGGCTCAGGAGCGGCGGCCGGTGAAAAAGCTTGTTTTTCTCCTCGGTGGAAGTGCGGTGGGGGCCAAGTTGGCCCAGGACCTGGCAGCGCGGGGAATTCCGGTCGTGATGACGACCGGCGGGGCTTCGGCCGGACTGGGGCCGGCCGGTGGCCTGACGATCCTGGAAGACGCTGAGCCGGTCGCGCTGTCGGGCTCGTTC
>FWPU01009221.1_pt1 | contig 11283 bp, 7 predicted proteins | sample 2228361 | NCBI WGS metagenome assembly FWPU01 (sample SAMEA103939777, study PRJEB20133) | metagenome | reverse complement strand
GGGTAGCGTTGGGGGTGTTGCCTCCCCGAATCAGGGGGAGGTAGATCTGGGAGCCCTCATTGCCCTGGGCCAGTACCCGGGTCGGGGTGAATTCGGCCCGTTGGCCGGCCAGCAGGAGGCTCAGCAACAACCAGACAAGCAGTGCGGCGACGGTGGGATGTTTCCGTAGGTGCATGGAGTCATGTCCTTTTTGGGTTTCAACCAGGATTCGAAATCACGGCCATACCGTATCACAGAATCGACGCCGTCAACCGGCGCAAACGTCGCGAACGGCATACGTCACTTGCGTGATCGGAGTACCGTTGCCGTTCCGTCGCCCGCCATGACAGTCTGGCGTAAATACCAGGGCAGAAATTCCGGGTGCCCTCTCTTTGCGCCTTTGCATCTTTGTGCCTTTGCGTTTAAAAATGCCCTTTTTGCAGGGAAGTCAACAGTAGGAGAATAACAGGCATTCATGCGGATTCTCTTTTTATCTCGGTGGTATCCATTTCCGCCTAGCAACGGGTCCAAGCTGCGCATTTTCAATCTGCTCCAGGGCCTGACCCGGTGCCACCAGGTGACCCTGCTCTCCTTCTGTGAGGGGCCGGTTTCTCTGCCACCACCTCTCTGGCAGGAGCGGCTCCAGGCCATTCACCAGGTGCCCTACCGGCCCTTCGATCCCCGGCGGTGGCGGGCCCGCCTGGGTCTCTTGAGCCCCCGACCCCGCTCGGTGCTCGACACCTTCTCGCCGGCCATGGACCGGGCCATCCGGCAGGAGCTGGCCACCGGGGACTACGATCTGGTGATCGCGTCCCAGATCGACATGGCCGCCTATCGGAACAGTTTCGGCCCGGTACCGGCCCTGCTGGAGGAGGTGGAGGTGGGGGTGATGTACGAGCGCATGGCCCGGGCTGATGGATGGCGCCGACGCCTGCGGGCCTGGCTGACCTGGGCCAAGTATCGCCGCTACCTGAATGGCCTCTGCCGGCGCTTCCGGCTCTGCACGGTGGCCTCCGCCGAGGAGCAGCGGCTGCTGGCCCAGACCCTCACCACGGCGCTGCCCATCGAAGTGGTGCCCAACTGCATCGACCTGGCCGACTACGGGGAGGCCGCGTCCCACGGCCTGCGCCATCGGGAGCCGCACACCCTGATTTTCACCGGCTCGTTGACCTTTGAGCCCAACTACGACGCCATGGTCTGGTTCGTGGGGGAGATCCTGCCCCGCATCCGCCAGGCGGTGCCAGACGCACGGCTGGTCATCACCGGCGACCACGGCGACCGGCCCCTGCCGGCCACGCCGGGCGTGGTCCGCACGGGCATGGTGGATGACGTGCGGACCCGCATCGCCCGGGCCGCGGTGAGCGTGGTGCCCATCCGGGCCGGCGGCGGAACCCGGCTCAAGATCCTGGAGGCCATGGCCCTCCAGACCCCGGTGGTCTCCACCCGCAAGGGCGCGGAAGGGCTGGCCGTAGCCCATGGCCGGGAGTTACTGCTGGCGGACACGCCCCAGGCCTTTGCGGCCCAGGTGATCGCCCTGTTGCGCCAGCCGGACCGGGGTCGGGCGCTGGCTGCCCACGCCTACCGCCATGTGCGCGCCACCTACGACACGGCGGTGGTGCTGCCCCGCTTCCTCTCCCTGGTGGAACAGGCAGCGCAGGGTGGGGGCCGGTAGATCCACAGATGAGCCCGTCAGAGGATAAATGTGAAACTGTCCATCGTCATCGTTAGCTGGAATACCCGAGACCTGTTGGCCGCCTGTCTGGATTCCATCGCCCGGGAGCAGGACGCGCTGGCCGGGGCCGGCGTCCAGGTGGAGACCTTCGTGGTGGACAACGTCTCCTGCGACGGCAGCGCCGTGATGGTCCAGCAACACTATCCCTGGGTGCGGCTCCTGGTCAACGAGGAGAACGTGGGCTTTGCCCGGGCCAACAACCAGGCCCTGGCCCTTTGTCAGGGCGACTATGTGCTCCTGCTGAACCCGGACACAGAGCTTCAGCCCGGCGCGCTGGGCACCCTGCTGGCCTTCATGGACGCCCACCCGGAAGCCGGCGCCGTGGGCGCTCGGCTGCTCAACGGCGACGGCACCCTGCAGGAATCCTGCTCGCCGGCGCCCACCCTGGCCCGGGAATGCTGGCGTCTGCTGCACCTGGACCGCCTCCACCCCTACGCCTGCTATCCCATGGGGCGCTGGCCCTTGGACCGGCCCCGACAGGTGGAGGTGGTGCAGGGCGCGGCGTTGCTGGTCCGGCGCTCGGTGTTGGATCAGGTGGGGTGGCTGGATCCCGACTATTTCATCTATTCCGAGGAGGTGGACTTCTGCCGGCGTATCCGGGCGGCCGGCTGGGCTATCTATTGGGTGCCAACGGCGGCAGTGGTCCACTACGGCGGCCAGAGCACCCAGCAGGTGGCCGCGGAGATGTTCCTGCGCCTCTACCAGGCCAAGATCATCTACTTCCGCAAGCACGGTGGGCGTTGGGCCACCGGGCTCTACAAGGCTATCCTGCTCCTGGCCGCCCTGGCCCGGCTGATCCTGGTCCCCTTCACTGCCCTGCAGCACTCCCTGGCCCGCAAGCGGAACCTGGCCCTGGCCGGCAACTACCTGCGGCTCATTGCTGCCCTACCCAGGCTGTAGGGAGGACTGACCCTGCAGGAGAGCCATCTGTGTCATCTGTGAAATCTGTAGATCACTAAAATCTGTAGATCATTTCTGTAGATCATTAAAGTGTAAGAGGCATTGTGAACCGTCGTATCAATTGTTCAGTTCAGAAAGGTGTCCCATGTCCGTACAAGCCCTGACCGATGTCAAAGCCCAGATCCGTCGCTACGTGGCCGAGAACCTGCTCTTCAGCGGCAACGGTTTCGACATCGGCGACGATACCTCGTTTCTCGATGAAGGCATCGTGGACTCCACCGGCGTGGTCGAGTTGGTGCTCTTCGTGGAAGAGACCTTTGGCATCGCGGTGGAGGACGACGAAATTGTGCCCGACAACTTCGACACCGTGAACAATCTGGCCGCCTACATTCAGCGTAAGCTGGGCTGAGGAGCCCCCCTATGCAACTGGTCCATGATTTTCTGGAGCAGAGTGCCGCACGCCTGCCCCACAAGGTCGCCCTGGTCTGCGACGGCCAGCGCCTGACCTACGCCCAGATCGACGCCATGGCCAACCGGCTGGCCCACGGCCTGTTGGACCACGGCGTCCAGCGGGGGGACCGGGTGGTCCTCTTCCTGCCCAACAGCGTGGAGCTGGTGGTGGGCATCTTCGCCGCGCTCAAGGCCAACGCCGTCTTCGTGGTCATCAACGCCTCCACCAAAGAAGACAAGCTGCGCTACATGATCCACAACTGCCGGGCCGCAGCCCTCATCACCGGTGCCAACCAGGCCGCACTGGCCGCCGCCCTCATGGCAGAGGTGCCCTCCCTGGAGGTCACTGTCCTCACCGGCAGCGAGTCCGCCGGGCCGGGCATGCCGTCCTTCGACGCCATCCAGGCGGGTTATCCGGAGATCCCTCCTCCGCGGCGCTGTATCGACCAGGATCTGGCCTGCCTCATTTACACCTCGGGCAGCACGGGGGATCCCAAGGGCGTAATGTCGGCCCACAGCAACGTGGTCTTCGCCGCGTCCTCCATTATCACCTACCTGCAGAACGTGGAGGACGACGTGGTCATCAACGTGCTGCCCCTCTCCTTTGACTATGGGCTCTACCAGTTGCTCATGACCTTCAAGTTCGGCGGCCGTCTGGTCCTGGAGCGTTCCTTCGCCTACCCGGCCCAGGTGCTGAAGCAGATGGAGGCTGAGGCGGTGACCGGTCTGCCCGGCGTGCCGACCCTCTTCGCCATGCTCCTGCAGATGGACCTGAGCCCCTACGACCTGCGTGCCCTGCGATACATCACCAACACCGCGGCCGCGCTGCCCGTGAGCCACATCGCCGCCATCCGGGAGAAGTTTCCCTGGGCCACCCTCTACTCCATGTACGGGCTGACCGAGACCAAGCGCACCCTCTACCTGCCGCCCGAGCAGTTGGACATCCGGCCGGACTCGGTGGGGATCCCAATTCCCGGCACCGAGGTCTGGATCGAGGACGAAGAGGGCAACCGGCTGGGGCCCAATCAGGTGGGCGAGCTGGTCATTCGGGGCGGCCACGTCATGCGAGGGTACTGGGAGAACCCGGAGGCCACCGCGGCCCGCTACCGGCCCGGCCCCTTGCCCGGCGAGCGGGTCTGCTACAGCGGCGACCTCTTCCGCATGGACGAGGAGGGCTACTTCTACTTCGTGGGACGCAAGGATGACATCATCAAGAGCCGCGGGGAGAAGGTGGCGCCCAAGGAGATCGAGAATGTCCTCTACAAATTGCCCGGCGTGGTGGAAGCCGCGGTGATCGGCGTGGAAGATCCGGTGCTGGGCCAGGCTATCAAGGCCTTCGTGGTCTGCCGGGAAACCCCGGGCAACGGCCGGTTGACGGAGCGGGATGTGTTGCGCCATTGCCGCGCACACCTGGAGGATTACATGATGCCCAAATATGTGGAGTTCTGTGACGAGCTGCCCAAAACCAGCAGCGGCAAGATCAAGAAGACGGGGCTGGCCTGATGTGTGGCATCGTGGGGACCCTCAATCTGACCCAACAGCACCCCATCGACCCGGCTCGCCTGCGCCGGATGCTGGGGGCCATCCGCCACCGGGGGCCGGACCAGTTCGGCATCTACACCTTCCAGGATCAGCGCCACGGGGTGGGGCTGGGCAGCGCCCGGCTGAGCATCATCGACCTGGGCGGTGGCCAGCAGCCCATCGGCAACGAGGACGGCACCCTCTGGATCGTCTTCAACGGCGAGATCTTCAACTACGTGGAGCTGCGGCCCCTGCTGGAGCGCCAGGGCCATCGCTTTGCCACCGACACCGACACCGAGGTGATCCTGCACCTCTACGAAACCTACGGGCCGGAGTGTGTCCACCATCTCAACGGCCAGTTTGCCTTCGCCATCTGGGATGAACGGGCCCGCCGCCTTTTCATGGCCCGGGATCGGCTGGGGATCCGCCCCGTGTACTACACCCGGCAGGCCGGGGCGCTTTTCTTCGCTTCCGAGATCAAAGCCCTGCTGGCCGATCCCCGGGTCCAGGCCGAGCTGGATCCGGTCACCCTGGGCCAGGTCTTCACCTACTGGAGCCCCCTCTCCCCCCGCACGGCCTTCCAGGGCATCCAGACCCTGCCGCCGGGCCATCACCTGACGGTGGATGCCGAAGGCCAACTGACGCTGGCCTGCTACTGGCAGCCCTCCTTTCCCCATGCGGGCAGCGAAGTCCAGCTGACGCCCCAGGAGGCCGCCCACCAGCTGCGGGAACTCCTGGTGGACGCCACCCGCATTCGCCTGCGCGCGGATGTGCCGGTGGGCGCCTACCTGAGTGGCGGCCTGGATTCGTCGGCCATCACGGCCCTGATCCAGCACTACACGCCCCGCCGCCTGGAGACCTTCTCCATCGGCTTCACCGACCAGGCTTTCGACGAGACGCCCTTCCAGCAGGCCATGGCCCGCCACTTGGGCACCGTCCACCACCACATCACCTGCTCCCACCAGGAGATCGGCCAGGTCTTTCCCGATGTCATCTGGCACGTGGAGACGCCCATCCTGCGCACCGCGCCCGCGCCCCTCTTTCTCCTCTCCCGCCTGGTGCACGACCACGGCTTCAAGGTAGTGCTCACCGGCGAAGGGGCAGATGAATTCCTGGCCGGCTACAACATCTTCAAGGAGGCCAAGATCCGGCGTTTTTGGGCCCGGGAGCCGGATTCGCCCTGGCGGTCCCTGCTGCTGCAGCGGATCTACCCCTACATCGAAAGCCTGGGCCGGAACCGGGGCGCCTACCTGACCCAGTTCTTCGGTCGCCATTTGACCGAGGTGCAACGCCCCGACTACTCCCACGTGATCCGTTGGGAGAACACCCGGCGCAGCCATCGCTTCTTCGCCCCGGCCCTCCAGCACACTGCCGGAACCAACGGCCAGGCACCCCTGGAGGCCGTGGCCCTGCCCCCGGGATTTGATCGCTGGAGCCCGCTGGCCCAGGCCCAGTACCTGGAGATCACCATCTTCCTGGGCGAGTACCTGCTCTCCTCCCAGGGGGACCGGGTGGCCATGGCCCATTCGGTGGAGGGCCGCTTCCCCTTCCTGGACTATCGGGTGGTGGAATTTTGCAACAGCCTGCCCCCTCGCCTGAAGCTGCGGGGGCTCAACGAGAAGTACCTGCTCAAGCGGGCCGTGCAGGACCTGCTGCCGGCGGACATCTGGCAGCGGCCCAAGCGGCCCTATCGGGCGCCCATCCATCGCAGCTTCTTCCCGGAGGGTAGGCCCCTGGAGTGGGTAGCCGAGCTGCTCTCGCCGGCCCGCCTGGCAGAGGCCGGCTGCTTCAACCCGGATGCGGTGACCCAACTGAGCCGGAAGCTGGCCCGCCTGGGGCACCTGGGCGAGACCGACGACATGGCCCTGGCCGGCATCCTCTCCACCCAGCTGGTACATCACCAGTTCATCGCCCACTTCCGTCCACCGGCGCCCCTGACCGACCAGGACGACATCAAGGTGGTAGCCCGGGGCGCGGTGGCCACGACCTCGTTGAAACATACGGTTTAAACACAATTAAACACAAGGAAATTCCATTGACCATGTCATCTGACCGAACGCCATCGAACCAGGCCGCTACCCACCCTGGCCGCCCGGCCGTCCCCTTTCACCGGGACATCCTGAAGCTGGACCCCGCCCGGGAGGTGGAACGGATCACGGAACACCTGCGCCGGGACATCTTCCAGGTGCTCCGGCGGCGGGGCGGCGTCCTGGGCGTCAGCGGCGGCGTGGACTCCGCAGTGGTCCTGGCCCTGGCCGTCCAGGCCCTGGGGCCAGACCGGGTGGTGGCCCTGCTCCTGCCGGAGATGGAGTCCAGCCCGGACAGCGCACGGCTGGCCCACCAGGTCTGCCGACAGTTTGGCGTCAAGCCCATCGTGGAGGATGTCACCGGCGCGCTCATCGGCTTCGGCTGCTATCGCCGACGGGACGAGGCGGTGCAGGCCATCTTCCCCGACTATGACAGCACCTACAAGCTCAAGATCGGCCTGCCCTCCGGCCTGCTCGAAAAGGACACCCTCAACGTCTTCCACGCCACCATCGTGGCGCCCGACGGTACCGAACAGACCAAACGGCTGCGCCCGGCCGAGTTCCGCCAGATCGTGGCCGCGTCCAATTTCAAGCAGCGGGCCCGGGCGGCCCTGCTCTACTACCACGCGGAACTGCGGGACTACGCGGTCATTGGGACGCCCCAGAAGAACGAGCACGGCCAGGGCTTCTTCGTGAAGTATGGCGATGGCGCCATGGACGTGAAGCCCATCGGCCACCTGTACAAGACCCAGGTGTATCAGTTGGCCGAGTACCTGGGCGTCCCCCTGGAGATCCGCCAGCGGCCGCCCACGTCGGACACCTATAGCGCCGGCAGCACCCAGGAGGAATTCTTCTTCCGGCTGCCCTTCCAGCTGATGGACCTGCTCTGGTATGCCCTGGAGCACCAGGTGCCGGTGGCCACCGTGGCCCGGGAGATGGAGCTGACCGAGGAGCAGGTACAGCGGGTCTTTGACGACCTGATCCGCAAGCAGCGCACCACCGAGTATCTGCGCACGCCCCCCCTGGGTGTGGAGAACGGGTAGGGGGTGAGCCAACGTGGTCCGTGTACCGGTCCATTCTGTGTTCCATGCTTTGGTCTCCTGCCAGGGTCGCCAGCTTTGGCGGCTGCTCCTGCTGGGGGGACTGCTTGCCGGCGCTCTGCTCCCGGCCCCTGGGGTGGTGTATGCCCAGGACGGGTGCACCGGGCCGTTCCTCTCCGTCAGCCGGCCGTTGACCGAGCTGGGGCCGGACGAATACGTGCGCCGGATCGGCGTTGAGGCCCCTGTGGCCACCGGCTTCCAGGGTGGCCTCTACCCGGGCGGCGCCAATCAGCGCCCACCGGCCCATGAAACGGCTGGCCTGGCCGTGGCGGCCCAGATTGTGCCCCGTAATGCCGACGGGCAGCCCGATCCCGCCGGGAAGATCGGCCTCATCTCCGTGGGGATGTCCAACACCTCGTCCGAGTTCAACACCTGGATGGCCATGGCCCACCGGGATCCGGCCGTGAATCGGGCGCTGGTGCCGGTCAACGGCGCCCAGGGCGGCCGCACGGCCGACTTCTGGACCGACCCCTACGCGGCCACCTGGCAGGAGTTGGAACAGCGGCTGGCCCGGGCCGGCCTCACCAACCAGCAGGTGCAGGTGGCCTGGATCAAGCAGACCCTCACCCGGGGCGGTGGGTTCCCGGCCAAAGCCCAGGAGCTGGAGCGGGCCCTGGCGGCCATTGTGCGCAACCTGACCCTGCACTTTCCCAATTTGCGCATCGCCTACCTCTCCAGCCGCACCCGCTCCTACACCTATGAGCGGGGCCTGAGCCCGGAGCCGGTGGCCTTTGAGACCGGCTTCGCCGTCAAGTGGCTGATCGAGAAACAGATTGCGGGCGATCCCACCCTCAACTTCGACCCGGCCCAGGGCGCAGTGCAGGCGCCCTACCTCGCCTGGGGGCCGTACCTCTGGGCGGACGGGGAGAACCCCCGGGCCGACGGTTTGACGTGGACCCAGGCCGACCTGACCCGGGACTGTACCCATCCATCCCCCAGCGGGAATCAGAAGGTGGCCCGGCTGCTCATGGACTTCTTCAAGACCGACACCACGGCGACGCCCTGGTTTCTGGCATCGGGCGCAGCTGCGCCCGCCGGCCTGCCCATGGCCACACCCGGTTCCATGAGTCCGCTGCGTGCGACGTCCACCCCCCAGAGCCCCGGAGCACCGGCCGTTCCGGGGAACGCCGCGCCTGACCTGAGCCCATCCCCTGTTGGCTGCGCCGGTGGACAGGCGTGCACCCCCGAAAGCCCCCCGGCCCAAACCTCTCCTGTGGTGACCTCGGCCTTGCCCACGCCATCGCCCACTGCCACGCCCGCCGCCACTGCCACGGCCACCGTCACCCCGGTGCCGCGGTGGCCCAGGGGGCGGGACCGCTATCGGCTGGCCCTCTATTTGACCGTGGGCGCCGGCCTGGCCCTGTTGCTCGTCGGCACGGGGTGGATCAGCCTGCGTCGCCATAGGGAAAGGTGATGGGCTGAATTGACAGGAAAATGCAAGAACTTTCGCCTGCTTTCCACGGTATACTGATGGCCGTAGCACAGGCATTATTCATCACACACTTTTGAGGAAGGTTCCCATTGTCTCCATTGACGCCGTCTACATGGCTCTCCCCATCAGGTCGGCACGCCGTCATCTCCCTACGCTCTCTCCTTACGTTGATCCTCTGTGATCTGGCGCTTTTGCTGCTCTGGACCGTGGACAGTGGGCCCCAGGCTGTGGTGGCCCAGGACGGCGCCGGCTACGCGTTGGCCCTGGACGGCGTGGATGATTATGTGGTGTTGGGCCGGGTGGGAAGCCTGGCCGGCGCCAACTGGACCCATACCAAGAGCGTCAGCGTCTGGCTGCGGCCCACGGCCGCCAACGGCCCGGCGACCTTGCCCGAAGTGGGCGAACTCATTGTGGGCAACGACTTCCCTCGCTCCTTTGGCATCAACCGGGCCAATTATGGCGGCGGCGACCGTATCTGGGTCTGGAATTATGACAGCGACGGCGTGGACCGCATTGCCATTCCCTTCACACCGGGCGAATGGCTGCAGGTCACCCTGGTCCATGCCGATGGCATGCTCACCGCCTACAAGAACGGCGCCCTGGTGGATCGTGTCCCCAGCGGCGCCACCTTCATGCCCAGCACCACCGCGGACGGCACCCTCTACCTGGGGGGATCCGGCCGTCGCGGCAGTGGCACCTACTTCGCCGGCGAGCTGGACGAAGTGCGCCTCTGGCAGGTGGCCCTGGACGCCGGGACCGTGGCCGCGTGGACCAACCAACCGGTGACCAGCCTCCATCCCTACTGGTCGGCTCTGGCTGCCTACTACCAGATGAACAACGGCAGTGGCACTGTGCTGACCGACGACAGCGCCCATGGCTGGACCGGCACCCTCCAGGGGGGCATGGGCGACGCCAACTGGGTCAGCTCGGGCGCCATGGGCAGCACGCCTGCGCCGACCGCCACCGGGGCGCCCCCCACCGCTACGCCTACTTCCACCCCAACGTCTACCCCGGTGGCCACGGCGACGCCTACTGCCACTGCCACGCCGACGGCAACTGCCACGCCCACCGAACCGCCCACGCCTGCGCCCAACACGGCCCCCGTGGCTGCGGACGACACCACGACTACTTCGGTGGATCTGCCGGTGACCGTGGACGTGCTGGCCAACGACAGGGATAGGGACGGCGATCCCCTCACCATCGCAGCCGTGGGCCAGGGGACCAACGGCGCAGTGACCAACCACGGCGTGTACCTCTCCTATGCCCCGGCATCCGCCTTTACCGGCACTGATGTCTTCACCTACACCGTGGGCGACGGCCGGGGCGGCTCTGCCACGGCCCAAGTTACAGTTACCGTGAATGAACAGGCCGACGCCGGTTTCGCCCTGGAGTTCGACGGCAGCAACGACTACGTGGTGTTGGCCGAGACCTCCGCCATGATGGCGCCCGGCTGGCAGGACACCAAGTCCGTCAGCCTCTGGGTGCGGCCCATGGGCCCCGGCCCCGAGTGCTCCATCGGCACGCCTGCCTGGTGTGACGCAGTCTTCGGCGACCGGGCCCGCTGGTGGGGCATCTCCATCGGCGTGATGAACGGCTACGACCGCATCTGGATCTGGAACTACGACGGCAGCTCCGGCTCCATGCTGGACGTCATCGGCGTCCCCTACATGCCCGACGAGTGGGTCCACATGGGGCTGGTGCACAGCGATGGCGTCTTACGGGTCTACAAAAACGGGATGGAGGTGGGCAGTATTGCCAGCGGCACCACCCAGCAGCCCAACACCGGCGCCCAGCCCGTCCTTCACCTGGGCGGCATCATCAACAACGCCAGCCGCAACTGGACCTTCCACGGCCAGGTGGATGAACTGCGCCTCTGGAACACGGCCCGGACTGCGGCCGAGATGGCCCAGGAGATGAATGCACCCCTGGCGGGCACAGAGCCTGGCCTGGCCGCCTACTATCGCATGTCCGACGGCGCGGGCACCCTGTTGACCGACGACAGCGGCCATGGCTGGACCGGCACCCTGAACGATGGCAATCAATTCGTGCCCGCGGATGGACCCATCCAGTGGGTGCCCTCCACCGTGTGGACTGGAGGCGTGCAGGGGGCCGGGCTCTCCGCCCAGGCGGACCGGGGCGGCG